>Ga0208112_101137_pt1 | contig 11060 bp, 8 predicted proteins | sample HotLakConsoUCCLE_FD_184736 | JGI IMG/M metagenome (GOLD analysis project Ga0208112, IMG submission 184736) | Hypersaline microbial mat communities from Hot Lake, Washington, USA - Hot Lake Consortium UCC-LE (SPAdes) (version 2) ... | reverse complement strand
CGCTGGCGGCCCACAGCCATGCGGCAGCGAATGGCGCCAGCGCCTGCACCACATGCATGGGAGCGCTGATGGCGCCATTGACCGCGCCATAGGCTTCGCGCGTCAGCATCTCCGGCACGGCCATACCACGAACGATCGTCATCATGCCGTTGGCCGCGCCGTAGAAAGCGGCGATCAGGGCGATCGTCACCAGCTCGGGCGGCGCGAAGGCGAATCCGATCACGGCAAGCGGGAAGACGATCACGATGCCCGAGCCGATCACGCGGATCGGCGCGTCTGGCGCCAACAGCCAGATGAAAATGCGACCGGCGACCTGGGCCGGCCCGATGACGGTCATGACCGTGACCACGGCCGCTACGGAAAGGCCTCGTTCCAGAAGCAGCGGGTAGAGGTGGAAGGTCAGCGTCGAGAAGGCGCCGGCATAGGCAAGGAAGGCCACGACCAGGGCCCAGAATACCGGCTGGCGGCGTGCCCAGTCGACCGCGGCACGGCCGGTGAGCGGTTCGGCAGCGCCGGGCGTGCGCAAGGGGCGCGCGGCGTCCCGGGCGGGATTGATGAAGGCGAAATAGAGCCCGCCGCAGACGACAATGTTGATGGCGCCGAGCCACATGAGTGCACCGCGCCAGCCATACATGTCGATCAGCAATTGAATGAGCGGGATGAAAACGGTGCTGGCGAAGCCGCCCCAAAGGGTGAGGTGGGTGATGCCGCGCCGTGCGCCATCCGGTCCCAGCCGCCGGGCCAGAACGGCGAAGGCGGGTTCATAGAGCGTGGCCGCCTGCAGGCAGCCAATGCCCGCGAAGACGAGATAGAACAACCAGATGTCGTCGAGCTGCGACCAGGCGAACATGAGCAGGCCGACAGCGACGGATGCCAGGCTCATGAGGCGCCTGCCATGCCCCCTGTCGATGGCCGCGCCCACCGGGTAGGCGGCGAGGGCGGCCAGCAGCAGCCCGACGGTGGCTGCAAGGTAGATGTCGGGACGTGACCAGCCGAGATCCCGGCGCATGGCCTCGCCGATCAGCGGGAAGCTGTAGAAGATCGATCCCCAGGAGCAGATCTGCGCCAGCCCGAGACCGGTCGTCAGCCAGAAGATGCGCGGGCGCGCCTCATCGGTTGACATGCTCACGCCGCTACTTCCGGACTGGAAAACGGGAAGATCATCGGGAAGGGAACCGGAATTCGACGGTACGCTCAGGCATCGAGCCTTCCTCGCAGCATTCGTCGGCCAGGTAGCCGAGCAGTGCCGTCATGCCGTCGAAATTGGCCCGGCAGATCAGCGTGGTCGCCTGGCGCTCCTGCGTGATGAGCCCGCATTCCAGAAGCCGCTTGCAATGATGGGAGAGCGTCGAAGCCGGGATCCCCAGGCGCTCCTGGATGGCGCCGACGGGCAGCCCCTCGGACCCGGCGCGCACCAGGATGCGGTAGATGGTGAGCCGGGTTGGGTTGCCGAGAGCTTCGAGCTGTTCGGCGGCCTGTTCGAGTGTCATGCGGGAAGCGATGGGGACGTTCTCCGTGAGTGGGTCTTCCTTCATCCGCCGTCGGCCGGGGCACTCATATCGAGCGAATGTTGACGCGCCGCGAGACCTCTTCGGCCGTCTCCACGCGTTCGGAATAGCGGTCGGTCAGATAGGCTGTGCGGTCGCGCAAGAGGAGCGTGAACTTCATCAGTTCCTCCATCACGTCGACGATGCGGTTGTAGTAGGGCGACGGCTTCATGCGGCCTTCGGCATCGAACTCGGCAAAGGCCTTGGCGACCGAGGACTGGTTCGGAATGGTGACCATCCGCATCCAGCGGCCGAGCACGCGCAGCTGGTTGACGGCGTTGAAGCTCTGAGACCCGCCACTGACCTGCATCACGGCGAGTGTGCGGCCCTGCGTGGGGCGGACACCGCCCATGGACAGCGGCAGCCAGTCGATCTGCGCCTTCATGATGCCGGTCATCGCGCCGTGACGTTCCGGCGAGCACCAGACCTGGCCTTCCGACCAGATCGAGAGGTCTCGCAGTTCGGCGACCTTTGGATGATCGGCCGGAACGGAATCGGGAAGCGGCAGGCCGGCGGGATCGAAGATCCGCACCTCGGCGCCCAGACGGCGCAGGATACGTGCCGCCTCCTGCGTCGCCAGCCGCGAATAGGAGCGTTCTCGCAGCGAGCCATAAAGCATCAGGATGCGCGGCTTGTGGCTCGCGCGCGGCGCTTCCAGCAGGGCATCCATGTCGATGGGGAGAAGGGAGTCCTCGCGGATGTTGGGCAGGGCGTCGTCGCCGTCTATGGCTGCGGGCATCAGGCGTTCCGGTTGATAATTCGAGTATCCTGGAAATAGCGGATAGCGTGGGCCTGGCATCCGGTCAATGTTATTTCGACGAGAATCGAAATTGAATCGGACCGGCAGGCTTTCGGGCAAGCAGCCGGTGGTGTCTGGCGGGTTAGCCCCTATATTCGGGACAACAAACGAGGAGATGGCGCCGAGGCGCCGTTTACGCCAGACCATGACCGAGCACCAGCCGCCGATCCGCTTCGACAATTCCTATGCGTCCCTGCCCGAGCGTTTCTACGAGCGGCGGCCGCCGCTTCCCGTCGCCCAGCCCTCGCTGATCCGGCTCAACAAGGAGCTTGCCGAGGAGCTCGGCATCGACACAGCCTGGCTGGCAAGCACGGACGGGCTCGACATGCTGGCCGGCAACCGCCTGCCGGGCAATGCCAATCCGATTGCCCAGGCCTATGCCGGCCACCAGTTCGGCAATTTCGTGCCGCAGCTCGGCGACGGGCGCGCGGTGCTCCTCGGCGAGGTGGTCGATGGAAAGGGCCGGCGGCGCGACATCCAGCTCAAGGGATCGGGACGCACGGCCTTCTCGCGCGGCGGCGACGGTCGCTCGGCGCTCGGACCGGTGCTGCGCGAATATGTGGTGAGCGAGGCGATGGCCCGCATGGGCGTCGCCACCACCCGTGCGCTGGCAGCCGTCAAGAGCGGCGAGCCCGTGCTGCGCGACACGGTCCTGCCGGGCGGGGTGCTGACGCGGGTGGCCTCCAGCCACGTGCGGGTCGGCACCTTCCAGTATTTTGCCGTGCGCGGCGACACGGATGCCCTGAAGCTCCTCGCCGACCACGTCATCGCGCGCCACTATCCGCATGTCGAGGACGCGCCGAACCGCTACCGCGCCCTGCTCGGAGCGGTGGTGGAGGCGCAGGCGAGGCTGGTGGCCAGCTGGATGCATCTCGGCTTCATCCACGGCGTCATGAACACCGACAACAGTTCGGTGGCCGGCGAGACGATCGACTACGGCCCCTGCGCCTTCATGGACGAGTTCCACCCCGGGACGGTGTTTTCCTCGATCGATCAGCGCGGCCGCTATGCCTATGGCAACCAGCCACACATTGCGCAGTGGAACCTGACGCGCTTCGCCGAGACGCTGCTGCCGCTGTTCGGCTCGGACGAAGAGGCGGCGGTTGCCGAGGCGCAGGAGGAGCTCGGCGCCTTTCCGGCGATCTTCGATGATGCGCTTCAGGCGGGGTTCAGGCGTAAGCTCGGGCTTACGGCGATCGACGAGGCAGACAGCGCGCTTATCCGCGATCTGCTGGAGCTGATGGCGCAGGCTCAGGCGGATTTCACGCTGACCTTCCGCGGGCTGGCCGAGGATGCGGCCTCGGAGAGCCAGGATACGGCCCGCGCGCTGTTTGCCGAGCCGGCGGGCTTCGATGCCTGGGCGGCGCGCTGGCGCGACAGGCTGGACCGCGAGGAGGCCACGCCGCAAGCGCGGCAGAGTGCGATGCTGGCCACGAACCCGAAATACATCCCGCGCAATCATCTCGTCGAGGCGGTCATCCAGGCCGCCGTCGAGAATGACGATTTCGGTCCCTTCCACGAGCTCTGCGAGGTCACGTCCCGGCCGTTTGAAGAGCAGCCGGACCGTGAGCGCTACGCCTTGCCGCCGCAGCCCGACGAGCGGGTGCTGCAGACATTTTGCGGGACGTAAGCGTCAGCTGCCGGTGACGGTTCTCACGAGGGTCTCGGGGTCGTCTGGCAATGCGTCGCCGGCCCAGGCGACGAAATGGTCGGGCCGAACCAGCACGTAGCGCGCCTCGTAGCGCTCGCGCCCGCCATCGTTCGTGTCCTCGATAATTGCGAGCGGCAGGCCGTTCGCCGCCGCAGCAGCGCGGAAGCGCTCGACTTCCGCCGCGTCGCCATCGAAAGCCAGCAGCGTGAAGTCGCGGCCTAGCGCCTTGAACACGTTCTTGCCGGATGACAGCAACTGCGGCGCCAGATGGAAGCCGGCGCGTGCCTTGAAGCTGTGGCCGCCCTTGGCATCGCTTTTCGCGCCCTCTTCGCCGAAGACGATGGAAGAGCCCCCATAGTTCGGCGCAAAGGAATTGACCTCCCCGCTGGCGCCAGTGCTGCGCTTCTTCCATTCGATCTCGAAGGCCTCCGGATCGGTCTCCGGGTCGACTCGGGCGAGGAAGTCGCGGTCGCTCTCGATCGATTTCTCGATGAAATCGTGCGCCGTCGAGGCGAACACCGGCCGGCGTTCCTCGCTGTAGCTTTCGAGCAGCCGGGGCTCGGCCCAGCCTTCCAGCACGGCGGCGAGTTTCCAGCCGAGGTTGCGGGCATCTTCGAAGCCGGTGTTGATGCCGTAGCCGCCATAAGGCGGGTGGCTGTGGGCGGCGTCGCCTGCAATGAAGACACGGTCCTTGGCGTAATCGTCGGCAATGGCAACGCGCAGGTCCCAGAAGCCGATATGCTCGAATTCGACCTCGAATTCGGCGCCGGCGGCGCGGTGCAGATAGCCGGCGAAATCGAAATTGTCGCGCGTGGTGTCCTGCGGCACGGGAGCATGGAAGAAGAAGCTGTTGCCGAGATCCACGCGGCCGAAGAACTGCCAGTAGCCTTCGAGGTCCGGGTGGAGCACGTTATAGAACTGCTTGCCGGGGAAGCGTGCCAGGAGGTCGTGCAACTCGGGCGAGCGGAAGACCAGCAGCACCATCTTCTTGTCGTGTTCGGACCGGGTCTCTGTGATGCCGGCGAGGTCGCGGACGATCGAGCGGCTGCCGTCGCAACCGACCGCATAGGCCGCGCGGATCACGATCTCGCCGTCGCCCTTGCGCTCCACCGCCTTCACGGTCACGCCGTCGCCGTCCTGGGCGATTGCCTCGCCGGACCAGCCATAGAGGACCTCGACCGTAGGTAGCTGGGCGACGCGGGCGCGCAGCACCGCCTCGGTGGCATATTGCGGCAGGCGCTCATTGTCGGTGAAATAATAGGGCCGCACGAGTTCGCGCTGGAGCCAGTCGTAGTGATGGCCGGAGAGCAACGTGCCATAGGCCGTGATCCCGCCGATGCCGTATTCCGGCGGGATGGTGCGGGCCGCGCGCAACTCGTTTTCGGCGCCCCAGAAATGGAAATGCTCCATGGTGCGCTGGGTCAGGTTCTGGCCCTTGGGCACCGGCTGGGGCGTCGGGTACTGCTCGATCACGACGGTTGCGATTCCGCGCTGGCCGAGTTCGATCGCCAAGCCCATGCCAACCGGGCCGCCGCCGACGATGACGACCTGGGTTTGCTTCACCTTATTGTCGGTCATGGGTTCCTGCTCAGATCCTGCCTGCTTCGAGATAGACGTGCTTGGTCTCGAGGAAATCGTCGAGCCCTTCGGGCCCGTGCAGCCGGCCCAGCCCCGACTGGCCATAACCGCCGGTCTCGCCCTCCGCGAAGAGGCGGCCGTGGCAGTTGAGCCAGACAGTACCGGAGCGGATGGCGCGGCTTGTCCGCGTGGCACGTGCCAGGTCGCGGGTGAAGACGCTGGCGGCCAGGCCATAGCGCGTGGCATTGGCCTTGTGGGCGGCTTCGGCTTCATCGCCGAATGTCTCGATCGAGATAATCGGTCCGAACAGTTCCTCCTGGACGAGCGGCGAATCGAGCTTGTCGATCCTGAACAGCGTGGGGGTGATGAAGGCGCCATTGGCGAGTTCGCCGCCGGGGATCGTGCCTTTCAGCACGAGTTCGCCTTCGTCGCCCGCCTGCTCGATCAGGTCGGCCTGGCGCTTGCGGCTCGACATGTCGATCAGCGAGCCCATCTGGCTCGCGGGATTGTTGCCGGGTCCGACACGAACCGCCTCGAAGGAGGCCTTGATGCGGGCCGTGAAATCGTCGGCGACCTTCTCGTGGACGAGGAAACGCGTCGCGGCCACGCAGATCTGGCCGGCCATGACAAGTCCGCCGTGGGTGAGCTCGCGGACCGCGACGTCGAGATCGGCATCGTCGAAGATCACGGCCGGGGCCTTGCCGCCCAGTTCCAGTGACAGCCGTTTCAGGGTCGGCGCCGCGGCGGCCATGATCACCTTGCCGGTGGCGCTAGAGCCGGTGAAGGAGATGACGTCCACATCGTGAGAGGCGACCATCGCCTGGCCAACCTCGATGCCGTTCTCGTTGACGGAATGGACCACACCCTTCGGCAGGGAAGGGCACTCATGAATGCACTGCATGATGCGGCGGTGGATCAGCGGCGTCTGCGGCGCGGGCTTGATGACGACCGTGCAGCCGGCCGCGAGCGCGGGGCCGAGCGAGCGCAGGAGCAGCGTCACGGGCGCGTTCCACGGGACGATGATGGCTGCAACGCCGGCCGGCTCGCGGTTCATCATCGAGAAATTGCCGGGCGCAGTCTCGATCGTCCGGCCGAGCACGGAGCGGGCAAGGCCCGCATAGTAGCGGGTCTCCGAAATGGCGCCCATCGTCTCGCCCAGCGCCTCGGCGCGAAGCTTGCCGTTTTCGGCGACGATGAGATCGGCAATCTCTTCCTTTGCCGCTTCCATGCGGTCGGCCATTTCGAAGAGAACCGCCGCCCGCAACCGCGGCGAGGCGGCCCAACTGCCTTCATCGAACGTCTTCCTGGCAAGCGCCGCGGCCTGATCGGCCAACGCGCGGCTGCCTGGACTGTAGCTGCCGAGCACTGCCCCGTTGGCCGGGTTGGTGCTTTCGGCAACGTTGTCGGTCGAAATCCATTCGCCGCCGACATAGTTGTCGGCGCGGGGAAGCTGGGCCTCCATGCGTATCTCCCTACTGCTTTAGTCCGAGAAGCTTGATCGCGTTGTCCTGGTAGAGCTTGCGACGCAGTTCGTCCGTCACGTCGAGCGAGTCCAGGATCTTGAGCGTCTCGCGGATGTACATCGGGCCACCTTCGGGATCGAAGGGCGCGTCGGATGCGAACATCACGCGATCCTCGCCGAAGAACTCGATGGCGTGCTCGATCGCCTTGCGCGACCCGAAGGAGGCGGTGTCGGCGTAGAATTCCTTGAAATACTCGAGATGCGGACGCTTCAGCGCGGTGCGGACAGCGGCGAGATCACGATCGGTCGTGCGCTTGCCCATCTGGTCCCAGCCCGGGCCGACGCGGCCCTCGAAGAAGGGCACCATGCCGCCGGCGTGGTGGGTGACGACGTTGAGGCCCGGGAACTTGTCGAAGAAGCGCGAGAAGACCATGCGCGCCATCGTCGCCGAGGTCTCGTAGGGCCAGCCGAAGGTCCACCAGATCTCGTATTCCGAGCGCTTCTCGTTGAGATAGTCGGGGAAGTTCTCGCCGCGCGCGGGATGCAGCCAGACCGCCTTGCCGGACTTCGCCATGTATTCGAAGAAGGGTTCGTATTCGGGCAGGTCGACGGGGTTGCCGGCGATGTTGGTGAAGATCTGCATGCCGACGGCGCCCAGATCCTCGATCGCGCGGCGCGATTCCTCGACAACGGCATCCGGGTTGTTCATCGGCGCCGTGCCGATGAAGCCGGGGAAGCGTTCGGGATATTTCTGGCAGAGCTCGGCCATGGAATCGGAGCCGATCTGCGAAAGCTCGAGTGCCTTTTCCGGGCCAGCCAGCTTTTCGAGCGGCGGCGACGCCAGCGACAGGACCTGCTGATAGTCCTCGCCGAACATGTCCATCACCTCGAAGCGGCGGTCGAGTTCGGTCATCATGGGGACCGCGCCCGAGCGCTTGGTGATATCGGTCATCGTGCCGATGTGGTCGATCAGGCGATCGAAGAATGGCTTGGGCCAGATGTGGTTGAAAATATCGATCTTTTTCATTGGGCACTCCCTCGACAATAGCGCGGAGCATGGTCAGGCAGGACCATATTGTCAATGAAATTATCACATGGTGAGATTATGAGCTGTTCACAGAAGCGGCCGATCTCGCGGGCGTGCGTTCGCCGGGCCCCTGCCGGTCAGCCGTCAGTTCCTCACTGAGTGCGGCGGCCGCTTGACGCACGCGGGCGCCGATATCCTCGATGTCCTTCGCGTCGACCAGGGCACCGGCAATGGTCACGCACAGGCTCGCGATGGGGCTCTGGCCGGCATCGAAGACCGGCGCGGCGATGCCCACCACGCCAATTGTGACTTCGCCTTTGGCCACCGCATAACCGGCGCGGCGAACCTTCTTGAGACTGTCGTGGATTTCCTCGACAGTTTCGCCAAGACCCACGGAACGGAGGTCGTGGAGGGAGGCTTCGATGCGCGGCAGGATGTGGCGCCGCGGCAGGAAGGCGATGATGGAGCGGGCAATCGCGCCGCGCCCCATCGGCATGGGCCGACCGCGGGGATAGCTCGAAAGCGGGTTCTCGGTCGAGCAGCGTGAATCCACGCACAGGATGCGGTTGCCGTACCAGCGAACGAGAAGCGCCGTGCATGAGAACGTCCGGGTCAATTCGGTGAGATGGCGCTCGCCCTTCAGGATCAGCGGATCGGACTGGCGCAGCAAGTAGTCCATTTCCACGACCTTGGGGCCGAGGGTGAACCCCGCATTCGGCATGGAGGAAAGAAGACCGGCTTCCTTCAGCGTCTTCAGGTAGCGATAGAGGGTCGGGCGGCTGTAGCCCAGTTCCTCCATCAACTGCTCGGGCGTCCATTCCAGCCGGTCTTCGGTGAACACCTCAAGAACGGCAAGAACGCGTTCGAGACTGTTGCCTTTTTTCTCGATCAACTGGCCGCGCTTTCGCTTTCTTTCATCTTCGTCGAGCGCCGGAAATCAAGAATCATCAGGAATACGCCGCCGACTACACCTGCGATATCACTGTAAACGGCACCGGGGAAGGCCCCGGCCGGAATCAGCGCGAGCAGACCGAATATCACGAAGAGGACGCGCATGACCGGTGTGAGCTTCGAAGCGAAGTAGCCCGCCATAGCCGCCGAAACGAGCCAGACGCCGACCGTGGCGGTGACGATGGCCAGTCCTACGTCGAACGGGTCGCCGATCATCAGCAGCGTCGGCGAGAACACGAACAGCACGGGTATGACGTATGCCGACCAGCCAAACTGCATGGCCGCGAAGCCGGTCTTCATGGCCGATGCGCCTGCTATGCTGGCCGCCGCGAAGGCCGCGATCGCGATCGGCGGCGTGATCATCGACATCATGCCGAAGTACAGCACGTACAGATGTGCCGCGATCGGCTCGATGCCCACCGCGACCAGCGCCGGTGCGACGAGCGCGGCAAGAAGCACATAGACGCCCAGCGTCGGAAGCCCCATGCCGAGCACGATGCAGACCAGAGCGGAAAGGGCGAGAAGAACGATTGCACTGCCGCCGCCAACCTGCACCAGAACATAGGTAAGGTTGAAGCTTAGTCCCGTGACATTGAGAACGCCGATGACCAGACCGGCCGCGGCCGAGATGACCAGAATTTCGACGACCGCCTTGCCGGTCACCTCGAAGCTCGTCAAGAGCGTGGCGATCCCGGGTCGTACCGACTGATAGCCGAAGATCAGCGCGGTGATCGAAACCGTCAGTGCGGCTGCGAGTGCGGCCCTTTCAGGCTGCCAGTTCAAAGAAAAGAGCCCGTAGATCAGAACCGCGAAAGCGAAAATGAAGTGCAGTCCGGTCAGCACCTTCTTTTTTTCGGGGATGTCCGATTTCGGAACCGCGGAAATGCCGAGCCGTGCGGCCTCGAGGTCGGCCTGGATGAACAGAGCTACATAATAAAGCAGGGCCGGCACGAGCGCCGCCAGAGCCACTTCGGCATACGAAATCTGCAGGAATTCGGCCATCAGGAAGGCAGCCGCGCCCATAACCGGCGGCATGAGCTGGCCGCCGGTTGAGGCCACGGCCTCGATCGCTGCCGCCTTGTGCGCAGGATATCCGTCGCGCTTGATCATGGGGATCGTCACGACGCCTGTCGCAGTCACATTGGCCACGGCGGAGCCCGAAATCGATCCGAAAAGGCCCGATGCCACGACGGCGATCTTCATCGATCCCCCGCGAAAACGTCCCATGCCGAGCAACGACGCATCGGTGAAGAATTTCGATCCGCCGGTCATTCCCAGCAATGTGCCGAACAGAATGAAGGCGACGACGACGGTGGCGGCAACCGCCATGGGGATGCCGAGTATGCCGTTGGAATCGACGGCCATGTAGCCGGCGAGCATCTGCCAGTCCTGGGCGCGGCCCGAAAGCCGCCCCGGCACATGATCGCCGAAAAGCGCATAGAGCAGGAAAACGCCGATGATGATGACGAGCGCCCACCCGGTCGCGCGCCGCAACGCCTCCATCAGCAGGATAATGGCAATGACGCCCGGGACATAGATGCTGGGCGGCTTCGAGAAGATGAGATTGACGATCTGGGGATAGCGCACCGTGATGTAGCCGAGCGCAGCGGCCGACAAAATGGCAGCCAGGCAATCATACCACGGGACGATCACCCGGTCGGAACCGCGCTTTGCCGGCAACATCAGAAAGGCCAGCGTCAAGGTCACTGCCAGGATCGCCGCCAGATATTGCTGAGGATAGAACGAGACACCCAGCATTCGCGGGACGCCGAGCGACCAGACCACCGCAAGCAGGGTCAGAAGAATCGCAAGCGCCGTAGCGAGCGGCTGCCAGATGGAAGGGGGAAGGCCGAAGCCGGCCTTCCCCTCGATCGAATCCTGCCCCATGGGGTCCTACTCGTTCCAGAGTCCGATTTCCTGGTAGAAGCGAATGGCGCCCGGATGATACTCGGTGGGATCCGCATCACCAACCATGTGCTCGTCGGGCTGGAAGGAATTGAAGGGCGGGAAGGTCTCCGCCATCACGGCCTTGCTCTCGTAAAGCA
>Ga0208112_101135_pt1 | contig 11088 bp, 8 predicted proteins | sample HotLakConsoUCCLE_FD_184736 | JGI IMG/M metagenome (GOLD analysis project Ga0208112, IMG submission 184736) | Hypersaline microbial mat communities from Hot Lake, Washington, USA - Hot Lake Consortium UCC-LE (SPAdes) (version 2) ... | reverse complement strand
CAACACCTCGATCGCCGGCGGCAACGTCTTCGTGCTGGGCCCCACCTTCGAGAACACCGCAACGCGGCTGGCAAACTACGCAACACGGCAGGGCCGGACGCGCGCCGTGATCGTCCATGCCGAAAATGTGGAAGGCCAGACCGGGCGCAACGCGATCGAGACCGCCGCCGCGCGTACCGGGCTCGAGGTGGTGGGCACCGTGCCCTTCACCTTCTCCGAGTCCGGTGCGGTGTCGGCCGCCTCGCAGGCCCGCGACGCGGTGGCCTCGGCCGACGCAGATGCCGTGTTCCTGACCTCGAATTCCGCGGGCGCGCTGCCCTTGCTGGCGCAGCTGATGCCGGAACGGGGCGTCGACCCGGCGGTGACCCAGTATATCGGGCTGGCGCGCTGGGACGTGCCGCCCCAGACGCTCGACCTGCCGGGCCTGCAGGGAGGCTGGTTCGCCCTGCCCGACCAGAACATGGTGGAAAACTTCAACGCGCGCTTCGAGGCGGCCTACGGATCGCAACCGCACCCGCTGGCAGGGCTCGCCTATGACGGGATCGCCGCGATCGGCGCGCTGATCGAGCAGGGCAACCGCAAGGCGCTGACCCGGAGCGCGCTCACGCAGGGCGCGGGCTTCCAGGGCACCGGCGGCGCCTTCCGGCTGCTGTCCGACGGCACCAACCAGCGCGCGCTGTCGGTGGCCACCATCCGCGACGGCAAGGTGACGATCCTCGACCCCGCCCCGAGAAGCTTCGGTGGTGCCGGACTCTGACCTCTCCCGGCCCGAGGCCTCCCGCACCGACCTGCCGGACGACCTGATCCGCCCGGCGGCCGAGATCCTCGACCCGGAGGCGCTGCGCGACGGCATCGCCGCCGAGGCGGCCAGTGCGGGGGGCGATGCGCGGGCGTTGCGCACGGCGGCGGTGCATCGGTTGCGCGAGGCTCAAAAGGCGGGCCGCGCGGCGATCGAGGAGGCCTTCGACGAGCGTCCCTTCGACGCCCGCGCCACGACCCGCGCCTATACCTTCCTGACCGATGCGCTGGTGCGCACCGCCTGGGAGGTGGCCACGACCCACCTGCACCCGCTGCCGAACCCGACGGAGGGCGAGCGCATCGCCGTGCTGGCGGTGGGCGGCTACGGGCGCGGCGAGATGGCGCCTTTCTCGGACGTGGACCTGCTGTTCCTGACGCCCTGGAAGATCACGGCCTGGGCCGAGAGCGTCATCGAATCGATGCTCTACATCCTTTGGGATCTGAAGCTGAAAGTGGGCCATTCCTCGCGCACCGTGAAGGACTGCCTGCGTCTCGGCGCGGAGGATTTCACCATCCGGACCGCGATGCTGGAGCACCGGTTCCTGTGCGGTCGCGCGGCGCTGGCCGACGACCTGGACGCGCGCCTGTGGGCGGACCTGTTCAGGGGCACCGAGCGCGAGTTCATCGAATCCAAGCTGGAAGAACGCGACGCGAGGCACGAAAAGCAGGGCCAGCGCTACATGGTCGAGCCCAACGTGAAGGAGGGCAAGGGCGGGCTGCGCGATCTGCAATCCATGTTCTGGATCGCCAAGTATGTCCACCACACCGACAGCACCTCGGACCTTGTCCGCCTGGGCGTGTTCCGCCCCGAGGAATACGACCGCTTCGAACGGGCCGAGAACTTCCTCTGGGCGGTGCGCTGCCACATGCACCTGATCGCGGGCCGCGCCGTGGAACAACTGACCTTCGACATGCAGGTCGATGTGGCCGAGCGCATGGGCTATGTCGACCGCGGCGGCCGGAGGGCGGTGGAACATTTCATGCAGGATTACTTCCGGCACGCCACCGCGACGGGCGACCTGACGCGCATCTTCGTCACCGCGCTGGAGGCCGATCACAGCAAGGGCGAGCCGCTGCTGACCCGGATCTTCCGCCGCACGCCCAAGGTGAAGGACGGCTACCACGTCGCGCAGAACCGGCTGGCGATCGAGGATGACAGGGCCTTCCTGGTGGACAAGATGAACCTGCTGCGCCTGTTCGAGGAGGCGCTGCGCACCGGGCTCCTGATCCATCCCGACGCGATGCGGCTGGTGCGGGCCAACCTGCACCTGATCGACGAGGAGATGCGCACCGACCGCGAGGCCCAGGGGATCTTCCTCGATCTGCTGCTCAAGCACGGCAACCCCGAGCGCGCGCTGCGGCGGATGAACGAGTTGGGCGTGCTGGCGGCCTTCATCCCCGAATTCGCCCCCGTTGTGGCGATGATGCAGTTCAACATGTATCACCACTACACGGTGGACGAGCACACCATCCAGTGCATCAGCCACCTGGCCCGGATCGAGCGCGGCGAGCTTGTCGAGGAACTGCCGGTGGCCTCCGGCATCCTGCAGCGCGGGGTCAACCGCAAGGTGCTCTATGCGGCGCTGCTGCTGCACGATATCGGCAAGGGGCGCGACGAGGACCATTCGGTGCTGGGCGCACGGATCGCGCGGCGGGTGGCCCCCCGGCTGGGGCTCAAGAAGACCGAAAGCGCCACGGTGGAATGGCTGGTGCGCTACCACCTGCTGATGTCGGACATGGCGCAGAAACGCGACATCGCCGACCCGCGCACGGTGCGCGACTTCGCCAAGGCGGTGCAGACCCGCGAGCGGCTGGACCTGCTGACGGTGCTGACGGTCTGCGACATCCGGGGCGTGGGCCCCGGCACCTGGAACAACTGGAAGGCCGCGCTGATCCGCGCGCTCTACCGCCAGACCCGCCGGGCGCTGGAGGACGGGATGGAGGCGCTCAACCGCGAGAACCGCGGCAGCCAGGCCAAGAAGGCGCTGCGGACCGCGCTCGAGGACTGGGACAAGGCCGCGCTGCGGCAGGAGACCCAGCGCCACTACCCGCCCTACTGGCAGGGGCTGCACCTGACCGCGCATGTGGTCTTCGCCCGGCTGCTGCGCGACATCCGCGACGACGAGATCCGGATCGACCTGCACCCGGACGAGGACCGCGACGCCACCCGGGTCTGCTTCGCGCTGGCCGATCACCCCGGCATCTTCTCGCGGCTGGCGGGCGCGCTGGCGCTGGTGGGCGCCAATGTGGTGGACGCGCGCACCTACACCACCAAGGACGGTTTCGCCACCGCGGCCTTCTGGGTGCAGGACGCCGATGGCAGCCCCTACGAGGCCGACCGCCTGCCGAAGCTGCGCCAGACCATCGAGAAGACCCTGCGCGGCGAGGTGAAACCGGCCCAGGCGATCTCCAGCCGCAAGCTGAAGAAGCGCGAACGCGCCTTCCGCGTGCCCACCTCGATCACCTTCGACAATGACGGCTCGGAGATCTACACCATCATCGAGGTCGACACCCGCGACCGCCCGGGCCTGCTCTACGATCTGACCCGCACGCTGGCGGAGGCGAATGTCTACATCGCCTCGGCGGTGATCGCGACCTATGGCGAACAGGCGGTGGACAGCTTCTACGTCAAGGACATGTTCGGGCTGAAATTCCACTCCGCCTCGAAACAGCGGGCGCTGGAGCGCCGCCTGCGCGAGGCGATCGAGAAAGGGGCCGAACGGGTCTGGTCGTGAGCATGGCCGCGGAGGCTCGGCGGCGCCGCCGGGCCGGCCCGCCGCGCCCGGCCTTCCGCCGCCCTCGGCTTTCGGCTAAGCCTGCCCACATCGGCGCAACGGAGAACCAGCCCGGATGAAACCCATTCGCCTGATGTCGGGCTTCCTGACCGTGGGGGTCTGGACCCTGGCCAGCCGGGTGCTGGGCTTCATGCGCGATGCAATGATCCTGGCCTTGCTGGGCACCGGCCCGCTCTACGAGGCCTATGTGGTGGCCTTCCGCCTGCCCAACCTGTTCCGCCGCTTCTTCGCCGAGGGCGCGTTCAACACCGCCTTCGTGCCCATGTTCTCGAAGAAGCTGGAAGGCGGGGAAAACGCCGCGGCCTTCGCCCGCGAGGCCTTCGCGGGGCTGGCCACGGTGCTGATCGTGCTGACGCTGCTGGCGCAGCTGGCCATGCCCTGGCTGATCTACGGCATGGCCAGCGGCTTCGCCGGGGGCGAGACCTTCGACCTCTCGGTGGAGTTCGGCCGCATCGCCTTTCCCTACATCCTGTTCATCTCGCTGGCCGCGCTGGCCTCGGGCGTGCTGAACGCGACCGGCCGCTTCGCCGCCGCGGCCGCCGCGCCGGTGCTCTTGAACGTGCTGCTGGTGGGGGCCATGGCCAGCGCCTACTGGCTGGGCGCCGACGTGGCGCGCGCGCTGATCTGGGCGATCCCGGCGGCGGGTATCGCGCAGCTGGCGCTGGTCTGGGCGGCGGCGCGGTCCGCGGGCATCACGCTCACGCTGCAACGCCCGCGCTTCAGCCCCGAGCTGCGCAAGCTGGTGCGGATCGCGGTGCCCGCGGCGCTGGCCGGGGGCGTGGTGCAGATCAACCTGCTGGTGGGCCAGCAGGTGGCCAGCTATTTCGACCGCGCGGTGGGCTGGCTCTACGCCGCCGACCGGCTCTACCAGCTGCCGCTGGGCGTGGTAGGGATCGCGATCGGCATCGTCCTGCTGCCGGACCTGTCGCGCCGGCTCAAGGCCGAGGACCACGCGGGCGGGCGCGACGCGCTCAGCCGCGCCGCCGAGGTGGCGCTGGCGCTGACGATCCCCTGCGCGGTGGCGCTGGTGGTGGTGCCGCTGCCGCTGGTCTCGGTGCTGTTCGAGCGCGGCGCCACCACCGCCGACGATTCCGCCGCCATCGCGGTGGCGGTGGCGATCTACGGGCTGGGCCTGCCCGCCTTCGTCCTGCAAAAGATCCTCCAGCCGCTGTTCTTCGCCCGCGAGGACACGAAAAGCCCGTTCCGCTACGCGCTCTGGGCGATGGCGGTGAACGCGGTGGTGGCAATCGGCCTGGCCCCGGCGCTGGGCTGGATCGCGCCCGCCATCGCCACCAGCCTGGCGGGCTGGGTGATGGTCGCCCTGCTCGTCGCGGGCACCCGGCCGATGGGCGAGGTGGCGCGGTTCGACACCCGGTTCCGCCGGAGGATCGGGCGTATCCTCGCCGCCTCGGCGCTGCTGGGCGCCGGGCTCTGGGCACTGAACGTGGCGCTCGGCCCGTTCCTCGGCATGGCGGGCTGGCGCTACCTGGCGCTGGCCGCGCTGGTGGCCGGGGGCGCCGCGATCTATTTCACCGCCGCGCAGCTGCTGGGCGCGATGCGCCTGTCGGAATGGCGCGGCGCGCTGCGCCGGGGCGGCTGAGCCGGGCGTCTTCCGGCCGAGATATCCGGGGGTGACTTGGCCGAAGGCCAAGAAGGGGGCGGAGCCCCCAAGGATTTTCACGAAATCCTTCCGCGGCCCGTGCACGGGCCGCCGGCGCCCGGCCTCAATCGCGGCGCATCCGCGCGCGCAGCCGCGCCCAGCCGCCCGGGCTCACGACGAAGGACATGCCGAAGCCGGCGGCGAAGCCCGCGATATCCGCCAGCCAGTCGTTGCTCAGCCCGAACAGCAGCCCGAAGACCAGCTGGATCCCCAGCAGGAACCCGATCAGCGTGAAGGCCCGCGCCTGCTGCGCCCCCACCTGCCCCAGCCGCATCCACAGCAGGTAGGTGAAGCCCCCGATCAGCCCGTAGACTCCGGGAAACGCCCCGATCAGCCAGGCCGGATCGTCCAGCGCCAGCCCGAACACCGCCGCGCCCACGGCGCCCGAGATCACGAAGATCGCCAGCGTGGCGAGCGCGCCGAACACTTCTCCCACCATCTTGCCCAGCGCCAGCAGCATGATCGCGGCGAAGAGCGCATGGGTGAAGGTGCCATGCACGAACTGGTAGGTCACCAGACGCATCAGGTGCTCGGGCGGCCAGCGTCCGGTCTCCAGCATCCAGTCGAGGATCGCGCCGTTGAACCCGTAGACCTGGATCGCCTCCGCGCGCCAGCCCACCGCGCCGGCCCCGCCCACGAGCCCGCGCGCGCCCAGCGCGAAAGCCGCCTCGATCAGCACGATCATGACGAAAAGCGCCACCACCACGGGCGGCAGCGGATTGACGGGCTGGGTCGGCATGGGGCTCCGCATGTGGCTTTCTCCGCTCGGGCAGGGCTTCTTGACGGCCTTGCCCCCCGTGGGTAAGCGAGACCGCAGCCTGAATCCAGACGGAGTTTTCGCCATGTCAGAGGCGCCCGCTACCGCGCAAGCAGCCAACGCGGTCTTCACGCCGCGGGTGTTCTCGGGGATCCAGCCCTCCGGCGGGCTCACGCTGGGCAATTATCTCGGCGCGATGAAGCGCTTCGTCGAGATGCAGGAGCAGGGGATCGAGACGATCTACTGCGTGGTGGACATGCATGCCATCACCGTCTGGCAGGATCCGGACGCCCTGCGCCGCCAGACCCGCGAGCTGACGGCGGGCTACCTGGCCGCGGGCATCGACCCGGCGCGCTCGGTCCTGTTCAACCAGAGCCGGGTGGCCGAACACGCACAACTGGCCTGGATCTTCAACTGCGTCGCGCGCATGGGCTGGATGAAGCGCATGACCCAGTGGAAGGACAAGGCGGGCAAGAACCAGGAAGAGGCGAGCCTTGGCCTTTTCGCCTATCCCGCGCTGATGGCGGCCGACATCCTGCTCTACCATGCCACCCATGTTCCCGTGGGCGAGGACCAGAAGCAGCATCTTGAGCTGACCCGAGACATCGCCGCGAAGTTCAACCACGATTACGGCGTGGAGTTCTTTCCGCTCACCGAGCCGGTGATCGAGGGCGCCGCGACCCGCGTGATGAGCCTGCGCGACGGCGCGCGCAAGATGTCGAAATCCGATCCTTCCGACATGAGCCGGATCAACCTGACCGACGATGCGGACGCCATCGCGCAGAAGATCCGCAAGGCCCGCACCGACCCCGAGCCGCTGCCCTCCGAGCTGGCCGGCCTGGCCGAGCGGCCCGAGGCGCGCAACCTCGTGAACATCTACGCCGCGCTGGCCGACACGAGTTCGGCGCAGGTGCTGGCCGAACATGGCGGGCGGCAATTCTCCGAATTCAAGCCCGCGCTGGCGGATCTGGCGGTGGCGAAGCTCGCTCCGATCTCGACCGAGATGGCGCGGCTGATGCAGGACCCGGCGGAAATCGACGCGACGCTGGCCCGCGGGGCCGAACGGGCCCGCGCCATCGCCGCGCCGATCCTGGAACGCACCTGCGAGATCGTCGGCATGGTGCGTGGCTGACATGCGGCGCGGGCTCCGCTTCCTGCTCGGAGCTCTGCTGGTCGTCTCGCTGATCTGGAGCGGTCTCTCGACTGCGCGACTTTTCGAGAGTGGCGCCGCGCGGGTCTGGGCGGAACGCGAGATGGACAGTCTCGCCGCAGCGGTCGACCGCCAGCTGGCCCGCCACGCGGACCCCGCAACGGTCGCAGAGCGGATCGTGTCTCACCTGGAGACGGAACCGCGCAACTGGCTGGCGCTCGATGCGATCCGGGCCGAAGCCGAACGCGGGGGGATCGCCCTGCCGAGCGAACTCGCCGCCGAAGTGGAGGCGATGCGCGCGGAGGATTTCGGGTGGATGGCCCGGACGAAGGCCTGCCTGCGCTGTGCCAGGAACACGAAGCATTGCAGCTTCGATCTGGTGATGCCGTGCGGCGCGCCAGTGGTTCTGTCTCCTATCGGAGACCTCCGCGACGTGGTTTCGGAGGGCGGGAAATACCTGCGCGGCGAGGACGTGGACGAGGTGACCCTGGTCCTTTCCGCAATCGGCCTTGGCGCGACGCTCCTCGTGCCCTTGACGGTCGGCGCTTCGGGCACCGTGAAGTGGGGCGCCGCGCTCGCGAAACTGGCGCGCGGCATGGGGACGATGCCGGACTGGATGGAACGGAACCTTGCCCGAACCGCGCGGGAAGGTTTCGATTGGGAAAGGCTTCCGATGGTGAGAACCACGGAGGACTTGGTGGACCTCACCCGCCCGGAGATCCTGCGGCCCGCAATGGCGATGCTGGACGACGCCGGCCGGATCTTCGGTGCGACAGGCGCAGCAGCGGGCCTCTACCTGCTGGGCAAGACCACCGATGCCGCCGACCTCGCAAGATTGGGACGGGCCTCCGAGGCCATGGGCGAGCGCACGTTGGGCACATTGGAAATCCTTGGAAAGAGCCGATTTCTGCGGACCACGCTGCGCTTGTCGGACGAAGTGCTGAACCTGCTCCTCGCGCTGGCGACCGCTCTGGCCGCCCTTGCGGGCCTGCTGGGCTCGGCCCTGCTGAATTTCCTGCTGCGGCGGGCGCGGCGGGCCGCAGGGCCCCTGGCACCGGCGCGGCGCTGAGCTTCTGCGCGCGGATGCACCGGAGCACCCGCACGGGCGCAGCTTGTGCCGGGGCGATGCACGTCCGAGATTGGGCCCACAGCATCAAGGGAGACCCGCCATGCCGGATACCGCCGCGCCCCGCAACGCCCCGCCCGAGGCCCATGTCGGCCATGTTCACCTGAAGGTCGCCGACCTGGAGCGCGCCATCGCCTTCTATTCCGGCGTGCTGGGCTTCGATCTGCAGCAGCGCATGGGCGACCGGGCCGCCTTTCTCGGCGCGGGCGGCTATCACCACCATATCGGGTTGAACACCTGGGAAAGCCTGGGCGCCAGCGCCCCGCCGCCGGGCCATACCGGGCTTTATCACACCGCGTTCCTCTATCCCGACCGCCCGTCGCTGGCGCGTGCCGTGGCACGGGTGCTGGAGGCGGGGATCGCGCTGGAGGGCGCGGCCGATCACGGGGTGAGCGAGGCCGTCTACCTCTCCGACCCGGACGGCAACGGGGTGGAACTCTACCGCGACCGCCCGCGCGAGGACTGGCCGCGCGACGCCGAAGGCGGCCTTGCGATGGTCAACGCACGTCTCGACCTGCCAGCCCTGCTGGCCGAGGCGGGCTGACCGCCACCCGGATCCGGGCGTCACGAAAGCGTCGTGGAGCGATGGTATCGAGAGCGGGCGCGCCGGGTTTCATGCGCCCCCGGTACCAGCCCTTCGAACCGGCGCGCTGCCCCCAAGGCACCGCCGCCCCCGCGCCGGGGGCCGCGCGGCCGCTTTCGCCCCCGGCCCCCCAGCCGGGGGCGATCCGCTCTGGACCCCGCCGCCGGGCGGGCCTAGTGTCAGGCCGCCGCTGACGGAGGGAGACAGGCCATGGCAACCGGAACGAATTTGCGCACCTGGTTCGGCGGGCGCTGGCACGAGGGCGACCTGGCCGTGATGAAGGCCGCCGATCATGGCGCCTGGCTGGGCACGACGGTCTTCGACGGGGCGCGTTTCGTGAACGGGCTGACCCCGGACCTCGAGGCGCATTGCGCGCGGGTGAACCGCTCCGCCCAGGCGCTGATGATCACGCCCACCGTGGAGGTTGCGGACATGGTGGAGATCGTGCGCGAGGGGCTCAAGCCCTATCCGAAGGACGCGGCCGTCTACATCCGTCCGATGTACTGGGCGCTGGAGGGGGGCGATCTGGGCGTGCTGCCCAAGCCCGGCGCCACGGGCTTCGCCATCTCGCTGGAGGAGATCCCGATGGCGGCGCCGGACGCGGCCACCACTCTGACGACGACGCGCTTCCGCCGCCCGGTGCTGGAGGATGCGGTGGTGAACGCCAAGGCGGGCTGCCTCTATCCCAACAACGCCCGGATGCTGGCGGAGGCGCGGGCCAAGGGCTTCGGCAACGCGCTGGTGGCCGACGCGCTGGGGAACGTGGCCGAAACCGCCACGGCCAACGTGTTCATGGTCAAGGACGGGGTGACCTTCACGCCGATCGCCAACGGCACCTTCCTTTCCGGGATCACCCGGGCGCGCCATATCGCCAACATGCGCGCCGACGGGATGGAGGTGCACGAGACGGTGCTGGGCTTCGACGATTTCCGCGAGGCGGACGAGGTGTTCCTGTCCGGCAACCTGATGAAGGTGACCCCGGTCAGGGCCTTCGACGAGCGGCAATTTCAGGTCGGTCCGGTCACCCGGCGGGTGCGTGAGCTCTATTGGGACTGGGCGGCGTCGGCCTGAACCGGCGGGTTTTCGCGGCCCGTGGACGGGCCGCGGAAGGATTTTGGAAAAATCCTTGGGCCGCGCGGAGCGCGGCCGGGGGCGCCGCCCCCGCGGGCCTGCGGCCCGCTGCCCCGGGATATATCGGGCCAGCAGAAGGGGGCCCGCGCGGCGACGGGGCGCGGCTTGCCGGGGCCGGGGCGCTTGCCTATAGAGAGCGGCGAGCCGCAAGGAGGACCGACCCATGCGCAAGGCCAGCATCTCCCGCGCCACCGCCGAGACCCGGATCGAGGCGCACGTCGCCCTCGACGGCACCGGCGCGCGCGACATCGCCACCGGGGTGGGCTTCTTCGACCACATGCTCGACCAGCTGGCCCGCCACGCGCTGATCGACATCTCCCTGCGGGCCGAGGGCGACCTGCAGATCGACGATCACCACACCGTCGAGGATTGCGGCATCGTGCTGGGCCAGGCGCTCGCCCGCGCGCTGGGCGACAAGGCCGGGATCCGGCGCTACGGATCGTGCCTGCTGCCGATGGACGACGCGCTGGTGCGCGCCGCGCTGGACCTGTCGGGCCGGCCCTACCTGGTCTGGGACCTGCCCTTCGACGCGCCGAAGATCGGCGGGTTCGACACCGAGCTGGTGCGCGAGTTCTTCCAGGCCTTCGCCACCCATGGCGGCATCACCCTGCATGTCCGGCGCCTGGCCGGGATCAACGCCCATCACCTGGCCGAGGCCGCCTTCAAGGCGGTCGCCCGCGCCCTGCGCGACGCGGTCGAGCCCGACCCGCGCGCCCCCGGCATCCCCTCCACCAAGGGCAGCCTGTGAGCCCATGACCACCGTCATCGTCGATTACGAGAGCGGCAACCTGCACTCCGCCGAGAAGGCCTTCCAGAAGATGGCCGCCGAGACCGGCGCGGGGCCGGTCATCGTCACCGCCGATCCCGACACCGTGGCCCGCGCCGAGCGCGTGGTGCTGCCCGGCGACGGCGCCTTCCCGGCCTGCCGCGCCGCGCTGTTCGGGCATTCGGGCCTGTTCGAGGCGATCGAGGCGGCGGTGCTGGGCCGCGGCCGGCCCTTCCTGGGCATCTGCATCGGCATGCAGATGATGGCCACCCGCGGGCTGGAATACCGCGAAACCCCCGGCTTCGACTGGATCCCCGGCACC
>Ga0208112_101131_pt1 | contig 11108 bp, 9 predicted proteins | sample HotLakConsoUCCLE_FD_184736 | JGI IMG/M metagenome (GOLD analysis project Ga0208112, IMG submission 184736) | Hypersaline microbial mat communities from Hot Lake, Washington, USA - Hot Lake Consortium UCC-LE (SPAdes) (version 2) ... | reverse complement strand
AGTGGTAATCGAAAGCTGGCGGCGTCACTTCAACACCGTGAGGCCGCACGGATCGTTGGGCTACAAGCCACCGGCACCCGAGGTATTCGTGCCTGCCATGGACGCGCGGGCGGCTCTGCAACCCCGAGCAGCGCCGCCGCCCGCGCTGGCGTCGCGGCCCACCATGCACTAACATTCGAACTGGACCAGCCGTAGGGGGCTGATCACGTGTTTGGCGAGGCTGATCGCGCGAGGCCAAACGATCGTATCGCCGTATACGCCTTACCTTCGAGTAGTAAAAACGTATTCGATTGATAGATATCGTATACTAGCCGCACTGTCTTAGCCATCATCTCGTTTAGCAACACATGCATCGAATAAGTGCTCAACTAACTGAGAAAGATCGCTAGCATTGCTGTCAAAGTTTCGGATGTTCAACTCTCTATTGTTCTCCTAGTCTGTATGTTATCGTGAAGTAGAGTTCCGCCGTCGTCGCGTTCAATAGACCGAAGTGAGCCAGGCTTGGTGAGTTTCGCTCCTTCCCCTCACCAAGTCTTCATAAGCCATCCAGATCTTGCGGGTTATTTTACCTATTTTACCATCACCGATGACGAGCCGATCCACTTCAGACACTGGCTGGATTTCGACGCCGGTTCCGCAGAAAAAAGCTTCTTCTGCGAAATAAAGCTCGGTGCGGTCGACCGGGCGCTCCTGTGTTGGAATGCCGAGCTCGTGCGCCAGGTCAAGAACGGTGGCGCGCGTGACGCTCTCTAGAATGCCGTCCGTGACGGTCGGCGAGACGAGAACGCCGTCGCGCACGATGAGCAGGCACGAGCCCGGACCCTCCGTGATTTTGCCCGACGCAGTTAGGAATATTGCTTCGTCGTATCCGTTGGCGCGCGCTTCCAGGATGCCGAGGCGAGCATTGTGGTAGTTCGCGGCGACCTTTAGGCGCGGCGGCATCGAAGCGTCGTCGATGCGGCGCCATGACACCACTCCGGCCTTGAGCACCTTTTCCTCGATCGGGGACGAGCGTCGCGCGTAGGCAGCGCACATGAGGCTAACCGGTCCAGTAGCATCGTAGAGCCCACCACCCTCGAGATAGGCCGACACCCGCATATGGACGTCGTCGCGGATTTCGTTCGCCTCAAGGACCTCCTTCACGATCGCTACGAGCCGCGCCGTTTCGTAACGCGCGTCGAACCGAACTGCCTTCAGGGTGTGGTGGAAGCGCTTGAAATGATCGTTCAGTCTGAAGACGTACAGTTGTTCTTTCTCGGCGTTCCAGTATGCGCGCAAGCCCTCAAAGACGAGCGCCCCGTACTTCACCGTTGGTGATAGCAGATGAACACATGCGTCATCGTAGGCCACAAGCTCGTCGTTAACCATGATGTATCTGGGTTTGCTCATCACCGATCTTCCTTGTCTAACGTGTCTTCGAATCCATAGATTGTGCGAGCGCTATCCTCGCTGACATATCCTTCGACCACGTCCTTGCTAACAAGCACTCGATCGCGTTCAAGGGGATCCCCGACGCCACCGCCTCCGGGAAGCTCAAGCACGAGCCTTTCGCCAAGAGGAACGTCTTGCAGACCTTTCGACTTTCCCTTGCTGCCGTCGCTGAAGCCAACCCGCCCGGGGGCACCTGGCATGGCGCCTCCTCGCCCTCGCGCAGGATTGTCGACACGGTCGAACATGGCAGAGAAGCGCAACGGTGATTGCGGGTCTACGGAGGCAATCTCGACGATTTGGCCGAGCCCGCCGCGCCACCGCCCGGGCCCTCCCGAATTTGGACGAAGCTCTTTTCGGTGGAAGAAGATCGGTGCTGCAAGTTCAGCGGCCTCCACGGGAATATTCTTGATGCCGGAGGGAAAAGCCGTCGCGGACAGGCCGTCCCTGTCGGGTCGCGCGCCCATTCCTCCTGCATTGAAGAGGAATAGCTCCCAGGGTGCGTCGCGGTCTTTGCTTCTTTGCGGCCCGCGAAGGTAGGGGTTCCACATCATGCCGCTCTCGGCGGGCACGCCGTGGGGTAGGCATTGATGTAGGCAACCGAAGACGAGATCGGGAAGGGCGTGTCCGATGATGTGACGCGCTGATACCGGAGCAGGTCGCTTTGCCGCCAAGATGCTTCCGCTTGGAGCTTCTATTTGAAAGCAGCTCATCGAGCCGTAGTTGTTTGGGATTAAGGGCGCCGCCGCACACATCAATCCGTAGGTCGTGTAGGCGCGTGTATAGGACTCGACGACGTTTATGCCGTAGCGGCTCTGCTCGGACGAGCCCGAGAAGTCAACGACGAGGCCACTGTCGCCGATCGTGAGACGCGCCCGCAGGTCCACGGGATCATCGTAGCCGTCGATCGTCATCTCTGCACTAAAGGACCCGGTCCGTAGGCGCGAGAGAGCCTTCAGCGTTGCAATGCGACTACGCTCGATCACGAACTGCGCCAGCTCCTCGAGGTCATCTCGACCGAACTCGTGGAGCATATGTGTCAGGCGATCGGTGCCCGCATTCCCGGCGGCTATGATGGCGAGGATGTCACCCTTCACCTCAAACGGCTCGCGGCTATTCGCCAACAGGATTTCGAGAAGGTCCTCGTTGAGCTCGCCCTCCCGAGCCAGTGGAAGGATCGGGATGAGGACACCCTCCTCGTAAACCGAGAGGCCGTCTGGACCCATGCCGCGTCCCCCGACATCGACGATGTGCACCGTCGCGGCAAAGAAGCCGATACACGACGAGCGGAAGAAGGCGGGTGAGACGATCGTGACGTCGTGGAGGTGTCCGGAGGCGAGCCAAGGATCATTGGTGATGTAAACGTCGCCCGGACGCATTGACGCCAGTGGATACTTCTCAAGAAAATGTGGGACGGCCGTGGCCATGGTGTTGACGTGACCGGGCGTACCCGTGACCGCCTGTGCGAGCATACGCCCATGTGCATCGAAAACGCCTGCCGAGAGATCCCCGCCCTCCCGTACCGCAGGACTGAAAGCCGCGCGCACGAGCGTTCGTGCCTGCTCTTCCACGACAGCGAGAAGCCGATTCCACATCAGTTGATTTTGGATTGATGCGAGTGCGCTCATTCGATGGATCTCCGACGGCAATCGATCGTCCCGTCCGCCATGACGAGAGCTTGGAATCGGCCCGAGACGATAATCGTCGTCTCAGCTTCGCTGACGATGGCCGGGCCTTCCAGCAGATCTCCCGGACGCAAAGCGTGGCGCATGAACACGGGGACTGCTCGCCGGACTCCTGTCACGGTATCGACGAGCGGTCTCGTGCCGATCGGGCGGGGTCTTCGCTCGTGCGACAAGACGGTTTCGGTGGTGCGACCGGGGAGCGCCGGAGGGGCCTCGACCCGAACAGAGAAGGAGAGGCATTCTGGCGTTCCCTCGGGAACCAGTCGCTGGTAGACCGCCCGATAGGCGTTCTCGAACGCGACCTTAAGAGCCTGGGCGTAGCCATGGCGGGTCGGATCTCCTTCGGGCAGAGGCACCTCAAGTTCATGTCCCTGTCCTTCGTAGCGCATGGAAACCGTTCGAGTGACGTGCACGCGGTTCGCCGGGATTGCTGCCATGACAATGGCGCGGGCCTCCGCCTCGCTCGTTTCAAGGAGATCGGCGACTGTCTGAGATTGAAATGCATCTAGCATCACCCGTGCGCTCCTTATGACCTCATAGGCGATCGGTGCACGCAAGAAGCCAATTGCCGATCCAACGCCCGCGCCACAGGGAATAAGGATGCGATCGATACCGAGCTTGTCGGCCATGGTTACTGCATGGAGAGGTGCTGCGCCGCCGAAGGCGATCATGACGCGCCCCGAAATATCGGCACCTTCTTCGATCACATGGACACGCGCGGCGGACGCCATGGTCTCCTCGATCATTTCGCACACACCGATCGCGGCGTGCCTAGCATCCAAATCGAGGGCGTCGCCGATGAACGCACGGAGGGATGACTCCGCCGCCGGCTCGTCGAGTCTCATTGTTCCGCCGGCGAATGCATCGGGATCGATGCGTCCCAGCACGACATCCGCATCCGTTACGGTGGCGCCGCGGCCGCCGCGGCCATAGCATGCGGGACCCGGATCGGAGCCGGCGCTCTCGGGACCGACGGCGATGCGCCCGAGATCGTCGACACGACAGAGGCTTCCTCCGCCTGCGCCGATCTCGACCATGTCGACCACAGGGATACGCAACGGCAGACCAGAGCCTTTCTTGAAACGCCCGATTCTTGCGACCTCGAACGAGCGGCTCGTCTTCGCCGCCCCGGCATCGACGAGGCAGAGTTTCGCCGTTGTCCCGCCCATGTCAAACGACAAGACGCGCTCGAGGTCGAGCTCGCGCGCGATATGGGCGGAGAACGCGGCGCCGCCAGCCGGCCCAGATTCCACCAGGCGAACTGGAAAGCGCTTGGCCGTCTCAACGGTGGTGATTCCCCCGCTGGACAGCATGAGAAAGAGCGGGCAGCGAAACCCGCTAGCCTGAAGTCCATCTTCGAGCCGGTCAAGGTACCCGCTGATCAGAGGCTGGACGTAGGCGTTCGCGACGGTTGTCGAAAAGCGTTCATATTCACGCATTTCGGGAGAGACCTCGCATGAAAGCGACACTGGGATGGCTGGCAGAAGCCGGCGCAGCAGCTCGCCGGCTCGCAGCTCGTGGTCTGGGTAGGCGTAGCTATGCAAGAAGCCGACCGCGATCGCTTCGACCTGCTCCGCCTCCAGGCGGTGGGCGACATCCGTGAGCGCTCGCTCGCTCAGATCCATCCGCACGCCGCCGTGTGCGTCGATGCGTTCGGGTATCGGAAACCGTAGTCTCCTCGGAACCAATGGAGCCGGCATTTCGATCGCAAGGTCGTATTGCTCGTAGCGGTCTTCGGCTCGGATCTCAAGAATGTCCCTGAATCCGTCGGTCGTCACCAAGGCCGTTCGGGCGCCTTTGCGTTCGATCAGCGCGTTGGTGGCAAGCGTCGTGCCGTGGATCAAGAGGCCAACGTCATCAGGCGAGGCGTCCGCTGTGTTTAAGATCTCGTCTAGGCCTTCGAGAACACAAGTTTCGGGTGATTGGTGGGTCGTCAGCTTTTTCAGCGTGAAGCGCTCGTCATCGCGCTCCAGCGCGAAGTCGGTAAAGGTCCCGCCGATGTCGATTCCGATGCGAATGGTACCCATGACGCAGCCTTTTCAGCGGAAAGAGATTTGCTCGGGGAGCCAGAGAGCCAGCCCAGGGAAGGCAACGAGAAGGCCGGCAACGGCGATCATCACGCACAGGAACGGAAAAGCATTCTTGGCGATCGCGCCGATCCCGTCCCCCGTAAGACCCTGAATGACAAAGAGATTGAAGCCCACCGGCGGCGTGATCTGGGCGGTCTCAATCGTAATGACGACGAAGACACCGAACCAGATTGGATCAAAACCCGCCGCCGTAACGAGGGGGAGCGTGATTGGAAGCGTTAAAACCAAAGCCGCGAGCCCTTCCAACACGAAGCCGAGAATTACGTAGAAGGCGACGAGGAGAACGATCAAGCCGAGGGGCGAAAGATCGAGCACGCTGATCGCTTCGGCGATGGCGCGCGGAATGCCGAGATAGGCCATCGACAAAGCGAGGAAGCTCGCTCCCGCGACGATGAGGCCAATCATGCTCGAGGTCCGCGCGGCGCGGGCGAACGCCGAAGACAGGTTGCTCGCCGTGGCGGTACCCGAAGCGAAGCTGACTAGCAATGCCCCGAAAACCCCAATCGCCGCACCCTCCGTCGGGCTGGCGTAGCCGCCGTACATAGTTCCAAGAACCAGGCTCATCAGGCCCAGCACGGGCAAGAGATGCAGAAGGGCGCCAAGGCGCTCGCGCAGCGTATAGGAGGTGCGCTCGTTTGGCATTCTGTTCGGTGAGATCAGAGCCCGAGCTGCGATGTAGCCCATGAACCCCAGTGCCATGACGAGACCAGGGATGACGCCGGCCAGAAAAAGCTTGAGAAGAGAAACTTCCGCCAGCACCGCATAGATGATCATGACGATTGACGGTGGAATAAGAAATCCGAGGGTGCCGGCGCCGGCGAGCGAACCGGTGACGAGGTCGCGATCGTATCCCCGCTCAAGGAGTTCCGAGAGCGTGATCCGCCCGACCGTCGCCGTGGTCGCAGCCGATGATCCGGATACCGTTGCGAAGAGTGTGCAGGCGAGAACGTTGATGTGAACGAGCCGACCAGGAAGGAGCACGGCCCAGGGCGTCAGTCCGCGGAGCATCTGGTCGGCGAGTTTAGTCTTGAAAAGGATTTCTGCCATCAAGATGAAAAGCGGCAGCGACAGCAGCTCCGTGCTCGTTACCGTGTTCCAGACGTTCTGTGCGAGCAGTTTTTCAACGGGAAGAGTACGGAACGTCTCGAGTGCGACGATCGACACGGCGAAGAGCCCCAAGCTCACCCATAGACCGGACGCGAGGAAGATGAATAACAGTGCGAGGGTGGTGATTGTCTGGAGGTTCATTGGCCGTCCTCGCGGTGGTCAACGCCTGCATCCCGCTGTGTCAGTCCTTGAAGAGCGCGGGCGAGGAGCTGGAAGGCGAAGATAGCCGAGCCGACGACCAGAAAAGCTTGCGGGATCCACATCTGAATGCTGTAACCGGACCAGGAGCGAATATCGTTCGTGAACGACGTGGTGGCGAGGATTGCCAGGGCATATGTCAAAAAAAGAACGATGGTCAGGCCAATCACAGTGACGAAGAGATCGAGGATGCGCACGACGGGTGGCGGCATGATCTCGAGCAGGACTGCGACACGCACATGTTCGCCTTCTCGCAGAGCCGCCGCGGCGGCGAGAAAGAAGATCGCTCCCATGGCATAGCCGCTCAGCTCCCATGTGACGTGGAGTGAACGGTTAAACAGGTTGCGTGACACGACCTCGGCAAGCATCGCCGTCGCCATTCCCGCAAGAAGGACCGCAGCGAGTGATCCTGCAGCCCCACTGACTTTTCCGATGAAGCTAACAAGATGTGCGATCAATCCTGCATGGGCTTTTGTCGGCGGTATTGGCATGACCTGCGTCCTTCGATGGGGCGCGGGGAGGTAAAAAGCCGCCCCGCTCGACAATTCAAGCGGGGCGGGGCGTTCACTTGCCCGTGGCGTTCCTGAATTCGGAGACCACTTCCGCGGCGCGCGGACCTGCGGTCTGCAGGAACTCATCCCAGATCACTTCGGATGCAGCCGTGATCTCGGCACGCAGCTCGTCGCTCGGCTCGGAGATCATAATCCCTTGCGAGTCGAGCTCATCGAGGTTGCGCTGATCCTCGCCCATCGAAACCTCCCAGAATTCTGGCTCCAGCCTGGCTGCGATCTCTTCGATAGCCGCCTGGTCCTCGGGCGAGAGTTCGTTCCAGCTATCGAGATTGACCGTCACGACAGACAGAGGATTGGCCCAGTCAAAGCGACTGTAATGACCGAGAAACTCCCAGAACTTGCCGTCGACGCCTGACGAGGACGAGGTCGATACTCCTTCGATGACGCCAGATGCGAGCGACGGCACCACTTCCGCCCAAGGCAGGAGGAGCGGGGATGCGCCCAGCGCTTCGAAGAACTCGACCGCGCGTGCATTCGCAGCCCGAATTTTGATCCCGGAGAGGTCCGACAAAGACTCAACCGGCTCAAGCGAGTAAACACCCTGTCCTGGCCATGGAACGACATATAGCAGCTTCTGATTATACTCCTCGAAGATGGCCTCCATGTGCGGACGCATCAGGTCAGCAAGCGTCTCGGTTTCGTCGTAGCCCATCGCAAGGCCAGGCATGGCACCGAGGCTCGCGAATGCGACTTCACCATTCTGCTGCTCATACGAATATTCGGCAATCGGGACGATACCGTCGCGCACGGCGGCCATCGCTTCGGGTCCTTTCAGGCCGAGCGCTCCGCCGGAATGAATGATGATCTCCAATCTGCCATCGGTCGCCGCGGCTACTTCCTCCGCGAAGCGCATGCCGTTCTGGACGTGAAAATTATTTTCTGGCCAAGCAAACGACATATCCCATTCGGCAGCCATTGCGGCACTACAGGCCATTGTTCCCGCGAAGACGACGCTTAAGGCAAGTCTATTCATGGTCTATACCTCCAAAAGTCCTACTGTTTCAGGAATGAGACTTTCGTCATCTTCTTGCGGTCGTACATGAGTGTTGTCTCACGTACTGTTTTACCGTTTTGCTAGGATGTCCACCCTCCCCGCAGCGCTGCGAGCCGACAGAAGCGGTGCAAGCTCGGCTTCGAGGCGACTCGCTTCTTCGGACAGCCAACGAAGCACATTTTCTCGCCGGGATCCCTTCAGCCTATCACTAATGGCCGCGACGCTGATCGAAGCGATTGGATCGCCGTTGTCACTGCAGATGGGAACACCAATGCCGGTAATGCCGGGAATGATCCGTCCGTCGTCGAGGGCGAACCCGGCCTCCAGCGCTTGATAAGCTTCGTCAGCGATTTCGGTTATCGATGTGCCGAAGGCCGCAAAATCGCCGCTGCTTGCGTCTAGCATCTTTCGCCGTTCATCGTCCCTCAGAAAAGCGAGTATGGCGAGACTGCCTGCGCCCACACCTAATGGACGGACCTCGCCGACGTCGAGGGTCAAGGTCTTGATTGGGAAGGCCCCTTCGGTTCTTGCTACACAGATTACGTTGGCACCGACTCGAAGGGAGAGGAAAACCGTGTCCCCAGTGCGTTCGGCGATACGAGCGCGGCCTTCTCGACTTTGTCTCGCCAGACCAAACCTGTTGGATGCGGTAGCTGATAGCGCAACGAGCTTGATTCCTGGAAAATAGAGGCCGTTTTCAGCGTCTTGATCTACGAGACCCGAGGCGATGAGCGTCTTCAAAATGCGATGCGCAGTCGCTTTGGTCAGGCAGGACAATCTCGCGATCTGCGTGAGGTTCGTTCCGGAGACCGCGCCCTCTGCGACAGCATCAAGAATACTCGCGGCGCGGTGGATGCTCTGAACCCCTGTATTCGCATTCTGTTCGATTGCCATTGCCGTTCCTTGTCGTCCAGACGAAATCATACTAGGGGAAATCGTATTGAGAGACAAGATAGCTTCTTACAAAGTGGAACTTTGCGGTGCCGACGGCTTGTTGCGCATGTAGGATTAGGTTATCGAGTCGCTTCTGGACGCTGCCAGGGTCGGGCGTGGCATACCGGTGGCGGATGTCGCCACCCCTGGGGGCTACGCTGCTAGTGCCGGGTGCGGTACAGAATTGACCGGCATCGATGTATCCCTTTATTCAAGTTTGGAAGGGATTTTAGCTGGCTTGAGCTACCGTAAGGCAGTGGTTTCGCGCTGATGCCTGCGTCGTCTGTTGGGCGATTTCACACGAAACGGCGGTTCTCACCACGGCTTCGGCGTCATGCCGATGCTCTTTTGCCTTCGTGCCAGACATAGCGGCGGTGATTGTACGCAAATTTGGCCATGCCGATCTTCACCTTGGCGTGTCCGATGGTGCGGACGAAGAGTCCAATCCTCGCCTTCTGATGGGCGAAGATATGTTCAAGGGAAGCATGGGTCTTCGAGGTACGCTCGTTGGCCTCAACGCCGCCGCCGTTGACAGTATGGTTTGCGCCTTGCCAGTCCCTCTTTCCAGAATATATAATTACCGGATATTAAAAATTACCTGGTAAAAAGAAATAGCTAATTATTTATAATATCGGATTTTCAAAATCATTTGATAATACAAATTATCGGGTATTACTACTGACTATCCAGGAGGAAGCCATGCCAACCATCGTTATCGCTTCACCAAAAGGTGGAGCAGGAAAATCCACCACAGCCATTGTTCTGGGCACTGAGCTGGCTCATGCCGGTGCCGAAGTGATCTTGATCGACTGCGACCCGAACGGATCTTTGACCTTATGGGCCGAAAGAGCGCCTCTCCCTCAACGAATCTCGGTCCTCACAGGAATAGGTGAATCGGAGATCGTGCGCACCATCAAGCAACATGATAGCGATGGCCGCCTGATTATCGTGGATTTGGAGGGCGTTGCCTCGCGCTTGGTCTCACGCGCAATCAGCCAAGCGGATCTCGTCGTCACGCCGATGAGAGCCACGACGCTTGATGCGACAGTCGGAGTGCGTGCGCTCGCATTAATCCAGGAAGAAGAAGAGGCCCTAGACCGCAAGATCCCCCATGTCGTCGCCTTCACCATGACGAAGGCCATCAAATCCAAGCAGCATTCCGGGATCGCCGAGTCACTGTTGGCGCAGGGCGTGGATCTGGTTGATCCGCCATTGATGGAGCGAGCTGCGTTCTCCGCGCTGTTCGAGTTCGGAGGTGATCTGCGTAGAATGCCGGCACAGGGCAACATGGAAGGCGCCATCGAGAACGCCAGAGCGTTCACAGCGGAAATCTATCGACGCCTAATCAGAGAGTAAGGGGAGGGGAGCATGTCGGAATCAAAACCATTCTCTGTCGATATCGGGCGCCTCAAGGCACGAGCCAAAGACACTAGCCCCCAGACATTGGCAAAAACAGACGAAGCGGGGGAGGGGCAGGGGTTCGTCGCGCGTTCGCCAGAAAAGCGTCGTGGCCGGCGCCCCAGTCCCCGAACCGGGCAGATTCACGCCAAGGTCATGCCGGATGTCTCTGAGGAGATCGCCAATGAAGCACGCCGCCGTGGGGTGCAGCAGGGTGTGATCATCGAAGAAGCCTGGGCTCTCTATAAGGAAAATACCGGGTAAATTTGATTACCGGGTAAATCAATAAACCCGGTAAATTGACTTATCAAATAATCCTTTTCTGTCGAGGGTTCACAATATCCTGTGGTTGACGCCCTCCCGGGATGCGTCTCCAATATCGCGTTGGTGCATCTGATTTGCGCCACCGATTCGCAAACTGGAACCAGAAGGGGAACCAGGGACCACAAACACGAAACCCGCCACGAGGGCGGGTGCATGTCCGGCAGGACCGGGAAAGATCATATGTTTGGCGACAATGATTTTCTCCCAGACCGCAGCCTTCGTCAAGCGAGAATCGTCGATTCTCGCAACGGGGATGCTTTGCCGCATGAAACCGCCCCTGACCGGCGGGTCTTCAGACCCGGGGGCGAAGCTTTGTTCAAGGACCAATTATGCCGGGCGGTCGAGACCGCTCGTGGAACGAAAGCGCTGGATGACGTGT
>Ga0208112_101127_pt1 | contig 11141 bp, 8 predicted proteins | sample HotLakConsoUCCLE_FD_184736 | JGI IMG/M metagenome (GOLD analysis project Ga0208112, IMG submission 184736) | Hypersaline microbial mat communities from Hot Lake, Washington, USA - Hot Lake Consortium UCC-LE (SPAdes) (version 2) ... | reverse complement strand
GCATATGCTAAAAGCCAGAACAAAGCTGCGGCCTGAGTCGTAAGTGTCGTAGCTTCCGTAGCTACGACACTTACGACAAATAAGACGAAGCAAGATAAATCAGAGGGTGCTTCGCGTGACGCTTACGGTCAAGGTCCAGACCGAGAAGCTGATAAAGCAACGGCTGGTCGAGAACGAGCAAGCCGAGGCTGCCTACGATCAGGCCAAGGAGCAACACAAGGAGTGGGCCAAGCGGCACCGCAAGCGGCTGCGCCAGCTCGACAAGCGTAAGATCGACCTCGACGAGTTCGACGCCCAGAAGGAAGCGGACCCCGAGGTTCCCCACCCCGGTAAGCTGGAGCTGGCCGAGGTCGAGGAAGCCAAGGTCTTGCTGATAGGAATTTGCTTTTGGGCGGCGGTAGCCGCTAGCGGGGTGAGGGTTGAGCTGATAGGAATTTGCTTTTGGGCGGCGGTAGCCGCTAGCGGGGTGAGGGTTGAGCTGATAGGAATTTGCTTTTGGGCGGCGGTAGCCGCTAGCGGGGTGAGGGTTGATTACAATACTTGCTTAATGCACCAGTGCCCAATCAAGTTCATTTTAATTCAATGCCCTCCTTTTCGAAAATCTCTTCAGCATCAGTGCGGTATGGTAAGTTTATTGTGGAATAGTCCTCACCTGCGATAACCTTAACTGTGTCATAGTAGCTATCACCTAAATAAACGTTAACTGTAAGGTTCTTCGTCTCGCGCAGAAGCTCCGTCAAGGATTCGCCATCCTCAACGCTCAATCGGATTAGCATTCTATCCCCGTAAGTCCTCTCCGCATATTTGATCGGCTCGGAGACAAAGAACGAAATCTCCTCCATTTTTAGAGTAACCCTCGCCCCCGGCATCTCCTGTTGCCCACATCCTATGAGCGCAAGGAAAAAGGCGAGGAATAGAATAGAGACAAAGGATTTTTTTATATTCATGTATTATGGGACCTCCGTTTATTTCAATTCACGCTTGTATTGGACCGTAGTGTTGTTGCCTGGCCACATATGGCTGCCAAAGAGAACATCTCCACTTGGGGCATCGTCGCATTTCTGGGGCACATATACCAAGTCGGCCCTTCTGACGCCTATAATGGCACCACTGGGCGGGGAATAACGTGTCGCATCATATTGCCATGCCAACCAGATAGCCATAACACAGCAGCCGCACCCATTAGGTAGTTGATCTTCAGACGCTGCTGATGCGTAGGCACTACTGCAGAGGCTGTCGAATGCACCCAAAACAGCGCCGAGCGATGCCAGTGCTCGGGCACGTCCCAACTGCCCTCCAAAGGCAACTCCGTCCAGTATGGCCTCTAGGCCATGGCCAATTCCTCCACCAACCCCTGTTGCCGAAGGTGGACGCATTGGGGTTGAGGGAGGCCTACCAGGAACCGTTGGAACACCTTGTAGTCCTACTAAATCAATCTGTCCAATCGGATCATTTGATACAAATGCGAGCGGCTGGGCTTCGTAGTAATCGCTCAGACTGAAAAGTTCCTGATTCATGCGAAGGAAGGCCGCCCATTCGCCTAGAATATCTCGATTCAACCAACGCCCTAAGCTGGGAGAATAAAAGCGGTATCCGTAGTCGAGGAAGCCTGTCTCAGAATCCACATATTTCGTAGAGAAACCGAGCGGCAATTCTGCACTGACACCACTGAGAACCAGCGTTTCGCCAAAAGCCCCATGTTCAGCAGTTCCAGCGAGCGAACCATCATTGAGATTTACCCAAGCGATGATATTACCGTTGCCATCAAGTCCCGGTGCGTAATCCCCGCTAGACTGACTCGACCACAATAAGCCACCAACTCCGCCGACACCTTGCGGTGTGCCGCTGAGGTCGAGTCCCCAGACGTGAGAGCGGATTAGCGCATCGCTGTTCGGCGAATCGTATTCGGCGAGTAGATTCCACCCGTCGTAGAGAAATTTGATCTGTGCCATGGTCGCCCATGACGATGTCCCGGAATCGTATTCCTTCACTGTTTTCTGAATCCGTCGACTGCGACTATCATAGGCGAATTCCAGCCGCTGCCGCGTGACCGCAGCTGGCAAGTCGGTGCGCGATTCCATAGCAACAAGGCGATTTTCCGCATCCCATTCGTAAGTCCAGAGCCCGTCTTGTGTCAGATTTCCGTCTAAATCATAGGTAAAACTCTCAGGGTCTTGCGGCAGCAGAGCCGTCCGGCTCTCTTCGGCCAGTAACTCCGGCGGGCCGGGATCGACGGCTTTGACCACAATATCCAACTCGATAGAAGCCGTGCTATTATCGTTGGTTGCCGGGGTGTAAAAGTCGCCGTCCGAGCGCTCGGTGCGCTCGCCGTTTACAATGACACCGACGTGCTCCGGCGCATAGCCGCGCACATCCACCGCGCCAGGGTAGTCTCTCTGGGTGTATTGGTTTATGGTGTTCGTGTTGTAACTAGCCGTGCGGTCATTGACGGTTGTGCTGGAACGGTTGCCGATGTCGTCGAAGGTGTAGCCGAAATCAAAGCCTGGTAAGACTTCGCTCGCGGCATCCAGCTTCTGAGCTGCCGTTACCTGCCCCAAAGAATCGTAATCGAAGTTCCATTTGCGTCCGCTGTCTTCGGTGACTTCCGTCCTCTGGTTGGCGTTGTTGTGCAGGTAATCGCGGCGGGCGTGAAGCGCGGTTTCGTTGCCCTGCGTGTCGATGCGGGTGACGCGTCCCAACAAATCGTGCGTTCGGCTTAGGCGGTAACGTTCGGTGCCGCTGGTCTCGATGCGGACTTGATCGATCGTTTGCAGGGCATCGCCGTGCGTGTAGGTGGCGACGCGGCTCCCCTGGGTGATGGTGGCCAGACGGGAGGCATCGTCGTAGGTGAGGGAAAGAGCCGTGATTGAAGTCGCGCCGAGCGAATTGACACGATTGAAGGCATCGACCCCGCGGGACAGGCTTTTGCCCGAGAGCATGCCGCTGCCGGAGTAGGCCTCACCGAGAACGCGACCATTGGATCTGCTAAACGTGAGCAGGCCCGCTGCGTCGCTGACGGTATCGACGGCACCGGCCCTGTCGTGCGTGTATAACACGGCAGGCGTCGCATCGCTGTAGGTGATCGAGTCAAGTTCACCGCCGTCCTCATAACCATAGGTGGTGGTGGCACCCCGCGCCCAGGTCCGCGTTTCGAGCCGTCCGCCGGGTGTGTAAGTGTAGCTCGGGCCGTTGCCGTCGGCATAGGTCTTTCCCGCGAGCCAGCCGCGCTGCGGATGGTAAGCCCACTGAGTGGTGGCGGCACCGCTATCGCCAGCGAAGTCCTTCCAGGTCTTCATACTGGTGACGCGTAGTTGCGGATCATATCCGTATTCCACCGGGTAGGTGCGGGCTCCCCAGGTGCGCTTGATTTTCCCGGTGGGGTAATAGCTGGTGTGAGTCTCCGCTCCGTCGGGATGCGTGACTTTGATCAGCCGTCCGCGATCATCATACTCGTATTGGGTGGTGAAGGCATCGAAACCTTCACCGGCCAAGCTTGTGTCGGGGTCGGGCGTGGTGATGCTGGCGATTTGGTCATCCACTGTATACGTGTAGGTCGTGGCACCGATTCCAGCAAGTGTCTCACCTAAGAGGCGTCCATGCGGCCCGTAGGCATAAGTGGTGCTGCGCACCGCAAGCTCGTTGGCATCGCGGAAGACGCTGCTGACCAGCCGCCCATCGTCGAAGGTGTTGAGGGTCGAGGTGCCGTCGGCTTTGGTGATGGTTTCGGTTCGACCGCCCGATCCATCGTAGGCGAGGACAGTCTGCTCGGTTTGGCCGTTGACGGTTGCCGAGCGTTGGAGCCCATCGACCGACTGCTCCGTCACTGAATAAACGGTGGCCGTATCCACACCATTAGTTGCCCAGCGTTCGACGGTCTCTCTGGCAAAAACTGTGCCGGAGATATCCAGCACCGAAGTCGTGACGCGTTCGATCCGATCTGTTCCAGCGTAATCGATTTGGCCGTTTCGGTTGATATCGACCGCCTGCACAGTTTGTTCGCCGGAATTGTTGTAGGCGTAAAGCGTTTGCACCCCGTCCGGGTCGGTCTGGCGGATGAGCTGCCCGAGGGCATTGTAGCCGTAGGTCGTCTCCGCCGCATCGGGATACTCGACACGGGTGATCTGACCAAGCATATTCTCGTAGGTCTTCGTCCATTCGGTTTCGCTGGCGGAGGCGCCGACCTTAATCTCTTGCGACCAGCTGAGACCGCCTGCATCGGCACCGTAATTGTATTTGACCGGGCTTGCAGCGGTGCCGCTCAACTCGGCGAGTTCCCGTTCGCGGTAGAAGGTTTGAAGCTGGGTCGAGCTATCGGCCTCGTGAGTGACGGTGATCGTCTCGCCGCCGCCTGCGGATGGTGCGTAGGTATAGTGGCTCTTGAATCCCCGTTGATCCTGCGTCCAAAGTAAACGTTCGTCTGGCCCGTAGGCTGAGGCGGACAGCACCGTGCGTGAGGCGTCCGTGCCGACGCGGGCTTCTTCAATAACGCGGTCGGAGGCATCGTAAACGTGCTCATGGGTGATGCCGTTACGAACTTCGGAGGTGCGCCGCTTCAGGGCATCGTAAAAATAGCTGGTCACGATGCCTTCGCGATCCGTGTGGGTGCTTAGGCCACAGCAACTGTAAACGAAGGTCTCGTATGTTCCGTCGAGATAGTCGATGCGCAGAGGGCGTCCCAACTCGTCCGCGTTAGTCACGAACTTGAAAACAAGGGTGAGACCGGATGCAATGTCTTCGACGCTTTCGGAAATGAGATTACCATAGATGTCTTCGACGACGGTCGTTTTTAGCCCGTCGATTACAGAGGTCTCAGTCGCATCTGCGGCACCCCGGTAGGTGATGGTGGTCAACTCTCCACTGGAGGCATCACGGCTTTGATTTTTCTGCTGGAGCGTGCCGTCGCTGTAGAGGGTATAGGTGGTTTCGCCGCCGGAGCCAGCGACCACTCCCGTCTCGGTGACCAGATTACCCGAAGCGTCCCATGCCGCGCCTGTGCTGGCCGCGAGAATCTCCTGAGTGGTTTCGCCACTGTAAACGGTGTAGCGCCTTTCGACTTCCTGCCCCTTGTAAAGCTCGACGCGTGTAATCTGGGGAGCACTCGTCTGGTAGATCCATTCGACGACGCGGCACAGGGCCTCGCTGTCAGTGGGCGCTGAATCACCTGCTGGGCTTACCGTCTTAATGATGCGACCGTCCGAATCGTATTCGTAGCGTTCCCAATAGCCATCGGGCTGCTCCATTAGCTTTAGCTTTCCGTAGTTGTCGCCGTCAGCGACATCGTCGGTGTAATACGTCCAAGTCTTTGTGCGCCCGCCAGCGGGGTTGAGCGGGTCAAGCGTCTCGGAAATTTGTTCCTCTCCCCATGCAAAGGTCTCGAAAGTAGTCTCGCGCCGGTAGGTATCACTCCCGCCTGGGGCTTTCACCCAGTAGGTTTCGACACGATTGCTGCCGACAGTGGATTCCGCTCGACCGATTTCTTTAAGACCACCGCTGACCAACGTCCAATCCTGATTGGCTGGAACCCATGTGTATTCGTGAACCGTGTCGCTGCCACCGCTGGACTCGGTGACCTTTAAACGGTAATCGCTTCCTGTCCCATTGTCCGGATCTTCAAAGGTCCATACCTTAAACGGCGTTCCGGTCGGCTGATAAAGGCTCGCACTCTGAGTTCCCGCGTCTGCGGCATAGTAAAAGCGAATTTCATACTTACGCGAGGCAACTGTAACCACATCGGCTAAAATCTGGCTGGTCAGCACTTGCCGGATGGCTCCGCTTCCATCGCGGATCTCTTCAACGTCTGCATCGATGTCCACGCCATATTCGATTCCTGCCGTGGTATAAATCGAAGCATCGGGAGTTTCGGTTTTCACCCGGAACATTCCCGGATAGAGTCCGCGCTCGGCATCGCCGAGAGAGACGCGCACATCCACACTGGAATTGCCCGCAGACCCGCCACCCGCGCCGCCGCAAGTCGAGCAGCCGTTCTGGTTACAACCCGGACCGCTGACGAGTGAGACGTTGGTGATTTCCGCATAGGCTCCGGTGTGGTAGAGACCGTCCACGGTATCATACTCCAATACGATGGGATCGGTGGCTTTGACCGTGATCTGGCGCGTCTCCGTCTGGGACAACATCGAACAATCGGCATTGCTGCCCCGGCTGCTGAAGTAGAGCGTGCCATTAACATAAACATAGTCAAAGCCGGAATCCTGGTCTTCAACAGTTCCCGAGACAGTAATTGCTAGCACATAGTCGCCACAAATGTCGCCATCCTTCAAATCGGCACTGGCCGTCGGATTCTGAATGCTGCTGTTGCTTCCTCCGCAGTTTTCAGAGTCCTCCACATCCACACGCAGGCCGACCACATCACTCCAGTCGATGCTACATGACGAAGTGGAGGCGAACAGGTTATTCAACGTTGGCAGGGCCGCGAAATACGCGGCAATAATAAAAATGGAGCTGAGAGGTTTCATTCGTTTGCGGTTATGGTTCCCTGTGATTGTTTGCCTCGTTAGAGGAATTGCCTTGGGCTGCTTCCATGCTCCGAGCAATGGCCCGGAGTTCAAAGCCATCCAGACGCCCGTTCCCATTGAGGTCTCGTCGCTTCAAATAGCGCTCTTCGGCATGGCGTCGAAAATCAGACTCAGTCAAAATGCCATCGCCCGTGCTACCGTATTGAGCGACGATCTCGGATCGAATGGCTTCCCTTTTGAGCGTTGCTTCTTCGATATCGACAGAGGTCGAGTTCTGCGACGAAGCAGCTTTCGTTTCAGCTATCTGAGTCGGTGTCAAATCAGACAAACGTTCACTGATCGGATCTCCGTCAGTCGCCTTGATCAGTAATTCACCAGGTTGACGTTCCGTAGTTCCTGCTTCAAACTCATTATGACCAGCTTGTTCACCATCAGATGATTTTGGTTCTTCATGGCCCGACTCTCGATTTGTCTGAAGGAGCAGAAACGCTCCCAGGGCAATCGTAGCAGCAACAAGCAATTTAACTGAGATACTTTTGGTCATGCGTTTTTCTAGCGAGGTGCGTAAATGTTCAAGTCGAGGGTTGCAGCAGTTGTAGCGACCGCTGCTAAATTAGGATCACCTCCGGTTCTCGATTCCTCAAGGTTCGTCAATCCGTCGTTATCGTCGTCACCGGCTGGATCGACTCCAAGAATACCAAAATGGTAGAGTTCCCAGGCATCATGAATCTGGTTTTCCGAAGTATCGACCCAATCAAACGGATTGAAGCCGAGGTCTAACTGCCGCCACGCACCAATGCCCGCTCCGTTATAATCAGTGGTGAGTAGTTCTGAGTTGGTGTCATCAGTATATTCGAGCCGGAAGAACATTTTCGAAGCATTGGTCGCAAACGGAGGTGGTCCCAACGCGGCATCCGCCCCCTTTCCGGCATACGGGAAGTAAACCCAAGGTTCATCCACCAAATCCTCTGTGCCCAAAACGAAGTAATAAAAATCGTCCATCCCCCACCATGAGAGGGTAAACTCATCCAGAGACGAGTCATGACTGATCGTTAGCCCAGAATTGAGATCGCTTGCACTCTGACCACAGAGCAAACTTGCTGCTAAAACTGGAAAAAGGGAGATAGGTAAAAGTCGGTTACTCATGCGTTGGAATGGCTTGCGCTACTGTTCGGTTGAGAGCGTTTCAGAGACTTTTCGGGGGCGGAAGTTGATAATCGTATCCCGCTCTTTGGGAGGATTGGCTTCGAGGTAGGCGGCTCTGGCCTTCCGCAGCTTTTCCGCATTGTCGTAGCCGATCTGCATTTCCTCATGATGGGCGGCGTAGTGGCGAAGCATGGCTTCGATTCCGGCGAAGGCCTCGGAGTCAATTTTAGCATCGTCCTTCGGATCAACCACGATGTATTCCAAAGCGTCCGGCGAAAAATCCGCTAATGCAGGACGCCATTCCCCTTCAGTAGGGCTCCGCCCATTCGATTGTTGATCGGTCAACATGGTGAATAAGGTATAACGCGTGTCCTCGTCTTCCACCTCTCCCAAGCCGGGAAACAGCAGAAAATCGGCGTTCGCAAACACCCGATAACGCACGCCTTTATAATCCCACCAGAGCTCGGAGGCCTGCTTGTCCCAGACTGTTCCCGAAAGAGTGAATTGAACCGACTCCTTCTGTTCAGCTTCACGCGCCTGAAAGAATGCTTCGGCTTCAACCTCCGAGAAGCGTTCGCTCTCTGATTCCATGCTTGCCGTCTCAGTCTTACGCTCGACTGGCTTAGCAATATTAAAAATGACTTTGCGGCCTCCGACGGTTGCCGATGCTGTCGCGCGGACATCCTCATTTCTGAGATCATGCTCAAGCCGGTCTTTGGCGATCTCTCGGCCTTCTTCCTGAGCTTTGACGATTGCAGCCGCCTCGGATTCAGATATTGGCCTTGTTCTCGCTAATTCACTTGGCGTATCGGCTGCCGCAATTGTAGTCAGGACTGAAAAAAGTAAAACTAGAAATTTCATAACATAAGGCAGATAGTATGATAGCGAATGCTAGGCGGCAGGTCGAGGAAAAGCCTTAGATTTTTCGTTACTACTTGCTGCTGTTCGAAACAGACATATGTCTGTGGCAGATTCAAGCGCAATTTTGATACATTTGTCTGAGTGGAACTCGGGCAAGCATTTGGCAGTGTATTGAAGGCGAAACGTCAAGCTGTTGGCCTGACGCAGGAAGAACTGGCCTTCCAGGCCAGATTGCACACGACATCCATCTCCTATTTCGAACGAGGATTACGGCAACCCACACTGCAGACCGTCTTTATTTTGTCGAAGGTTTTGCAGATGAGAGCTTCGGATTTGGTTGTTGAAGTTGAAGACTGTGAACCAGAAATCCGGATTTGCTGATAGGAATTTGCTTTTGGGCGGCGGTAGCCGCTAGCGGGGTGAGGGTTGAAGGGAGAGGGGGCATCCGAAGGATGAATTAGAAATTTTGAAGGATGGATGCGGGTTGAGCTGATAGGAATTTGCTTTTGGGCGGCGGTAGCCGCTAGCGGGGTGAGGGTTGAGCGGAGTGGGGACGCCTGCGGCGGTCACGGACAGATTATTAGCAGCATCGACAGTGACCGTGAAAGGATTACTTGTATCCGGAGCCCAAGTTTCTTCCCAGACTAAAGTAATGTCACCGGTATAGTAGGGCTCATTATCAGAGAAAGTCCCCTCACTACCACCGAATTCAAATTCATGAGTATCGGTTCCTCTGTCACCGGTGCTACCCGGCTGAAGCTGAGCATACCAAACCCGATCCTCGCCGTCGAAGGCGGCTTTGAATTCCTCAAAGGTAATGCCTGCGGTGATCACAGGCTCTGCCGACAAGGCCTGCGCAGCGAACAGGCCCACGATTGAGGCAAGGAACGGCATCCTGTTATGTTTCCAAAACATCAGCATAAGCTGATGCCCCGAGTAATGCTCTGGGTCAATACGATAACAGCGTTACGAAGCGGCGAATTTAGAGCTGGGCCATCAGTTTTTCAACCGCCCCTGGCATGATTGGTCACATCCTCCCTTCGTTGTCTTCGTTAACTTCTGTGTGAAATTCCTTGGGTGCTGTGGTTTTTACAGAAGGTAACAAAGGAAACGAAGTGGTCAGCCTGACGGCAGCGCTGTCGCGCTGCGGCTACCGGTTGGATCACATTTTTTCGTGCCACACATTAAGGTCTTGTCAATTTTACGGAGAGCCGTGAGACTGCGGCTGACCGTCGGGCCGAACGCGCCATGCCATTGGAAACAAAAACACACGCCATGCCACAGAACAGAAGCCACGCTTTGCAAGGCCGTTTTCTTACGAATGTTCGCGCTATTCCACTCTGGGCCGGGCCACGCACGCCAGGCAACGCACGCGGCGCAACCTTGTCTTGCGTTTGCAAGGTGCAGACAGGGATCACGCTCTACAATAAACCTCAATAAAGGATAATATTATGAAAAAGCTAATTGCTTTACTTCTCAGCGTGTTCCTTGTGAATGCGCTTTTCTCGGCTCCGGTCGTGACCGCTGGTATTTCGTTCAATGAATTCGAAACTGCCTTCGACAACGACAAGGTCTGGTACGCCCAGCTTCAGCCTGGTGCAACTGGTACTGGTGGCAATGACCACGAATTAGAATTCGGTGGTAGTGCTGGAACGTTCTCTAGTAACGAACCATATCACACGGAAGATGTGTCATGGAATCATAGTGGAAGTAATTCATTTATGATTACAGTAGATTCCTTCAATAACTTGTCGGTCTCTGCTGCGGGTGTTAACACTCCAGCAAGTAACGAACTGGCTATCACCGATCCATTCAATGAGATTTGGGTTGGGCTTTATGTCATTACTGGTGATAACAGTGACACATTAAGTGTCAATTCGCATCAATATGGCAGTGAGTCTATAAATGACATGAGTGCCAATAATGGTGACTTCGTCGCATTCAAATTCTACGACGATCAAAAAATTAACAACATCGCAGATTTTACCATTGACGGTAGTTTACTCATTGATACTTGGGCAGAACGAGCTGGTGAAGAGTGGACATACACTGTATTTGCGGTTAATAACACTGCGATACCAGAGCCGAGTACTTATGCACTTATTTTTGGAATTGGTGCTTTGGCACTGGTTTCACTCAGGAGAAAGTAGTATTTCAAACAACAAGCCTGTCAGGAAACTGACAGGCTTTTATTATTCTGGGTAGATACACTTTATAGAGCCACTAAATGGACTCCCAAATGACCCTCTTGGACAATCACTTGTATTATCTGATTTAATTACGACCAACTCGTCCTTCAAAGGGCTTGTGGTTTCGGATTTTGATGAAACCTGGTCTCTAGATGGTAAATTCAATTTTACCTCTACGATGAATCAGATAGATCATTTTTCGAGCTTCAAGTTCTATGGTGCAGTTCCGGAGTCCTCGGTATATTCACTGTTGCTCGGACTGATTGCACTGACGGCCGCGGCAACCCGGCGCGGCAGAGCTTTGGACTTTTAGTGCACGCCTTCGTTGTCTTCGTTTGCTTCTGTGTAAGCGTCACGCGAAGCACCCTCTGATTTATCTTGCTTCGTCTTATTTGTCGTAAGTGTCGTAGCTACGGAAGCTACGACACTTACGACTCAGGCCGCAGCTTTGTTCTGGCTTTTAGCATATGCT
>Ga0208112_101126_pt1 | contig 11156 bp, 13 predicted proteins | sample HotLakConsoUCCLE_FD_184736 | JGI IMG/M metagenome (GOLD analysis project Ga0208112, IMG submission 184736) | Hypersaline microbial mat communities from Hot Lake, Washington, USA - Hot Lake Consortium UCC-LE (SPAdes) (version 2) ... | reverse complement strand
CAAAACATCATATCATTTATGCGAAAAATATCGAAAATGCCGACACGGGTCATATCTTATTTTAATGGTCAACATATCGCCTACGCCCGATAAAATAAATGTAAACTATTTGAATGCCGTATTAATAATGATGCGCGACATCGCCCATGATCTCGGCGAAGTATGGCTGCCCGTATTTCTGAGGCACTATGGGATACCGGCAAACAAAAAGAAGAATGCCTTCTTCCGCTTGCTCGACGAGTTCTTCTAGTGACCAGGATACTCCACCAGATGAATGAAGATGATCATGGTCGAGACCATCGGAGATAGAGGGCACGAACCGGCCCGACGCGCCTACGAGGTTGTTGGGTTCCAGCGATGGCCGGTGGCGCGATACTTCAAGGAGGTTTGACGCGATCAACGCCGCGTCCATTGTCGCGAAAGAAATGGAGAACGTTGGATCCCAGACCCATCCGATCCGCCACTCGCCCCCGCGTAAGCGTTCTCCCCATCCGGCTGCGGCCGGATTTTTCCGTTGTTTTCGGGGGTTATGCGGGAGGGGCTGAGCACCGACCTCGGCGGTAGGAGGCCCGAAAGCGGTCTCTCCTGGCCGATATTCTCTGGACCTAATGACTGCGCCTATTTGGTGAATTTCTTGCAAGATGCTGAAAGTAATTGGCTTTTTTCGGGGTCGGCCCAAACACTTCGATCCCGGTGGCGTTCGCCAGAGACCGGACTGGGATAGAAAATTCGCTATGCAGCGTGCGCGATGGCGGACAGGAAGATCTTCAGGCAAGGGGTTGAAGCTACATGGCCAAGATCGCCAACCGCATGCTCGGTTCACGAAGGCCCGCGCCGAAGGGGTCCGCCGAACGCTTTGCTCTCGACGATGCAGCACAGCAACACTATTGCTATCAGTAACCAACTCAGCCGATCAGGCAATACAGACCTTCGCGAGAGCCAATCAACCCTCACCCCGCTAGCGGCTACCGCCGCCCAAAAGCAAATTCCTATCAGCTAAAAATCAACTGGACGACTGAGCCTGTATGCTGGTTGTCTGGTCTCGACGTTCTGCAAAAGAAATGACCGAAAAAGAAAAACGAGAAGCATTCTTTGCCGAGATGCAGGCTATTGGCGTAAAAAAGAATGAACAGAAGCCTCCTTTGTATCGTTTACTCTGGAAGCTTGGTGTAAACATCGCCCCTCCGCTCTATGCTTCAGGAACGCAGTTGGTTCTAGTAGATGTATTCTTGGCAGGTGGATTCTGGGCTTTTTGGATGTGGCTCATTGTCTGGAAAGAATCCCCCGGAGTTTCTCTTGCGGGAGGACTCTTGTTTGGCTTGCTTTTTGGACTAATGATGCGGGTGCAGATTGAATCGAAACGAAAGAAGTATGGTATCACTGGAGACTGGTCGGAATTTACGCCCACTGAAAATCGCAAGGCAGAACAAGTCGGCACAGGTCAACCCATGTAACCCGCCCGGAAATCCGAGAATCACATAGACTACTAACCCGTCAGGCTGGGTGCCTGGCCTCATCGATATGGGAAAGAAATTGAAAGACCGCAGATGACACAGATTGACACAGATCAGAGATCAACCCTCACCCCGCTAGCGGCTACCGCCGCCCAAAAGCAAATTCCTATCAGCAATAACCTCAACCAAATTGAACGCGCAGGCGGCGCGGGCAAAACCCTGGTGGAGGGGACAGTCGATGAGCCAGCCATCGTCGAGGTAAGCATCAACTCCGGCTCCTTCGAGCGGGCCGTTGTCTTCAATAACCCCGGCGAGACCAATTATCGTTTCCGGCGCGAAGTGGACGTCAATACGGGCTTGAACACCATCGACGTCCGTGCCGAAGACGCTTCGGGTAACCAGACCCCGATTAAAAACTACGAGTTCACCTTGCCCGAGATTTCCAAAACTTACGAACATGATCTCAACGGTAATCTGCGCTTTGAGCGCGACGGATCGGGCAATGTCTTGCGCGAGTTCCAATGGGACGCCAAGGATCGGCTTATCAGAATCATCGAAGGCCCGAATGAAACCGAATTCGTCTATGACGGTTTGGACCGGAGAGTGCGCATAGTGGAGAAGGTCAACGGCGTTGAACAATCAAACGTGACTTTCTTGTGGGCGGGGGGCGGCATCATCCAACGTCGAGCTGCTAATACAGAGACCATCCAGCGCAACTACCACGCCTTCGGTTTCAGCGAAGGTAGCGCGGACTACTTCTACACCTTCGATCACCTCGGAAGTATTCGGGAAGTGGTTGGGACGGACGGCACCACCGTCACCGCCCGTTATGCATACGGCCTTTGGGGCGAGGTGACAAAGGTGACGGGCACAGGTGCTGAGAGCGACTTCCTCTTTACTGGCCACTTCCACCACGCCCAAAGCGGCCTCTATCTGGCCCAATACCGGGCTTACAACCCTAATTGGGGGCGTTGGTTAAGTCGCGATCCGGCTGGTTTCATCGACGGGCCAAACCTCTACGGCTACGTCGTCAACGACCCGGTGAACCGAATTGATCCCCTGGGACTATGGAATCTTTGGAATCCCTTGACTTGGGGTTTACCGAGCCAACCCGGCGAGAATCCGTGGAATCCGCTTGATTCATCAGCGGAATGGGGTGCGACTAGGGAGGGCGCAACAAAAGGTGCCGCAGCCTACGCTGATGGAATTAATCCTTTCGGAAATCCTTGGCAAGACCTTGGAGTATACGACCCTTGCATAGACAGGGGAACTGGAGCATCGCAGTGGTTAGGTGAGAATATAGGGAGAAATGCTTTATACACAGCCGGTGGGCTTCGGGCAGGCCAAGCGTTCACTCGCGGTCGAGAACTAACAATTCGCTCTGGTGGACAGGTAACTGGTCGAATTAACTTTTTTGGGTCCCGCACGGGTCCAGCGTCCTCCAGATTTCCCCATTACCACCGAAGAGGACCCGGAGGGATAGGCCAACACCGACCGTGGCAAGGATTCTCCCCGAATTCACCTCATAGTGGCAACTTCTGGAACCGGTTTTGATATGGAAATAAAGTCCCCGTTGTTTGAAATTTCTGATCCTGATAATATCAGCATCTACTTGGACGTGTCCGATGCTGAACGTCGATTAGAGTATAACGATATAAAACAGAGTGGCGCGCTGCTAGTTGATTCGCAAGGTTGGCTATTGGATTGTATGCCACTACACGGAGATCATGGTGCATTGAGGATTATCGGGCGTTCCAATAAAAACATAATTAAAGAATTAGAAAGTTGTGTCCTTGCCTACGTAAATACTCATTCAGAGCACTTCAGTAAAATCTTCGGTGTAGATGTTCCTCAAAATTTGGCCGACCTAATAAGACTGATTAGAGATAAGCGCCTATGGATTTAATACACGATACCCAGTCCCACACCCTCGGCTACAACCGCAGGTCCGAACTCGAAAGCAGCACCCTCACCGACGACGCCGACGCCCTCATCGAGGAACTCGCCTGGCGGTATGACGCCGCCGGAAACCGCCGTCAGCAAAGCATCGACGAAAGCAGCACCTATTGGCACCACAACACCCTCAACCAGATCGACCGGCAGGGCGGGGCAGGCCCGACCCTCGTCGAAGGCACCGTGGACGAGCCTGCCATTGTCGAAATCAGAGTCAACGACGGTGACTACCAACGCGCCGTCGTCACCGCAATCCCCGGAAGCACGGACCTGCTCTTCCGCCGCACCGTCCACCTCGACGAAGGCCTCAACGAAATCTTTGCCCGCGCCACCGACGCCTCGGATAACACCACCCCGGTAAAGCATTACGAAGTCACCCTTCCTGCGGTCGCAAAGACCTACGAGCATGACCTAAACGGAAATTTGCGATTCGAGCGGGACGGTGCGGGCAACGCCTTGCGCGAGTTCCGGTGGGACGCCATGGACCGTCTGATCAGGATTATCGATCAACCCTCACCCCGCTAGCGGCTACCGCCGCCCAAAAGCAAATTCCTATCAGCTCTAATTCATCCTTCGGATGCCCCCTCTCCCTTCAACCCTCACCCCGCTAGCGGCTACCGCCGCCCAAAAGCAAATTCCTATCAGCAAGAGGAAAAATTCAAATACTGGACCAGTTCCGCCAGATCAAAGAAGTCCAAATTCCTACCCAAGGCCGCCGACGCCTTCACCAACAACACCGCCAAGTCTTACTTCTGGGAGTGGAAATGCGAATAAAACGGGAAGCGCGGTCGTTGATGCAGTTTCGAAGATTGCAGAAGGCGGAATGAGGGTCGCTCTAAGTGCCTTTCAGCGAATCGGACTCAACGAATGCTCGGCACAGCAAGCTCCTCGCGGAGATGGCTGTTACTGCTGTCACTATTGGGTTTATGAGCTTACAACCTGCTCGTTCTCACTGCCAACAACAAGCAGATATACGGACGCAGGGGGGACGGTCTATCGAGGTAGTTGCTCCGAAGTAAGTAAGAGAATTGCGTCAACGACTTTTATGACTCCCGGTGTTCAACAAAAGAATCAAACCTTAACCACATTGAATTTTTATGAATCTTGGTAAAACGCTTCTTCTACTTATTTTCTTCGCAACTGCGCTTTCATCATTCGGCTGTGCAAAAAACCGTGAATACTACGAATATGAATCTGCCAAAGAACTTTTCGAAGTGGGCATGGAAAAATCTGAGGCCTTAGAAATTTTTGGTCAACCAAACAACATTCTTGAGTTTGGAACTCTTTCCAAGTGGTTCTACGACCACGAGGAAATTGTGAAACATTTGAAGGTGGGCGAAACGCTGAATGCTTATTCTATCGATTTTAGAAATGGGAAATCGATAAAAATGAATCCCATTATCGTTACTCGGCACTGACTTTAGTAGTTATGTCAAATGCACACCGTTTCGTAAACTTTGCTACGCCCCCGGTCACCTACTACCACAAGCGGAGCGAAGAGGTCGACACCGTCAGCGACGCTGCGGGGCTGTTGACCCTGGCGCGAAGCAATGGCCGCGTTCTCGGTGAGGCCTACTCCGGCAGCGGCATTCTTTCCGGCAAGAGCCTCACCCGTGGGGTCGATGCCTTCAATCGTGTCAATTCGCTCGGCGCGACTTCGGTCACGGGTCTTTCCATGACTTTCGACGATGCCTCCCGGCTGGCCACCGTCACCCAGGGCAGCCGCGTCACCACCTACACGCACGGCGATGCCTTGCAAACCATCGAGCAAATCCGTATCGAGACCAGCGGCACCGAACGCTACCGCCTGAGCCGGACACACGACAAACTGGGACGCGTCACCCGCATCGACACGCTGGGCAACGAAACCACGCTCCACGCCCGTCGCGATTACCGGCACAACAACGCCAACCAGAGAACGGAAGTCACCAAAGACTCAACCCTCACCCCGCTAGCGGCTACCGCCGCCCAAAAGCAAATTCCTATCAGCAAAATACCGACATCTGCCCGATGTCGGACGATCTCTCTATGCCTGCAACAGAGCTGTTCCAGGGCCATTTTGCACTTGTCAGCTCAAAATCTTAGCTTTTCCTTATCGACCATAAGAACTCTTGCGATCAACCCGCATCCATCCTTCAAAATTTCTAATTCATCCTTCGGATGCCCCCTCTCCCTTCAACCCTCACCCCGCTAGCGGCTACCGCCGCCCAAAAGCAAATTCCTATCAGCAACGACGGACTGGATGCGGTGGATTACGGCAACGTGCGCTTCTTCAATTTCAGTGATGAAGAAATTGGAATCTTATTGGGCGAAGCCCGAGCGCGAATTCGGATGGGGGAGAGCGCGGTTTTTCCCCTGCCCGATGGCGAGGCCATCCGGTTGCGTTTACGAATTATCAGGCAGATCAACGGATCGTGGATCGACCATCTATCTACCTCCTTCAAGCCCCGTCGCAGCGATATCCGTCTCAACATGATTACCCACATGCGACCCAACGAGACGCCTGCCGCCCCGGCAAGTTTCTCCACCTTCAACTTACGCGGTAACCCACTCGAAATCCTCGAGGCCCCCATCATGGCGCGTTGACCCGTATTCTCTAAAAATAGACATCTTATGGACCTAAACACACTCTTGCAACGCCACGAAGCCCTCATTACGCGGCCCAACCCCGTCGATGGGGATTTCTATAACGGCATCATCACGCGCTACCAGCACCCGGTGCTGACCAATGAACATGCGCCGGTTTACTGGAAATACGACCTCAACCCGGACACCAACCCGCACTTCATCGAACGGCTGGGAGTCAACGCGGCCATGAACTCGGGTGCCCTCTACCTGAATGGCAAATTCTACCTTGTGCCCAGGATGGAAGGTCACGACCGCAAGAGCTTTTTTGCCATCGCCGAGAGTGATAACGGCGTCGACAACTTCCGCTTCTGGGACAAGCCACTCGCCCTCCCTGAGCTGCCGGAGGACGGCACCAATCTCTACGACATGCGCCTGGTGCAGCACGAAGACGGCTGGATCTACGGCATCTTTTGTGTTGAACGGCGGCCCGCTCACGCACCCGCCGCCGATCAATCGGTGGCCGAGGCCCAATGCGGCATCGTGCGCACCAGGGATTTGAAGGAGTGGGAGCGTCTCCCCGATTTTCAGAGCCCCTCTCCCCAGCAGCGCAACGTCGTCCTGCACCCCGAGTTTATCAATGGTCAATACGCTTGGTATACCCGCCCCCAGGATGGGTTTATCGATGCGGGGTCAGGAGGCGGCATGGGCTTTGCCCTTTCCGACTCGATCAGTCCAGCCATCTGCGGGGAGGAGCAAATCATCAATCCCCGCATTTATCACACCATCAAAGAAGTGAAAAATGGTGCCGGAGCCGCCCCCATTAAAACGCCGCGGGGCTGGTTGCACATCGCCCACGGGGTGCGTGCTTGCGCCTCCGGTCTGCGCTATGTGCTCTATGTTTTTGTAACCGATCTGAGGGATCCAACCAGGGTCATTGCCGAGCCGGGCGGCTACTTTATTGCTCCTTACAAAAGCGAATACATCGGCGATGTGATGAATGTCATCTTCTCCAATGGCATCGCCGTGCGCGGTGAGGAGATTTTTATTTATTACGCCGCCTGCGATACCCGCCTGCATGTCGCCACCACGCGCATGGAGGTCCTCCTCGACTACGCCTTTAATAATCAAGCCGATGCCGGGACAACCGGAGCCTGCACGCGGCAACGCATTGCTTTGGTGGAGCAAAACCTCGCCTACGCCGCCCAACAAGGACTTCAGGTCGGACAGGAGTCGAGCTGGCGAATTTGAGGGCCTCATACCGTTGCCTTTAACGCAAATGGTCGAAAAAGAACCTCAAATCCCGAACCTCAACCAATGAGCAAAACTCCCGAAAATTCAGCGGACGCGACCCCTCAGACTCCGGCCAGCCCCCCCGCGGATGACACCGATCTGAAAAAGAACTCCGCAGACTCGGAAGATGCCTCTCGGGGCGAAGTTGCCATCTATGCCTTCGGCAATGTGGAAGGTGCGATTGCCGACAACTTTCCCAATACGCTTCAGAATATACTCATCGTCGTCGCCCACATGAATCCGCTGCTGCTCGGACTCATCATGGGGCTGCGCACGCTTTGGGACGGGATCATGGATCCCATCATGGCCTATATTTCCGACAATACAAAGAGCCGATACGGTCGCCGCCGACCCTACATCCTCTTCGGCGGTGTCTCACGGGTGCTCTTTTTAACGGTCTTCATCGCCTTCATGCCGCTGGGATCCCAGGTCTCGGAAAACACCCTGATGGAGGCGCAAAAATTTACCAACGAAGGCATCCAGAGTGCCAACCGCAATTTCGACAGCGTGGCCAAGGCCTACCAGCAGTTGCCTGAGGCCGAGCCGGAAATCAGAGAAAAAATTCTCGACATGTTCGAAGGCAAAATCGCGGAAAACTGGCTCACCCGCATTTTGAGCCTTTTTACTGCCAAAGAGGACCAAAGCTTCCTGGCCCAGAGCCAGCGGGCAATTCAGAACATTGAGAGCAACCGAGCCACTCTGGAAGCCGATTTACAAGCCCGGCGGGACCTGGTCGAATCCCTTCAGGCGGGAATAGCGGCCATGGAAGCCCCGGCCGATGAAACCGACCTGCTGCGCGAGCAAAGCCTCCTGGCCAAAGCAAAAGAGCGGCTGGAAAAGGCCGAGGCCTTGCTGATCAACTCAACCCTCACCCCGCTAGCGGCTACCGCCGCCCAAAAGCAAATTCCTATCAGCTAATTCATCCTTCGGATGCCCCCTCTCCCTTCAACCCTCACCCCGCTAGCGGCTACCGCCGCCCAAAAGCAAATTCCTATCAGCAACGAGATGAAGCGCATCATCATGAACATCGACATCAGTGTCATCGGCCGCGTCGATCGCCTCCTGCGCAGCTCGCTGGTGTTTTCCGAGATCTCGAAACGCTTTGCGGTCGACCGTTTGGCGACACCTCTGGCGGAGGACGATTTCGTGCGCCTGACGCTGGCGGGAGGGCTCATGGCGCGGCTGGCGGCGTCTGACGAGGATGTCGATGACGCCGAAATGGCGGTCATGCGGGACATCCTGCAGCGGCAATGGAAGCTGAACTTGGACGAGGCCCACTACCTGGCCGAGGTGGCGGCCTGCAAGGCGCTCGTGGGGCTCGACCTGCGCACCATCGGACGGAAATTTGCCGAATACACCACGCCGGCGGACCGCCTGGGCTTCCTGCAGGCCCTTGTCCAGGTGAGTCAGGCGGACGGCCAGATCCGGGAGGCCGAAGTGACGGAGATCCGCTCCATCGGCGAGGTGCTCGATCTCGACGAGGACGACATCGACGCCGTTCTCGCACAGGTCCCCCGCCTGGTATGAGGCCGGAGCGGCCACCGCGGGCCGGTCCTGGCAAAACGCTTTTTCCACTTTCCCCTTTCCGCTTTTCTCTGAGTTATGGCAAAACGTCCCAATGTCCTCGTCATCATTTCGGATGACACCGACCCCTTCAATCTTGGCTGTTACGGTGGGGATGAGTTCCTCACCCCGCACCTCGACGCCTTCGCCGCGCAGGGCATGCGCTTCACGCGGGCGGAGGTGGTGGCGCCCGTCTGCACTCCGAGCCGTTATGTGTACATGACGGGACAGTTCCCCGGGCGCTGCCCGAACCACTTTCGCGAGACCAATCCGGTGGACCAGCCCTACAACATCACCTGGAACACCGACCTCGCGCCGGGGCAGGCCAATCTTGCCACCATCTTCCGCGACAACGGCTACCGCACGGGCTACGCGGGCAAGTTCCACTGCGGGCGGCACTCGCCACAAGTCGGTTTGGAACAGCTCCCGAAGGGCCATGACCCGCACGACCCGGCCAACGACGCCATTCATCGCCGCAACCAGGCCAAAATGGTGGCGGAGTTGCAGAGCTACGGCTGGGAGGAGCCGCGCCACGTGACCGAAGGCAATCTCGATTTCAACCCATGGCTCGATCTGCCGCACAATCTGGAGTGGACCACGCAGGGAGCGCTCGACTTCCTCGACGGGCAAAAGGATCACGAGCGTCCGTTCCTGCTGTATGTCTCCTATCATGCCATCCACGGGCCGAAGCACGGCGAGAATCTCGACCAGCTCGATCCGCTGGTGACGCCCGGTGGGCTGCTGGACGAGCCGGTCAGCGCGGGGCATCCCAGCCGGACCTCCGTGCTGCGGCGCCTCAAGGACGCGGGACTCGATCCTTACCATCGGAACGTGGGGGCGCTGTGGTTGGACGACGGCGTGGGCTCCATTCTCGGCCGGCTAAAGCAACTGGGCTTGGATGACGACACGATCGTTATCTACAAGGCCGACCACGGCAAATACAGCAAGGCGAGCGTTTATCAGGGCGGGGCGCGGGTGCCCATGATCTGGCGCTGGCCGGGGCAAGTCGTGGCGGGGACGGCCTGTCGCGCGATCGTCCAGAACACGGACTTCCTGCCCACGCTGATCGACGTCCTGGGGCTCGACGCGCCGGCGGACTACCACTTCGACGGCACGAGCTACGCCGCCCAGTTGCGGGGCTCGACCGCGCCGCTGCGGGAGGATCATTACAACGAGTTTGGCACCACGCGTTCAGTGCGGACGGAGCGCTGGAAATACATCGCCTTCCGCTACCTGCCGGAGACGCTGGCGAAGCTGAAGGCGGGCGAGCTCGACCGGCTGCCCAGCCATCTCAACCGCCCCGGCCTGAGCGCCGAGGCCCTGCACCACCGCTGCTATTTCGACGCCGATCAGCTCTACGACCTTCAGCAGGATCGTTACGAGCAGATCAACGTGGCCCACGAACCGGCTTACGCGGACATCCTGGCCGAGATGCGCGGCCGCCTCCAGCGCTATCTCGACACCTTCGAGCACCCGTTTCCACGGGAGGCCGACCCCTTCCAGCTTACCGACGATTACCAGCGCCTCGCCCGCGCCGCCACCGCCGATACGTCGAGCGTCACCCAGCCCGGCAGCGTCTACGGGGAGCGGTTCTGGTGATGGGCGCTGGCCCACGCTAGCCCCGGCTTTCATGCCGGGTTCCTCCTTTCAACCCTCACCCCGCTAGCGGCTACCGCCGCCCAAAAGCAAATTCCTATCAGCCAAAAGTGAATAGACTGCGCAGAATCACATGGTGAACGCATTCGGCTTGACCCACGCAGCAGCTAAAGCAGCCGCTCCCAGTTAGCTCAGGATACGGACCGAAACCGCGTGGAGCAAAGCCCTCTCCGCGTCCTCTGCGTCCTCTGCGGTTAATCCCACGCATGTTTCGAACCTTGAGCCTTTCCTTGAGCCTTTGCCAGCCGTGAGCTTGGCCGAACGGTCGAAATGGCGTAGATACAGCGTCTCCCGCCGTCGCTCTGCGAGCTCCCGTCTTCTCCGACAGCTGCCGGATACGCCGGACAGGATGGCGGACAGGCAGGTTCCAGCCCTCTTTCCTTCTTTTTCTCCCCGAAAAATGCCTAAAAATGAACAATTTGTAAAGTTGGCAGCAATCTAGCTTCTCCTCTACTCAAGCAAACAAGTCCTATTCCTGAATCCGTGAGATAAATTATTTTGGCCGCAGGCCAACTTATTTCTGGCCGCGATGTGGGATTTTGAGTCAGCGACGGTTTCAATTACTCAACGAATGGATGCGGTGACAGAGACTTCTTCGTCAATCGCTTACTAAATATGCGTTATTATTGAATCGGGGGCACAGTTGTCCCGCTCGTGCTTGACGAGATTGTC
>Ga0208112_101124_pt1 | contig 11160 bp, 10 predicted proteins | sample HotLakConsoUCCLE_FD_184736 | JGI IMG/M metagenome (GOLD analysis project Ga0208112, IMG submission 184736) | Hypersaline microbial mat communities from Hot Lake, Washington, USA - Hot Lake Consortium UCC-LE (SPAdes) (version 2) ... | reverse complement strand
CTATCCTCTCCCATGGTCCGCCCTCCTTTGCTTGGGGCTCGGCTCGGCCATTCGAGCAACCCCCGTATGCTCAAGCGCGCAAAGGCTAAGGGCGGGCCGCCCCTCGCACCACGGTCATAACGTCTAGCGACTGGAGTCTCTGCCGTTTGTGCTCTGCTACCATTCCTTGGACAGCCGGAAGGTGGAGTTTCCCGGCGTTTTCACGATAGCGGGCTGCCGGCGCCATCGGAATTCAGCAACGAGATCGGCACCCTCTGCCCGATCGCCCCGTGCGGGCGCACCTTGTAGTATCTGCGCCAATCCGCCATCTTTTCAGCGGCGTCGGCAAGGGTCAGGAACCATTGCGCGTTCAGGCACTCCGCCCTGAAGCGGCCGTTGAAGGCTTCGATGTCGGCGTTGTCGGTAGGCTTGCCCAGCCTGCTGAAGTCGAGCGTCAAGCCTTTCGCGTAGGCCCAAAGGTCGAGGTCCCTAGGTGCAACCGTCGAGCCAGAGCCGATTCTCGCCAGATGCTACGGCTGGCACAATCCCGCGTCTGGAAACCCGGATGCGGGGGTCCGTCCCTCGCACGCGATCTCGAGGTTGGACAGAGGACAGGCCTTCTTCTTGAGGAATTTGTCGACTGGGTGGCGGCGTATCGCCAATCGCTGCGCGAACTGGAGGAGAGCTAATTGGCGCGAATTGACAGGGCCGACCGGCACCTGCGCAAAAGTTGGCGGGCGCCAGGCGAGTCGACTGACGCCAGCGAACCCTCGCAGCCCTGTCGCGTTTTGAGCACGAATTTTGATGACCATCTCGGCAGCGACAAAGCAAAGGACTAAGACCATGACAGCACGGTCGAACATCACCTATCGCGGCATTGACCTGCGCCTCAATTGGCAAGACGGCGGCCTGCGAGTTGAAGATCTGCCCGAACTGCCCGGCGTCTATGCGGAGATTTATCGGCCTCTTGCCGGGGTCCGTATCGGCGAAACTGGCCGCAGCATGTGGAGTGGGACCCTCGGACTGGACAGGATTACGCAACGGATTTGACAGGCTGCGAAGGCTACTGGCGCCTGCGGGTTTGAATTTCATGTCGTTAGCGTCGGTCGATCCCAGACTGGCCGACAAGGAGCTCAGGCAGGATTGCGAAAGGTTCCTTTTCGACTGGGTTCGGAGTGCAGAAGGTCTGGTAGACTGGAACCGGCAACGAGAGTGCCGACGATGAGCGAAGTCCGCGCCGCGGCGATCAAGCGTCGTTTATTGAAGATCGCCGCGTAGTTCACGAAAAGCCGGCCTCGCCGCCTGCCCCCTGAAGGAATTGACGAGCGGCGGAAAGGCCACCTTCAAACCGGCACGGAGCTGCGAGCTCCGCTGTTCACGGCAGCCAAGAGCACTGTGATCAGGCTTTTCCTTCTCGCCATTCGCAAATGATCTGCGCCGCATTCAGCGCCTGCCATGAAGCGGCTGGGCGCGGTTCGGCGGGGGCCGAGCGCGAGAACCGCGGCGCTGGAGCGGGTTGAAGCACCCCGTCGATCGAAAGATAAGTGCCGCGCGCGCGCAGATGTGGGTGGGCGACCGCTTCCCTCAGCGTCAGGACTGGAGCGACGCAGCTGTCGGTGTCGGCGAACTCGGCGGCCCAGGCGTCGCGCGATTTAGTGCGCACGACGCCTGCAATGGCGTCGCGCAGCGCCTCCCACCCGGTGCGATCCCATTGTTCGGGCAAACTTTCCTGTTTCAGACCCAGCCCGGCGATCAGCTCGGCGAAGAACTTGGCTTCGATTGCTGCAATGGCAATGTAGCCACCGTCGGAACATTCATAGACATCGTAAAAGGGCGCGCCGGAATCGGTGATATTGGTGCCGCGCTCGTCGTTCATCATGCCGGCCTCGTAGGTGCCCTGCACCTGTGCCATCATCGAAGCCACGCCATCGACAATCGCCGCATCGACGACCTGCCCGCGCCCCGAGCTGCGCGCCTCGTGCACGGCGGCCATGATCCCGAAAGCCAGATATAGCGCGCCCCCGCCGATATCGCCGATCAAATTCAGCGGCACTGCCGGCGCCTGACCGCGCCGCCCTATGGCATGCAGCGCCCCGGTCAGAGCAATATAATTCAGATCGTGCCCGGCAAGTTGCGCCATCGGTCCGCTCTGACCCCAGCCTGTCATCCGGCCATAGACCAGCGCGGGATTGCGCCTCAAGCAATCCTCGGGTCCGATGCCCAACCGCTCGACGACCCCAGGGCGGAACCCTTCGATCACGACATCGGCGCTTTCAACGAGTTCCAGGAGCCGCGCCCGGTCGTCGGCGGCCTTTAGGTTCATCCGGATCGCCGGCCGGTTGCGCAGTAGAAGGTCGTATTTCTCGGGACGTTGGACGCCCAACCCGCTAGCCTCGGGCCGATCCACACGCAGCACACGGGCGCCCAGATCGGCAAGCAGCATTGCACACATCGGACCCGGCCCGATGCCGGCCAATTCAATCACTCGCAATCCGTTGAGCGGTCCCATCAATGCGTGATTCCTTCGCTATCGCGCGGAGCTCCGCCCCACGAGGAATAGGCAGGCGCCGGGCCGATGGCGTGCATGTCCACCTCTACGATCGTGGGACCATCAAGCGAAAGAGCTTGCGCGACGGTAGACCCGAAGGCATCGGCGTTCGACACCCGGAAGCCCGGAATGCCGGCCAGTTCGGCCAGTTTCATCAGGTCGGGCGAAAGGACGTTGATAAAGTTCCGGCGCCCGCCTGCCCTTGCATCCTGGATATGGCCGATGGCAGCATAGATGCCGTCGTTCATGACCACGAGGCAGAGATCGGCGCGTTCTTGGACCGCGGTCCAGAGTTCGTTCATTGACAGGGCAAGGCCGCCGTCGCCCACCAGCGCCAGCGTCTTTCTACCCTGCCGTGCGGCGGCGATGGCCGCGCCGATTCCCATGGGCAGACCAAGGCCGATCGCCGCACCCACCGGATGCAGCGAATCGCGGCAGCCGTAGAGCGGCACCAGACGGTGGCCCCATGTACTGGCCGCGACCGTTGCATCGCGCACGAAGACGGTACCTCGTGGCATGGCCGCGCGAAGTTGCGCGGCAAAGCCGGCATAAGGTCCGAGTGTCTGGCGATACTCGGCTCGGGCTTCAGCGCGGACTCTGGCCAACTGGGGAACAAATTCGGGATCGGCTTCATAGCCGCGTGTACGCAGCCGCTGCGCCAGGGCAGCGAGCGTTGCTGCCGTATCGCCCAAAGTGACATGATCGAAGACATAGCCGCGGCCGGCAGCACGCGGGTCGATATCGATCAGCACCCGGTGGGGCGGCAGGGCGAGGCCGTGATCGAGCGTTTCGTGCGCGCGCAGCCGCGAACCTGCGACCAGCAGAAGATCGACGCCGCTATAGAACCTTTCGACCGCCGGCGCGCCGGACCCGTTCAGCGCGCCCAGCGTGGCGGGATGGTCGTCGGGAACAATTCCGCGCCCGTTCCATGACGTCACCGTGCCGAAACCCAGCGCCAGAAGTTCGAGCGCCGCCGCTCCGGCATGGCGGGCACCATTACCGAGCCAGAGCATCGGCCGTCGGGATTGTTCGACAATCTTGGCCAGGCGGTCGAGCTCAGCCTCGGAAGGTAGTACAATATGAGAGCGCGGCAGGTCGAAATCGTCTAGTTGCGCGGGACGAGCAACCACGGCGCGCTGGAGGTCAACGGGGATTTCCACGCTCACCGGCCCCATAGGCGCCGCGAGCGCTTGCTGGGCCGCGGTCATGAGCACGGAAAACGCCTGTTCCGGCCGCAGGATTTGCAAGCTTGCCTTGCCCACGGCGGCGAGCATGGCGCTCTGGCCCGGAACCTCGTGCACTGATCCAGCGTCGCGGCCCAAAAACTTTGTCTCGCCCAACCCGGTCACATGCAGAAGGGGTGATCCGGCAAAACGTGCCTCAACCAGCGCCGGAACGGCGTTGGCCGCCGCCGGCCCGGTGCTGGTAATAACCACACCCAAGCCGCCGGTCACGCGGGCATAGGCATCGGCCATGTGCCCGCCACCAAACTCGCCGCGCACTGTGACGAAGCGCAGCACGTTACGCCGGGCGATTGCGTCCAAGATCTGTACGTTGTGGACCGAGGCAATTCCGAAGACTACCTCGACCCCGCAGGCCGCGAGGAATTCCGCCACCAAATCACCGACTGTATAGTGCTGCATGCTCTTCCCTTGGGCGGCACCCACGGCCCGCCCGTGCAGGGCGCGCGTTCAGAACGGGGCAAATTCGCGCCCCAGAAGATCGCGCGCGATGATACCGTGATGCACTTCGCGCGGCCCGTCGGCTGATTCCATGCCCAGGCAGTCGCGCAGGCGCTGCTCGAATGGAAAGGCCGTGGCCCAGCCGTAATGGCCGTGTAGTCGCATGCAAGTATAGAGCGCCTCGTTGGCCACCTTGACGCCCCACCACTTCGCCATTGAGGATTCGGCGTCATGGCGCAGGCCCTGATCTTTGAGCGACAACGCACGATAGCACAGAAGTCGCGCTGCCTCAATTTGGGTGGCCATGTTAGCCAACTCGGTCGCCACTGCCTGCCATTTCGACATCGGCTGCCCCATGATCTGCCGCGTCTTGGCGTATTCAATGGTTTCCTCGAGCGACTTCTGCGCTGCCCCGAGACAGGCCAGCGGCACGAAGTTGCGGTTATAGCCGATGATCGTCATTGCCCAGATAAAGCCGGTATTCTCTTCACCGATCATGTTGCGCGCTGGGATGCGTACATCGTCGAAGAAGAAGCTGCCAGCGCGATCCAAATGCTGGCCCATGCGCTGGAAGGGAACCGCTGTGATCCCCGGCAGATCTGTCGGCACCAAGAAGAATGAAAGCCCCTTGGGACCCGGCTTGCCGGTGCGCGCCGAGACAAAGACCACCTTGGAGACGTCGCAGAACGTAATGCTCGTCTTTTCGCCTGACAGAATGTAGTCATCACCGTCGCGCACCGCCTTGGTGATGATGTTGCCCGCGTCGGCGCCGCCGCGCGGTTCGGTGAAAGCCAGCGACATCATCTCGCCGGCAGCGATTCGGGGAATCCACTCATCGCGCAGTTCGGGATGCATAGACGAGGCCATCTCACCCAGATGGATGGCATTGCTGATAATGTAACGGACGTTGTGATCGCAGCGCCCGATTTCCTCGCAGACAATGCCGCATTCGACGAACGACGCGCCTTGGCCACCGTATTCTTCCGGCAAGCGCAGTGACAGAAGGCCCATGTCGATAATCTTGTCCATCACTTCCTTGGTGATGAATTCGCCGGTCTGGTCCCAGCGGCGGTAATGCGGCAGCAGTTCCGCCTCGGCGAATTTTCGCACCGAGTCGCGCAGCGCCCTCTGGTCGTCCGTGAAGCCGAAGCTCATTTACTTTCTCCTCGTGGCAGCGTTGGGCCTCGGCGCTGGGTCGAAACCGTTGAAATAGGGGCCGGCGATGGGTTCTCGCCAAGGCGAATAGGCCTCCCCGGCAAATGCGGACGGCCCGAGACGGAAATGGCGCGCCGCTTTCAGGCTTTCGATCGCCGGCAGGTTGGCGTCGTAGTAATCGGCCGGCCCGGCGGGGCGCGGCCCGGCCTTCGAGACATGGCCGAAGGCGGGGTGGCCAATGATCTCTTCCAGCAACCAGACGCAGTCAATGAGTTTGCCCAGATCAACGCCGGTTTCGATGCCAAGGCCATCGAGCATGTGCATGAGATCCTCAGTCGCGGCCATGCCCGAGGCCATGCCGTTGCCGCAATACTGGCCGCCGCCGATACCGCCCAGGGTGCCGTCAAGTACCAGCGTATCGTCGCTACCAAGGGTGCGCAGGGCGGTCCAGATCGCCGGCAAGGCCATGCCGCGGGCATTGTGCAGGTGCAGATGAAAGCGGCGAACATCCGGCCAGCGGCACTTGATGGCGACGAGATCGGCCTCGATCTCGTGCGGAAGGCACCAGCTTTGGGAATCGTGCAAGCCGATCTCAACCACTTCGATTCCAGCCTCCTCCATGACGGCGATTTGGCGTTCGAGAAACGACAGTCGGTAGGACTGTGTAAAATGGCCCTGAAAATTCGAGCCCCAGGCAGAGAAGATGCCAATTTGACCTTGGGTTACGCCCTGCGCGCGGGCTTCGCGCACGACTTCGGGCCAGCCGGCTATCGCCTTTTCGATCGAGGTATTGACGTTGCGCCGCTGGTGGACATCGCAGATGTCGATAAAGAGCTGGCACAGTTCTGTTTCGATAGTCAGCGGCGGCGCGAAACGCCTGGCCAGTTCGCGTGCCCGGCGGTTGTGGATGAAGGGCAGATAGGCGACCCCCGCACGGGGACGCAGTGTGCCCAGAAGCTCTTCGAAGCAACTCATCTGTGGGACATAACGGGGGCTGACGAAGGCGCCGATCGTCAGGCGCTTGAGGCCTGTTTCGGCCAGCAGGTCCAAAAGTTCCAGCCGGCGCGAAACGGGAACGGAGGGAGAGGCGATGCCGAAGCCCTCGCGCATGATCTCTTCGTTGTAGACAACCGTCGGCCAGGACACGGATCACTCCCTCGGAGCGGATTTGAATTGTATAACCATTTAGCAGCGGGCTTACGCGAGGTCAATCGATTTGCCTGCGCGCAGCACCGGTCAGCGCGCCATGATGACTAGAGTGGTGATGATCTGCGGATAGGCGGTGAGCACGATCACGAGCACCAGATCGGCCGCAATAAAGGGCATGACCCCGCGAAACACCGTCTGCACCGAAATGTCCGGCCGCACGCTGCTGACGATGAAGCAGCACAGCCCGAACGGCGGCGTCAGCAGACCGATTGCGCAGAGCTTAACCACGATCACGCCGAACCAGACGGGATCGTAACCCAGGCTGACGACCAGCGGAAAGACGATCGGCAGGGTCAGGATCATGATGCCGAGAGCGTCGATGAACATGCCCAGCAGAACAAACACTAGATAGATGCACAGCAGCACCACGATGGGCGGCACATCGAGGCTGTTCACCCAGTTCGACAGGTACGTAGGCAGATTGGCAAAGCCCAGGAACAGAACGAAGATCATAATGCTCCAGACGATCGTGAAGACCACCACGGTCAGTTTGGCAGTCTCCATAAAGGCGGTTCTGAACTCGCCGAAGGAGGCGCGGTTGGCGAAGCCGAGCAGCAGCATGAAGAACGCCGCCAGCGCGCCGGCCTCGGTGGGCGTGGCCCAACCGAAAAACATGGCGGTAAAGATCGTCGCGATGACGACGAAGATGGGCATAACACCTGGCACGCTGACCCAGCGTTCGCGCCAAGTGAATTTCGGACCCCGGGGGGCAATCTCGGGGTTGCGGATGGCCATGACGGTGATGATCGTGCCGTAGACGATCGCCGTTAGGACGCCCGGCACGAAACCCGCAATCAACATGTCGGCGACCGACTGTTCAGTGATGATCGCATAGACTACCAGAAGCGTGGACGGCGGGATGATCGAATCTAGCACGGAACCGGCCGCCACCGACCCTGCAGCAAGCGCCTTGCTATAATTGTCCTTAAGCATTTCCGGGATGGCGAGGCGCGCGAAGACCGCAGCAGCCGCGGCGCTAGAGCCGCAGACCGCGCCAAAACCCGCGACCGCCAGGATAGTGCTTGTGGCCAGCCCACCGGGCAGGCGGCCGAGCCAGCGACGGCTGGCTTCGAAGGCCGCGGTCGCGAGGCCGGCGGTATGAGCCAGATACCCGAGAAGGATGAACATCGGCAGCACCGAAAGCGTATAGGCCGTGCCCTTTCCATAGGGCACCGTCCCGGCAGTACGGATCCCTGCATCCAGGCCCAGTATCGCTATCAGGCCGAGTGTGCCGACCACGCCTGCCGCATAGGCGATGCGCACGCCCAGCAAGCCCAGGAGCACGAATCCCAGAGCACCTAGGACGCCGTATTCGAGTGGGCTCAGGTCCATGTTCGTCTCTCCTGGCTGCCGGGGGTCCGCTTCAGCGGGAAACTTCGCGCCAGCGGCGCAAGAAGCCGATCACGCTGAGAAGCAACCGCAGCCAGAGCATCGAGAGGGCCGTGAAGAGCAGCAACTTCGCCGGCCAGAGTGGTGCGCGGATATCCATGCTGGAATCCCCGAGCATCCAGCTGCGATGGAAGCTGAACCAGGTAGCATAGACCAAGAACGCAACCGCTACGAGACTGATGAGCGAGAGAAAGGCCTCATAGGCCGGCTTGCACCGTTCGGGCACCGCTTCGGGCATGAAATCCATGCGGATATGCGCCCTGAGCCGCTCGGCATAACCGATGGCGGCGAAGGCGACCACGGCCATCAACAGTTCGACGATGTCAATGTAGCCGGGGATCGGGTATCTCCAGATGACCCGAATCCCGATCTGGCCGACGCCGAGCATCATCAACGCGAAAATGAAGAGCGCTGCCAGCCCGCCGAGCGCGTTTTCCATGGCCGCAAGCACCCTGTCGACAGGCCCGACTGGCTTAGGACCGAGACTTTCTTCGGTTTCGCTCAACATCGCGCTCTCCGGGTTGCCGCAGGCGCCGGGCGGCGCCTGCTCAGAGGGTTGTCACGGTTGGTTTATGCCAATCCTCTCGGGTTCGTGCCGCAGGCATCCTTACCGGCCTGCTTGCGCTTGCTCGATAGCCTCGAGGACGAAATTGAGCATCGCGGTCCCGGCGTGGCCGGCGCCATCGTGGTCGGCGGCCCAGGCATCCCATACCGGACGGCCGCCAGCGGCCCGAAACTGCGCCAGATCCTCTTCGGAAAACTCAACAAGCTCGACGCCACTCGCACGAATCGTTTCGAGCGAGCCTTCGTCATCAGCGATAATGGCGGCGATCTGTGCCGCATAGGCAGCCTCGCGCGCGTCAAGCAGCAACTGTCGATACTGCTCTGGTAGTTCCTCCCAGGCCGAAACACTGAGCGTGACCGGGAACGCCGTTGTCCCAAGGGCGAGGTTGGTCGTCATCCAGCGACCAACCTCGTAGCTCCGGAATGAGACATGCGCGTAGTATGGAAACGCTACCCCCTCGAGCAGGCCGCGGTCCAGTGCCATGAAGACCTCGGAGGCCGGCATGTTAACTCCTGAGGCACCGAGCAGGTTAAGCGCGCTCCCAAGACCCCCGAGCGCGCGAATTCGCATGCCGCTGATATCCGCGAGCGACGAAGGTGTTTCATTGGTACCCATCAACTCATACTGCGGCAAGACGCTGGACATGAACGGGAACGCATTCCAAGTTGCGAACTCGGCGACAATGGCGGGATGCTCGTGCACGGCTTCGTGCACCTCGCTTTGCAGATCGGGGTCGCTCAGCGGCAGAAAGGGCAGATCGAGAACCGAGTAGAGCGGCAGCCGTTCGCCGGAAAGAGCCGGTTGGACCGTAGCGCCGTGAATCGCACCAACCTGCAGTAGATCCAGAAATTCGCGCGGTTCTCCGAGCGAGCCATAGCCAAGCGTGATCGAGAACCGTCCCTCGGTGCGCTCCTCGACGAATGCCTTGATGGTTTCGATGTGCGTGGTGCCGGTGCGGGGGGAGCCGAACGTGGCGATCCGCCAGTCAACGCTCGGACCTTCGACAATCGTTTGCGCTGTCGCCGGGGCGTTCAGGAAACCCGAGGCCATCACTGTCAGGCCCGCGGCCATCAGTATCTGTTTCATGTGTCATTCCTCCCAGTTGCGGTATCGCCGGCTAGCTTCTCCGGTCGAATACCAGTTCACCATCTCGCCGTTTGGCTACCGGTCGTTCCATTCAGCCGGCGATTCCGCGCCGGCGCAAAGCTTGCAGTTCCTCGGCACTTATTCCCAACTCGCCCAGAAGGATCTCGTCATTTGCCTCGCCCAGATCCTGCCCGGGCCAGCGCAGAACCGCCGGCATGTCCGAAAGGCGCGGGATTGGCGCCGCCATGCAGACATCGCCAAGGTCATGATCGGACAGATCGACGAAATTGCCCCGCGCGATGACCTGCGGATGGTTCATCAGATCGGCGATGCTGTGTATCTTTACCGCCGGCACATCGACCGCATCGAGCGCCGACAGAACCGCATCGGTGCTGTGGCGCGACAGCCAGGCATCAATGGCGGCATCGATCGTCGCGCGCCCACTCACCCGGTCGCGGTTATGCTGGAACTCGGGCGCCTCGGCCAGGTCGCTGCGTCCGATGGCCTGCATCAAGCGCTTGAAAACACGATCGCCCGTGCCACTGATGAAGATCCATTCGCCGGACGCGGTTCGATAGGCTCCGCCGGGCGAGACATAGCCGGGCGTGTTGCCCGAGCGTTCTGTCACTGTGTTCAGGTGCCGATAGGTCTGCGGCACGTCCTTCAAAAAGGGCAGCATGGTTTCGTAAAGGGCTAGGTCGATCTCGATGCCGCCGTCGCGCCGGTTGCGGAGCCGGCCCAGCATAGCAACCATGATTCCGAAGGCTGTCCAGAGCCCGGCGGTGAAATCGCACACCGGAAGACCAGCCTGTTGCGGGGCGGTGTCCGACTCGCCTGTAAGATAGGCCAGACCAGAAAAAGCCTGCGCGTTGCGGTCGAAGCCGGGTACGCTGCGCCAAGGGCCATCCTGGCCATAGCCACTGATGCGCGCGATCAGCAGATCCGGCCGCCGCTCGAGCAGCCATTCGCGCGTCGCGCCCCAGCGGTCGAGCGTGCCGGGGCGGAAATTCTCGATCAGGACATCAGCAGTTTCGATCAACCGCCCTAAGATCTCCAGACCCTCGGGGATGCGCACGTCAAGCGCCAGCGACCGCTTGTTTCGCGCGATCGAGGACCACCAGTAACCGCTCTTGCCCTCGGGCGGAAACGATCCCAGCGTGCGCATCGGATCGCCCTCGCCCGGGAGTTCGACCTTAATCACATCGGCGCCGAAATCGGCCAGAAGCGTCGCCGCAAAGGGAGCCGACAGAAAGGTCCCCAACTCGATGACCCTGACACCCGCAAGGGCCGCGACGGGGCTCGTTGCACTCTGCTCTGCGCTGTCCATGGTGCTTGCCGTATCCTCCCGATCGCTCGCGCATTTTTGAGGCTAGCGCGCCTGTTACAAGGACAATCTTATTGTATAACTATTTTTATCCATCTCTTATGACCGTGGTCAAGGGTAAAGATCGAGCGGCTCGTGCCCCGCGTCCCTGCGCAGGATCTGATCGTCGTTGATCGGCAGCGAGGTGACGGGACGGTCCTGAAGACGACGGTCGATCAAGCTC
>Ga0208112_101123_pt1 | contig 11164 bp, 13 predicted proteins | sample HotLakConsoUCCLE_FD_184736 | JGI IMG/M metagenome (GOLD analysis project Ga0208112, IMG submission 184736) | Hypersaline microbial mat communities from Hot Lake, Washington, USA - Hot Lake Consortium UCC-LE (SPAdes) (version 2) ... | reverse complement strand
TATCGGCCTTTTCTTCGGATTTTAATCATTGCAGGACCCCCAAGTAAGTCGGCCTTGCACAGCCACGTCAAACCTTGCAATGCCCCAAGCGAAACACATTGTCTTCTCCCAACTCTTTACACCCATGGTGAAAAGTATCGATTGGAAGGCCCTTTTGTAGGGCTCATCAAAGGGGCAATTGATAAAGACCTGTTTCGCCCTCGACATCCCCTGGGATCATCCTGCGGTTTGGCTGACAAGGCCTATTCCCCTAGCGCGTGTTTGGCGAAGGCGCGGCGGACGGCCTTGCGGTAGGCGCCGTGCGGACGGTCACTGCCGGGCGGTGTCGGCACCCGGCGCGTGACGTTTTTGCCGACGCGAATGGTTTTCAGAGGAAGGCGTTCCAGCCGCGCAAGATTTGCCATATCTTCCCGGCTTACGATGATGGGGCCGTGGCCCTTGCTGCCTCTAAGGCGCTTAAACTTATTTCTTCCTACAGCCATCGTATCAAACAGGTTCCATGAGGGATTGGAGCCCGGCAAGCATTAATCGCGCGTACCATGGCCCGCCCGCCGATTCTTGAACCACTTCCGGAACTCGCCGCCTTGGAACTTGGGGAGTTTGCGGGCGGCCTGCCAGGCTTTGGCGGAGGGGTTGGGGATCATTTCGGTGGGAATGTAATTCATCGTGTGGCCCATGGAGAGGGCGGTCTTCCACATCGCGGGCTGGGAGCAGAGGGTGGCCCAGAGCGCGAGGGAAGGGGTGCCTTTCATGGCGTCTTTGGCGCCTTCGCGCTTGGCTTTGTCGCGGAGGCGGAGGAGCAGGTCGGGGATGGGGATGTTGACCGGGCAAACTTCGTTGCAGGCCCCGCAGAGGCTGGAGGCCTTCGGGAGATCGGCCAGTTCGGGGAAGCGGTTTCCGGCGAGGAGCGGACTGAGGACGGCGCCGACGGGACCGGGGTAAACGCTGCGGTAGGCGTGACCGCCGGACTGGCGGTAGATCGGGCAGACGTTGAGGCAGGCGCCGCAGCGGATGCAGCGGAGGATCTCGCGGCAGTCGCTGGCGAGGACCTCGGTGCGGCGGTTGTCGACGAAGATGACGTGCATCTGCTCGGGGCCGTGGGGCTGGCCGGGGCTACGCGGACCCTTGATGAACTCGTTGTAAACGGTGAGCTGCTGGCCCGTGCCGGAGCGGCCGATGAGGTTGAGAAAGAGGGCGAGGTCGCGGTCGGAGGGGACGATCTTCTCGATCCCGATGACGGCGATGTGGATCGGGGTGGCGGCCATGCAGAAGCGGGAGTTGCCCTCGTTGGTGACGAGGACCATGCGGCCGGATTCGGCCGAGACGAAGTTGGCGCCGGTCAGGCCGACCTCGGCGTCGAGGTATTTTTGGCGGAGGTACTTGCGGGCGCGGCGGGTGATCGTTTCAGGGTCGTCGTTGTAGTCGCCGAGGCCTTCGCGCTCGAAGCTTTGGGCGATGCCGCGGCGGTTTTTGTGAACGATGGGGGTGACGATGTGGGAGGGGTGGTCGCCGTCGATCTGGAGGATGAACTCGCCGAGGTCGGTCTCGACCACGTCCTTGCCCTGCTCGAGGAGGAAGTCGAGCAGGTGGATCTCCTCGGTCACCATACTCTTGGACTTCACCAGGCGGGTGGCCCGGTTCTCTTCCATGATGCGGAGGACGGCGGCGTTGGCGGCATCGGCATCGGCGGCGAAATGGACTTGGGCGCCGTTGGCCTTGAGCGAGGCTTCGGCTTGTTCGAGGTAGCTATCGAGGTGCTCGAGGGTATGCTGCTTGATCAGGCCGGCGACTTCGCGGAGGCGGTCGGGGTCGGGATAGTCGCGCTGGAGTGCGGCGTAGCGCCGCTCGGACTTGAGCTTGGCCCCCATGAAATTGGCTTCGTGGACCTCGGGGTCGAGGTCACGGGCGACGCGGTCGATTTTTTGGAGGGTTTTCATGGGTGAATTCCGGAGTTACATCTGTCCGATCCGTCTGACCGGTTGAATTTGTCTGATCAAGGCAGTTCGCCCGCGTTGACCAAGGCGTCGCGGAGGAGTTGGGCGAGGTGGAGACGTTTGGTCTGGATGCCCTGTTTTTCCATCATACCGCCGAAGTGCATCATGCAGCCCATGTCGGCGGCGACGACGACGTCGGGTTCGGGGGCGGTGAGCTTTTCGATCTTCAGCTTTCCCATGCTGTTCGAGATATTGGGGAAGCTGACGGCGAAGGTGCCACCGAAGCCGCAGCACTGCTCGGTCTCGTCGATCGGTTTGACGGTCAGGCCTTCGATCGAGCCGAGGAGCGTGGTGATCGCCTCCGGGCTCTTCGAGCCGCGCAGGTGGCAGCTGCGGTGGACGGTGATGGTGGCCTCGTAGCGGCCGGGCCATTGGCTGACGCCGAGGCCGTTGACGATGAAATCGGCGAGCTCCCAGGTGCGGTCGCCGAGGGCTTTGATCACGGGGAAGTCGTCTTCCTTCTCGAATTCGAGCAGGGCGCCGTGGAAAATCATGGCGGCGCAAGATCCGGAGGGAACGACGATCGGTTTGTCTCCGGCGAAGACCTTGGCGGTGTGGCGCACGACTTTCCGCGAGCTGGCCCAGTCGCCGGCGTTGAAGGCGGGCTGGCCGCAGCAGGTTTGTCCGTCGGGCAGTTCGATCTCGCAGCCTAGAAACTCCAGCACTTCGACGGTGGCCCGGGCGACGTCGGCGTAAAAAGCGTCGCAGAGGCAGGTGGTCATGAGCTGGACCGATTTTCCTGCGGGACGGTTGGGCGGTGTGTGTAAAAGACTCAATGTGGGAGCTTAGGTTAAAGGTTTCTCGCCGTCAAATCGGCGAAACGTTGCTTGTGGGCGATCCAGGCGTCTTGGTCTTGCGGTTCGAAATTTTCAATCATCGCGGATTCGGTGATGATTTTCCGGGAGGCCTTCAGGCCGGCGATATGCCCGAGGGCGATTGCCTGGGTGGTGATATTGCCCAAGCCCGTTGCTTCGACCGGTCCGGCGAGGACGGTCACGCCGATGGCGTCGGCGGCCATTTGGTTGAGCAGTCTGTCCTGACAGCCGCCGCCGACGATGTGGAGCACCCGCGGAGGGGCCTCGACGTATCTCATCAGCTTTTCCCAAACTTGAGCATAGCGCAGGGCGAGACTCTCGTAGATGGCGCGAACGATCTCACGCCGGCGCTCGGGGACGGCTTGCTTGGTTCGGCGGCAATAGTCTTGGATCTTTTCGGGAATGTTTCCTCCGCCGGCGAAGAGCGGATCGTCGGGATTGATTAGTGAGCGGAAGGGGGTAGCGTCCGCAGCGAGCGACGCGAGTTTGGAGTAGGGGATGTCGATGCCGTCGGCCAGCCAGCAGCGCCGTGATTCTTGGATTAACCAAAGTCCGCAGATGTTCGTCAGGAAGCGCACCTTTCCATCGACGCCGATCTCATTGGTAAAGCCGTCCGCGCAGCTGCTGTCGGAGATCTCTGGGTGGTCCAGTTCGAGCCCCATGAGGGACCAAGTGCCGCTGCTCAGGTATGCCGGGTTTCGTTCGCCGTCGTTCGGGATTGCGGCGACTGCGTTCGAGGTGTCGTGTCCTGCGACCGTGATGACCTGGGCTTGGGTGATCCTCGTGGCTTCTTTCAGTTCTTCGGTGAGGGGGCCGAGAGGCGTTCCCGGGTCGACGATCTCTTTGAAAATCCGCGAAGGGATGCCGAGGCGCTCGATCAGTTCCCGGTCCCAATCATGCGTCATCGGACTGTAGAGCTGGGAAGTGCTGGCGATGGACCGCTCGGTGACGGCCTTACCGGTCAGCCAGTAGCCCAGAAGGTCCGGAAGGAAAAGGAGACTGTCGGCCAGGTCCAGTGCCGCGCTCGCTGAAATCTTCTCGGCCAGCAGCTGGTTGATGGTGTTGAAGAACATGAACTGGATGCCCGTCCGCCGGTAGATCTCCTCCTTGGGGACGCGCTCGAAGAGCTTTTCCATGGTGCCATCCGTCCGGCTGTCCCGATACTGGAAGGGCAGGCCCAGCAATCTCCCGTCTTTGTCCAAGAGCCCGTAATCGACTCCCCAGGTGTCGACCCCAATACTTTCAATCCGGTCGCCGTATTTCTCCGCTGCGAGCTTCAGCCCGTCGATTATATTTTGGAACAAGCCGGAGATGTTCCAGTGCCATCCGCTGGGAAGCTTCAGCGGTATATTATCGAAGCGTTTGACTTCGACCAAGTCGATTCTGCGACCGTCGAACTCTCCGGCCAGCACGCGACCGCTGCCTGCCCCCAAGTCGATCGCGAGGTAAACTTTCTTTTGGCTCATAAATTTTCGATACTCGGGATTCCGCTTGCTTGCTTCGCTGAAGCTTCTCGATCCATTCGACGGACGGGTTTGCGACTCAATTTCGTCTTTGCACGTTCTCAGGTCTTCGGCTCCCGGGTTTCGCGGCTAGACATCGGAAAATAGCTTGTCCGGCCGGGGGTGCACGGTGGCCTCGCAGGTTTTTTGTAATTCCCGGATTTCCGCCACGACGTCGTCGACCGCGGCTTTCTCATTCAGATTCTCGATGACCATGCGGGTGTTGCGGGACTCGCCTCCGGCCAATGTGAGGACTCGATTTCGCTGCCTTTCGAAGCGACGTGGGTTCGGATAGCTGGTCGCGGGTTCAAGACCGGTCACATAACCATCTGCTTTGCCTGCGGTATTTTTCCAGAGCGTGAAGCAGGGAAAGTCGTCGAGCGAATAGCGCAGCACAGAGGCCTGATCGCCGCTCGCATTGCACAGCATGGCTATGGTCTGGCGGCGATCTCCGGTGCCGATCAATTCGTAAAAATAGGCCTGTTCGATGAAACCGACCTCGGGCGGTCCGTAGCGGTCGAAACCCTCGATCCCTTCGGCCGAGCGCGGGTCACGCGGCGCGACCTGTTTGAACGGAGCCAGCATCCACGAACCCGCTTCCAAGAGGCTGGGGCCGTAATTGATATGGTAGAGCATCTGGTGCTCGGCGGGATTGTCGCCGATATTGGTCACGGTGTCATCCACGATTAGCTTTCCAGATCCAAATTCGGTGAAGATGCGGGTATTGAGGCGCAGGGCCGGACCGAACATCATGGCTTCGTCCACTTCGCCTTGGAGCAGGATACCCTCGTCGGTGATTTCAATCGTGACCGCGCGGGCCGGACTATTGGCGATGTTGCCATGCAGCGTCAAAGGGGTGTCGAAAGCGTTCCCGCTGTAGTCGAGCACGGTGTCTGTTCCGGGCGCGCCCATGCTATTCAGGCCGCAGCGGACGAACCATTCGTTGAATCCTTTGAGCCAGCCGAGTCCGCCGCGTTCCTGCTGATTAATGAACGCGGGGTTGACGGGGTCTTTCACGGGAGAGTTCCATCCGAGCGAAAGTGAGCCGCATCGTCCTTTCCAAATCCCCATGCCGCGGGTCGGGAGGACCCGAAAGGACAGTTTCCCGTTGTCGATTTCCACCACATCGACGCCTTCTTGGAGCCCGCCCCGCAAGGTGTAGGACTTGACCGACCAACCGGCCGCGGTTTCCCCGCAGCCCGGGCTTTGCGGATTCAAATCAGCGACGCGGAAGGATTCTCTGGTTCCGGCCTCCATCAATACGAGTTTGTGTAGTGTTTTCATTTTCCGGATCTTTCGGGTGGTGCGGTGCCGAAGGCGGTTGTCCTCGGGTTTATTTGTCCGAGGCTTTCTCGATTTGGGCGAGGAGCTCGGCGCGCGTGGGTCCCGTCGCGTGGGTCACGAAAAAGGCGGTCGCGGCGTTGGCGATCACCAGCCGCTTCTTCAAAGGAAGGTCTCCCAGGCAGGCACAGAGGTATCCTCCGTTGAAGCTGTCTCCCGCGCCCGCCAAGCGAACCACCTTGTCCTGGCGATCCTGAATTGCGATGGCCTCGCCCTCCGACGCACTGGATGCTGCGGCGAAATTCGGCGTGTGGACGACCAGTTCATCGAAGCCGATCATTTTCCGGGCGACCGCCAAAGCGGACGCGACCGCCTCGGGAGACAAGTCCGGGCGCTCCACGCCGACCCGCGACAGCAATTCCAGCACCTCATGTTCGTTCAGGCTCAGGGTGAAAGGGATCTTCTGGTTAAAAGGCTCGATCAACTTCAAGGTTTTGGAAAACGATTCGCGGGACTTTTTCTTGATGTCTGCGAAATCGAAGAACATCCGGCGGGGAGGCCTTGCGTGCTCATACTGATCCATGAAGCCGAGGAAAATCTCGTCGAAGTTGGCGGTGAGCGACCAGTAGCCCAAGCCGAGGATGTCGACATCGGAAAACATTTCGGCGAGCCCCGCTTCTCCGAACCGGGCGGCGAAATCTTCCCACTTCAGGTTGGAAACGGCCGCCAAGTTGCTCATCAAAACCTTTCCGTCACTGAATTCCAAGGCGATGGTGAGGGCGGGATCGCCGAGCGAGAGCAATTCGCAGTTCTCGTTGAACGGCGCGAAGGCCGGATCGATTTCGGATCCTCCGTAGAGTCCCGGCAAGAGCGGCTTGATCCCGAGGCAGGCGGCGATACGGCCGGTGTTGATACCGCAGCCGCCCTCGCAACGCCGTTTCGGCACCAGCTCCAGGCCGACGCCTCCGTCGGCGCGCTCCACCAAGAGCTCGCCGAACTGCCTGAGTCGGCGCATCGCCGTGAAATCGTCCGAACTCTTGCGTTCCTCGACGATTTCATAGGTCTCGTCGACGAAGCCGTCGCATCCGAGGAGGATCTTTCCGTTCATCTTTTCGACGTAGTCGATGTATTCTTTCATTTCAGCGCTCATAGCCTGTCCGACTATTGGGGTTTATGGTTCAAATTTATTCGGGACATTGAAGGGCTTGGTGGGGCTTCAGGCGATGGACACATCCACTCCTTGATTCCTCAGCCGCGCCACCACCTCCGGCTCGATCTCGTCGTCCGTGATGATGTGGCTGATCTGGTGGAAGCCGGCGAAGAAGTATTCCGAGCGGGTGCCGAACTTGCTCGAGTCGACGAGTAGAACGACCTTCTCGGCGAGCTCGATCAAGCGCTCCTTGAAGGTCGCCTGTTCTTCGAAGCCCTCGCTTGCGCCGCGCACGAGGTCGACGCTGATGCAGGAAACGAAGGCGGTGTGGATGTTGTGGCGCCGGAGGGTGTCGGTGCTTTCGCCACCGACGAAGGTATGGGTCTTGGGATGGTAGCGGCCGCCGGTGGAGATCAGCTCGACGCGCTCCATGTGGGTCAGCCGCTCGATCACGGCAAAGGCGTTGGTCACTACCCGGTACGGTTGGTCCGGCAAGGTCCCGACGAGCGCGAAAGCCGTGGTGCTGCTGTCGAAGGCATAGGTTCTGCCCGGGCGGATGAGGTCGAGCGCAGCGCGGGCGATTTTCTTCTTGGCCTCGACGCGAAGGTTTTGGCGCTCCGAGAACGAACGAAGCCGGGGCCGCCCGCTCGGGTTGCTCGCGCCGCCATGCACTCTTACCAAGTGGCCTTCATCCGCCAGCACCTGCAAGTCGCGCCGGATCGTCTCGTCGGTGACTTGAAATTCCTCCGCCAAGTCGATGGTCCGCACGGTGCCTTTTTCCTCCAAAAGAGCGAGAATCTGTTGTTGCCGTTCCGGGGCTAGCATGGGCACTCAATTTTGGAAAAATCTGGATTTAAGCAAGAATTATGTTGACTTAGGGCGAAAATAATCGCGTTTTTGGCTCAAAAGTTGGCATTTTCCCAATGGCTACCTCTCCACTCTCTCAGCTCAGCCGCTCCCAGGTCGAAACTTTGGTTCGGGAAAGCCTGCGCCGCCATGCGGGCAAGCGAACGGCTGTCGAGGCGGTCCGTGCCGCCGAATCGGAGCTCGCCGGAGCGAGCCCCGCCGGCCCGAATCCGTTGGTGGTCAACTCCAGCGCCCGTCATTGCCACCTCTCGCCCGAGGCGGTGGAAACGCTGTTCGGCAAAGGCCACAGGCTCACGCCGATGAAGTGGCTCTACCAGGAAGGACAGTATGCGGCGGAGGAGTCGGTCACGTTGATCGGTCCGCGCAGCCGGGTGATTTCCAATCTGCGCATTCTCGGTCCTTGCCGCGATTTCAATCAGGTCGAGCTGGCCTACACCGACGCGATTTCGCTCGGTTTCAAAATTCCCGTCCGGAATTCCGGCAACATCGCGGGCACCCCCGGTTGCATGCTGATGGGTCCGGCAGGTTTCCTCGAAATGGACGAGGGCGTGATCCGTGCGGCTCCCCACGTGCACATGGCACCCGAAGACGCCGGGCACTACGGGGTCGAAAACAAGACCTACATGAAACTCCGGATCGGCGGGGACCTCGCGATGACTTTCGACAAGATCTTCGTGCGCGTCGATCCCTCCTTCAAACTCGAGGTCCATATCGACACCGACGAGGCCAACGCCTGCGGCTTCGGGCCCCACGTGCCCTGCGAGCTGTTGAAGTAGTCCCAGGTATTTCCACACCACCACAAACCCAGAAGACATCATGAGTGAATCCATCGGATTGATCGAAACCAAGGGCCTTACCGGCTCAATCGAGGCGAGTGACGCCATGGCAAAGGCCGCGTCCGTCAGTCTCATCAAGCAAATCTCCATTGGCGGCGGCTTTCTGACCGTCCTCGTCAAGGGAGATGTCGGCAGCGTCAAGGCCGCCGTCGAAGCGGGGGCCGAAGCGGCCAACCGCGTCGGCGAACTCGTCGCCTCCAACGTCATCGCGCGTCCTCACGAGGACCTGCTCAAATATTTCGACGCGTAACCCAAACAGAAGACTACTATTATGGCTAAGCAAGCAATTGGAATGATCGAATGCAAGGGGCTGATCTGCCTCATGGAGGCCTCGGACGCCGCCCTCAAGGCCGCCGATGTGAGCATGACCGGCTGGGAAAAAATCGGTTCCGGACTCGTAACCGCGTTTTTCACCGGAGACGTCGCCGCCGTTAAGGCCGGCGTCGAAGCCGGTGCCGAAGCCGCCGGGCAAATCGGCGAGGTGATTGCCGTGCAGGTGATCCCCCGTCCGCATGACGACCTCAGCAAACTCGGATCCTGGATTGGTTGAGGCGCGTTCCGCGCCCGGTTGGTCGGTTGCCAGTTGTCCCCTTATCGGTCGATGACCGAAACTTGAAAACCGAAAACCGAAAACCGATCAACTCGCCTCCATGAAAATCCTCGTCGCCAACCTCGGCTCCACGTCGTTCAAGTACCGTCTCTTTGAGATGGACGGGTCCTCTGCGGACCTGCTTGCCAAAGGCGGCTTCGAGCGGGTGACCGAGTACACGCCCTGCATCGACGAGATGCTGGAGACGCTGGTCGAAGAGGGGCACATCGCCTCCGGCGAGGAGCTGGATGCCGTCGGTTTCAAGACGGTTCTGGGCAAGGACCTGAGTGGTTGTGTGGAGGCCGACGAGCGGGTCCTCGATGCCTTGGAAGGCTTCAAGGAAGTCGCTCCGGCGCATAATCCCGCCTACGCCGAGGGCATCCGTTGCTTTCAGCAGCGCTTGCCTTCGGTGAAGCGGGTAGCCCTCTTCGAGACCGCCTTCTACCAATGGATGACTCCGTCGGCCTACCACTACGCCATCCCGAAAGCCTGGCGTGATCTCGGCATCCGCCGCTACGGCTTCCACGGCGCGAGCCACAAGTTCGTCGCCGAGCGCTCCGCCGAGCTCCTCGGCCGCGAGGACGTCGCCCGCCGCGCCCGCCGCCTCTACATTGACGGCCCGGGCGAATTCAGTGGCGCTCCTCTCCGCGTCATCTCCTGCCACCTCGGCGGCAGCAGCTCGCTGGCGGGCATCCGGGACGGCGTCGCCATCGGCGGAAGCATGGGTTTCAGCCCGCAGAGCGGTCTCCCCCAGAACAACCGGGTCGGTGACCTCGACTCGATGGCCGTTCCCTATGCCTGCAAGATGCTGAACCTTTCGGTGGAGGAAGCGGAAGCGAAACTGAACCGCGAAAGCGGCCTGCTCGGTCTCTCCGGGGTCAGCAACGACGCCCGCGACATCCGCGAAGCCGCCGCCGCCGGCAATGCCGAGGCCCGGCTCGCCATCGACGTTCTTGTCGACAGCATCCGCCATTGGGCGGGCAGCTACTTCTTCAAAATGGGCGGGGCCGAGGCCATCGTCTTCACCGCCGGAATCGGCGAGAACGATGCCGACCTCCGCTCCGCCGTCTGCGCGGACCTGGAGGACCTCGGGCTCCGCCTCGACGCCAAAGCCAATGCCGCCACGATCCACGGGGCGGAGGGCCTGATCAGCGCTCCGGACTCGAAGATCAAGGTCCTCGTCATCCCGGCGAACGAAGAAGAGGTCATCGCGCGCGAAGTCTTCCGCCGGGTCGAAGCCGCCTGAAACCCTCCCCGTATCCCGAATCCCTTACTTTCACCGAATCTCGAATCCCACAACACCTCTCTCAACCCACACAATACCATGGCAAAACAAGCAATCGGAATCCTCGAAACCAAGGGCCTCGTCGCGCTCGTGCAAGGCACGGACGCCATGCTCAAAGCGGCTAACGTCGAACTCACCGGACCCATGAAAGGGGTCGGCAGCGCGCTCGTGAGCGCCACTATCACCGGCGATGTCGCCGCGGTCAACGCCGCCATCGAGGCCGGCGCGGAAACCGCGGGACGCTACGGCGAGGTCGTCAGCGCCCACGCGATCGCACGCCCGCACGAAGACGTCGAACGCGTCGTGCCCACCCTCAAGTCGGCCCCCAAACGCGCGAGCAAATAAGCGATGTTCCTCGGAAAAGTCATCGGATCGGTGGTCTCGACCAAAAAGGACGAGAGCATGAAGGGGCGGAAGCTCCTCATGGTCCGGCCGATGCTGGCAGACCCCGAGAATCCCTCCCGGCTCAAGCCGGGCAACAACACGATCGTCGCGATCGACACGATGGGAGCGGGCGAAGGCGAACTCGTCATGTTCGCCCAAGGCAGTTCGGCCCGCCAGGCCGACGGGCTCAAAGCCCTGCCGGTGGACGCGGCCATAGTCGGTCTCGTCGATTCGGTCCGCATCCTCGGCGAGACCGCCTACGACCTGAATCCGTGAGATAAATTATTTTGGCCGCAGGCCAACTTATTTCTGGCCGCGATGTGGGATTTTGAGTCAGCGACGGTTTCAATTACTCAACGAATGGATGCGGTGACAGAGACTTCTTCGTCAATCGCTTACTAAATATGCGTTATTATTGAATCGGGGGCACAGTTGTCCCGCTCGTGCTTGACGAGATTGTC
>Ga0208112_101116_pt1 | contig 11275 bp, 9 predicted proteins | sample HotLakConsoUCCLE_FD_184736 | JGI IMG/M metagenome (GOLD analysis project Ga0208112, IMG submission 184736) | Hypersaline microbial mat communities from Hot Lake, Washington, USA - Hot Lake Consortium UCC-LE (SPAdes) (version 2) ... | reverse complement strand
GCGTCTCCTGGCCGTTGGGCTTCGCGGGCTCGTTCAACGGCAGCCTCACGGGCCGGGAGAACCTGCGCTTCGCCTGCCGGATCTACGGCGCCTCCATCCCCAAGGTCACGGCCTTCGCGGAGGATTTTGCCGAGCTCGGCGCGCATCTCGACATGCCGGTGCGCACCTATTCCTCCGGCATGAAGGCGCGCCTCGCCTTCGGCCTCTCCATGGCCATCGAGTTCGACGTCTACCTCGTCGACGAGATCACGGCGGTGGGCGACGCCATCTTCAAGAAGCGCTGCGACGAGGTCTTCGCCGAGCGGCGGAAGGTCGCGGACGTGATCATGGTGTCCCACTCCATGGGCACGCTCAAGCGTTTCTGCACCGCGGGATGCGTGCTGGACCGCGGGCGTCTGACCTTCTATCCTGCGATCGACAGCGCCATCGCCGCATACGAGGATGTATTGAAACGATGAGCAAGACCACAGCGAATGGAGCGGCTGCCCACGCTTGTCGTATCGCCCTACCTCCTCCTCTTCGCCGTGCGCGGGCAGGAGGTGCCGATCACGGATGCCGCCGGCCTGCCCGGCGCCTTCGGCTCGGCGCCCATCTCCATGGCCTCGGAGACCGACATCGTGGCACGTCCCTGCTCAGCCGCCAGCTGTTGGAGGAACCTGATGCTGGGTTGCACCTGCGGGCGCTCTATTCCGACCCGCCTCTGGACCCCGTCTCTCGGCGCGACGCCGAGGTCATGATCGAGGAGCAGCCCGCCCGCGCCAGCGCCGCGATCGACGGCTCCGCCGCCGCGCCGGGGGATCGCAGCGCGGTGGCCAGCATGCTCTCCACCTTCGCGAAGCTGGAGACCGAGCGCGAATTCGCCCAGCAGGCCTACACCGCCGCCCTCGCCTCGCTCGAGCGCGCCCGCGCCGAGGCCGACCGCACCCAGCGCTACCTCGCCGTCTTCGTCGAGCCCCGCCCGCCGGAGGAGGCGCTCTATCCGGAAGTGCCGCGCGGCATCCTGACGACGCTGCTCCTCTCGGCGCTCGCCTGGGCGCTCGGGGTGCTGGTGTTTTATGGGGTGCGGGAGCACGCGGCGTAAATGGGACCGCTGGCGTCGACAACACGCCGAGTCCCCTTGACGGACGCCTCGGCCGCGATTGTGAACTCAGCGAGCGCGATTGTATATGACGTGTCGCGATTGATCCGTCGGCGTGCTTCTTTGCGCCCGACGGGAATTGACCGAATTGATTTGGAGTTTCTCCGCACTCTTTCGGCGCAGTCTGGTGACCGTCTCAAACTCGTGACGTTGTCTGGAAATAGGCCGGTGTTTCTCTCACAAACTGAGGGCCGATATCTAATTCAGCGTCTGTCGAGGGTGTGGCTGGAGGATGATGGCGCGCCCGTTTCCATACCCAGGCTCTTTGAGTACCGTGGTTTGGCGACAGCGCGGTCAAGTGTCGGGCTCAGCCAATCCCAAGAGCAAGGAACGATTCATTCCGTGATGAAGCTGGCGGCGCTAGTTAGGCGAACCTGCTTCCCGGGTTACCAGGGGGCGCGGGTCAAAGGGATTGACGGCGGATTCGCATACGTGAATGTCGGGCATCACGGCCTTCCAAGAAGTCCCAAGTCACTTGAAATACTCGCTAACCTTGGGATGACGAAGATTTTCGCTTACCTGCACGATTTGATCCCAATCTCACATCCCGAGTTTCTGCCGTCAGGCTCGGCTCGACGTTTTCTGGACTTTCTCGAAGCATTGTGCAGCTGCCCGAATGTCGAGTTTTTGGTGAACTCTTCTGCAACGATGGGCGAGCTTCGGGAATGGATGCATGCAAGAAACTTGGACAACTCGGTCTCAATTGTCCCGCCGAGTTTGAACCACGTCGGCCGACACGTGCGTTCGCACTGCCTCCTTCCAAATCGGGCTGCCTTCTTTCTGACGGTTGGCTCTATTGAGCCAAGAAAAAACCATGCACTCTTGTTGGCTATCTGGCGGAGACTCGCCCAAAGATTTGGCCCTCGGACGCCAAAACTCATCATCGCGGGTCACTTCGGATGGAACAGTGGCGATATACTCCACCAAATCAAAACCGGTTCCGTCGCCGAGAGCTTTGTGGAACTGCGTCTCGGACTGGATGACGCGGAGGTCTTCCAGCTGATGGCACGGTGCCGCGCCGTCCTGGTTCCGTCCCATACGGAAGGTTTTGGCCTGCCGGTTGCGGAAGCTCTTGAGATCGGTGCCCCCGTGATCGCCTCCGATATTCCCGCTTTTCGTGAGTTTCAGGCTCCAGGGTTAACTCTCGTCGACCCCCTAGACGGAACACGATGGCTTGACGAGATCGTGGCTCATGCGATGCTCGAAGCCGCAGCGCCGTAGTCAGAGCGACGGTCTCGAGACTCCGTATCTAAACGCTCGGTGCCGTTTCCTTGCTCGGCTCTTTGGTCGCACGCACGACCATGTTATGGCCTTGACCATCAATGATGGAGACACGGAGAGGTCGGCGGACAAGCGCTTCTCCTTGCGCCCGAGTGTAGTAGCGGATTTGTCGAAAGTCGTCCCAAGGCGGATCGACGTCCTGAACAAAGGAAGCCTCCTGCAATTGAAAAAAGAATAGACCGCCAGGTTTCAAAACCCGCGCCGCATCTGAGCAGTACTGCCCCACAATATGCCTCGGAAGATGCTGGAAGACGATAAAGCTAAACACAACGTCAAAGCACGCATCCGGGTAAACTTTCAACGACACCCCGTCTCCGACCACGAAGGAGCAATTTCTGGTCTCGCGGCTCAATTCGAGCGCTTGCGAGATCATCGTCGGAGCGACGTCAACTCCCGACACCAAAACGTCAGGCCTGCTCTTTGCCAGCGCCAGAGAAAGCCGCCCTATACCGCAGCCCACCTCTAGCACCCGGGCACCCTCCTTGATCGCGTTAAGGTTTGGTCCAAACAGCAGTTCGAGATCAGCACGGGCTGACGCAAAGAACGCATCTGCATCATCGATCTCGGCGATGTGTCGCTTGACATCATCCCGATTTCCGATCGACGACCAGTAAGCAGTCATGCGTTCCCGATCCATGTTATCTTCCCTCTGCATTAGTAGCGACGCCCAAGAAACTGGGAGTGTCCTGACGGCCTGTCACCGCGTTTGTATGGTACGCCGGCACCGTGCAGCTCTGCCGGCGTAAGCCAGTGATAGGGGTCAATTATTTCGATTCCGAGTTCACTACAGGTCGAGGGGAAATCATCAGTTCCAAAGATTCTCATGTGATCGGATTGCCCGAACCGGGCGACCCGTTCTTCTACGGGTATATCATTCAAGTCTTCGTCGGTCGTTCGACCACGAAACGTGACAGAAAAAATGTGATATCCCCCGGGGCGCAGCAGTTCCTGGAGCTGCTTCAGGGTCGCACTCACCGAGCAGGGAATGTGTTCCAGCACATGATTGTGAACGATGAGATCGAAAAGGTACCGGGGCATGACCTCAAGATCGCAACAAAGGTCGATTCGATGCACCGGAAAGCCATGGCCACTGAGCCGCACAGGGTCGATATCAGCTGCATGGTACAGGGGCCCCGAGAGCGAATGAAACAGCTTACCGAGGGCCGGCTCCGGCGCAATATGTAGGATACGCATGCCCGGGCGAAGCAGCTGCATACGGGTCATCAGCATGTACTGAAAACGAGTTCGCTCAAGAGCGCCACATCCGGCACACCTCGCAGCCTCGCGCCCATTGTATCCCTTGAACTCTCGCGAGCCGCAAATCGGGCATCTCATTGGTGTGTCTCCTCCTGCTCGACACGAGGTATCGAGATTAGGTCTCTCATTCTCGCCCAAACCAAGCGTTCATCGAACCTACGCCACAGAGCGTTTGCGGCGTTTACGGCCAGCTGCCGACTCAATTGGCCATCATGAAACAGCGTCATCGCAGATTTCCAGAAGGCGCCATAGTCCCCTTTTTTGACCAGGAGACCCGTGACGTTGTCCTCAATCAGCTCTGGAAGGCCCCCAGTCGCGAACGCGACGACAGGGCGCCCACATGCAGCGGCTTCCAACGGAACGCGTCCAAACGGCTCCGGCCAAAGCGTCGGAAGCCCGATGACCTTCGCCATGCGTAGCTCTTCGTAGAGTTCGCGGCGACCAAGAAAGCCTCGAAACCGTACAGACTTCTCCAGTTTTTCTTCGCGGAGAATTTTTTGAATTCGCTGCTTCATTCGGTCTCCGCGTCCAATAAGATGAACACGGATTCTCGGATGCTTCCTGAGGATCTGTATGCTTGCATTGATAAACTCAAGCTGTCCCTTTGCCTCGCTAAGCGAACCGACGACCGCGATAATGTGCTCTTCAGATTGAGCGATTCCTTCTAGAAACGCCTCGATCTGAGAGCGATCCCCGACAGGGTTCGGAAGGACTTGTGCTTCGATACTCGTCTCTCGTGAAATCTGGTCTCGCAAGAAGTTGCTCGTCACCAACACGGTATCGTAGCTTCTGAGAGCGGCGTGCCGTTGAGCGCGCGTCTCGGCCAGTATGTCTCTCTGGATCGAGGGGAACCTCTTGCCGTCGTCGCGCGAACACTCGAAGTTACAGATCGTGCAATCGGCCGAGCGCACGCGCATCAACTGGTTGTGACGGGCGCAGGCGAACCGGTTGTCGCGGACATACGCCACGGTGAGGAGCGAAGACCAGCGCCGGGGGTCAAGAAGCCGCGCTCTATAGCCTGTTACTATGCTTCGTGTGTTATTCATAAGGATCACGCGAGGCGAAAGCTTCGCGATCAGGTAATTCAGGAGATGCGCCTGCAACTGGAACATTTCGGGAAGCGGCTCAACAATGACGCCGCCCGATGGCGGAGAGAGCGCCTGTTGGAGAAGGATGCACGCCCGAAGTCCACGCTTCCGAAAACGCAACAAGAGTTGTGCATGCTGATAAGCGTCGAGAGCTGGCGCAAGCTTTACGCGCTTGGCGAGTGCCTTGTAGTCGGCCCTCGTGCGCTTAGGATTCCACCAATTTGCTTGCCGAGGCAGTACAAGGACATCGATCCCCTCGTACCGATAAACATGGACGTCCTCATGCTTTGCGCTGAACCGAACCACAAGCAGCGCATTTCGGTCTTCAAATGAACCTTTGAGCTGTTCATGGAGGCTGATCTCGGCGCCGCCAACGGTGTCTGGCGGATACTCGTCGCTGACGACGATATGGCTGACGCCGCGGAACAAGGCCGTGGCTCGACTCAGCTGACTCTGGAGCCGATTTCTAGACATGTTGTATTGCGCCGGACAGAAGGTTTATTGCGATTTGCCTCCAGTTTAGCGCAGTCCGGAGGGTGTTTAGATCTTGTTCCACCTTCTTAGAGTACGATTCTTCGGACGAAATAAAGTCGTCCAGACGACACTGCAGAATCTCTGTACTTTCCGCGTCGCAGAACCCCTTGACGCCGATGCCGTATAGCTCAAGCGGATCAGCTGTGCCATCCTCCCCGGATGTGATCGGAATAGTGCCGGCAGCGGCAGCTTCCAGGAGGACAATACCGAATCCCTCGTATCCACCAGTCTCCTGCGAATACCTAGAGGGTAGTACCAAGAAGTCGGACGATCTGAGAACATCCCACTTATCGGCGTCGTTCACGGCGCCGAGGAAGCTTACCCGATCGCAAATATTGCGCTCGGTAACTTCTGCCTCAAGCTCTTGCCTCGCAGGTCCGTCTCCAATTATAGAAAGTCTCCAGTTATTTTGTGAGAGGAAGGTTAAAATCCGGTCCACGCGCTTATGCTTTACTAGACGGCCTATGTAACACACTTCTGGTGCGTCGCTGCCGTGCCTCGCAAGTCTGGCAGCGCGCTTTTGGGCTAGCCGCATCCTCCGTTCTGATAGGTCATTAATCAAACGTTCAGGGATTCCGCAACCGCAAACGGCGAGGCTTGCTCTTGGGGCAATCGTGTGAGCTATCTCTTTGGTCCGGCGGCTGTTTGCAATAACGTTAGTAGCGTTGGTGAGTGTATACAGTAGTTCGAAGCGTAACGAATTCCAAGGCGTTTCGGAAAGGTCTGAACCAACATAGGCCTCTGGAAACTGGCTGGTTAGCTCGGTCCCATGGACGAACACGTGACAAGGGAGCCCAGTTGACGACGCCGCTTGGACAGCCGCAGAGCCGTAATAAAATGGATGGAAGACTACGAGCCGATTAATTTCATAGCGTTCAATTGTCTTACCTATGAGCGCCTGAATGCGCGCCTTTTCGCCCTCGTAAGCTGGACCAAATCGTTTGGTTGTTTTTGAGTGGATATCCTCGATTATCTTGTAATTTGCTGTATGCTCGGCGGGGATGCAGGTGCCTGCAGGCCCAATAAAGACGACTTGCTCGCAGAGATCTGAAAATTCATTACAAAGGTGGTGCGAAAAGACCGAAATGCCGCCGCGTGCCGGCAGTGCATCCACAGACATCGCAAGCATCCGGGTCGTCCGCTTCACTTTTTGCTCCGTATCAGAATTTGCCAAGGTTTCTCCCGGACCACCAAGGCCGCCCTACGCCCGGCTTGGCGGCGTCTGCCGCAGCATCATCCGGCTGGCCTCTGACTACCTGAAGGCACGATCCGCGCCAACCCCTCGAGATGCGTCTCCCCCGCCCTTTCTCACGCCTGTTGCATGTTGGAGACACTGCGCGCCAGGGCGGCGATGGCTTCCTCCGGGGCGAGCTGGCGCCCGGTTCGCGGGTCCACGTAGACGGGGTAGCGGGCGAGGGCGGCCTCGACGAGCGCCCCGAACGGGATTCGTCCACGCCTTTCGGGGGCGCTCTGCTCGTCCGCGGTCAGTCCCCAACCGGCATAGAAGGGCATACCGAATGTTCTGACGGTCACGCCCCAAACAAGAGCCTCGAAGCCAAGCTGCGAAGTCACGACGTAAACCGCGCCGGCGCGCTCCAGCAGGGCTGGCGGGTGATGCGGGTCGGAAACGACCCGAATGCGAGGGTTGCGCCGGGCGGCGGCGATGTCGATACAGCCGCGCTTGCGGCCGACGAGAACGTCGGGATGAACCTTCACCAGCACGGCGCGGTGCGGATCCTCGTCGAGCGCCGCTTCCAGCATACGCGAGAAACTCGCCTCGTCGGCACGCCCGTGGATGAGAGAGGCGTCGCCCGCTGTCTGGTCGATGACGAGCGCAAAACCACCCTCTGCCTCCGGAGCGACATCGGGCTGATGGTTGTATTTCGAAACGCGCCCTGCGCGCCACGCGGCGGCGAGCGCCACGCCCCGGGCGAGCGCCGAGGCGTCCTCCGCGGCTTCGCGCACCAGCGCCTCCAGCCGGGACGGGCGATTCGCATCGTAGTAAATCCCAATGTCGTCGAGAACTAGGGAAAGCGGCGGCTCTGCGCCGCCGTGCCCCTTGGATCGCAAGAATCCGTCTTCAAGCGCGAGGTAAGGCAGCCGGTGACGCTCCGCGTAGGCGCGCGCACGAAGGCTCGTGGGCTTCAGGCCCCACCCGGCGATCCGTGACAGCGCATGCGGACGCGTCCACGGACGCACGCGGCACCAGGACTCACCGAGGAAAGTCTCAAGATGAGGGATCGCCGCAATGCCGGCCGACAGCACGCCGATCATTATCGCACCTCTCGCTTCTGGCCAAAGATACGGTCGAAAAGCAGCGTCATCCTGTGATGCGCGCGCGCCAGCCGTGGCCGCCCCGCCGCCGTAATTCTCTCCGCCGGCACGGCATCGCGCGCCGCCAGCAGCCGGTCAACCACGATCTCAGGCGGGCAGGGCAGGCCGGTGATCGGGTCGATATAGCGCGGATAAAGCAGGATGGCGGCGGCGAAGAGCTCGTCGATCGAAAGCGTGCGGCCACGCCGCGGCGGCGGGTCGAGATCCTCGCTGAGGCCCCATCCCGCGTAGAAGGGCCGTCCATGCACTGCCACGTGCTTGCCGCGCACCATGGCCTCGAATCCCGCGAGGGAAGTCATCGTCTCCACGGCATCGACGCGGTCAATCAGATCCGCGATCGGCGCACGCCGTGCCACTGCGTCGGCATGGGCACGCAGCGTTCGGTCATCCACCGCTCCCGAACGGAAGCCGGCCTCCACGTCAGGATGCGGCTTGTAGATCAGGAACGCATCCGGATTGCGTGCGCGTGCGCGCCGCAGCAGCTCCGCATTGGAACGCAGCGAGGGCGAGCCGAGGAGGATCGAGCGATCGTCCTCCACCTGCCCAGGGACGAGCACGACCCGGCGTGCCGCGGGGATGTCCGGGAGTTGGCCATCGCCAACATTGTACTTGCTCAGCCTTGTCGCGACCACGCGCTGTCGCAGGCGCGCTGCGCGGGCGATAAGCTTCGGCGTGAACTCGGTTTCGCGGCAGAGCGTCTCAAGCGCGCTCGGACGAGTGGAATCGAAATAAATGCCGGTGTCGTCGAGGGCGAAGGAGGCACCGGGCAGGAGAGCCGATCCGAGGCCTACCGAGCGGATGAACCCATCCTCCATCCGCGTCACCGGCAAGTCGAGGCGGGCGCAGCGCTCCTCGAGATCCGGCGTGCGGCAAGCCTCCCACACGACCACGCGACCGCCGACGGCCGTCGCGCGCGAAGCGGCGCGGCGGCTCGACATAGTGAAGAGTGGTGGGCCGCACGGCCCGTCCAGCAGCCGCGCCGTCGTGCCGTGCTTCCATTTGGAGAAGCCGACGCAAACGACGCGCCTGTCGTTCTCGTGGAACCGGTCGCGCAGCCAGGCGACTTTTTCGGCCACGTCTTCAAACGGGACCGGCTCGCGCGACCAGGGATCCAGGTAGACCGGCCGCCGCAGTACTGCCTCGGCGAAGGTTGCGGTCAGGTCAGCCTGGGGTTCGACAAGGTGCGTTGCCCGCGACGTCGCGCTCTTCGTGCAAGCCTCCAGGACCGGGATGCCAAGGAGTCGCGCCGCAAGGCCAATTTCGTCCTCATCGCATGAGACGACCATTTCCGCCGCCTCGATCGCCGCCCAGGGAGATAAGCCGCTCAACGCTGGCGTCCGCGACAGCTTGCCCGCTGTTCCGGGCCGCGGCAGAAAGACGTCTCCCCTCGTGTCGACTGCGATGATGCAAGCCTCATCCCTCTCCTCGGCGAGAACCGCGGCCGCTTTTCCGGCCAGATCACGACCGGAAGAGGTTGGGGCAAATCCGATCACGACGCGCGCTCGCGGCAAGGCGTCGCCCCTCCCCCGGCTCAGGCGGAGGTAGCCGCGCCTGCACAGCCTCTTTTCGGAATAGAGCTGCATCGCCGGGATCACGCGTCCGAGAGGCAGATCCGGCGCAGGACCGTCCGGGTGATCGCTGTCGGCCCGCAGACTGAAAGGCAGATCGCGACGCCTGGGCGACACTATCCAGAGCGGCCCGGGCCGAATGGCCACGCGACCAACGCGACGCGGCTCGCCGTGCTCCAGCCAGTCCGCGCCCGACGTACGTCCGCGTTGGAAGATGCTAGAGGGCTCGACCTCGACAAGACCGGTGGCGACAATCGAATCCCTTATACCCCGGAGAGCGGGCGAACGGCATGTAATACGCGGAGGCGATGCCATCTCTCACTCCCGACGACAGGCGCCTTCTTCGAGGCAGACGCCGCGTGCTGGCCACTGTCGATGCGGCTGAAGCGCTTGCGGATCGGAGCGTACGCGAAGGCAACCTCCAGCCCGATCCGTTCTGATGATCTCTAATGGGCCCCTTTGGCAACTGCAATGGCGGTCGACGCATGCGCTCCGGCACCGATCCTTCGCCGCGTGTTGCCAGACGGCCACACATAGCGAGGGCAGATGATCGCAGGCGCTGAGAAACCAAGGGTTTCCCGTTCAGTCCGTGCCTCGACGGCCCTGATAGCAGCTTGCCAAGCGCGGCGCTGATCGGCATGCTTTTCTAATGCTCGTTCTGCGTGCCGTTACCTGCTTCCTGCTCGCATGCATGCTCGTCTTCCCTACGCAGGCGGAAGATTCGCGGCTGCCTGCGGCCGCGCCAACAATTGAATGTGGCGAGACGCAGATTCGCGGACTGTATTGGGCGTCTCCCGAGCCCTACCGCATGGGGCTAGGAGCAGGCGACATCGTTCGCCGGCCGCTTGAGATCACGACGAGCGGCGTACGCCTGCGATGCCACGGAGCGCGGCTGAATCATCCGGGCCCGGACTCAGATGCGCTTCTCGTCCAGATCGATCTCAGCAGCCCGGATACGCCACCGCGGGACGTTGTCGTCGAGGGCTGCGCAATATCCGGCGCCGTGCTCATCTTCGGCCTCGGAAGGAATGGCGAGGCGCCGCGTGTAAGATCGATATCGCGGCGCCCCGGACATACGCAACGGCTGCAATCCGCGTCGCCCTCACGAATAATCCGGTTTGAGCGCCTGCTTCTGGTCGAATCCGACTCGATCCCGTTTTGCGGCGAGCCCAGCGTCGATGGCGTCTCGCTCTCAGATACAAGGATCGAGGAGGAGAACCGCTCGACGGCGGTGTGTCTCGATGCCGAGAGCGCGGGCAATCGGATGCTCCAGAACCCCTTCGCGACGAGTGTCCGTCACGAGCTCGTCGCGGTCAACGGATCGGCGCGAAACGTTATCTTCGGTAACATGTTCGCCGGCGTTGCATCCGGCGAGATCTGTCTCCACCGCAATTGCGGCGAGGGTGGAACGCTGCGACATCAGCCTCGGCGTCGCAACGTCATCCGTAACAATGTCTTCCGACACGGCTGGATGCCATCCCTGATGAACCTGTTCGGTCGCCCGTCGCCGGCGATCTGGATCGGCTCGCGGATGGGAAAAGGAAGCTGTTCCGATGAGGGTGATGGCTTCCCGTTTGGAAGCAGCGCCGATAATGCCGAACGAACAACATCGTGGCCGGCGACTTGTTTTTGGGACGCGGAATCGGGGAGGCGGTCCGTGTCTCCAAAAAACCCAACCTTGTTCTCGGAACCGTCATTTGGGGAGGACTGAAGTTGTTCGCTGCCTCGCATCAGGTGGGTTGGAGCCGGACGCGGTTTTCCAAGGTCATCATGCTGTCTGTCCTCGTCCTCTTTGCAGCCCCGGCCCACCCGTCGACGGAGACGCGTTCGTTGATCGCGTTCATGCACGGTCTGTGGGCGGGTGAGGGCCATGTTCTTCTTATTGACGTCTGCAGGCACCAGGCCCGGTTCGGCGTGGAGAAGCCGTTTTCCTTCGAGTCTCTGCGGGTTCGTGACGTAACTGGCGGCTTTGCCGTGTTTTCGATAGGACCGCGTCCGCTTATCGGCCTTTTCCAGGAGGAGACGCTCTCGCTGACGGGATACGGGATCGTCGGATCGCCGCAACTGCACCGCGT
>Ga0208112_101105_pt1 | contig 11465 bp, 13 predicted proteins | sample HotLakConsoUCCLE_FD_184736 | JGI IMG/M metagenome (GOLD analysis project Ga0208112, IMG submission 184736) | Hypersaline microbial mat communities from Hot Lake, Washington, USA - Hot Lake Consortium UCC-LE (SPAdes) (version 2) ... | reverse complement strand
GCATCGTCGAGCAATGCTTCGGCGCGCCCGAACTGCGCCGGGTGTTTCCCGCCATGCTCGACGCGGGCGCGGCCGCTGCCGACCGCCTCCCCGAGGGCGAGGCCGATATCGAGCCCCACGCCTCACGGGCCGCCGCCGACGTGATCTTCCGCACCCTCTTTTCGATTCCCATCGACGAACCCACCGCGACCGCGACCTATGACGCCTTTCGGGCCTATGCCCGGAGCCAGCCTCTCCTGACGCCGCGCGCCTTCCTTCCGTTCCTTCCCGCGTTCCACCGCCGCCGCACGCGCGCCGCCGCCGCCGAGGTGCGCCGGCTCATCGGCCGTCTCGTCGCCGACCGCGCGGCTGCGATCGCGGCAGGCCGGGCGCCCGGCGATCTCGCCACCCGGCTTATGACCGCCACCGACCCCGAAACCGGCGCGCCGCTGTCCGAGGCCGACGCCCTCGACCAGGTCGCGATATTCTTCCTCGCCGGCCACGAAACCTCTGCCGCCGCGCTCTCCTGGGCGCTCTGGCTCGTGGCCGGCGACGAGGCATTGCAGGAGACTATCGCCCGAGACTGGGCCGTCTTCTCGGAGAACCCCGGCTTTTCGCCCCTGTCGCGGCTCGCCACGGCGCGCGACGTCTTCCGCGAGACGCTGAGGCTCTATCCGCCGGTGCCGATGATGGTGCGCGAGATGACCGGGCCGGAAACCTTCCGGGGCCGCAGCCTGCCGAAGGGCACCCAGGTCGTGCTGTCGCCCTGGCACATCCACCGCCACGAGGATTTCTGGGAGGCGCCGGACGCCTTCGACCCGTCGCGCTGGGCCGCAAAGCCCCGCCGCGAGCACTACCTGCCGTTCTCGGCGGGTCCGCGCGTCTGCCCCGGCGCCTCCTTCGCGCTCGCAGAAGGCGTCGTCTGCCTCTCCGGAATCGTCGCCCGCCACCGCATCGCCCGCCGCGACACCCCGGTGCCCGTCGCCCAGCTCACCACCCGCTCGCGCGATGGCATAAGGCTGGCGTTCACTCCCCGGCGCGGCGCCTGAGATCTTCGAGGACATGAAGCCGGATCGCGGAGGCGAGACCGATGTCGGCACCGCGCCCTGCATCGATTTCCGCCGCCAGGTCGTTGATCGCACGGCCCTCGCGCGCCGCGATTTCCCGGAACGCCTTCCAGAAGGCGTCCTCCAGTGAAACGCTTGTCCGGTGCCCCCGGAGCGTGAGCGACCGCTTGACGGGCCGGCCGCTCATTCCTCGCGCTTGTGCTCGTCGAGATGCCTGGCGGCCCGTACGCGCGCCTCGTCCTCCGCGGCACGCTCTGCCTTCGTCCGGCCGTGTTTCGCGGCATTGCCGTCCGCGGCCCGGCGTTTTTCGTCCCGCGCCCGGTCCTTCCGCCATTGCCGGAGGTTGACCACCCGCGTCGTCACCGGACGCCCTCGCGGCGGGCCTTTCGGAGAAACTCGGCGCGCTTCGTGGCGTGGACGACCGATTGCTCGACCCAACCGTAATCGGTGTCTTCCATAAGTGGCGACCAGAAAAGAACGCCGCCTTTCCGCCACGGGTCGATCACGATGCCCTCGTCGAACGCGTCGCCCCGGCGCGAGACGATGGCGGTCGAATGGTCGATCCGGAAAGGATTGTCGGCATTGGCGATGGCGCGGTGGATCTCGAGCGTCTCGAACGCCTCGGCCTCGAGCCGGTTCTCCATGTCTTCGGCCCAGTGCCAGCATAGCCCGCGGGGCTTCAGCCCCATGTTCACCTTGGTGTTGTGCACGAGCGGCGGGTCGGTGATTTCGTACTCCCGCGCGAGCTGGTGGGTGTGGCGGTAGGCGATCTCGGCGGCGCGCGCCGCTTCCTCGGGGTCGATTCCCGGGCCGAGGGCCAGTATCTCGCGCTCGAGTGCCGCGACCTCGCTTTGGGTCGCCATCGGCGGGCCGTCCGGTCCGTAAGCGGTTCCGCAGGCGGCAAGCCCGAGGAAGAGGGGCAAGAGCAGGAGCCGGAAAAACCGCATGATTTCAGCCTGTCCCATTGCATTTCGGTTTGCCTAATCCGTCGCGCACCCGTTGTCGAGAAACGGGTGCGTGAGCCGACTTCAGCTGTGGCGCGCGTGCCGCGTGCCGAGGAGCCGGGGGCCGGTGATGGGCTCGGATGCCTGCCACCGGGTCCGTGCGGCCGCCCGCTATTTCGGACCCGTCATCGTCTCCGGCCGCACCACCCGGTCGAAGGTCTCCTCGTCGACGAAGCCGAGTTTCACCGCCTCCTCGCGCAGGGTCGTGCGGTTCCTGTGGGCGGTCTTGGCCACGACGGTGGCGTTGTCGTAGCCGATCTCGGGGGCGAGTGCCGTCACCAGCATCAGGCTCTCGCGCATCAGTTGCTCGATCCGCTCGGCATCGGGCTCGATCCCGGCGACGCAATTGTCGGTGAACGCCGCGGCCGCGTCGCCCAGAAGCTGCATCGATTGCAGCACGTTGTAGGCCATCATCGGCTTGTAGACGTTCAGTTCGAAATGCCCCTGCGAGCCGGCGAAGCCCACGGCCGCATCGTTGCCGATGACATGGGCGCAGACCTGGGTCATCGCCTCGCACTGGGTCGGGTTGACCTTGCCGGGCATGATCGAGGAGCCGGGCTCGTTCTCGGGCAGCTTCAGTTCCGCAAGCCCGCAGCGGGGGCCGGAGCCGAGAAGGCGGATGTCGTTGGCGATCTTGAAGAGGCTCGCCGCAGTCGCCTTCAGCGCACCCGACATCGCCACCATCGCGTCATGTGCGGCGAGGGCCTCGAACTTGTTCGGCGCGGTCACGAAGGGCAGCGAGGTGATCCGGGCGATGTGTCCCGCAACCATCTCGCCCCAGCCCGAGGGGCTGTTCAGCCCGGTGCCGACGGCAGTTCCGCCCTGGGCGAGTTCGTGGATGTCCGGCAGCGCCGCCTCGATCCGCTCGATCGACTTCGCGACCTGGTGGGCATAGCCCGAGAATTCCTGTCCGAGGGTCAGTGGTGTGGCGTCCATCGTGTGGGTGCGCCCGATCTTGATGATATGCTCCCAGGCCGCGGCCTTCCTGGCGAGCGCGTCGCGGAGCTTTGTCAGCGCCGGCAGGAGCACGTCGCGGGCGGTCATCGCGGTGGCGATGTGCATCGCGGTCGGAAAGGTGTCGTTCGACGACTGGGCCATGTTGCAGTGATCGTTCGGGTGAACGGGGTCCTTCGAGCCGATGACGCCGCCGAGGATCTCGATTGCGCGGTTCGCGATGACCTCGTTGGCGTTCATGTTCGACTGGGTGCCGGAGCCGGTCTGCCAGACGACGAGGGGAAAGTTGTCGTCGAACCTGCCCGCCACGACTTCGCTCGCGGCCGCGACGATGGCATCGGCGATCTCGGCGGGCAGCGCGCCACGTGTCTTGTTCGCCTCCGCGCAGGCCTGCTTGACGACGCCGAGGGCCCGCACGATGGCGATGGGCTGGCGCTCCCAGCCGATCGGGAAGTTGAGAATGCTGCGCTGGGTCTGGGCGCCCCAGTACTTGTCGGCGGGAACTTCGAGTGGTCCGAAACTGTCGGTTTCCGTGCGTGTGGCGGTCATCTGGCGCTCCTTCGTGATCGCGCCAAGCTATAGGAGGGCGGGGCAGGGGCCGCAATCGTGCCGCGGGGGCCGGTGTCATCATCGGCCGGAAAATATCCTCGGGGGTGAATGCGGCGAAGTCGCAGAGGGGACGGAAAGCCCCCTTCTTCGTCTTGCCTCAGGTCAGCCGATGCGCCTCGACGTCCGCGAGGCGCGGGTCGAGCTGGGCGGCGGCCCGGATCGTCGTGGCGATCATCGTCGCGTTCTCGCCGTAGAAGTAGAGCCGCCGGCGGCCGGCAATCTCCCTCGATCCCTGATAGACCGCCTTGCCGGCGAGGGTTTCGACAGCGGCTTCCGCGAAGCCGAACCAGTCGGCGCCGGGGTCGAGTTCGACCGCGACGCCCTCGGTGCGCCCGAAGAGGTGGCGCTGGCCGGTTTCGGTGAACTCGATCGTTGAACCCACCGGGGCATCCATGTCGTCGAGCATGTTGCCCACCGATTGCAGGGCCCTGGGGTGCGCCGAGGCGAGCTGGAGGTGCAGTTCGAGGCCGGACGGTTCGCCGTTTCGCCCTTTGCGCAGCTTGTAGCCCACAAGGTCGCCGAGCGACGAGGCGATGAGCCGCTGCCGGAGCGGGCGCGCGAAGCTCTCCACCACTTCCGTGTCACCGGCCTTGAGGGGGAGGACAGCCAAGGCCCCGTGGCGCACTGCTCTTGGCCGCGTCAGATCGGGATCTTTTCGTCGAAGTGCCCTGAAGAACATGTGTCATCCTCCGCTTTCGAGCGAAGCGTGACAGGTGAAACGGGCAATTCTTGGGCGCTACTTGCGGAAAGAATCGAGACTGACGACCTGCGGCTTGCCGTCGCCCTCGGGCGCGGGGCCGTGCGGCTCGGGAGGCGGCGGGGCGGGGTTCTCCTCTTCCTCCTCCTGGGTCTCGAAGCGCAGGCCGAACTCCACCGACGGGTCGACGAAGGTCTTGATCGCGTCGAAGGGCACGAACAGCGTTTCGGGCTGATCACCGAAGTTGAGGGTGACGGTGAAGCCCTCGTCGGTCACCTCGAGGTTGTCGAACCAGTGCTGCATGACGATGGTCATCTTGTCGGGGTAGCGGTCCGACAGCCAGTCGGCGATCTCCACGTCGGGGTGCATCGTGTCGAAGGTGATCAGGAAGTGGTGCGACCCCGGCAGGCCCCCTTCGGCCACCTGTTTCAACACATTCTGAATGAGCGACCGCATGGCGGCATACATCAGATTGCCATAGTCGATCGAGCCGGTCATTCAGCACCTCCGATTGAAATCACCATAAGAGATTCGGTCCCGATTGGAAGCCCGCCCCGGCGCTTCACGCGGCAGCGGCGAGAGCGACGCCCGCGAGCGCGGCAAGGCCGATCAGCGGCACGAGACCGACGCGCAGTCCGAAAAGGGCGACGCCCGCCAGAGCCGAGAGCGCCAGTGCCCGCCCGTCGAGGCTCGCCCAGACGGGTCGGATCACCTCTATCGGACCGAAATTGAAACTTCCCAGTTCGGTGAAGAACACATGCAGCGCGAACCAGAGCGAGAGGTTGAGGATGACGCCGACCACCGCGGCGGTGATCGCTGAGAGCGCACCCTGGAGGCGCGGCCGGCCGGTGATCCACTCGATCCAGGGGGCGGCGCCGAAAATCCAGAGAAAGCAGGGCACAAAAGTCATCCAGAGCGCTACGCAGGCGGCGGCGAAGGCGAGCGGGAAGCCGCCTTCCGCGTAGCCGGCGAGAAACGCCACGAATTCGGTGACGAGAATGAGCGGACCCGGCGTCGTCTCGGCGAGACCGAGCGCCACCAGCATCTCCTCGGTGGTGATCCAGCCGTAGTCGACGACGATCTCCTGGGTCATGTAGGCGAGCACCGCGTAGGCTCCGCCGAAGGTGACAACCGCGAGTTTCGAAAAGAACAGGGCCACGTCGGCCAGAAGCCCGGGCGCGAAAAGCCTCAGCGCGCCGAGCGGCACGAGCCAGAGCGCTCCCCAGATCGCCACGGTGCCGAAATGGCTCGCCCTTGGCCGAAGCGCTGCGGGCTCGACGGAGCGCGTCGGCGGGGCCGCGAGCGCGCCCCAGAGGGCGGCGCCGGCGATGATGAGCGGGAACGGCAGGTCAGCGGCGAATATGCCTGCGAAGGCGAGGCCCGCGACCACCCAGTCCCCGGAGCCCCGCAGCGCCCTTTTCGACAACCGCCAGAGCGCCTGCAGCACGATCATCACCACAGCCGCCTTGATGCCGAGAAACGCCGCCTCGACGAAGGGCACCGTGCCCCAGACGACGAAGGCCGAGGCGAGGGCGGCGATCACCAGCGCGCCCGGGATCACGAAGAGCCCGCCTGCGATGAGCCCGCCGGGCACGCCCTTCAGCCGCCAGCCGGCGTAGGTGGCGAGCTGCATCGCTTCGGGACCGGGCAGGAGCATGCAGAAGGAAAGCGCGCGGAGGAACTGCGTCTCGGTGAGCCACGGCCGGGTCTCGACAAGCTCGCGGTGCATCAGCGCGATCTGCGCGGCCGGCCCGCCGAAGGACAAAACGCCAATCCGGCCGAAGATCCTCGCGAGGTCGCCGTGCGGCACCTCCGATACGGGGGCCGCACCCGGCCCGGCGGGGGCGAACCCACCCGCCGGCTCGTCTCGGTCACTGGCCATGGCACTCCATGCCGTCTTTGCATGATAGACGTGCGACGCTGCGCGGGAGCTCTCTCAGAACATCACCTGCGCGACTTCGCGGCGAATCTTTTCCTTCAGCGTCTCTGCATAGGTCGAATGGCCCCTCGAGGTCATCACGAAACCGTCGCGGGTGATGACCCTCTGGCGGTAGTAGTTGGTGATCGACAGCCCCAGCGATTCGATGGCGAGCGCGTTGATCGTGATCCCCTGCCGCTCGGCGAAGAGCCGCTCCGCCTCGGGCCGGGTGCCGGCGTTGTCGTCGCCGTCGCCGGAAATGTCGATCACCCTGCGCGCGCAATCGGGCACGTCGGCGAACTGTGCCCGGGCGAAGCGTACGAGATCGCCCACCGCGGTGTTCGACAGGGTGATTGCGCGGCGCATGGCGCGAGCCTCGGCGGCGACCGCGCCGACATCGGCGTCGCTCGTCATGCGCCGCCAGGGCACCGAGACGACCTGGTCTCCGACCCCCGACCACTGCACCACCATGAGCGCGACGCGGCCCCGAACCAGCGCCTCCATGACGAGGGGGTCGAGAAGCGCGTCCGCCATGCCCTCGGCCTGGATCCGGTATTCGCCCGAATCGATGGAGTTCGAAACGTCGATGGCGAGGATGAGCGCGGTTTCGCAGGCCCGTGCCGGGGCGGGCAGGAGCCCCGTCGCAAGCGCGAGGGAGAGAAGGACGCGGGTCAGCATGGGTGGAAAAACTATTTCCGCCGCGCCCGCGTTTGTCCATCGCGGGTCGTGCGATACACGCGCCCGTGACCGGTGACCGCCCGGCAAGCCGCCTCAAGACCGTCAGAATGATGAAAGTGCAGGCTTCTGTTGCCAGGTGCCTGCGAACCCCGCCTTACGCTGCTAGGCGCAAGGGCTTGAGTTTCGATCTTGCGCGCAGCTTACGCTGCGAGCGCGACCGGAGCACGGTTGTCGTTGGCAACTGTACTTTTCGGACCGATAACGGTGGTACCTCACCGGGACAAAGCCAACCCCTTTAGACGTTCGTCGATCCTGTTTCGGCCCCATGGTCCCCCAACGAGGGTGGTTTGGTGGAGCCGCCGGGTACCGCCCCCGGGTCCGATCCGCTTATTGCGGGCGCGTTTATGTCCATAGTCCCCTTGCGGGAACAGACCGAACATAAGGGCAGGGGACCGCCCGATCAAGCGTCAGAGGTTGATCGCGAGCAGCGCCGCCGTGATCACCACCTCGGTCGCGAAGAAACCCCAGGTGCGTCGGGTCGGTTGTTCGTCGGCGAAGATCGACGTGATCCGGCCGATGGCAGCGCCGCCCCAGGCAAAGCCGAGCATGGCGTAGGCGAGGGGATCGCCCAGGACAATCGCACCGAGCCCAAGGCCGACGAATAGCGCTCCCGACGCCGCGCGGATCTCGGAGACGCCCATGGTCGAACCTTCGGGGCGCAGGTCGAGCACCGCCATGGTGTAACGGGGCGCGAGCCAGCCCACGAGGCCGAGACCGATCGAGGCGAGGGCAAGCGCGATGTTGAGAAGATCGGGCATGTCAGGTCCGGTTTACTTCCGTGTTTTGACAGGGATACGGAAGCGCCCATCGCCCGGTTCACTCTCTTGCGAGGTTCGGTCCGGGGCGTCGGGGCGGAAAAACGGTGCACGACCGCCACGCGGACTGCGAGGGTAGCGCAGCATGACGAAGGCCGGACCAGTGGCAGCTTCGAGGAGAAGAAGATGAAAGGCGGCGCCACCTCCCGGGAGCGCCGCCTCGATTTTCGTGGACAGGTATAGCTCTCAGAACCCGGCCTTGATCCTCTCGAACATCTCCGAATGCTTCTCGCGCACCTCCACCGGCAGCGGCAGCTGGGCGAGCACCGGGGCGTCGATGGCTTCCAGACCGGCCGCCGTCAGCTCTTCCTCGCTGAACGCGCCCATGCCCGCGCGGTTGGCGTGACCGAAGCCGGACGAAAGCAGCGGCTCGGTCGAAGCCGGGTCGAGAAGGGCGTTGAGGTAGTCATAGGCCTTCTCTTCCGACCCCGGCCCCTCGGCCATGTTCACGTAGCCGCAAAGCCAGAGCGACGAGCCCTCCTCGGGTTCGCGTTCGAAGCCCGCGGGCAACCCCTCCTCGACGAGTGCCGGAAACACCTCGTTCCAGGCCCAGGCCACCAGCACTTCCCCAGTCGCCATGAGCTGGGTGAGTTCGGCCACGTCGACCCAGTAGGTGCGCAGGTTTCCGTGCACCCCGCGCAGCCACTCCGACGCCGCCTCGAACTCGGCGTCCGTCGCCGTCGTCCAGTCGGTCACGCCCACCGCGAGATAGGCCAGCGCATAGGCGTCGTCGACATTGTCGGGAATCGAGACGCGGCCCGCGTATTCGGGGTCGTTGAAGACTTCGAGCGTCTGGACGGCCTCCTCGGAAACCTCCCCGGGATTGTAGGCGATGGCCGTCGAGCCGAAGTCGGTGGGGATGAAATAGGCCCCCTCACCGGGAGCGATCTCCGCGCCGACGAGGTCCGCATCGAGGTCCTCGAACGACGGAATGCGTGAGGTGTCCCATTCCTCGACGATCCCGGCCTCGACCCATTTGTTGACCGAGCCGGCGCAGACATGGGTCACGTCGGCCCGGAAACCGCCGACGATCTTCTGGAACGCCTCTTCCTCGTCGCCGAAGAAGGAGAACGCCGGGCTTTCGCCGTGGGTGGCGACGTAAGGCTGGTGGAAGGACGGGTCCTCGAACCCCGAATAGTCGAAGACGAGAAGCTCGTCGTCCGCCGCGAAGGCGGCGCTTGCGGCGAGCGCAAGGGTCGAGGTCAGTGCGGAAAACCTGTACATTGTGCAATCCCCGTTGGGTTGGCATGGGTGAGTCGGCATGTGACGCTAGTGCGGCGATTGAGGGGGAACAAGGGTAATCGCGCGCCGCTTGACCTCTCTGCTGCATCCTCCGACAAAGGGGGCGACGAGGGTCCCGCTCATGATCACCCTAGCCTATCTCGAGCGCATGGCGCGCTACAATCGCTGGCAGAACGCCTCGATTTTCGGCGCTGCGGGAACGCTCGACGATGCCGCCCGCAGGGCCGACCGGGGCGCGTTCTTCGCGAGCATCCACCGCACCCTGTCGCATCTTCTCTGGGGCGACACGGCCTGGATGGGCCGGTTCCAGGCCCGTGAAGGCCCGGGAGTGCCGATTGCCGAAAGCGGCGACTGGGTGGCGGACTGGGGCGACCTCACGTCCCGCCGCAGGGCCATGGACGCGCGTATTCTCGACTGGGCGGGAACCGCGACCCCCGACGACGTCGAAGGCGATCTCACCTGGGCATCCGGCATTACCGGGCGCGTGATGACGCTGCCGAAGGCCGTCTGCATCGTCCAGCTCTTCAATCACCAGACCCACCACCGCGGACAGGTTCACGCCATGCTGACCGCCGCGGGCGCCCGGCCCGACGTCACCGACCTTCCCTTCATGCCCGAAGACGCCTGACCCGAAAGGATATGCCCATGTTCCGCGCTCTCGTCGTCGAGAAGACCGCAGAAGACGCCGTCGATGTTTCGGTGAAGGAGCTGTCCGATGACCAGCTTCCCGAGGGCGAGGTCACGATCGCCGTCGAATACACCACGCTCAACTACAAGGACGGGCTCTGCATGTTGCCGAACGGCGGCGGTCTGGTGAAGTCCTGGCCGCATGTGCCCGGCGTCGACCTCGCGGGCACCGTGGAAAGCTCCGACGACCCGCGCTATGCGCCGGGCGACCGGGTGACGGTGAACGGCTGGCGGATGGGCGAGATCCACTGGGGCGGCATGGCCGAGAAGGCGCGGGTGAAGGCCGACTGGCTGGTGAAGCTTCCCGAGGCGATCAGCACCCGCGCGGCGATGGCCGTGGGGACCGCCGGCGTTACCTCGATGAAATCGGTCATGGTGCTCGAGGATCACGGACTGAAGCCCGGCAGTGGCCCGGTGCTCGTGACGGGTGCGTCCGGCGGCGTCGGCTCCGTCGCCGTCGCGATCCTCGCGGGCCTCGGCCACGAGGTCGCCGCCGTCACCGGGCGGCCCGAAACGGAGGATTATCTCCGCGGCCTCGGCGCGTCGCAGATCGTGCCCCGAGAGGAACTGGCCGAGGCGATCAAGCGCCCGCTCGAAAAGGAACGCTGGGCAGGCTGCATCGACGCGGTTGGCGGCGAGATGCTCGCGCGGGTGCTGGGGCAGATGAAATACGGCGGTTCGGTCGCCGCCGTGGGGCTGGCCGGCGGCCCGACCTTCCCCGGCACGGTCATTCCGTTCCTGTTGCGGGCGGTGAACCTTCTCGGCATCGACAGCGTGCTGCAACCCCATGAAACCCGTGTCAAGATCTGGGACCGGATCGCCACGGACCTGCCCATGGACAAGCTCGAGTCCATGATCCGGCCCGCTGGCCTCGCCGACCTGCCGGAACTCGGACGCGCGATCCTCAAGGGTCAGGTGAAAGGCCGCGTCGTGGTCGACGTCACCGTCTGAGTTCAACCTTCGAAACATCACTTGGAACGAAATTTCCTTTCGGGGGTTGGAAAACGCGTGTTCGGGCTGTTACGGTTTCGCCATCAAAAACCGGAGTCTTGCGGCGCAAACGTCGTGCATTTTCCGTGAAAGCAGAGCTTTCGCGGGACAAGGAGGCCTGCATTCGGCCGCTCCGGCAAGGGAGGGAGCCATGTTCAAGCACATCATGGCGCCGGTGGACCTCGCTCATGTCGAGCGGCTTGGCCGGGCGCTGAACGTAACGGTCGAGGAGGCTCGCGCGCACGGCTGCCCGGTCACCTTCGTCAGTGTCGCCGCAGCGGCGCCGAGTGCCATTGCCCACACCCCGGCGGAATTCAAGTCGAAGCTCGAGGCCTTCGTGGCGGGCATCAGGACGGAGCATGGCATCGAGGCGCGGGCGCACCCGATCATCAGCCACGACCCGGTGACCGATATCGACGACGCGCTCCTGAAGGCCGTGGGCGACCTCGGAGCCGACCTCGTGGTCATGGGCACCCACAAGCCGGGCGCCACGGAATACATCTGGCCATCGAACGGCGGCAAGGTCGCCTCGCACACCTCCGCCTCGGTCCTGCTGGTGCGCGACGCCTGAGACGGACGGCGGCGAAACGACAACAGGGAAACGAGGGGAGGCGGCAATGGCCGACGAGACAGCCAATCAAGGCATTCCGGCGCCCGAGGGTGCCACGGATATCATCGAGACCGACTACGACATCGGTCAGGACAACATCGAAGGCAGTCTGGGGCCATTCGGCTTCGACATCCACAACCCGGTCTTTCTGATCT
>Ga0208112_101099_pt1 | contig 11520 bp, 9 predicted proteins | sample HotLakConsoUCCLE_FD_184736 | JGI IMG/M metagenome (GOLD analysis project Ga0208112, IMG submission 184736) | Hypersaline microbial mat communities from Hot Lake, Washington, USA - Hot Lake Consortium UCC-LE (SPAdes) (version 2) ... | reverse complement strand
TTTTCGTCACACATAACTTATAAGCACCTTTTTCGGGGCGAATCCAGGTTTTTTACCTGTTTTCGCCCCACTTTTTTACCCGCAACCTATTCATTGATAACGGCTTCCAACCCTGGGACAGGCTCTAGTTACACGACATAAGCCGCTCCAAGTCGCGTGAAGGCGTCAATTTGACCGCAGGGCCGTCGAAGCTTACCGCTCGGAGGCATCTTTACGAAAACAAGTCTTTAACGTTAAAATTCCGTGCATCGCCCGCCTTCCAATGGTCGAAATTTTACCACCAAATGGGAACGCCTGCCGAACCGTGAAACATTTCCTCGAAAATCAACAAATTCCACCTATTTGTAACGCTTTCGTAACCTTCACGTCATGTTTTAGAAACCATTGACTTATACATTGCTCAACAAGGCCCGCCGACAGCGGCACCCTTCCCGAAACGGACTCTCGCCCGTCACAAAACCGAACCACCACCGACCGAATCACACCACATGATCATGCACGCACGCTTCCACTCCATCGCCAAGCTCGCACTGGCGGCCACTTTCGCGACCGGGCTCGGCAGCCTCGGCCTGAAGGCCGATTCTTCCGCCGTCGATCCGGCCCTGCCGACCTACGAACCCGTCCCAGGGGTCTCGGGCAACCTGAACTCGATCGGCTCCGACACGCTGAACAATCTGATGACCCTCTGGGCCGAAGGCTTCGAAGCGATCTACCCGAACGTCAAGATCCAGATCGAGGGCAAGGGCTCCTCCACCGCGCCCCCCGCTTTGATCGAAGGCACCGCCCAGCTCGGCCCCATGAGCCGCGAGATGAAGGGCTCCGAGATCGACGTCTTCGAGGCGCGCTACGGCTACAAGCCGACGTTGGTGGGCACGGGGATCGACGCACTCGCGATCTTCGTCAACAAAGACAATCCCTTGGAGAGCATTTCCTCGCAGGAGATCGATTCGGTCTTCTCCAGCACCTACCGCAAGGGAGGCACGCCGATCACCGAGTGGAGCCAGCTCGGCATCGAAGGCAGCCTCGGAGGCCGCGCGATCAGCCTCTACGGCCGCAACAGCGCCTCGGGCACCTACGGATTTTTCAAAAAGGTGGCGCTCGCCGGCGGGGATTTCTCCTCCAGCGTGAAGGAGCAGCCGGGCTCCTCCTCGGTCGTGCAGGGCGTGGGATCCGACCTCGCGGGGATCGGCTACTCCGGGATCGGTTACCGCACCTCCGGCGTCAAGGCGATCCGGATCGACGGGGTCGAGCCCTCCGCCGAAAATTGCCTCAACGGCAGCTACCCGCTGGCCCGCCAGCTGCTCGTTTACGTGAACCGCGACCCGCGCGAGCCGATGGATAAGCTGACCTACGAGTTTCTCCGCTTCGTGCTTTCGAAGCAGGGCCAAGAAGTCGTCGTCAAGGACGGCTACTACCCCCTTCCGGCCGCCATCGCCGAGCAGATCCTGGGCAGCCTGAAATAGCCTTCACGCAATTGTAACGTGGACGGGGGTCTCCCCCGTCCATTTTTTTTTGCCATCCGGGGACTTTGCCGCTTTCAAGCCCTTCAATCCGCACGCCCGAACCCGCACCGTCATGAGCCAGACTCCCCGTCCGCCTTCCGAGGACCGCTTCAACGTCGCCCGTGCGACCATCGTTCTGGACCGCCTGATGACGGGCGTGATCAAGTGCGGGGGCTGGTTGGTGATACTCGCGGTCTTCGCCATCTTCGCCTTCATCTTCGTCCAGGTCATCCCACTGTTCGGGCGGCCGGAAGTGGCGCCCGTCGGCCAAGTGGCCGTCCCCGTCGACGACGTCGCCGTCATGGGGGTCGACGAGTGGGGCGAGCTGCCCTTCTTCCTCGACCGCCGGGGACGGCTGTTCTTCGCCGACCTGCCCCGCGATCTGGAAAGCCGCGCCTACGGCCGGGAAGGTCCGGGGCGTCTGGCCTTGGGCCCCCGCAGGGTCTTCGAGGTGCCGACGGGGCTTCCCGGGAAGAAATGGACCGGGTTCTACTACGACGAATACAATGGTCAGATCGCACTCGGATCGGAGGACGGCCGGGTCGCCCTGCTTCAAATCGACTATCAGGCGGACTACCCCGAGGACGCCCCCCGCATGATCGTGCCCAAGGTCGAATCGGAAGTCCTGCCTCCTCTGGGCGTCTCGGACGCCCCGGTCCGCCATCTCGCGTTCTTCGATTCGTCGACCGATCGGGCCATCGCCACTTTGCAGGAAAACGGCGACAAGATGGTCGTAACGCTCCAGACCTATACCGTCAAATCGAGCCTCTTCGGAGCGCCCGAGATGGTACCGGACGAGAAGATCGACCTCGGCGACGAGGTGAATCTCACCGACGAAAAACCCGAACGACTGCTGATCGGAGGCCGCGGCGACCGCATCCTGATGACCACCGAGGGCGGATGGTTCTACTACCTGCGGCTGCGCGAAGGGCGCTTGGAGCGGGTGCAAAAGCTCCGCCCCTTCGCCGAGGAAGAGGACCCGTCCATCCATTCGATCCACTGGCTGCTCGGCAAGCAGTCGGCCATCCTGACCTCGAAATCCGGCGCCAACATCACGATGGCGAGTTACCTCGACGAAGAAGCCGGCCAGATCCTCTACACCAAGATCAAGGATTTCCCCTCCCTCGGAGCGAGCGGTGCGACCGACTTCAGCCCCGCCCAGCGCAACCGCGGCTTCCTCCTCGCCAACGAAGACAGACTTTCGCTGCGCTACAGCACCACGGCGGACGTGCGCTGGGAGTGGGAGACCGGCTACCGCCCGAAAAATATCGCCCTCGGTCCCCGCTGGGACTCGATCTTCGCCTTCGACGCGGAGCGGACGCTGCACGTCTATGCGCTCGACGACCCCCACCCGAACGCCGGCTGGAAGGCCTTTTTCGGGAAGATCTGGTATGAAGGCAAGTCCGCTCCCGAATACGACTGGCAATCCTCCAGCGGCAGCTCGGACTTCGAGCCCAAGCTGTCGATCGTCCCGCTGTTCTTCGGCTCGATCAAAGGCACCTTCTACGCCATGCTTTTCGCCCTCCCCATCGCGGTGCTGGCGGCCGTCTATGTTTCCCAATACCTCCGCCCGGAAGCCAAGCGCTACATCAAGCCGGCCATGGAGATCATGGCCTCCCTGCCCTCCGTCGTGCTCGGCTTCCTCGCCGCCCTCTGGCTCGCCCCCTTGCTCGAAGAACGGGTGCCCTCCGTGCTCCTCATGATCATCGGCATACCGGTCGCCGCCGCCCTGCTCGGCTCCTTCTGGGGACGCCTGCCCCAGACCATGCGCAACCGCGTCCGCCCCGGCTCGGAATGGCTGGTCGTCATCCCCGTCATCCTCATCGTCGGGTACGTCGCCTGGCATCTCGGCCCCACGCTGGAGGCCTTGGTATTCCGCGTTTACGATCCGGAAGTCGGCGCGAAGGTGGGCAATTTCCGCCTCTGGTGGACCGAGACCACCGGGGCCAGCTTCGAACAGCGCAACTCGCTCGTGGTCGGCCTGATGATGGGATTCGCCGTGATCCCGATCATCTTCACCATCTCCGAAGACGCCCTCTCGAACGTGCCGCCCTACCTCACCTCGGCTTCCCTCGCCCTGGGCGCCAGCCGCTGGCAGACGACCTGGCGGGTGATTCTGCCGACCGCCTCCCCGGGCATCTTCTCCGCCACCATCATCGGCTTCGGCCGGGCCGTCGGCGAGACCATGATCCTCCTCATGGCCACCGGCAACACCCCCGTCATGGAGTGGAACATCTTCAACGGCATGCGCACGCTGGCCGCCAACATCGCCGTCGAGCTTCCCGAAGCCCCCCAGCACAGCACGCTCTACCGCACCCTCTTCCTCGGCGCCATGGCGCTCTTCCTCCTTACCTTCGTCCTCAATGCGGTCGCCGAAATCACCCGCCAACACCTGCGCGAGAAATACAAGACGATCTAGCCCGCCTTCGCCCGGCCGCTTCCCTCGACCCGCCCGCACCTTCCTCCCATGCCCACCGCGAACCCAACTCCCAAACCGATCCGCCCGCAAGGCGAAGCGCTCGTCTGGTTCACCGGCATGGGCTTGGGCATCGGCATCCTCCTCATCATCGGCCTGCTCGCGGTCATCGTGAAGAACGGCCTCGCCATGTTCTGGCCCGATACCATCTATGAAGTCGAGCTGATCGAAGGATCCGCCGCCGGACCCGGCAACGGTAAGGACTTCGCCGGAGCCATCGCGCTCGAGCGGCTCAAGCGCCTGCAGGAGAAAGGCGAGGAAGGCCTCTCCCGCGAATACCAGTTCTTCGCCGGCAACAAGGACGCCTACGGCCAGATGTACCACTTCGTCGATGCCGACGCGATCGCGCGCGACGAGGCCGGGCAGCCGCGCTTCACCCCCGTCGAAGGCATCGTCCAACTCGAGCGGATCGAGTTCGGCGACGCCCTCGGCTACCCCGTGGCGATCGAACTCGAAGACGGCAGCACCATCACCGATCCGGATGAACTCAAGGCCGCCCTCTTCGCCACCATCGAGGCGAGCAACGAACGCCTCCAGACCTACACCCGGATCGAGAAAAAACAGATCGGCCGGATCAACCGCCAGATGGAATCCATCCGCCTGGACCAGCGGGCCCTCCGCGAGAGACTGGGCGACGCCGAGGCCGAAAACTCGCCGGAAATGCGGCGGCTGGAAGAGCGCCGGGAACAACTCGAGGCGGACTACAACGAGCTGGCCGCCGAAGCACGCGCCCTCCGCGAACGCCGCGAACAGGACCACCTCCGCATCCGCCTGCACACCGGCGAAGAACGCACCATCGGCTTCGACAACATCACCCAGGCCCACTTCCCCAACGAAATGAGCCTCCCGGCCAAGGTCGGCTTCTTCTTCGAACAAATCTGGCGCTTCGTCTCCCAAGGCCCCCGCGAAGCCAATACCGAGGGCGGCATCTTCCCCGCCATCTTCGGCACCTTCGTCATGACGCTCCTCATGAGCATCGCCGTCATGCCCTTCGGCGTCGTCGCCGCCATCTACCTGCGCGAATACGCCGCCCAAGGCGTCATCGTCCGCGCCGTCCGTATCTCCGTCAACAACCTAGCCGGCGTCCCCTCCATCGTTTACGGCGTCTTCGGCCTCGGCTTCTTCGTTTACGTGCTCGGCGGCAGCATCGACGAACTTTTCTTTTCCAAGCGCCTGCCCACCGCCACCTTCGGCACCGGCGGCCTTATCTGGGCCTCCCTCACCCTCGCCCTCATGACGGTGCCGGTCGTCATCGTGGCCACCGAGGAAGCCCTCTCCGCCGTGCCCCGCGGCATGCGCGAGGCCTCCCTCGCCTGCGGCGCCTCCAAGTGGCAGACCATCCAGCGCATCGTCCTCCCCGCGAGCGCGCCCGGCATCCTCACCGGCCTGATCCTCGCCATGGCCCGCGGCGCCGGAGAGGTCGCCCCCCTCATGCTGGTCGGAGTGGTCAAGCTCGCGCCCAACCTGCCGGTGGACGGCGAATTCCCCTTCGTCCACCTCGACCGCAAGTTCATGCACCTGGGCTTCCACATCTACGACCTCGCCTTCCAGTCCCCCGATTCCGACGCCGCCAGACCGACGGTCTTCGCCACCACCCTGCTTCTCATCGTGCTCGTCGTCGTGCTCAACCTCAGCGCGATCTCCATCCGCAACCACCTCCGCAGAAAATACAAGGGCGACACCTTCTGATCCGCCGCCCCTCGCTTCCCTCCTCAACTTGCAGCTTTCCGCCATGAGCAAAGAACCTAAAGTCCAGACCGCCGAAGACGGCTTCGATCCCTTCATCCATATCAAGGACGACTACAACTTCTGGTACGGCCCCACCCAAGTCCTCTTCGATCTTAACCTGAAGATCCCGAGAAAACAGGTCACCGCCTTCATCGGCCCCTCGGGTTGCGGCAAGTCCACCCTCCTGCGCAGCATCAACCGCATGAACGACCTGATCGAAGGCATCCGGCACAGCGGCGACATCACTATCGGCGGACAAAGCATCTACGATCCCACCCTCGAAGTGATCTCCCTGCGCAAACGCATCGGAATGGTCTTTCAAAAATACAATCCCTTCCCCAAGTCGATCTACGAGAACATCGTCTACAGCCTCCGGATCGCCGGACGCAACCGCCGGTCCGAACTGGACCAAGTGGTCGAGCAGAGCCTCCGCGGCGCCGCCCTCTGGGAAGAGGTCAAGGACCGCCTTAACGAAAGCGCCCTCAGCTTGTCGGGCGGCCAGATGCAGCGGCTGTGCATCGCCCGCGCCATCGCCAACAACCCCGAGGTCCTGCTGATGGACGAGCCCTGCTCCGCCCTCGACCCCATCGCCACCGGCAAGGTCGAGGAACTCATCCACGAGCTGAAGAAAGACTACACCATCGTCATCGTCACCCACAATATGCAGCAGGCCACCCGGATCTCCGACCGGACCGCCTTTTTTTATCTGGGGAAACTGATTGAGTTTAACGACACCGAGACTATCTTCATGAATCCCTCCAATCCTCAGACCGAAGCTTACGTTTCGGGCCGCTTCGGCTGAGTCGCCTTTTTCCCATTCATCCACCCATTTAATGAGACGCTTCTTTCACGAAGAACTACAGGACATCCGCTCGAAGCTGATCATGCTCGGCGAAAAGGCGGTCGACGCAGGCCGCCTCGCGATCGACGGCTTTCTCGAAAACGATCTCGAAAAGACCGAACAGGCCCTCGAGCTCGACGACGAGATCGACGACCTCGAAGAGGAGATCGACCGCGCGGTCGTTCGCTACACCACGCTGCGCGGCCCCGTCTCCAGCGACGTCCGTCTCGTCTTCGTCGCCATCAAGGCCAGCCACGACTTCGAGCGCGCCGGGGACGAGGCCCACAGCATCGCCAAGAAGACCCGCAGCATCCTCTCGCGGGAGGGCCGTGTCGCCGACCCGGTCGAAATCGCGAAAATGAGCACCCTCACCTTCGAGATGCTGCGGGACGCGATCTCCTGCTTCGTGGAGGAGGATGTCGAACTCGCCCGCGCCATCATCCGCCGCGACAAGGAGATCGACGAGTTGAACCGCGAGAACTTCAAGCGCCTGTCCAACCAGGGTCTGAACGGACAGGCCATCACGACCCAAGTCGAGACGATCCTCATCTCGAAGTCGCTCGAGCGGATCGGCGACCACGCGAAAAACCTCGCGGACGAGGTGATTTACCTGCTGACCGGGGAGTAGCGCCGCCGGAGACCACCTCGGCCTTTCAAGCTTTTCACCGCCCCGTCACTTTTTAAGAGGTGACTTTGGCGTCCAAACTGCTATCGTGCCGCGGATCGTTTCGGCCCGTTCTCCTGCGGGCGGTCGCGACCGGACAAGCAACACTCAATTAAAAACCATCCTCCTATGGCTAAGAAAGCAGTCACTAAAAAAGCCGCCAAGAAAGCGGCCTCCAAGACTACCGTGAAGAAAGCGCCGGCCAAAAAGGCGGTCAAGAAAGCCGCCGCCAAGCAGGCCGCTCCAGCGGCACCCGTCAAGGCGGGCCCGGCCAAGAAGGTCGAGCAGACCTCGGCCATCGCGCGCGTCGATGTCGGCTTCGGCAACAACCTGTTCATCCGCGGCGAGGGCCCCGGCCTGAGTTGGGACAAGGGCGTTCTCATGGAGAACGTCTCCCCCTACGAATGGACTTGGAAGACCACGCGGGCGAAGTCCGACATCGAGTTCAAGTTCCTCATCAACGACGAACAATGGGCCGATGGCGACAACCTGACCGTCAGCCCGGGCGGCGCCTCCATCAGCACGCCGTCCTTCTCCTGAAGCCACCCGCGCTCCGACACGGCTCGGTTTCTCAAAGCCCTCCACCGGTTTCCTGCCGGGGAGGGCTTTTTTTTCAACGCCCAACACCCAACACCCAACACCCAACGTTCACCCATCCACCGTCAGCGCAGCGAGCCTTGCCTTCAGGGCCTGCGCCACGTCGCGCGGATCCTCGCCCATTGACGCCAGCTCGGCGGCGTCGACCACCTCGGCCAACGCCCGCGCCCGGCTGAAGGGCCAGGGCAGGTAAAAGCCGTCCCAGCTCCGCAGGCGGTAGGCCCGGTCGAAGTTGAAGGAGACCAAGACCACCGGCGCCTCCGCCTTCATCGCGACGGAGATCGCTCCGGGCTTCACCTCGTAGACCGGCCCCCGCGAGCCGTCCGGCGTGACCGCGATGTCGTAGCCCTCCCGCAAGGAGCGCACCAGCACCCGCATCGACTCGACCCGTCCGCGCTTGGCCGAGCCCCGCACCGGCAGCACGCCCATGCGCTTGAGAAAGCCCGCCGACCAGGCCCCGTCCGCACTCGCGCTGACCAATGCCGCCAGCCGCCGCCCCCGTCCGTGCCGGCGGTAGAACTCCGGGGCCAGGAAGGAGCGGTTGTGCCAGAACAGGACCACCGCCGCAGTCCCCGGCTGGGCCTCCAACACCGCCTTCGCCGCCGTCTCGTCGATCCGGATGCTCCGCATCCAAAGCTTCAGCACCAGCGCCACAAAGGCCAGCAACACCTTCTGATGCCACTTCAGCTCCTTCGCGGAGCGGGACCGGACTTTCGCTTCCTCCGCCATTGCCGCAAAAGCTTGGCCCGCGCCCGCCCCTAGGCAACGCCGAAGCGGCGCCCCCGCAAAGAAGTCCGGGACTTCCCCGACGCAAGGAAAAGATGACCGCGCTCTGACGCAAACTCCCCGCCTCCGCGCCGCGGAGAAAGCGGACCGCCGCAGCGCCGCCCAAGCGCGGCGGCAGGAGCGGTCCCGGCCCACCTGCCGGCTTGGCCCCATCCCGAACCACCACCTACAAAGCGCGAGCCGACCGCCGACGAACCTTGACCCGCTTTCCCCAAGCTTCATCCTCCGCCCACTTATGACAGCGCACGCAGCTCCCAACGAAAACCTCATGGACGAACTGGTCGGCCTCTGCAAACGCCGCGGCTTCATCTTCCCCTCCTCCGAGATCTACGGAGGCTACAACGGCTTCTACGACTACGGCCCCCTGGGCGTCGAGCTGCGTAACAACATCAAGCAGGCCTGGTGGCGCGACTTCGTCCACCGCCGCGACGACATCGTCGGCCTCGACTCCAGCATCATCATGCACCCGAAGATCTGGAAAGCCTCCGGCCACGTCGACGGCTTTTCCGATCCGATGGTCGACTGCAAGGAATCGAAACGCCGCTACCGCGCCGACCAGCTCTTTTTCGCCCCCGTGATCCTCGATGGCGAGGCCTGCGGCCATGTCGCCTTCATGGAAGACGCGGACGATGCGACGATCGTCAAGCTCGCGAAAAAGCTCCGCGACTTGCAGGACAAGAAGCAGGCGAAGCTCGACGAGGACGCCCTCTTGAAGGAGCGGACCGAGTTCACCGAAGCAGACGAGGCCCTGCGCTCTCAAACCCTCGGCCCCGACGCCGCGAAACCGGGCACCTTGACCGCCCCGCGCGAGTTCAAGCTCATGTTCGAGACGAAGGTCGGCCCGCTCGCCGACGAATCCGCCACCGCCTACCTCCGCCCCGAGACCGCCCAAGGCATCTTCGCCAACTACAAGAACGTGGTCGACACCGGCCGGGTGAAGATCCCCTTCGGCATCGCCCAGATCGGCAAGGCCTTCCGCAACGAGATCACCCCCCGCAACTTCATCTTCCGCTCCCGCGAGTTCGAGCAGATGGAGATCGAATACTTCATCGCGCCCGAGGCGGACTGGCGGGCCCTCCACCGCGAGTGGCTCGACACCTGCATCGACTGGCTCGTCTCCATCGGCCTCCCCCGCGAGTCCGTCTCGGAAGACGTCCACCCGCAGGAAAAACTCGCCTTCTACTCCCAGGCCACCACCGACCTGATGTTCCGCTTCCCCCACGGGGTCCAGGAACTCTGGGGCATCGCCTGCCGCAGCGACTACGACCTCAAGCAGCACGAGAAATTCTCCGGCAAGTCGATGGAGCTCTTCGACGAAGCCAGCAAGTCGAAGTACGTCCCGCATGTCATCGAGCCCTCCCTCGGCGTCGACCGCACCCTCCTCGCCGTCCTCACCGCCGCCTACGCGGAGGACGCGGTGCCCAACGACAAGGGGCAGGCCGAAAAGCGCACCCTCCTCAAGTTCAGCCCGAAGATCGCTCCCTACAAGGCCGCCGTCTTCCCCCTGCTGAAAAACAAGCCCGAGCTCGTCGAGCGCGCCGAGGCCCTTTATCGAAAGCTCCGGCGCCGCTGGAACGTCTTCTACGACGCCTCCGGCGCGATCGGCCGCCGCTACCGGCGCCAAGACGAGATCGGCACCCCCTTCGGCATCACCGTCGATTTCGACACGATCGAGAAAGACGGCACCGTCACCCTGCGCGACCGCGACACCACCGAACAGCGACGGGTCTCCGAAGACGAACTGCTCCGCTTCCTCGAAGAAAAGATCGAGGGCTGAAAGCGCCCGGACTCACGGGCTGCGCATCCACTATCTGGAAATCACGAACGACGTCGATACGACCGAGGATCTTGTGGATGCCGTCCGGCAAGGCTTTCTCCCGCCGACCTGCCTGCCGCTCGAACATTTAACAACCCCGCGATCCGACTAACAATAACCTCTCCAAAACTACGTCCAACCCCAGATTCAAAACATTCCCCGGCTTTCTGCTACTCCTATGCGTCGCGATTCCCGCGTTCGGCCGGACGAAGCTCGGCTTCGACGTCAGCAACGCGACGATTCCGCTCGATGAAATTCGCCGCGGTGGCCCACCGCCCGACGGCATACCCTCCATCGACGAGCCGAAATTCACGACCGTCGCAGACCTCGACTTTCTCGAAGCAGACGATACCGTCATCCCCTTTGAAAAAGGCGGCGTGTCCGGCCTCCTCTACAACAGCGACGTCCTGTCGTTCGACCGGCAGACGGAGAGCCTTTGGTCCCGATTGGGAACGAAAGCGGTGGCCGGCGAATTCGCCGGCACCGAACTGGAATGGCGGCCGTCCGAGCAAACCACCTGGGCCGCCTGGAAGACCGGGAATCCCGAACGCGAGGTGCTCAACACGAACACTGGCCAACGCCGCAACCACTTCGACCTGCCCTACCGAAGCTACTTCGCCAGCCGGGGCACCATGTTCCCCTACGAACGCAACCGCGACGAACTCGAACCGAAGGCCCGGGTCGCCGGAATCCGTATCGCCTCCACAGGTATTGTTACTCCCTCTATCCCGACGCTTCTGCGGAAGCCGCCAAGGCCCTCGGCCTGGCATTCAAAGTGGGTGCGAAAACCTACGAAAAACTTCAAGGCTACGGCATGGATCTCGAAGAAGCCTCCGGGCGGGACCATCACCTGCTCCCCGTTCCCGCCGTCTTCATCATCGACCGCGAGGCCCGTATCCGCTTCCGCTATTTTACCCGGACTACAAGGAGCGCCTCTCCGGCGAGAAGCTTCTGGAAGCCGCCCGAGCTGATAAACTTTAAAAGGCTCTTCAGGACAATCAGTGGGTGAAAACGTGTTTTAGGATATTCGGGAGCGGGTCTCGTGATCTGCGGGGGGCTCATTGCCGCCCCCCGCGCCCCCGGCTAGGGGTAACTGATGAAATAAAGCAG
>Ga0208112_101096_pt1 | contig 11537 bp, 12 predicted proteins | sample HotLakConsoUCCLE_FD_184736 | JGI IMG/M metagenome (GOLD analysis project Ga0208112, IMG submission 184736) | Hypersaline microbial mat communities from Hot Lake, Washington, USA - Hot Lake Consortium UCC-LE (SPAdes) (version 2) ... | reverse complement strand
AAACCTATGAAGACATCGTAGATCATTGCTGCAAGGCTTGGAACAAATTGGTCAGCATGCCCGACACAATCACCTCCATTGGAACCCGCGACTGGGCACAAGAGTTCTGATCAATGCAGATTGGTATTATACGGGACTTGCAACGCCTTCGCCACGGTCGGGGAGAGCTGCTCTCACTTCAGACCGGCAACAGGGGTGCGGCCGGTTCTTCCCTCGGGCCGGTCGCGCTCGACTGACACTGCGCTTTTCGAAGGCGCCTTCAAGGCGACTGCCCGGCCTTGCCGGATCAGATCGGCCGAAAACCTTGCTCTCGGCGCGAAACCCGGTATCGGCGCGCCCGGATGCCGGACCGGATGATCGACATCAATCCCCGACCTCTCCGCCGCGTCGCAGCAGACAGGCCGCCCGGTGTCCTTCCGGGATGCCGTCCAGCGGAGGGCGCGTATCGGCACAGCGCGGTTCGGCGATGGGGCAGCGGGTCCGGAACGGACAGCCCGAGGGCGGGTCGATCGGACTCGGCAGATCACCCTCCAGAAGGATGCGATCGCGCCGCGCGCCCGGATCCGGGCGCGGGATCGCCGAAAGCAGCGCCTGGGTGTACGGATGCACCGGGTTGGCGAAGACCTGCGCCGCGGGCCCGATCTCGACCACGGTGCCCAGATACATCACGGCGACCTTGTCCGCGATGTGCCGCACCACGCTCAGATCGTGGCTGATGAAGAGGTAGGACAGCGACAGGTCCGCTTGCAGGCGCATCAGGAGGTTGAGGATCTGGCTCTGGATCGAGACGTCGAGCGCGCTCACCGGTTCGTCGCAGATCACGAGGCGGGGACTCAGCGCGAGGGCGCGCGCGATCACCACCCGCTGGCGCTGCCCGCCCGACAGCGCCACGGGCCGCCGGTCGCGCTGGTCGGGGTTCAGCCCGACCAGATCCATCAATTCGGCGACCCGCGCGTTGATCTGCGCGCGCGGCATGCCGTGGATTTCCATCGGCTCCGCGATGGATTGCGCGATGCTGCGCCGCGGGTTCAGCGCCGAGACCGGATCCTGGAACACCACCTGCATGTCCCGCCACACGCTCTTGCGGCCAGCCGCGTCGAGCGCGGACAAGTCGCGACCGTCAAAGCGGATCCGACCGTCCGTGACCGGGGCGAGGCCGAGCACGGCGTTTCCGGTCGTGGACTTGCCGCATCCCGACTCCCCGACCAGTGCGAGCGTTTCCGCCGCCGCCAGCGACAGAGACACGCTGTCGACAGCCTTGACCAACGCCCTCTCCCCGCCGAACCGGCCGGTACGGACCGGGAAATGGACCTTGAGATCCTCGATTTCGAGCAAGGCGGTCATGGCGCCTCCATCGGGTGGAAACAGGCGACGCGATGGCCCTCTCCAGTCAGCTCGGGTCGGGTCTTGCAGCGATCGGTCGCGCGCGGGCAGCGGGTCCGGAACCGGCAGCCCGCGGGCCAGTCGCGAGGGCTGGGAACGGTGCCTCGGATCACGAACAGCTCCTGCTTGGGCGGATCGTCGAGGCGCGGGATCGTGCGCAAGAGCATGGCCGTGTAGGGGTGGCGCGGGGCCGCAAAGAGCCGGTCGACCGGGCCCTGCTCGACCACCCGCCCCCCATACATGACGCAGACGCGGTCGGCGATTTCGGCGACCACCCCCATGTCATGCGTGATGAACAGCACCGCCGTACCCGCGTCGCACGCCAGATCGCCGATCAACGCCAAGATCTGTGCCTGGATCGTCACGTCGAGCGCCGTCGTCGGCTCGTCCGCGATCAGCAGACGCGGCCGCGAGATCAGTGCGGCGGCGATCATCACGCGCTGGCACATGCCGCCCGAAAGCTCTGCCGGCAATTGCCCGGCGCGGCGTTCGGGTTCAGGGATTCCGACGCGGCGCAGCATCTCGACCGCGCTGTGCCACGCCGCGTCGGGATTGGCGCGGCCGTGTACGACCAGGCTCTCGGCGACCTGCGCGCCGACCGCCATCAGCGGATTCAGCGAAGAGACGGGTTCCTGGAAGATCATGGCGAGGTCCTGCCCCCGCAGCCGCGCCAGCGCTGCCGCAGTCAGGGGCGTGCCGTCGAACAGGATCCGCCCGCCGTTCGGCGTCAGCCCCTCGGCCAGCAGCCCCATGATCGACAGCGCCGTCAGGGACTTGCCCGAGCCGCTCTCGCCCACGAGGGCCACGACCTCGCCTGCCCGAATGTCGAGATCGACGCCGTCCACCAGGGACAGATCGCCCGCCTGAACCGAGAGGCCCTCGATCGACAGAAGGGTCATGCCCCGCCCTCTGCCACCGCTGCGGCCCAGGGGCTGGGCGGATGGGCCGCGCCGACATTCGGCCCCCGGCCTTGTCCGCAGACGGCCAGCGACGGAACCGCGAAGCGCACCGGGTAGACGCCGTCCTCGACGATCTGCACCGGATGGCTGGCGGAGATCGCGGTGGCCACATCCGCCGCCGCACGCCGGTTCACCAGGATCGTGGGCGTGCTGGCGTCGAGGCGCGGCGCGTGCAGCGCCTCTCCGGGGCTGAGCGACAGGTCGATCAGCGACGAAAGCACCTGCAGGACCGCCGGAAAGATCTGCCGCCCGCCCGCCGCGCCGAGCGCGATTTCCGGTCGTCCGTCGCGGGTGACGATCACCGGGCACATGTTCGCCAGCGGACGTGCGCCGGGCGCGATGCCGTTGGGCTGGCCCGGTCGCGGGTCGAACCACATCATGCCGTTGTTCAGCAGCAGGCCCAGCGAGGGTGACACCACCTTGGACCCGAAGCGCGACAGTAGGGTGTTGGTCAGCGCGACCATGTTGCCGTGCCGGTCCACGACCGAGACATGGCTGGTGCAGTCGCCCGAACCCGCGGCATGGCCCATCGTGGTCAAACGCCGCTCGTAGGCCGCGCGCATGGCGTCGGCGCAGTGCGCGGCGCGCGTCGCCTCGTCCAGCGCGCCGATGTCCAGACGCGACAGTCCTGCAAGCGCCTCGAGCAGGCTCGGCCCGCCCGACAGACCCGGGACGACGTGCACCCACCGGTCACGGTATGGGGCCGTCGCCGAAGGGCGCCATGTCGCGCGGTAGCGCGCGAGATCCGCCGCGGTGACAGGCGCGCCCATCTGCGCCAGATCGGCCGACAGCGCCTGCGCGAGCTGGCCTTCGTAGAAATCGCGCGGCCCGGCCTCGGCCAACCGGCGCAGCATCGCGGCCTTTTTCGGCATGGGCAGCAGGGCACCCTCCGTGCCGTCGGACGCCTCCATGCGGTGCGCCTGATCGAGGAACAGCGCGCGTGCCTCGGCGTCGCGCGACAGGCCCGGCCGGTCGATGGCAAAAGCAAGCTCGGCGAACCAGTCGACGCGCATGCCCCGCTCGGCAAGCTCGATGGCCGGGGCCAGCGCGTCCGCCCAGGACAGGCTGCCATGGCGCTCGAGGGCGGCGGCGAAGCCCTCGATCGCGCCCGGCACGCAGATGGAGGCCGGCCCGATCAGGTTCCGGTCCTGCTCGACCGCCGGCCAGTTGAACCAGTCGCCGCCCGCGCCTCCGGCAAGCGGATAGGAAGCCTGATCCACCCCCTGCCCGGCCACGAGGTTGAAATCCAGCGTCTCGACGGTGCCGTCCGCGGCGCCGTGCACAAGGAAGCCACCTCCGCCAAAGCCGGAGAGCCACGGCTCGACCACCGAAAGCACGCAGGCGGTGACCACGGCGGCATCCATCGCGGTGCCGCCTTGCGCCAGCACGCGCGCCCCCGCGCGGGCGGCCTCGGCATTCTGCGCCACGACGATGCCGCCGTCGCTGACGACCTGCGGTTTCGTCAGGGTCCAGGTCTGGCTGGCGGCGCGATTGGTCTGCATCATGGCGTCCTATCTCGCACGGACGGGATCGGCGCGGTCGCGGTCTCGAACCCGGAGCGGCCGGCATGATGCGCCGCGATCTCGCCGCAGGTGGCGATCCAGACGTCGCCGCGCTCGACCAGACCGCGCCAAAGCCCTTCCAGCATCCGCACCCGCGCCGCGCGGCCCGATATCCAGTCATGCACGGTCAGCATGAAGAGCCCGCCATCATCGATCTGCGCCTCGGCCTCGTCCTGCCACATCGTGCCGATCTCGAGATGCGATCGCGGAACGCGGTCGGCACCGCCGAGAAACTTGAAGAAGATGGCGTCGTCGTTGTCCCAGCGCACCGGCACTTCGGTCACGCCGTCGATCCTGTAGGGCAGATCGTGCCCCATGAGCGAGCTGTCCCAGAGATCGAGCCGCCGCAACTCGGCCAGCATGTGCGGTGTCATCTCCCATGCGGGAGAGCGGAACCCGGCAGGCCGCTGCCCCGTCTGCGCCTCGAACAGCGCGATGGAGCGTTCCAGCGCCTCGGTGAACTGCGCATCGGTGATGTCGGCTACGATCTCGTGGAAATAGCCGTGCAAGCCGATCTCATGCCCGCGCGCGAGCAAGCCCGGCAGCAGGTCGGGATTCTCTTCGGCTACCACGCCGGGGACAAAGAAACTGCCCCGGAGGGGCAACCGGTCGAGCATGTCGACCATCCGTGCCAGCCCCCGGCGCATCCCGTATTGCCGATGCTCGGGCACCGCGAGCGTCCGCGGCACCCCGTCCCGCGTCTGCCAAAGCCATGGCGAGAGCGCATCGACATCGACGCTTAAACAGGCCGCCGCACGCGCGCCTCCGGGCCAGCGGTAGGTCGGAGCATCCCAGATCATAGCGGGTGCTTCTTGGCCTGGTAGACGTCCATGACGCCCGCGGAATTGCCGCCATCCACCGCCAGCGATGTGCCGGTGACGTTCTTGGCTGCCGAGGATGCAAGGTACAGCGCCGCCTGACCGATATCCTCGGACGTGGTCTGCGATTTCAGCGGAATGCTGTTGGTGACGCGGTCGATATGTTCCTGGTTCAGCGCCGAAACCGCGCTGCCCGGCGCGAAACCCGGCTCGAGGCAATTCACCCTAATGCCGAATTCGGCAAGCTCCAGCGCAAAGCCCTTGGACATGCGGTCGAGCGCCGTCTTTGAGGTGCAATAGGTGACGGCCGTCCGACGCATCTTGCGCGCGGCACCGGACGAGATGTTGATGAAGTTGCCCTTCACCCCCGCCTTGATCATCTGGAGCGCGAAGCCGCGCATCAGCACCACCGGCGCGCGCAAGTTGAGATCCATGATGCGGTCCCAATCGGCGACCTCCATGTCGAGCAGAAAGGCCGACGGATAGAGCGCCGCGTTGTTAACGACCACATCCGGCGCGCCCCATCTGTCTGCGACGGCCGCGAGAAGGGTGTCGAGGCCCGCGTCGGTGGTCAGGTCGGCCGCGACCGCAAAGCCCGACAGGCCCTCGGTCGTCAGGTCCGAGGAACAGACCTCGGCGCCCGCGGCGGCGAAGTGGTCGACCAGCGCGCGCCCCATGACACCCGCCGCCCCCGTCACGACCACGCGTTTGCCCACGAATTCAGTCCCGAAATCCATTCAGCGTCCCTTTCCTATGGCATCGCTCATCCGGTCGCCGATCATGTTGGCCGACAGCACGAGCAAAAACAAAGCAAGCCCCGGAAAGGTGGCGATCCACCAGGCCGTGGCGATGTAGTTGCGACCGACCGAGAGCATCGCGCCCCAGCTGGCCATCGGCGGCTGCACCCCCAGCCCCAGAAAGGACAGCCCTGCCTCGAAGAGGACCATCAGGCCGAATTCGAGCGTGGCGACCACCAGGAGCGGGCCCGAGATGTTGGGCAGGATATGCCGGAATAGCACGCGCGGCGGGCTCGCGCCCATCGCCCGCGACAAGCGGACGAAGGGCCGGTCGGCGATGGACAGGGTCTGGCCGTAGGCGACACGCGCATAGCGCGGCCAGCGGGTCAGCGCGAGCACCAGCACGACGTTGACAAGACCCGGACCAAGCACCGCAACTGTGATGATCGCCAGCAGGATCGCGGGGATGGACAGGAAGATGTCCACCAGCCGCATCAGCACCGTCTCCACCCAGCCGCGCAGGTAGCCCGCGACCATGCCCACCGTGACGCCCACGATGCCCGACAGCAGAACCGACAGCACCGCGACCATTATGGAGACCCGTGCGCCGTGGATCACGCGCGACAGCACGTCCCGGCCCAGCTCGTCCGACCCGAGCCAGTAGCTCGCGCCGCGCGCCTCGAATCCCGGCGCCTTGAGCCGCGCCAGCAGGTTCTGGCGGTCCGGGTCCATGGGGGCGAGCCATGGCGCGAAGACCGCGCAGACCACGAGCAGGCCCAGCAACCAGGCCGGCCACCAGGTCAGCGCGGTCGCCAGCGACACGCGCGACCGTATTGGTACAGCGCCGCTCATGCCTTGTCCGTCAGGCGGACGCGCGGATCGACCACCGAATAGAGGATGTCCGCGGAGAGGTTCGCCGCGATGGTGACGAAGGCCCCCAGCAGCACGACCGCCTGCACGACCATGAAATCGCGCGCCGCGATGCTCTGCACCGTCAGCAGGCCGAGCCCCGGCCAGGCGAAGACCGTCTCGACGATCACCGCCCCGGCCAGCAGCTGCGACGTTTCGAGCGCGGTGATGGAAATGATCGGAATCGACGAGTTGCGCAGCAGATGCCACCTGACCAGCCGCCCGGTGCCAACACCGCGCGCCCGCGCCGAACGGACATAGTCCTTGCCCAGCTCGTCGATAACCGAGGCCCGCGCGATGCGCGCATAAGTGGCCAGCGACAGAAGGCCAAGCGCGATTGACGGCATCACGAGATGCGCCAGCGTTCCGGTCCCCGAGGGCGGCAGCCATTTCAGCCAGACGCCAAAGACGAGGATCATCATGATTCCGCTCCAGAAGGTCGGCAGCGACTGGAAGGCCAGAACCATGCCCATGATGAGCCGCGACACCGCCCTGCCACGCGTCAGCGCCATCACCAGACCAAGCGGCAGCCCGATCAGCAGCGCCACGGCCAGCGCACCGGCGGCAAGCTGGAGGGTATAGGGAATGCGGCTGACGAGGATGTCCCAGACCGGCGCGTTCTGCACGAAACTCCGCCCCAGGTCAAAGCGCAGCATGTCGTATAGGAATTCCAAGTATTGCACGATCATCGGTCGGTCGAGGCCAAGCGACACGCGCATGGCCTCGATATCCTGCTCGGTCGCCGTCTCGGGCACCAGCAGCAGCACGGGATCGCCGGTCAGACGCTGGATGAAGAACACCAGCGTCACGACCCCGAACACAGCCACCAGCGCCTGACCGCCCCGTTGCAGGAGAAAGCGCTGCATTACTCGGACCAGCTCATCCGGTTGAGGAACAGGCTTTCGTTCGCCGTCGGCTCGAACTGCAATTCGCTCCGCGCGCCGTAAAGGACAGCCGCCTGATAGATCGGCCGGACAAGGTATTCGTCGCGGACGGTCTGGTGTACCTTCTCATAGGCGGAGAGACGGACGCTTTTATCCAGCGAGGCCCGCGCCTCTTCCAGCAGCGCGTCGAGTTCGGGGCGGCTCACGCGGCTCCAGGAGCTTTCCGAATGCAGCAGCGGATAGGCGATGCCGTCCGCGTCCTGGCAGGCGCAGGACCACCGGCCGAAGTTCAGCTCGGGACGCTCGGCGCGCTCGGGCGCGCGCGCGGCGGCAAGGTAGGTCGGCATGTCGGTCATGCTGATCGACACGTTGAAGCCGACATCGTTCAGCATCTGCTGCAAGGCCTGCACCACGCGCTGGTCGAACACCGGCGCCGTGGCGAAGGTCGCGGGCGTCGCCGCGAGCTCGGCCTTTCCGGCCACGATCTCGGCCGCCTGCTCAGGGTCGTATTCATAGGCGGCGATGCCTTCAGCATAGCCGAAATGCGTCGGGCTCGACAATTGCGAAACCGGAACCTCACCCGCGCCCAGCAGCCCCTCGGCGATGCCAGCGGAATCGATGGCGAGGCTCGCCGCGCGCCGCAGGTCCGGGTCGCTGAAGGGTGGCTTGTCGAGGTTCATGCCGAGAAACGCCACACGCTCCGTCGGGGCAGACAGGGTCTTGACCTCGGGGTTGCCGGCAAGCTGCATCGCGCCGTCACTGTCCAGCCCGACGACAAGATCGGCGGTTCCGGCCTGCAGGTTGGCGATCCGTGTGGCGGCATCGGGAACCGCTCGGAAGATCGCCGTATCGAACTCCCCTTCGTCGCCCCAGTAGCCTTCACTCTTCCCAAGCGTCACGGATACGCCGCGGTTCCAGCCCTCGAACGCATAGGGGCCGGAGCCGACCGGGGCCGCGTTGAATGCTTCGTTGCCGACGTCCTCGACGACGTGCTTCGGGACCACCGACAGCTTGACCAGCTGCGCCAGCAGGGCCGGATAGGGGCTTGTGGTGGTCAGCTTGACCTTGTTGCCCTCGACCACCTCGGCGCTCTCGATCTGGTCGAACTGCCCCAGCTGCGGCGAGCCTAAATCGGGATTGATGATGCGGTTTACCGAAAAAGCCACGTCCTCGGCGGTAAGCGGCGTGCCGTCGTGGAAGGTCACACCGTCGCGGATGGTCAGGACCAGCTCGGTGTCGCTGACATACTCCCACCCGGTAGCGATCTCCGGCACAATGGCGCCGGCATTGTCACGCGACACGACATTGTCGAAGATGTTGCGATAGACGTAATAGCTGTCCGGGTTCCATTGCATGTGCGGGTCGAGCGACGACGGCTCTCCGGTCAGGTCGATGGTCAGATCCCGCGCGAGGGCGGGCAAGGCGAACACCGCAAGCGCGACGCCTGTCAGCAGTCCGGTCAAGGGTTTCATGTCGATCTCCTGTTGCTGGCAGCCTTCGGGACACGTCCGCTCAGCCCGCTGCCTGGCCCGAGCACCGCTTTGCTTTTCAGTATCTGCTGCAGGAAGAACGTCTCCTGCGCGTCAATCAGGGCGTGACGCGCCCTGGCGATTTCCCCCCGGTCCTGTCCCGTCACGGCCGTGACGAGCGCAAAGATGTCGTCCCGGTGGAACAGGATCCCGGACGATGCATCCTCGAGGTATCGGGTCATCCTGGCCGAATGATGCCAGAGCTTGCGCAGGTGACGGGCGGTGAACCCGTCGATCCCCGAAAGCAGAAGGCTGTCGATCTCGTCAACGAAATGCCGGAAGGCCACGAAGGAATCGGGCGAGGGCTGCATGTGGACCGCGTCGAGTATCTCTCCGAGCCGGCGGATCTCGGCGGTCTGCGTCTCTGTCAACGTCGCCCGGCCAAGCACCTCGGGTTCGACGACCCGCCGCGCCGCGAGGACCTGGGCGATCAGGTCGCCCGTGACAGGCGCAACCTGCCAGCCCATCCGCGCCAAGGGCTCGGCCCAGCCGTCATAGCAAAGCCGCATCAAGGCCGCGCGCGCGGCGGCCCGGGTCAGGCCGAAGCGGTCCATCACGTCGGATTCGGTGATGATCTCGCCTGGCAGCACCTCGCACCACAGGACCGCGTCCAGCAGGCGGTCTTCGGCAAAGCGCGCCTTGGCTTCCGGCCGCGGCAAGCCGTCGGAACTCGTGGCGTTGCGCAGAAGTGGCGAGACCGGATCGTACATCGAGGCACCCTTTCGCTGGGTTGAGTTTGATCAAGCAATACCTGACATGTCAATACCGAAAATCTGAAATCCATTCCTCGATCGCGGGAGTTCGCCCCTTCAATCGCGCGCGGTGTCGAGATGTGCGGGAATACACGGACACGCCCAGCCCGAAGGCAGATTCGGCTCAGAAGATCTCGATATCCGCCGCCGTCACCGTTGCGTTCTGCTCGAACGTCGCCACCAGTTCAAGATCATCGGGTTACCATCGAGCTGGATCACGGTCTGCATGAAAAGCTGCTCCACATGCGCCTCGAGCGCGTAGCTGCGGAAGGCGAGCACCACGTCCACACCCTCGCCGAACTGCTCGATCGCCGTGTCACCCTGCGCGCGGATCAGGTAGCGGTCGTTGCCCAGACCCCCGACCAGCGTGTCGTTGTTCTTGCCGCCGTCGAGCACGTTGTCGGCATCGTTGCCGGTGATTCGGTTCATCAGCCCGTTGCCTGCCCCGAGCCGTGCCGGGTCCGGCCACTTCGTCAGATGCTCATAATAGGTGGCAGGGGCGAGGCGTTGTTACAGAACTCTGACCGCGATGGATTCACATCACGAATCCAGTCGGTTAGACGGGTTGCATGAGCAAGCCAGAGCCCGCCCGTTACCGCACGACGAACTGGTCCAACTACAACGCCGCGCTGCGCAATCGCGGGTCGTTGCTGATCTGGCGGGACAAGGAGATGACCTGGCACGCGCCGCTGCCACAGCGCCATCATCGCACGAGATGGCACGGCCATCATCCCGATCCGCAAGAATGGCAGACCGTGGAAGGAAGATTGCCCAGCTGCTCGGGCCCACAACGAAACCCTGCGCGCCACGCGTCACTACGGTCGAGCGTTCTGGAAACGGTGGACGGGATACCACGTCCGCAGCCGCGCCGAGGCCAAGATGCGCTGCTTCAAGTCCTTCGGCGAGCGCATCGCCGCGAGAGACCCCGACCGCCAGACCGCCGAAATCCACATCCGCGTCGCCCTCATGAACCGCTTCAACGCCCTCGGCACCCCCGAGATCGTCCGCGTGGCATGCCTTCAGTGGGGTAACGGGCAGTCACGCCTGAGGCGTGACTTCTGCAACAACGCCCATCGGAACTGAACAAGCTGATGATACCGGGTCATCACAACCGGAACGGATTACGCAACTACTGGGTGTCGCCGAATTTGATTTTCGACATTGTTCTGATGCGGGCCTTGCATCATGCGGCCCCACTTCTTACACATGTCTTTCACAAACGTTTCACAAAATGGCGGTTCCGGCCTCCATGAGACAGGAACACAATCGTTTCTTTTCAAGGCGTTACGGTGCTTGGGAAAAATTAGGTCCGTTCCCTACCGCCGGAGCCAGAAATCTAGCAAGCTACTGATTTACCTATGAATTCCCGTTTGGGGTTCGTAGGTGTATCACTAGAGTGTATCACCGCTGCGGCGGTGTCCCGGTGCGGATCCCTTTTAGGGAAATGCGACCGATGCTTGCACAGACACACATGTTCCAGCGTGGAGATGCCTGGTACTGGCGCCGCAAGGTTCGCAGGTTATCCCCAAAAATCATCGACTTACAGCTCTCACTCCTCACGACAAGCCGACAGCGGGCTGTTATTGTTGCCAGGCGTGTAACTGCTGAGAGTGAAGTTGTCGTGGAAGCTCTACAACATGGAAAGATTACCATCGAAGAAGCGAGGGCATTTCTGCGTGCCGTGATCCTGCGGGAAACAGAGCGGCTGGAACGTCAGCGTATGGTAATTGCCATGGACATGGGGCCGGGACAGCCCGCGGATGACATGCGGCACGACTGGGCACACAAGACTGCCTGGGGGTTGCTTGCAAGGCAGGGCATCCGGGCAAGTGTCGATCCGACACTCGAGGCCGAGATGAAAAGCCAAGGGATGGGCGTGTTGATTGTCACTGAGAACTGATGGGGTGGATACCCCCTCCCGACGGCATCGCAATATGCCAAGGTGATGTGGGTCACATCACAGGAAGGAGGAAGTATCCATGGAACAAGTTACCATCATCGGGT
>Ga0208112_101094_pt1 | contig 11555 bp, 7 predicted proteins | sample HotLakConsoUCCLE_FD_184736 | JGI IMG/M metagenome (GOLD analysis project Ga0208112, IMG submission 184736) | Hypersaline microbial mat communities from Hot Lake, Washington, USA - Hot Lake Consortium UCC-LE (SPAdes) (version 2) ... | reverse complement strand
CTGCGGCATCCACGCGCGGGCGAGCCGGATCGCGGCCTCGCGGTCCGGACAGATCCCGAAGCCTTTGGTGCGCCGCTTGTTCGCCTCGTTCCCGCGCCCCGGCGGATTGGTGCCGTGCCGCGCCGAGCGCAGGTTGCCGGCGACCGCCCGCGAGCGAGCTTGGGCCTGCCCGGCCTCCTTCCCGGCAGGGACGGCCCGCGCCGCGGCGCCGGCCACCGGCTTGCGGGGCTTGCCCGCACGGGCGCGCAGGTTGCGCATGCATTGCACGCGGCAGCGCGGCCAGCGGGCGCCGAGGCTATCGCATGCGGCCGCCTTGAGGCCCTCGCTGGCAGCGCCGGTCATCCTGGGCACGCCGCACAGGCCAGGGCCGGTGAGAGAGCGGGAAAGCCGGCCCGGAACCTCCCCGCCTCCGGGGGCATGACCGTGATCCCGGGGATCCCGCGCCGCCCACCGGTGTTGACCGCCACGGCCACGGGCTCCGCCATCGAGACGATGCGCCCGGCCTCGCGCAGTTTCACGCCGGTCGCGTCAAGCGGCAGGACGGGCCCGGAGGACGGGCCGATCGCCCTCGAACGAACGGTTCGGGACCGCCCGCACCGGCGCGCGCCGGGACCGCGAGGGATCGGGTGCCGGGACATGTGTTGCAGGTGTCGCGCAGTATCCGCGGCCCGCATGGGCGACGCCGGCCCAGCCGATCGTCCGCAGTGGCATCGAGTCCGGGCCTCGGAGATCCAGTGGAGCGGGTAACGGGAATCGAACCCGTAACTTAAGCTTGGGAAGCTCGCGTGATACCTTTTCACCATACCCGCCCGGGCAGCGCCGATCTGTAGAATCCCCCGCGGTCCCGGTCAAGGGGCAGAACGCGGCTTCGCCGGATCAGGCGCGGCGGCGGCGTCGGCGGCGGCCGCCCTCGGCTTCGTCCCCGCCGCCGGTGTTGAAGCTCACATTCGGCAGCGTGGCGATCCGCGCCAGTTCCGGGAAAGGGTCCGTGGCGTGGGGAATCGCGTTGGCGTTGACGAAATGCTCCTGGAATTTCGGCTCGATCGCGGTTTCCACCTTGGTGATGTCGCGCACCGTGGCCTCGATCGCCCGGCGCGCGCCGAGGTTGCACAACGCGATCCGCGCGCCGGTGCCGGCGGCGTTGCCCGCGCTGGTGACCTTGTCCAGCGCCACGTCGGGGATCATGCCCAGCACCATCGCATGCAGCGGCGAGATATGCGCGCCGAAGGCGCCCGCCAGAACCACGCGGTCCACCTTGTCCACGCCGCGCTCGTCCATGAGCAGGCGTGCGCCCGCGTAGAGCGCCGATTTCGCCAGCTGGATCGCCCGGATGTCGCCCTGGGTCACGGTGATGCGCGGGCCGCCTTCGGCGCTGCCGTCATGCACCAGATAGGCATGGGTGCGGCCCCCGGCCACGCAGCGCGCCGTGCCGGTCTGTTCGGCCGATCCGATCAGTCCCGACGGGTCCAGCAGCCCCGCCATCCGCATCTCGGCCACCGCCTCGATGATGCCCGAGCCGCAGATGCCGGTGATTCCGCCAGGGCCGACCGCGTCGGCAAAACCGTCCTCGTCCGACCAGAGCGCACAGCCGATCACGCGGAAGCGGGGTTCCTTCGTGACAGGGTCGATCCGGATTGCCTCGATCGCGCCGGGGGCCGCGCGCTGGCCCGAGGAGATCTGCGCCCCCTCGAAGGCCGGCCCGGTGGGCGAGGAGCAGGCCAGCACGCGCGAGCGGTCGCCCAGCAGGATCTCGGCATTGGTGCCCACATCCACGATCAGCGCCAGGTCCTCGGACTTGCCCGGCTCCTCCGACAGGGCCACGGCGGCCGCGTCGGCGCCCACATGCCCGGCGATGCAGGGCAGGATGTAGGCGCGCGCGCGGCGGTTGATCGACCCCAGGCCCAGGTCGCGCGCCTCCATCTCGATGCTGTCCGAGGTGGCGAGCGCGAAGGGCGCCTGGCCCAGTTCCACCGGGTCGATCCCGAGCAGCAGGTGATGCATCACCGGGTTGCAGACGAAGACCGTCTCGACGATGAGCGACGCCTCAATCCCGCCCTCGCCCGCGATCTCCGCCGCCAGCGTGTCGATCGCCTCGCGCACCGCGCGGGTCATCTCGGCATCGCCGCCCGGGTTCATCATGGCATAGCTCACCCGGCTCATCAGGTCCTCGCCGAAGCGGATCTGCGGGTTCATGATCCCCGAAGAGGCGATCACCTCGCCGGTGTCGAGGTCGGTCAGATGCGCGGCGATCGTGGTGGAGCCCAGGTCGATCGCGAGGCCGTAGAGCCCGCCCTCGTGCAGCCCGGGCCAGACCTCGATCACCCGCGGCACCGCCGCGGCGTCGGAACGGTGCAGCGCGACGGTGATCTTCCAGTCTCCCTTGCGCAACACCGGCTGGAGCCGGGCCAGCAGCGAGACGTCGCAGGTCACCTGCGCGATGCCCCATTGCGCCTTCAGCGCGCGGGCCACCCGCTCGAAATCGCCGGTGGGCTCGTGCATGTCGGGCGCGTCCACCTCGATGAAATGCAGGCGTGTGGCCGGGTCCATCACCATGGCCCGCAGGGTGGCGGACTTGCGCACCACCTGGCGGTGGACCTGGCTCTCGGGCGGCACGTCGATCACCACGTCGCCCATGATCGTCGCCTGGCAGCCCAGCCGGCGGCCCGGCTTCAGCCCGCGTTTCTCGTCATAGCGCGCCTCCACCGCGTTCCATGCCGACAGGGCGTCCTCATGCACGGTGACGCCATGCTTGGAGAATTCGCCGTAGCTGGGTGTCACCTGGCACTTGGAGCAGATGCCCCGCCCGCCGCAGACCGAGTCGAGATCCACGCCGAGCTGGCGCGCGGCGGTCAGCACCGGGGTGCCGGCGGGAAAGCGGCCGCGCTTGCCGGAGGGGGTGAAGACGACGAGGGGGTCGGCGCTCATGGGGACAACTTCCTGTCAAAAGGGGCTGGGCGGAACATAGACTCCGGGCGCGCGGGAAAAAGGCGGGATGCGGCAGAATCCCGTCCGCGCGCGTCATCGGCGCATGAAATCTTTTCAACACCATCATGCGGCGGGCTGGAGCCGGCGGGTCAGCGCGCCCCGCGCGCGCGGAACACGAAACCAAGAAAGTTCAGCAGCACTTGCGCGGCCAGCACCGAGGTCGAGCCCGTCGGGTCGTAGTCGGGCGCCACCTCCACCAGGTCCATGCCCACCACCTTGTGGCGCTGCGCGACCTGCTGCAACAGCTCCAGCACCTCGTAGTAGAGGAAGCCGCCATGGCTGGGCGTGCCGGTGCCCGGCGCGATCGAGGGGCAGAAGGCGTCGACATCCAGCGTGACATAGACCCGTGCGCCCCCGGGAATGCGCGCGGCCAGCGCCTCGGGGCCCAGGGCGCGCGCCTGCCGCACCGACAGGATGTCCGAGCCTCGGGCGCGGGCATCGTCGTAGCCCTCCTTCGCGGTGGACGACACGTTGCGGATGCCTAGCTGGGTCAGCCCGGTCACATGTGCCTGCTCCGCGGCGCGGCGCATCGGGTTGCCGTGGCCGTGGCGCACGCCGTGGCGCTCGTCCACGAAATCCAGATGCGCGTCGATCTGCAGGATGTGGATCGGGCCCTCGCCGTCGAAGGCGCGGATGCAGGGGATGTTGACCGAATGGTCGCCCCCGATCACCACCGGCAGCGCGCCCGCACCCAGCGCGGCGCGCACGCCGGCCTCGATATTGGCGTGGCTCTGCTCGGTATCCGTGTGGACGATGTCGGCATCGCCCATGTCCACGATCCGCACCGATCCGGGCAGGTAGGTGGCGTCGTCCTCGTGGTCATAGGCCCCGGCATGGCCGAAGCTGAACAGGGTAGAGGCCTCGCGCACCGCCCGCGGCCCGAAGCGCGCGCCCGCGCGCCACTGGGTGCCCGCGTCGAAGGGGGCGCCCAGGATCGCCACATCGGCCTCCAGCGCGCTCCAGTCCGGTTGCCAGGGCCGCTTGCCGAAGGTGCAGATCCCCACGAATGGCAGGTCCAGCCTGCCGCCCTCGTATCCATGCGTGCCCATCTGTCCTCCGGTGAAACGCCGCTTCCCATGCTGGCGGCCGAGGTAGGGCGACACAACCCGGAATCGGGGTTTTCCCGCCCCGCCATCCATGCAATAGGGAAGCGCCAAACGATCCCACGCAGGAGAGACCCGATGGAGATTCGTGAGGCGTTGACCTTCGACGACGTATTGCTTGTTCCCGCGGCGTCCGACGTGATGCCCAGCACCGCGAACACCGCGACCCGCGTCACAAGGTCGATTTCGCTCAACATTCCGCTGCTCAGTTCGGCCATGGACACCGTGACCGAAAGCCAGATGGCGATCACCATGGCGCAGGCGGGTGGCATGGGCGTGATCCACCGCAACCTGAACACCCAGGAACAATCCGACGAGGTGCGCCGGGTCAAGCGGTTCGAATCCGGGATCGTCTACAACCCGATCACGCTGACACCCGACCAGACGCTGGCGGATGCCAAGGCGCTGCAGGCGCGCTACCGGGTCACCGGCTTTCCGGTGGTGGACGCCAGGGGCCACGTGGTGGGCATCGTGACCAACCGCGACATGCGTTTCGCCACCTCCGACGAGACCCCGGTCCGGGTGATGATGACCTCCGAGAACCTGGCCGTGCTGACCGAACCGGCCGATCGCGACGAGGCCAAGAGCCTGATGAAGGCACGCCGGATCGAGAAGCTTCTGGTGACCGACCGCGCCGGCCGGCTGACCGGTCTGCTGACGCTGCGCGACACCGAGCAGGCCGTGCTGAACCCCACGGCCTGCAAGGACGAGCTGGGCCGGCTGCGCTGCGCTGCCGCCTCGACCGTGGGCGATGCCGGGTTCGAGCGCTCCGCCGCGCTGATCGACGCGGGCGTCGACCTCATCGTGATCGATACCGCGCACGGGCACTCGATCTCGGTGGCGCAGGCGGTGGAGCGGGTCAAGAAGCTGTCCAACGAGGTGCAGGTGGTCGCGGGCAACGTGGCCACCGCCGAGGCCACCCGCGCCCTTATCGACGCCGGCGCGGACGCGGTGAAGGTGGGGATCGGGCCCGGCTCGATCTGCACCACGCGTATTGTGGCCGGGGTGGGCATGCCCCAGCTCACCGCGATCATGGATTGCGCGCAGGAGGCGGGCGACGTGCCGGTGATCGCCGATGGCGGGATCAAGTTCTCGGGCGATTTCGCCAAGGCGATCGCCGCGGGCGCGTCCTGCGCGATGGTGGGCTCGATGCTCGCCGGCACCGATGAAAGCCCCGGCGAGGTGATCCTCTACCAGGGGCGCAGCTTCAAGAGCTACCGGGGCATGGGCTCGCTGGGCGCGATGGCGCGCGGCTCGGCCGACCGGTATTTCCAGAAGGATGCGGCCAGCGACAAGCTGGTGCCCGAGGGGGTCGAGGGGCAGGTGCCCTACAAGGGCGCGGCGGCAAACGTCATCCACCAGCTGGTGGGTGGGCTGCGCGCGGCGATGGGCTATACCGGCTGCCATACCGTCGAGGAAATGCGCAGCCAGTGCCGGTTCGTGCGGATCACCGGAGCCGGGCTCAAGGAAAGCCATGTCCACGATGTGCAGATCACCCGCGAAAGTCCGAACTACCGTCTTTCCTAGTCTGGCCAAGATCTTGCGCCTTGAATTTCAAGTCTTGCGCGAAGGTGCCGCATGACGCCCTCAGCGCGCCTCCAGGCCGCGGCCGGGTTGCTGGACGACATCCTTTCGGGCAGCCCGGCCGAGAAGGCGCTGACCTCCTGGGGGCGCCGCGCGCGCTATGCCGGATCGAAGGACCGTGCCGCGGTGCGCGACCTGGTCTACGAGGCGTTGCGGCGGCGCCGCTCGCTGGCGGCGCTGGGCGGGGCGGAGACCGGGCGCGGCCTGATGCTGGGGCATCTGCGCGACACCGGGGTCGACCCGGAGACGATGTTCACCGGCGAGGGGCACGCGCCACCGCCACTGTCCGGGGCGGAGCGTGCGGCGGGTCACCATCCGCAGGGCGCCGCGGCGCGCGACCTGCCGGATTGGCTTTGGCCGCTGTTCCATGCGTCGCTGGGCCCGGCTGCCGAGCAGGTGGCGCTCGCGCTGCGGCACCGGGCGCCGGTTCATCTGCGCGCCAACCTGCTCAGGACCGACCGGGCCGGGGCGGCCGAGGCGCTTGCCCGCGAAGGGATCGAGACGCACCCGTTGGAGACGGCCGCGACCGCGTTGGAGGTCACGAAGGGCGCGCGGGCCGTCGCACGGTCACGGGCTTTTCTTTCGGGATTGGTGGAGTTGCAGGACGCCGCCAGCCAGGCCGTCGCCGCGGCGCTTGCTCCGGTGACGGGCCGCGTGCTGGATTATTGCGCCGGCGGGGGCGGCAAGACGCTTGCGCTGGCGGCGCTGTCGGGCGCCGAGGTTTTCGCGCATGACGCGGCCCCCCGCCGCATGGCGGGCCTGCCCGAGCGCGCGGCGCGTGCCGGAGCCAGGGTGCGGCTGGTCGAGGCACCGGAGGCCGCGCCGGCTTTCGATCTCGTCCTGTGCGACGCGCCCTGTTCCGGCAGCGGTGCCTGGCGGCGCGATCCCGAGGGCAAATGGGCCCTCACGCCCGAAACGCTCGCCCGTCTGAACGCCACGCAGGACGCGATCCTGCGCGCGGCGGCGCCGCTTGTCGCCCTGGGCGGGCGGCTGGCCTACGCCACCTGCTCGGTGCTGGAGCCCGAGAACGGGGCTCGCGTGGCCGCGTTCGTGGCAACGCATCCAGGCTGGCAGGTGCTGGATGAGCGCCGCTGGTTGCCGGGGGGCGGCGGCGATGGTTTCTACCTTGCGGTGTTGACGCGGCATGATTGAGGCGTCTATTCAACCTATGGGTGCAAATCGCGCCTGTTAAGCGGCGCTTAAGTTTCAACCGGCGAAATGGGCGCGACGCGAATCTTCGAAAGGTGCCCGACCGGTGGTTCACTCCGTGCTCACTCCCGGGCCCGTGACCAGGGCTGCCTGGAACATGGGCCCTCGTTTCTGGGTGATGCCAGCCCTGGGCGCACTGCTGGTGATTGCCGGGCTTCTGGTGCTGCCGGGCGCGTTTGGGATCGGCGCGCTCTCCGCCGGGGGAACGCTTTTTGCCGTCTCGGTCGGCATGCGACTTTTCGGAGCCGTGGCCGGCTGGCGGCGGAACCGCGGGCTCGCGGCGATTTCGGATTTCGTCATACACGATGCCGTGCCCTGTTTCCTCACCGACGACACCGGGGAGTTGCAGTTCTACAACCAGGCGGCCGAACGCATGCACGGCGCCGCCGAGGCGGAGACACTGGCTGGCGCCTTGCGCGGAACGCTGGCCAATCCGCTGGCAGTGATCGGCCGGCTGCGCGAAAGGGCGCTCTCGGCCGGATCGGCCCGGGAGGACGTGGTCACCCGGCGCGGCAATTTGCGGCTGTCCGCGCAGCGCATCGGGAAGCGGGCGCTGCTGTGGCGGGTCGAACCATTCGCGGACCGGCCCGAGGCGCTGTCGGGGGGCGAGGCAGTGGGTGTGCCGCGGCTGACCGTGGGCCGCGGCGGCACGATCCTGTTCATGAACGATCCCGCGCGCCGGCTGGTCGGGGGCAGGGCGCGCGCGCTCGATCGGCTGTTCGCAGCGCCGCCCGTGCCCGGCCAGGTATGCGACCTCGATACCGCCGATGGCAGGGTGCGCGCGCTGGTTGTCGAACTGCCCTCCAACGGCGCCCGCAAGGAGCTGTTCCTTTTTCCCGCGCCCGAGTCTCCCGCGTCCGACGGAGCGCCACCCTCCGCGCTTTCCGGAGATGTGGAGCGCCTGCCGGTGCCACTCTTGCGCCTCGCGCCGGACGGTCGTTTGCTCAGCGCCAATCGCGAGGCGCGGCGCCTGATCGGCGGCGGCATCGATGCCGAGACGCGGCTCTCCGATCTCATGGAGGGGCTGGGCCGGCCCCTGAACGACTGGCTTGCGGATGCCGCGGAAGGGCGCGGCCTCAACCGGTCGGAATTCCTCCGCCTCAACCGCAAGGATCGAGAGGTGTTCGTTCAGGTCACCCTGAACCCGATCGACGATGGTGGGGAGGCGGCGCTGATCGCGGTGCTGAACGACGCGACCGAACTCAAGACCCTCGAGGCGCAGTTCGTCCAGAGCCAGAAGATGCAGGCGATCGGCCAGCTTGCGGGCGGGGTGGCGCATGATTTCAACAACCTCTTGACGGCGATCTCGGGCCATTGCGACCTGCTGCTGCTGCGCCACGACCAGGGCGATCCGGACTATGCCGATCTCGTGCAGATCAGCCAGAATGCCAATCGAGCGGCGGCGCTGGTGAGCCAGTTGCTGGCGTTCTCGCGCAAGCAGACCTTGCGCCCGCAGGTACTGGACCTGCGCGAGACGTTGTCCGATCTCACCCATCTCCTCAATCGCCTGGTGGGCGAGCGGGTCAGCCTGACCCTCAGTCACGATCCGGTGCTGTCACCCGTCCGCGCCGACAAGCGACAACTCGAACAGGTGATGATGAATCTCGTGGTCAATGCCCGCGATGCCATGCCGGAGGGCGGGGAGATCCGGATCGAGACCGAGGGCCTCACGCTGCGCGCCCCGCTCGAGCGCGGCCGTGCGACCGTACCGCCGGGTGCCTATGTGACGGTCAAGGTCACCGACGAGGGCGTGGGAATCCCGCAGGAGGATCTCGAAAAGGTCTTTGAGCCCTTCTTCACCACCAAGCGGGTAGGGGAGGGCACGGGCCTCGGGCTGTCCACCGTCTATGGAATCGTGAAGCAGACGGGGGGGTTCATCTTCGTCGACAGCGCGCCCGGTTCGGGCACCTGCTTCACACTCTACCTTCCTGTGCATTCCGGCGAGCTGCGCCCGGTCGAGCCTGCGCCCGCCCGACCCACGCGGCCGCTGACCTCGCGGCGCGAGGCGGTGATCCTGCTGGTGGAAGACGAGGCCCCGGTGCGCGCCTTCGCGTCGCGCGCGCTGCGGCTGCGCGGCTACACGGTGATCGAGGCGTCCTCCGCCGAGGAGGCGCTGGCCACTCTCGAGGACCGCGAACTTGCTGTCGATGTCTTCGTCACCGACGTGGTCATGCCTGGCCGCGACGGTCCCAGCTGGGTGCGCGAGGCGCTTCGGGATCGTCCCGAAACCCGCGTGGTCTTCGTCTCGGGATATGCCGAGGAAAGCTTCGAGGGCGACCGGTCGCGCCTGCCCAACGCCGTGTTCCTGCCCAAGCCCTTCTCGCTGGAAGACCTGGCGGAAACCGTCCACCGCCAGTTGCACTGAACCTCAATGCCCGGGTGTCCGGGCGGGCTGCGGTCATCCCAGACGCTCCCAGAGTTCGAAATCTTCGGCGTGCTTCCTGCGCAGGCGGCGCTCCAGCGCCGGCGACAGCGATAGAGTGCCCTCCGGCGAGACATTGCGCACCGGGAGTTCGATCCGCTCGCCGAGGCGCGCCTCCAGGAAGTCCGACAACAGTTCCAGCCGCTCGTAGCGGAACAGGTGATCCACCGCCGCTCCGCTTGGTCGCGGCGACACGAACCTGGCCTGGCTGCCCACATCGGCGAAGGCCGGGCGCTGGCCTTGCAGGTAGCCTTCGACGAACGTGTCGAAGCTGATCCCATGCGTGGAGACCGGCTTGCCGCGGGTGAACGGGCGCTGGCGGTAGCGATACCAGCTTCCCAGCCAGCTCAACGGCTCGCGGATCACGGCGAGGGTTTCGGGGGTCGTGCCGCAGACCTTCTCGAAGATCGGCCGGAAAAACCGGTCATACCGGTAGAGCGGCGCGTGCTTCAGCTCCGGGGGATCGCGCACGACGACGCCCGCCATCGGCCCCAGCGCGGCCTCGAAGGCCGAGGTTCCGGTCTTGGGAACGGACAGGAAGACCAGCCCCTCCTTGACGAAAACAAGCATGTGACCTGGCCCTCCCGGTCGGCACTCCGCGCAAATCCACCATAAAGGTTTGATTAACCCAGCGGGCGTATAACCGGAAGCAGGGAATGGGACTTGCAATGTTCGTGTTTTGCCCTCATGGTGAAAAGGAACATTACGCGAACAAATGCGGCGATTGCCGCCGACCGCAGGGTGTGGAATAAGGAACGAAATCCTATGGCAACGGCAGATCTTCTCTCCATGGACAGCAGGAAAAACCCCGACAAGCAGAAGGCGCTCGACAGCGCACTGGCGCAGATCGAGCGCCAGTTCGGCAAGGGCTCGATCATGAAGCTCGGCGGCGACAACCCGATCAAGGATATCGAGGCCACGTCGACAGGATCGCTCGGTCTTGACATCGCGCTGGGGATCGGCGGGCTGCCCAAGGGCCGTATCATCGAGATCTACGGGCCGGAAAGCTCCGGCAAGACCACTCTGACGCTCCATTGCGTGGCTGAGGAGCAGAAAAAGGGCGGCGTCTGCGCCTTCGTGGATGCCGAGCACGCGCTCGATCCGCAATATGCCCGCAAGCTGGGCGTCGATCTCGACGAGCTTCTGATCTCGCAGCCCGATACCGGCGAACAGGCACTGGAGATCACCGACACGCTGGTGCGCTCCGGGGCGGTCAGCATGGTGGTGGTGGATTCCGTTGCCGCGCTCACGCCGAAATCCGAGCTCGAGGGCGACATGGGCGATTCGAGCGTGGGCGTGCAGGCGCGGCTCATGAGCCAGGCCATGCGCAAGTTGACCGGCTCGATCTCGCGGTCCAACTGCATGGTGATCTTCATCAACCAGATACGCATGAAGATCGGCGTCATGTTCGGCAGTCCCGAGACCACGACGGGCGGCAACGCGCTGAAATTCTATTCCTCGGTGCGGCTCGACATCCGCCGGATCGGCGCCATCAAGGACCGCGACGAGGTGGTCGGCAACGCGACCCGCGTCAAGGTGGTCAAGAACAAGGTGGCCCCGCCCTTCAAGCAGGTGGAATTCGACATCATGTATGGCGAGGGCATCTCCAAGACCGGGGAGCTTCTCGATCTCGGCGTGAAGGCCGGCGTGGTGGAGAAATCGGGAAGCTGGTTCAGCTACGGCGACGAGCGCATCGGGCAGGGTCGCGAGAACGCAAAGACCTACCTCAAGGAAAACACCTCCGTGGCGAACGAGATCGAGGACAGGATTCGCGCGGCCCACGGGCTGGATTTCCATATGTCCGAAGACGGAGGCGATGCGGATGTGATGGAGAGCTGAGGCACAGGTTCACTGGGCATGGACAGACCCGGGAGGGGCGGATAAACCTCCCGGGACACCCCCGGCCAATGCTGAAAAGAGCCCGAGATCCATGCCAAGCCTGAACGACATTCGTTCGACCTTTCTATCCTATTTCGCCAAGCGGGGTCACGAGATCGTGCCCTCCAGTCCGCTTGTCCCGCGAAACGATCCCACCCTGATGTTCGCCAATTCGGGGATGGTCCAGTTCAAGAACCTCTTCACGGGCGTGGAGCATCGCGACTACACGCGCGCGTCCACGGCGCAGAAATGCGTACGTGCCGGCGGCAAGCACAACGATCTCGACAATGTGGGCTACACCGCGCGCCATCATACCTTCTTCGAGATGCTGGGGAATTTCAGCTTCGGCGACTATTTCAAGGAAGAGGCGATTC
>Ga0208112_101093_pt1 | contig 11597 bp, 12 predicted proteins | sample HotLakConsoUCCLE_FD_184736 | JGI IMG/M metagenome (GOLD analysis project Ga0208112, IMG submission 184736) | Hypersaline microbial mat communities from Hot Lake, Washington, USA - Hot Lake Consortium UCC-LE (SPAdes) (version 2) ... | reverse complement strand
AGCATGGGCAACGACCGCTACGGCTGCGAGATCATCGCCGAGAAGGTCGACTTCCTGAGCCGCCCGAAGTCGGCCGAGAACGAAAACCCCGAGCTGGTCGACCGCGACGACGAGATCCCGTTCTGAGGAACGGGGTCTCCCCACGGGTCCGGCGGGGAAACCCGCCGGGTTCGAGGCAATTCCGCAAGGCAGATAAGAGTCCATCTTCCTGATTCAGCACAAAACGCAAATATCCTTGAGCCGCAATAAACGGGCACTAAACATTGTAGGTGCAGATCAGTCGATCCTCCTGCGTTCTTGTTGTTAGTGACAGCACATTCTGTTGCATTGCTTTGCTGTAGCACAACCAGTAGTATTGCGCCTGATTAGGAGTGCTCGCATATGAAGTTGACCAGGTTCAGAGTTTCCAATTTCCGGTCCGTGTCCGACAGCGGTTGGCTTGAGGCCGACGACGTGACAGCGCTGATTGGGGTCAACGAGTCTGGCAAGACGAACTTGCTGCTGCCACTTTGGAAGCTCAAGCCTGCCCAAGACGGTGAGATTCAACCGACGTCCGACTATCCCAAAACGATGTTCGGAGAAATCCGCAACGCGCCGGGCGACTACCACTTCATTGAAGCCGAGTTTGATACCGGTGCTTCAGGAGCTGCCATCGCGCAAGCGGCTGGCATCTCGGCTGAGATCGCTGAGACGGTCCGTGTCACCCGCTTCTTCGACGGTCACTACGACATCGAATTTCCAAAGCACCAACGGATAACCACCGTTGCGCAGGAGTGGCTCGCGGGCAAGCTAACCGGGGCCGCAGGCGCAGTTGAAGCGGCGCAGGCGCTCAAGAAAGAAGCCGAGTTGCAGCCTCAGTTGGTTCAGGGCCTCAGGGCCACGTCTGACGCGCTGCCCGACACGGAGAACCTTGGAGCAGTTCAGTTGCGCGCGGCCATCAAAGCAGTCGATGCGCTAATACCCGAAGAGCCCGCAGAGACCAGTGTTATTGTCCCGATGGTTAGGCAGCTATCGTCAGAGCTAGACGACCAGCTCCGCGTGCTAATGACACCGCCACCAGGCCGTGTCGAAGGCGTTGAAGCAGTAGTCGTGAACGCAATCCCGCCATTTGTCTATTACTCCAACTACGGCAACCTCGATTCAGAAATCTACCTGCCGCATGTCGTTGAGAACCTCGCGCGACAGGATTTGGGGGCGAAAGAAGCCGCAAAGGCGAGAACGCTGCGTGTGCTTTTCAGCTTCGTGCAGTTGGAGGCAAAGGAAATCCTAGAACTCGGACGTGACTTCAAAGAGGTGAATGGCCAGAACCGAGAGCCAACCGCAGATGAAATTGCCGCAATCGCGGAGCAGAAACGGACGCGCTCAATCCTGCTGCAATCCGCTGGCGCAACTCTGACCACTCGTTTTCGGGATTGGTGGAAGCAAGGAGATTACCGCTTCCGTTTTGAGGCGGACGGAAATCACTTTCGTATTTGGGTTGCTGACGACCGGCGTCCGACTGAGGTAGAACTTGAGAACCGAAGCACGGGTTTGCAGTGGTTCCTGAGTTTCTATCTCGTCTTCCTTGTCGAAAGCCGAGGCGACCACAAAAAGGCGGTGCTGCTTCTAGACGAACCAGGCGTGTCGCTGCACCCGCTTGCCCAACGTGACCTCTCTGCATTCTTTGAAAGTCTGTCCCAGACCAACCAGATCATCTATACATCGCACTCGCCCTTCCTGGTCGACGCGGATCGACTTGAGCGGGCTCGGAAAGTCTATGTAGCAGCCGACGGCACCACGAAGGCGACGCCAAACCTGCGGCATAGCGAGGGCCGGGATGAGCAGGCGGGAGCGGCGTATGCAGTCCATTCTGCACTGAACCTGAGCGTTGCTGAGAGCCTACTTGTTGGTTGTCGGCCCGTGCTGGTCGAAGGCCCGTCAGATCAGCATTACCTGACAGCAATCAAGGCTCTCTTGGTCTCCGGTGCGAAAATTACGCCCAAACGAGAACTGGTCTTCCCACCGTCTGGCGGAACGAAAACCGCGCGGGTAGTGGCCAGCATCCTCACTGGTCGCGACGAAGTGCTTCCGATGATGCTGCTCGACGACGATGGACCTGGCCGACAGATGCGCGCCAACCTGGCTCAGGGTCTGTATGCAGAAAGCCCGGAGAAGGTGCTTAGCGTCGCAGCCCACGTTGGCTACGAGCGTGCCGAGATCGAAGACTTGATTCCATTCGATATCATTGCCGACGAACTGGACCGAATGGAACGCGAACCAGACGAGAGGTTCGCGGACGTTGTACAGGCAGGCCAGCCAATTGTGGGCCAGATCGAAGCCTGGGCACAGGCCCAGGGCGTGCAACTTGACGAACATTGGAAAGTGCCTCTGTCGATCAAGGTTAAACAACGGATGCTGACACGAGGATTGAACGCGATTCCGCCGGATGTGGTGGATAGGTGGGTCGGGTTGTTCGAGGCATTCTCGCCACAAGACGCTCCGTAGTGGCGCCTGAAGGCGAGCGAGGTAAGCGCAAAAAGCTACCTTCGGTTCGAAATAGCATGAATACCAGCTCGGTCCTGCATTGCACGACTTTTGAAGAGTGAGAGGAGTGCCGGTTTCCCGGTGACGGGTTGAGGGCTGGGAGAGTGGCTCCCGGCGCCTGTCACGGAGGAATGCCGATGGGCGTTGTAGAAGTTCTGGATCCGGTGCAGCCGACGCGTGCTGGTGGCTGGAAGGTGGATGTAAGCCTGGGTGAGCGGAACGGGCGGGTGTCGTCCGAATGGTTCAACCGGCCCGATGACGAGCGGTATCTCTCGCTCGACGATCTCTGGGCCAATGTGAAAGGCCGCTCCGAGCGCAGCCTCAGCCGCGTGGTGCAGACGGCGGACATCCGCGTCGAGGCGGCGCGCGACAACCCCGAGCGGTTGCACCTGATGCTGCCGAAGGCACATGAACCGGTGGCGCCCACGCATTGGGCCTTCGGTCAACTTGCCAGCATCGTCGGCGCGCCGGCGTCCTACCTGCGGCAGTTGCCCGCGCCGCTGGCGGGGATCAACCTGCAATACGGCCTGACCAACCACCGCGCCGAGCAGGTGAAGACCTTCGAGACCGAAGATGGCCGCACGGAGTTGCGCGCGGTGACCGGCCCCGATTATGGCCGCATCCACGATTTTGAGCTGGTCGAGGCGGTGCAGCGCATTGCGGGCAATGGCACGGGTGACACGCGCTGGAAGGTGCCGGGGGTGCTCGACTGGTCGACCGGGGTCTACAACCCCGATGTCGAGATCAGCCGCGACACGACCACGCTCTATGCCTCGGACCGCGACGTCTTCCTGTTCCTTGTCGACGATCGCAACCCGATCGAAGCGGGCAAGCTGCCGGACGGCTCCCCCGATCTTTACTTCCGGGGCTTCTACTGCTGGAACTCCGAAGTTGGTGCCAAGACCCTCGGCATGGCGAGCTTCTACCTGCGGGCGGTGTGTCAAAACAGGAATCTGTGGGGCGTCGAGGATTTCCAGGAGATCCGCATCCGGCATTCGAAATACGCCGCCTCGCGCTTTGCCCATGAGGCGGCCCCGGCGCTGACGCGCTTCGCCAATTCCTCGCCGCAGGGCTTCGTGAATGGCATCAAGGCCGCGCGGCAACAGATCGTGGCGCGCAGCGATGAGGATCGCGCGGATTTCCTGCGCAAGCGGGGCTTCTCGAAGGCGGAGTCCGGCAAGATCATCGAGAAGGTGCTGATGGAAGAGGGCCGCCCGCCGGAGAGCATCTTCGACTTCGTGCAGGGCATCACGCGGCTTGCGCGCGACAAGACCCAGCAGGATGCCCGCCTCGACATGGAGGGGCGCGCCAAGAAGCTCCTCGACCGGGTCGGCTGACTCCGGGCTCGACAACGCGACCGCCTGCATCGGCGGCGGTCGCGCACTCCTTTTCCACATGCATACCACTCGCCCCGCCCCGAGAGGGCAGGGGGTTCCGGTGCGTGCAATTCAGCGAGACCCAAATGACCCCCCAGGAAGAAACCGTCATCCTCGAGGCCCGTGACATCCTCGGCCGCTACCTCAGCCAGAACCCGGTCATCGGCAGCTGGCAGGCGCTCATGGACTATTGCGCGTTCAGCGTCCGCGGACCGGTCGAGCGCTTCCACGTCCTCTATCTCGACCGCAAGAACCGCATCATCGCCGATGAGCTTCTCTCGACCGGCACGGTTGACCACGTCCCGGTCTATCCGCGCGAGGTGATCAAGCGAGCGCTGATGCTGAACGCCAGCGCCTTGATCCTGATCCACAACCACCCCTCGGGCGATCCGACGCCCTCGGAGGCCGATCTCAGCATGACCAAGGAGATCCAGAAGGGGTGCGGGTATCTCGGCCTGACTTTGCACGACCACATCATCGTCGGTGCCGGGACGGAGCTGAGCCTGCGGGCCATCGGCAAGCTCTGAGGGCCCATCGGACCCATCACCGCTGCCCCTTCGAGGAAGAGGGCGGCGGTTTGGTCTTTGACGGATGAGGCGGGGAGAGAGGCTTCCCGCGCCGTCGGAGATCTTCCCATGTTCGACCTGCCATTGCCCATCCACCCGACCGCCTACGCGCGGGGCGTCCCGCCGCATTTTCCCTTGGGCGACACCGAATCCAGTCACCCCTTCGCCCTGACCCTCTCGTGTCGCGCTGCCCCGCTCGTCCTCGCCCGCTTCGCGACGTTGGCCGAGGCCATGCAGGGCGCAATTGACCATGCCGAGGTGATCGCCCCGGGTGCCGCACCCCAGCTTCTGGCAATCCTCGACCGCGACGAGCGCCTTGTGCTGGCCGGGGCGGCCAGCGACCACGCCGTCGCCTGGTGCCACCCGGTGACGAGCGCGGCCGAGGCGAGGGGCGTCGTGACTGAGGCAAGCCAGCTGCGCGCGCAGGCGGGCCACGCTGCCGCATGGGGCGAGGCCGATCTCGCGCCGCGGCTGCGCCACCGCGCCGATCTTCTGGACGGGCGTCTCGTCGACCCGCTCTGGCGCGCCTTCGCCGCCCGGGCGCTGCAGGTCGCGGCGTGAGGCCCGAGAGACAGAGTAGGTCAGGGGGGATTTGGAGCTTGTCCGGGGGAGAGAGAGAGATCGCCCGGACCGGCTCCGATCCTTTCCCATTACCGGAGAACCCCGATGAACCTCACTGAACCCACCCTCGCGGCACCGATGGCGCCGTCGACCGTCAACATGGCGCAGATCTTCGCCGCGCATGCCGAACGCGAGGCCCGGACCCTCGCCCTGCGCCCCGGCAACAAAGACCGCCTGTTCGACGGCCTCATGGCCGCTGGCATCACCCATGTAACTGTCACCTTCGACGGTGCCGGGGACAGTGGCCAGATCGAAAGCATCGGCGCTTGGTCTGGCGAGACCGCGGTCGAGTTTCCCGCGACGGAGATCGAATATGCAGCGCTGACCTGGGACGACCCCGAGGTCGAGATACGGCAGCTCTTGCTGGAGGATGTGGTCGAGCAGCTCGCCTACGACTTCCTCGCCGACACCCATGGTGGCTGGGAGAACAGCGACGGCGCTTACGGCGAATTCTGCTTCGACGCTTCCGCCCGCTGCATCCATCTTGAGTTCAACGAGCGCTTCACCTCGTCCGAACTCTACACGCACGATTTGTGAGGGGGCAGCGATGGCACATCCCTATCACCACGCCCTGTCCTCGGTGAAGAAATGGGGTGGCACGGTCGATGATTTCATCGCGGTGCATACCTGGTTCGACCAAAGCAAGGAAATCACTGCCGATTTTCGGCACCGGGCCCTGCGGCACCATGCCGAGGGCATATTCATGGCCGAGACGATTTTCGGGCAGACCCTCACGCTGTCGACCGGGCGCATCATCCCGACCCGCTGGGTCGGCGAACAGCACGTGAAGGAAGACCTCGGCTGCATCCCGAGCTTCGCCGACTGGGTGAAGGCCATCCGGCCCGAGCCTTGGATGGGCCGGGCCGAGCGTATCGAAGCGCTGGTCGATCCGCATCTCGCCTCGCCCGTGGTCGAGGTCAGTTAACATGACTGATCCCGCATACTTGCGCCTCGGCCTGCCCGTGACGGCTTCGCCCTACGCCGTCTTGCGTGCAGCGGTCCGGGCGCTGCATCCCGACACGCGCGCCGTGCGCAGCTTCCGGGTGGCGCGCAAACGCTTCTACCGGCAGATGCTCTGCGCGCATGCCGCGCGACAGGCGGCGGGTGACAGTTCCACAGGCTGATCGCCCCCCAACCACCCTTTCATCCCAATCCAGTGCCCGGCCGCCCGGCCGGGTTTTCCCCATTCAGGAGGTCCCCATGGCGGATTACTTCACCCATTTCTCATGCCTGCTCGACGTTGGCACCCCCGACAAGGCCGCCCGCGCGCTCGCGCTGTTTCAGGAACAGCGTGCCGCGGATCAGGACGCCGACGACCCTGAGGTCGCGGGCTTCGATCTCATGCGTCAGGACGCGCCCGAGGGCAGCGCCCTCTGGATCCATGACGACGACCACGGCGATGTCGAGGCCGTCATCCGCTTCGTGCTGCGCCTCGCGGAAGAACTCGATCTCACCGGCCTCTGGGGCTTCCAGTACGCCCTGACCTGCTCCCGGCCTCGCCTCGACGCGTTCGGCGGCGGCGCGCATGTCATCGATCTCGGTGCCCGCAAATCCATCGGCTGGACCAGCAGCCAGGAATGGCTGGCCGCCGCGTTGAACGGGGAGGAAGCCGATGCCTGAGGTGATCTGCACCACCGTCTATCAGTTCCCCGAACTCTCCGATGCCGCCAAGGAAAAGGCGCGCAGCTGGTATCGCGAGCTTGGACCCCACGATGACTGGTGGGACGCGGTCTACGAGGATTTCGAGCGGGTCTGCGAGATCCTCGGCGTCCGGCTCAAAACCACGCCCGTGCGGCTGATGGGCGGAGGGACACGGGCCAAGCCTTGCATCTGGTTCTCCGGCTTCTGGAGCCAGGGGGACGGGGCTTGCTTCGAAAGCTACTGGTCCCACACCAAGGGCGCGGCCGCGCGCATCCGGGACTATGCGCCCCAGGACGGGACGCTGCATGGCATCGCCGACCGCCTGCAGACCATCCAGCGGCGCAACTTCTACCAACTCGCTGCCGAGGTCAGCCACCGGGGACGCTACTATCACGAGTATACCATGTCCGTTGACGTCACCCGCGATAGCCCGACCTGGCAGCCGCCCACCGAGGACGCAGAGGAGATCGTGACCGAGGCGCTGCGCGACCTTGCCCGCTGGCTCTACCGCCAGCTTCAGAGTGAATACGACCACCTTACCTCGGACGAGTCCGTTGAGGACGGCATCATTGCCAATGAATACACCTTCACCGCAGGGGGGCGGCGGTTCGGATGACACATGGGAGGGCTCAACCCATCTCTTGCAGAATATCCAGAATGTATGTATATTCTGCACAAATGGAGACCCAGATCATGCATGATCTTCCCGAGTTCAAGGCGGCCGACCTGACGCGTCACACAAGTGACCTGTTCGACGCGGCCATTCGGTCGCCGATCGCGATCACCAAGCACCGCAAGCCTAAATTCGTGCTGATGAGCATGGACCAGTACCAGCAGCTCGCGCGGGGGGCCACGCAGCAAGCTCACATGATCGACGAGATGCCCGAGGATCTCAAGACGCTGATGATTGAAGGGCTCGAGCGAGACTTGACGCGGGCGGATGACTAAGCCTGCCGCTGGAGAGGTTTTCCGCTATCCGTTCCTTTGGAAACGCGAGCAGATGGCGGGCGAGACTGAGGGCCGCAAGACGCGGCCTGTCTGTATCGCCGTCACTGTCGCCAAGTCCGATAGCGAGACCGTGGTGTTCATCCTGCCGATCACGACGCAGCCGCCCTTGCCCTCGCGCAAGTTTATCGAGGTGCCACAGATCGAGTCGCAACGCGTAAGGTTGGAAACCCATGTCCGCAAATGGGTCATGCTGGACGAGATCAACACCGATATTCTGGAGCGGTCCTATGTCTGGGAGGACCGCACGCCCATTGGCACGTTCAGTTCCGTCTTCACATCCAAAATCCAGTCCAGCCTGATCGCGCTTGCTAGGTCGGGTGGGGCATCCGTTGTCGATCGGCTGAAGTAGTCTCGATCACCGCTGGGTCTGCCCAGAGTCACTTGTTCCCGTCGATCCATTTCGACATCAGCCCCTTGTCGCGGAAACACTCATCCGGCACGGCGCGGCGCTTGATCCGGGCGAGGCGCTCGGCGAAGGCCACCTGCTTTGATGTCGGACGGCTGTCTTGCGCGCCCGGGTTCATCTTGGCTTGTGCGTCGATCCAGGCGCTCAGGGACCGGCGGTCCTGCTGAACCTCCCACGGCAAAAGCATCTGGTTGCGAAGGGCCAGCGCGCGCGCATAGGCGATCTGCTTCGGTGTCGCGGGCAGGGTGTATGTGGTGCTGTCCATCGGGAAACTCCCTTTCTGGCTTGGCCTTCAATATAGAACATAACAGGAACAAAATCAAGCCGCCTGCCCAGATCATGGGGTTCGAAAGGAAGAGGAGGGCCGGGGAGGGTCAGGCCTGAGGGTGCCCGAAAGAGGGTGTCCGGGCCTGATCTTGTCCCTCATTCCGGAGTTTCCCGATGACCCATCTCGTCCCTGTTGTTCAAACGCGCGCACTTGCGTCTGTTGCCCCCATCCCGTCCCCCGATAAGGCCGCCGCGATCTTAAGCGTGGCCGAGGCACTGCAGGCCGATCTCGCGCAAGGATTCCAGATCGACGCGCTGCGCCTGCGCGTTGAGATGGAGCGCGCCTTTGGCGGCTCCGATGCTGACGGCGCCTGGGATTGGAAGCTCGCCTATGAGGCGGGCGAGGTGGCGCTTGTCCTCTTCCTGCGGAAGTTCGGCCGCGCACTTCTGGCCCGGGCGGGTTCACCCGCAGCACTCTTGCCCATGCTCGCCAAGGTGGCAGGCCTCTTGCCCACGCATACCCGGCGCTCGGAGGAGATGGAGCGGTTCCAGCAATTCTCGACGCCGCTGCCGATGGGGCTTGCGGCATTGGCGGCGGCACAGATCACGCCCCGCGATCTTGTGCTGGAGCCTTCGGCCGGGACCGGGCTGCTGGCGATCCTCGCCGAGATCACGGGCGGTAGCCTTGCGCTGAACGAGCTGGCCGACACGCGCGCCGATCTTCTGCGCCACCTCTTTCCGGGGCGACCCGTCACCAATTTCGATGCCGCGCAGATCGACGATCATCTCGACGCGGGCCTGCGCCCGAGTGTCATCCTGATGAACCCGCCATTCTCGGCTGTGGCCAATGTCGATGGTCGCACGACCGAGGCGACGGCCCGGCATCTGCGCTCGGCGCTTGCGCGCCTTGCCCCCGGGGGGCGTCTGGTTGTGATCACGGGTGCGGGTTTTGCGCCCGATGCGTCGGCCTGGTCAGAGACCTTCACTCGCCTGACCGAGACCGCGCATCTGGTCTTCACTGGTGCTGTGTCAGGTGCCGCCTTCGCCAAACACGGCACCAGCTTCGAGACCCGCCTCTCGGTCTTCGATAAATATCGCGGTGGCGAACTGGGCGGCATCACAGCCGATCTGGCGCGCCCGATTTCGCCTGATGTTGTCGGCCTGCTGGCGCTGATCACAAGCCATGTCCCGCCCCGCCTCGAACTGGATCAGGTCGCACCAGCAGGGCCGGGCCGTTCTTCCCCCTTCCCGGGAAATCCTGCCCGCCCCACGCGCACGGCCATCAGCACATCGCGCGCCACGCCAGCAACACCCCCCACAAACACCGCGCCACAGATCGAGGCCGCAGACCTCGCCTATACCCTGCGCGACGCGACCGAGGACGGGGCTAGCGCGCGCCTGTCGGATGCCATTTACGAGACCTTCCGCCTGCAGGCGATCGACATCCCCGGCGCGGCCCCACACCCGACCAAGCTGGTGCAATCTGCCGCCATGGCGTCCGTCGCGCCCCCGAAGCCCTCCTATCGCCCCAAGCTGCCCGCTGCCGTCACGTGCTGTGGCCTGCTCTCTGACGCCCAGCTTGAAACGGTGATCTATGCGGGCGAGGCGCATTCTGCGTATCTCGCCGGCTCGTGGACTGTCGATGAGACTGGCGACATGGTCTCGGCCGCACCAGCCGATGCCGCGGACGGAGTCCGCTTCCGCCGCGGCTTCTTCCTTGGCGATGGCACCGGGGCAGGCAAGGGCCGCCAGTCGGCTGGGATCCTGCTCGACAACTGGGCGCAGGGACGGCGCAAGGCGCTCTGGATTTCCAAGAGCGACAAGCTTTTGGAGGATGCGCAGCGCGACTGGTCGGCCCTTGGCCAGGAACGCTTGCTCGTCACGCCGCTGTCGCGCTTTGCCCAAGGCAAGGACATTCCGCTCACGGAAGGCATCCTTTTTACCACCTATGCGACGCTGCGCTCGGAGGAACGCGGGGCCAAGAAATCCCGCGTCGATCAGATCGTCGACTGGCTGGGCTCGGATTTCGACGGGGTGATCCTGTTTGACGAAAGCCATGCCATGGCGAATGCCGCAGGGTCCAAGGGCGAGCGCGGTGACACCGAGGCTTCGCAGCAGGGCAGGGCGGGCCTGCGCCTGCAGCACAAGTTGCCCAATGCGCGCGTCGTGTATGTTTCGGCCACGGGCGCGACCTCGGTCCATAACCTCGCCTATGCGCAGCGCCTCGGCCTCTGGGGCGGCGAGGACTTTCCGTTCGCCACCCGGGCGGAATTCGTCGAGGCCATTGAGGCGGGCGGCGTGGCGGCCATGGAAGTGCTCGCGCGCGACCTGCGGTCCCTTGGTCTCTACACCGCGCGGTCGCTGTCCTATGACGGCGTCGAATACGAGATGCTGGTTCATGCCCTCAGCCCGGAGCAGCGCGGTATCTACGATGCCTATGCCGGGGCCTTCGCCATTATTCACAAGAACCTTGCCGCAGCGATGGAAGCGGCCAACATCACGGGCGACAGCGGCACGCTGAACCGCCAAGCAAAGTCCGCCGCGCGCTCGGCCTTCGAGTCCGCCAAGCAGCGCTTCTTCGGTCATCTGCTCACCTCCATGAAAACCCCCACCTTGATCGCCGCCATCGATGCCGATCTCGCGGCTGGCCATGCAGCGGTGATCCAGATCGTCTCGACGGGAGAGGCGCTGATGGAACGCCGCCTGTCAGAGATCCCGACGGAGGAGTGGAACGACATCCGCGTCGACATCACACCGCGGGAATATGTCCTCGACTACCTTGCCCATTCCTTCCCGGTGCAGCTCTACGAGCCCTTCACCGACAGCGAGGGCAATCTCTCTTCGCGCCCCGTGGTGCGCGATGGCCAGCCAGTGGAATGCCGCGAAGCTGCCCGCAGGCGCGACGCGCTGATCGAGAAGCTGGCCTCGCTGCCGCCCGTCCCGGGCGCGCTCGACCAGATCGTCCAGCGCTTCGGCACCGATCTCGTGGCGGAAGTGACGGGCCGCTCGCGCCGAATCGTGCGCAAAGGCGAGGGCTCTGCCGCCCGCTTGGTCGTGGAAAGCCGGGCGGGCTCTGCCAACCTCGCGGAAACCGCCGCCTTCATGGATGACCAGAAGCGCATCCTGATCTTCTCGGATGCCGGCGGCACGGGGCGCAGCTATCACGCCGATCTCGGGGCGAAGAACCAG
>Ga0208112_101091_pt1 | contig 11599 bp, 13 predicted proteins | sample HotLakConsoUCCLE_FD_184736 | JGI IMG/M metagenome (GOLD analysis project Ga0208112, IMG submission 184736) | Hypersaline microbial mat communities from Hot Lake, Washington, USA - Hot Lake Consortium UCC-LE (SPAdes) (version 2) ... | reverse complement strand
CGCGCACGAGGTCGGCGTCGATGTTCACCTCGGACATGTCGTTCACGATCACCGCGACGCGGCGACCGTCGCGGTTGTTCAGGACACGGTTCAGAAGCGTGGTCTTGCCGGCGCCGAGAAAGCCGGAGAGAACGGTGACGGGAAGGCGGTCATCTGACATGGGCATGCTTTCCGGAAGGAATGATTCAGCTTGTGTAACTATCAAAGTTACTGGATATGCGCAACCATCCCGGTTACGGAAAAGCCATGAGACCGAAAGCCAAGCAATGAAACGAAACAGTCGCCTGTCACTCGCCCTTCACACGCTGGGCCACATGGCCGGAGATCCGGACAGGGTGCGAAAGTCGGCCGACATCGCCGCACATGCGGGGACAAACCCCGTCGTCGTACGTCGCGTCTTGGGCAGCTTGCGCGAGGCCGGTCTTCTCGTTTCGGAAGGCGGCCATTCCGGCGGCTGGCGCCTCGCGCGGTCGCCGAAGGAGATCACGCTGGCGGATGTCTACCTCGCGCTCGACGAGCGCCTCGCTCCGGCGGAAGCCGACGACGCGACCCACGACTGCAAAGTGGCGCATGCCTTTCATCACCGCGTCTCCAGCGTGATGGCCGAAGTCGAGCGATCCCTTGTCAAGAAGCTGGGGGAAACGACGATCTTCGAGATCCGTGAAACGGCCCAATGACACCCCCGGTGAGCGGCACGAGACGGTCCTTCTACGAGTGCTCCTGCCCTCGCGCGAACGCTCCACGAGTTTAATTCCCTCGATCAGCGGCACGCCGCCTGCGCCTGCTCCCGCATAACGGCATAGTCGCTCAGCATCTCAACGAGTGCCGAACCCTCGGGCAGCAGGGCCAGCTCCTCTGCCGCGCGCGCCTGGAACTCCCTGCGGTACTCGACGACCGGTGGACATGTCCCTTGTCCGCCAACTTCAGAACTGACCGTCGCGCAGCCGCTCAGCCAGATCGCTACGAGACTGAGGGCGGCGAGCCGTCAGGGATCAACCGCATCTATCGGCTGTATCGAGAGGAAGGGCTGGCGGTGCGCAAACGGCGCGCCCGGCGCAAGGCGGTGGTGCGGAAGGAGCGCCCCGATCTTGACGAGACCACCGTCGTCGCCGCGCTGGCGCAGTTCGACGATCTCTGGAAGGCGCTCATCCCGGCCGAGCAGGCGCGCATCGTCCAGCTTCTGGTCGCGCGCATCACGGTAAGCGAGGCAGGCCTCGCCATCGACCTGCGCCACGACGGCCTCGGCGCCGTTGCCACGCTGATGGCCCCGCCGAGGAAGGAGGTCGCCTGATGCCCGCGCCCGAGACCCTGCGCGTCCACATCCCGCTCGAACTGCGCCGCCGCGGCGGCCGTCCCCGGATCCTGCCGCCCAAGCACGTCGAGGCCGCCATGGGCCGCGGGCAGGATCCTCACCTTCTGCGCGCGATCGGCCGCGCATGGGGCTGGCGGCAGCGGCTGGAACGCGGCGACGTCGCCACGCTCGCCGATCTCGCCGCCGACGAGGGCCTCTCCGACCGCTACGTCAGCCGCCTCCTGCGCCTCGCCTGGCTGGCGCCCGAGGTGCTCGAGCGGCTGGTCGTCCACCGCGAGCCTTCGACGATCAGCATCTACGATCTGTGCTTCGTGGCATCTCTGCCGTGGGACGAGCAGCCGGGGCGCGTGTTCGACTGAGGCATCGCTTTCTGGGTGGAAATTGTTGGTCGTCTGACGGTTTGTGTCAGGGTAATGTTCCTTCGACGTGTCGAAGGGAACCCTATGAAGATCGGTCAATTAGTAAAAAGCAGCATTCCGGCGATCTTCGAGTATTGCGAGATGCGGGATCCAGGAGAGTTTGTTCGCCTTCAAGATTCTCGATACTCGAAGGAAACCTTCGACATCAATTACCCGTTCTGCCGACCGGTCGACCAGATTGGGCAGACAGACCGCGTCCGTTATTGGAGCCGGGACTACGTCGTGAACGGCATTCCAGTCCGTGTCACGAGCCAATGGTTCAACCCGCCGACCAGCAAAAGCCTTCCGCTATTCCGGAGCTATCTTGCCCAGCGGGGCATCGCATTCGCCGATCCGGAGCCCGAAACCACTCGCGATGAGGCGCAACCCGAGGCCACCGTCCGCGCCGCGCGAGGGCGCTACAAGGGTAACGCGATCGGCAACGCCCAGAACTATCTGGTCCGAAACATCCTGAGCCGCCTCGGTGACGAACAGTTCAGCGCCGTGCAGTGGCAGCAAATCATCGAGGAATTCGGTCGCGTCTGCGCATACTGCGGCGCCGAGGGCGAGTTGGTCATGGACCACGTCGTTCCCATCAACAAGCAAGCGCTCGGCGAACATCGGCTCGGCAATCTCGTGCCGAGCTGCCGTGCCTGCAACGCGAGGAAGTCCGAGCGGGACTTCCGAGACTTCCTCGAGGGCGACCAGGCCAGGATCGGCGCCATCAAGGCGCACATGGACAAGCACAGCTACCGGCCGATCGGCGATCACGAGCAGCTTCGCGCGATCATCGACCTTGCCCACCAGGATGTTCGACAACTGGCGGATCGGTATGTCGCGATTATCGACACTGTACTGCGCGGGAAAGCGGACGATCAGAAGTAGGCGGTCAAGCAAATCACCGCCACCGCTACGCGCCATTCGGCCAGCGCACCCAGCGGCTGCGCCTCTTGCGTATTCCGGCTCCGTTCCCCTCGAAGGCGATGGAAACAAGGCTCGAAGTTTTGGCGGGGTTGAAACTCAGGCTATTGGAAAGGCTAGGAAAAATCCGACCGAACCGAATTCGGCGAGGTTCGCCCGAACAGAGACGGAGCGCCGTTCAGAGCCCAGAACGGGCCTTGCGTGCAGTCTCAGAGGTTCGCATGGGGGAGGCAAAGCCCTTTGAAAACACGACTATTTCTGCGCCGCATGGGGCGCTTGTCCGTGTTCGCAACAGGGATGATGGCGGAGGGGATGGGTCTGAGATCCAACGTTCTCCAAGTCTGTCGGGCCGGCTGCGATTCAGGCCTTATCCGGAAATACTATTTTTGGACAATGGATTAACCGAAATCCTCCTTGAAGCGATCCATCTGATGCATCCGCTCGTGAAGGATCGTGACGATGCCGATGTCGCCATTTGACAGCCGTAGCCAGTACACGAAATGCCGCTCATAGCGGAAGAAATACCCTTCCACTCCGAACTCGGCCGGCACGGGCCTCGACATGACGCCGCGTGGATCGATCTGCTCGAAGGCGGCGAACAGACCGGTGATGTAGATCTCGGCTTGCGCCTCGCCCCAGCGGTCGCGGGTGTATCGGTAGATCTCGTCGAGGCGCAGTGAGGCCGTCTCCTGGACGCGGATCGCCATGGGCTCAGGTCCGGTTCCGGGCGATCACCTCAGCAGCGGTCAGCGGCTTGTAGCTGTCCTCGGGCGCGGCGAAGGCTCGGTTCAGTTCGGCCTTCAATCGGTCGAATGCCTCGCGCTCCGCACGCTCCTTGTCGCGACGGATCAGGTCGCGGATGTATTCGCTGACGTTCTCATAGGCGCCCTCCTCGCCGACGTTGGTCGCAACGAATTCGCTGAGGGAGCCACTGACGCGGACGGTCATGGTGGTGGTGGTGCGGTGCATGGCGCTCTCCCTTCTCGGTGTGTATTCAAGATAACCAAAATCGAACACGATACAAGGGTAGCGAGGCCGCGCGGGACGTCCCCCTATCGGCGCTCCCGGTCCTCGGCCTCTTCCACGATCAACCGGTCCGCCAGCGCGGGCAGCGCGATCAGCACGGCATCAGAATGACGCGCGAGCGACACGAGGTGCTCGCCGCTCGGCCCTCGCTCGCCCGCGAACCAGTATTTCACGGTCCGCTCGCTGGCGCCTGTCCACCGCATGGCGGACTTGATCGCCCGGTGGGTCGATCCGAGCTCGGCGTGCAATGCCATGGCCATGGCGGCGCGATAGTCAGCCGGAACGTCCTCGGGGTGCACAACTGTGCCCATCTTCGGCACAACTGTGCCCATCTTCACGCGCATCTTCATGTTTCTCTCCGCTAAATCTTTGGAGAGCCATGAAAACGGCAGAATCCATCTGTTCCCGCGGCGGTTCTGTTTGGCCGCCTGTTGGAACGGACCATTCACTTGAAGGTGGCCGATATGAACTGCGAAACGGGACCGAAGATTATCGAGCGCGTGGACGGACGCGCGCCGCAGGCGATCCGCCAATGCGCCGGGCATGGAAAGGAATTGCCCTTTTCCGGAAACGACTTTCCGGCGCTCGCATGTTCGAATGATTGCGGCAGCATGCGCAACGGTCCAGACCGTCCCGACCGGATTGCTGCGACGTGAACCGGAGCCGGGCAGATGCGAGGGCGTGAGGCAAGCAGGGAGACTGGCGCCAGCCAATCAGAGCCCGACGTGCCCGCCGTCGCATACGTCCGGATGTCGACCGATCACCAGAAGTATTCGACCGAGAACCAGTTGGATGTCATCCGCAGCTATGCCGCCGCCCGCGGCCTGCAGATCCTGCGCGTTTTCGAGGACTCTGGGCGCTCCGGACTCCGCCTCGATGGTCGCGAGGCGCTACAGAACCTGATGGGCGAAGTTCAATCAGGCCAGGCCGACTTCAAGGCCATCCTCGTCTACGACGTCAGCCGCTGGGGCAGGTTTCAGGATGCCGACGAAGGCGCGTACCACGAGCATGTATGTTCCCGTGGCGGCATCCGGGTCCACTACTGCGGCGAGCAGTTCGAAAACGACGGCAGCATCGGCTCGAACCTCCTGAAGACCGTGAAGCGCGTGATGGCCGGCGAGTACAGCCGCGAGTTGTCGGTGAAGGTCTTCGCCGGGCAGTGCCGCCTCGTCGAGCTGGGCTATCGCCAGGGCGGCGCGGCAGGATACGGGCTGCGGCGGGTGCTGATCGACGAGCACGGAAACCCCAAGGGCGAACTGTCCCGCGGCGAGCAAAAGAGCCTTCAGACCGACCGCGTGATCCTCGTCCCCGGCCCCGAGGAGGAACAGCAGGTCGTCCAGCGCATGTACGAGATGTTCGTGAACGAGGGGCGTGCCGAGCGCGAGATCGCGGAGGTCCTGAACGCCGAAGGTCACCGCACCGATCTCGACCGGCCGTGGACCCGGGCAACGGTGCATCAGGTGCTGACCAACGAAAAATACATCGGAAACAATGTCTTCGCGAAGGTGTCGTTCAAGCTGAAGCAGCGCCGCGTGGTGAACCCGCGCGAAATGTGGATCCGCGCGGAGGGCGCCTATCCCGCCATCGTCGATCAGGCGCTCTTCCTGCGTGCGCGAGAGATCGTGGATGCCCGCAGCCGCCATTTCTCGGACGAGGAACTGCTCGACGCGCTGCGCGCGATCCTCCAGCGACAGGGCATGCTGTCGGGCCTGATCATCGACGAGGAGGACGACCTGCCATCCTCCAGCGCCTATCGCAGCCGATTTGGCAGCCTTCTGCGCGCCTACCGGCTGATCGGCTACGAGCCGGATCGCGACTACAGCTACATCGAGGTGAACCGGGCGCTGCGGCAGGCGCATCCGCAGATCGTGGCCGAGATCATCGCCGGGGTCACGCGGCACAGCGGGCGGGCTGTGCAGGACCCGGATACTGACCTCGTTCGCATCAACGACGAGTTTACCGTGTCAATCGTGTTGGCCCGCTGCACGGCGACGGCGGCCGGGTCGCTGCGCTGGCGTATCCGCCTCGACACTGGCCTCGTGCCGGACATCACGATCGCCGTGCGCATGGACGAGGTGAACGAGGCGCCGCGCGACTATTACGTGCTTCCCAGCATCGACATGACCTTAGGGAAACTGAAATTCGCCGAGCAGAACGGGCTCGCTCTCGATGCGTACCGGTTCGACACGCTCGAATTCTTCTACGCGCTCGCCTCGCGGGCCAGGATCGCGGAGGTGGCGTGATGCCGGACGAAATGGAGCCGACCAGCCAGAAACAGGTGACCCTGATCCCGACCGACAGGGTTCGCGTTCTTAATCCCCGCGTCCGCAACCGGCGCACTTTCGAGGCGATGGTGGACAACATCGCCCGCATCGGCCTGAAGCGCCCGATCACCGTGGCGCCGCGCGCCGGGACCGATCCGCAGGAATATGACCTCGTCTGCGGACAGGGACGCCTCGAGGCCTTCATCGAGCTCAAGCAGGACCGTATCCCGGCCATCGTGATCGAGGCCGACGAAAGCGATTGCCTCGTCATGAGCCTCGTCGAAAACTGTGCGCGGCGGCAACACAACCCCATCGACCTGATGCGTGAGATCGGCGCACTGCGCCAGCGCGGCTACAACGATCGTCAGATTGGGGAGAAAATCGGGGTCTCGACCGAATATGTGAACATGATCGCCGGCCTGTTGGAGAAAGGCGAGGAGCGCCTGGTCTCGGCAGTGGAGACCGGCGTCCTCCCGCTGAACCTCGCCATCCAGATCTCTAAGACAGACGCGAAGGGGGCGCAGAAGGCGCTGATGGACGCCTACACCCAGAACAAGCTGCGGGGACGGAAGCTGGCGCTCGTGCGACGCCTGATCCAGCAGCGCGAACTGCGCGGCCCGCAGCTCCACAGCAGCCAACTCGGACGCAAGCCTCCGAAACGGGCGCTGACGAGCGAGGGCCTTGTCCGGGCGTATCAGCAGGAAGCCACGCGCCAGAAGCTTCTGATCAAGAAGGCTGAGCTCACCCAGAGCCGGCTGATGTTCGTGCGCGAGGCGTTCCGCAAGCTCTGCGCGGACGGCCATTTCATGACCCTGCTCAGGGCGGAGGGGCTTGAGACGATGCCCGCCGATCTCGCGCGGTCCATGACTGAGGGGGCACCCACATGAAACGCGACGCTCGCAACGCCCCGAAGAGCGTCACGCTCGGGTTCGAGGACGACTGCATCACGCTCCCCATCGACGCGATCCTGCCGCTGCGCGCTCTTGGCAAGTCCGCGAAATCCAGCCGGAAGTACCGACAGATCGTGGCCTCCATCGCCCAGATCGGGATCGTCGAGCCGCCCGTCGTCGTCCGAAATCCGGACAAGTCCGCGACCTGGTTGCTGCTGGACGGCCACCTGCGGATCGAGGCGCTAAAGGACGCGGGCAAGAGCGAGGTGGAATGCCTCGTTTCCACCGACGACGAGGCCTTCACCTACAATAGACAGGTCAGCCGCCTCGCCCCGATCCAGGAACACAAGATGATCCGCAAGGCGATCGAGCGCGGCGTCCCCGAAGAGAAGATCGCGCTCGCGCTTGACCTCAACATGAGCAGCATCCGACGCAAAGCGCGCCTGCTGGACGGCATCTGCGAGGAAGCCGTCGCGATCCTGAAAGACAAGCCGTGCACGAATGCCGTGTTCGATGCGCTTCGCAAGATGAAGACCATGCGCCAGATCGAGGCGGCCGAACTGTTGGTCAACGCCAACAACTATTCCGTCGCCTACGTGAACGCGATCCTGGCAGGAACGCCGCAGGCGCAGCTGGTCGAAGCCTCGAAGCCGAAGAAGGTCAAGGGCATAACGCCCGAGGCGATGGCGCGGATGGAACAGGAGCTGGCACGTCTGCAGGAGGGGATTGCCTCGATCCAGGACACCTATGGCCAAGACCATCTGCATCTCACAGTAATCAAGGGGTATGTCGGTAAGCTGCTCGGGAACGCTCGGGTCGTGCGCTACCTGGCGCAGAACCATCCCGAGTTCCTCGGCGAGTTCCAGACGATCACCGAGATCACGCCGGCCGAGGCCGCCGACGCCGAGTAGCCGTTCGTGGCGAATGAAGGGGACCCGGACCCGATAAGCGCGGGGACCGCGGGAGACGCCGGACTGTGGGCCGGATCGAGCGCGGTGGTGGGGATGGCGGCGAACCCGCTCGGAGCCCACTAGGCTGGCTCGAGATTTCGCCGGCCGCGCGGCCGCGCCTGCGGCTGCGTCTCATTCGGGGCGTGTCGGAGACGGGGCCACTTCGGCACGCCCACTTGGCCCATTGCAATACATGGTGAATCCGCGTCGACTTACCACGGAACTTCGTCAGGGATTGATCTCCTCAAACCGACGGCACTCAGTCAGTAGGCTGACCGCCGTTTCAAGCCGATCAGGTGTGGGCTGGGGCGGATTTCCCATCGTTGTCGTGCCGGGGGTCAATGTCCAACCGCCTTCATCCATAACGATGCGCAGACGCATGATCTGCTTCCCACGGGTTCTTGCATCGGCAAGGCCCCTCCCGACCGACCAATAGGCATGTTGAGCCATAATCCAGTTCTCGATCAGCCGAATAAGAAATTCCCCTGGAGCCAGATGTTTCCAGGAATCGGCGTCTTTTCGAGCGCGCGCCAACGGGAGCCTGTCTGAGCTTTCAAACTGATGCGCCTCTCTCGGTGCCTCGGCCAAGCTGAATGCCAAGCCGTGAATAAGAGCCGCAACAAGTTGCGTAGGATCACGTGGTCGTCTTTGCAGTTCAGTCTGGATGTCTCGCAGGAGTGTGACCGGGTTTCCGGCAAGCCCGGTCCCGGGCACCCAACTCACTGCTGATTTTGGGAGGTCAGAACCTGCGCTGAGCTCATCGAGGAACGAACGCGCAATCTGTCGCGTTGTCATCGGCCCTTTCACCAACGTACCGACCGTCCAGAAAAATAAACCTTCGAGAGTGAGGCGAAACAGCTGTCTGACCTGCAGCTCTCGCCATTGCGTCGATATCTCCGGACGAAGCGCCGCCTCGCGCCAAGACGCCGGCAGGTCCGCCATCCGAGTGCGCAATGCGTCAGCGGTCGGCGCGGCCTCCGCCAGGTCCTTATGCGCGGCTATAATCAGGGCAATTCCCTTGCGGCGGACGCTCGACGCGCAAGCGCCACCCAAACGAGCAAACGCGACCTCTCGTTCTCCTTCGGTGACCCCGTCCAGTGACCACAACTTTCCCCATCGGGCAGCATCTTCTCGCGATACCGTAACTGGGCCAAACTTATTGAACGCGTCATGTGTCAGCTCGGTACGAATGGCGTCTTCGAATTCGTCGAGAATCGGGTCGATGTCTGGATCGGGCTGAAATACGCCGACGCCGGACTCTACAGGAAATAACCATCCGAGTGTCCGAAGGCTTGGCCCATAATTCAGCGGCGAAATGATTCCAGTGGACTCACGTCGCATGTCCCTGCGTGCCACCCATCGGGCACCACCGAAGTGGTATTTAGGTGCGGTCATCAACTCCTGAATGGCTTGCCGTCCAGGACGGTCACTCTGAGGCATGTGCAAGAATTGCGACCATGCATAAATTGCTTCGAGGCGATCGACAAAATCGCGCATCTGTTCGTCTTCGGCTCCTTTAATTCCGGTGGACATCACGATTGTTCTGACCCGACGCCACGCCCAAGCCATGACGATGTAAGGACGTACATGCCGAGCCACGTTGTTCAGATCGGGAAGTACCTGATCCATCAGATCGAAGTTGATTTGCCGTAGGCCTAGGGGGTCGACACCACCAATTGCCATCCTTGAGGCTGCTACTGGCCGCGCTTCAAGTTGCTGGCGAGCTTCAATCAACATGTCCTCGACTGACGGCATGGTTAGCAATCCTTGTTGAGGATGATGCGGCCGCAGCAATCGCATACCGCGACCCCTTCGGACTTCAAGGCGGACCTTTTTGCACTGGGCAAAAGAATATGCTTCCGCGGGCAAAGACCCGTAGCCTCTTCCACAACGGATATCTTGGCGAAATCGTTTGGGTTATGGAGAGCGCGAAGGAGTCTTGGCCAATGAGGAGACGTTTTCAGGCTGTCGAACCCATCGTCTGGCCCGCGGCCCGTGGCCGCCTCAAGATAGGAATGGATTTGCTCCCCAGTGGTAACGGCGATTTGCGCCCTGTGTAACTCCGCCACCAAGTCTACCTGCGGATTGAGTACCTCAATAAACGCCGGAATGCAGTCGGGATCTAGCTTCACCTTGTTGAGATCGACGCCCCTTTTGAGGAAGAAACGCCGCGACATGATTGGGCTTGCCCCCTCTTGAAGTGTGCCGTGATAGAGCAAGGCAGTGGCAACAATCGTGTCAGCTTCCGGGCTGGACAAGTCCGAAACTTGATGGAGGATCCTTCGCACCCAAGATTGGACCTCATGGGTTTCGGGTCGTATGCGATCTGTAAGGAAATGGGCCAACGACAGGGCTAGCGGGGCCGCCGCTCCTTTTAACGCGGGGTCGAGGATTACCTCGAGAAGCTCCGAAAAATTCCTGCGCGACTTATCTTTCGCCCTTTGTTGGGCTGACGCTCGCTCGCTCAGGCCCTCCACGTCGTCTTCATCGACGTCATCGCCTCCAGAGGCTGCATCTGGCCAAGGGCCACGAACCTGCACGAAACTTGACCGGATCATTGCCATCGCCCTTTGCCAGGCGAATTGCGGATCGCTCTGGTCACCGGATTGTGGCGCTGACGTCAAATGAGCCGTGGTCAAATCACTCAGTGTGATGAAGGTCGTGCCTTGGGTGGTATTAGCGGCAACCGACGACCCGCCTCCGCTGGCCGACGCGATAGCGGGAAGGCGCCTGGGATCTTCCTTAAACCAAGCAAGAATCGCAGCCACATCTTCGGGCGTGTCCGTTCCGCCAAGCATGGCGATCAGTTTCGATGCAATCGAGCCGGTCCTCCGAATTAGTTCCAAGGTGACCGAAATTGAAAGAAATCCTTCCCAAGAGCCGCGATTATTTTCCAGCCGCAGGACGAGGCGGCCCGTCTTGAGAGCGTCCAGTTCAAAGCCTGCGGCCGGAAGACTGAACTGCCCCTGGTCGTCAGCTTCGATCTCTCCAAGAGCTGCCGAACGCAGCGGGCTTCGTAAGCTTGCCTGCATCTTGCCGCTTCCATGAGGCTTCAAGATGCGGCCGACTACCGTGTCTCCTTCCAATTTCGCATGTAGAACGCCCAACTCGGCTTCGGTATCCGCTTCCTTTTCGTCATCGGGGGCTGAGCGGACGGGCGGAGTGCCAACCGATGTCTGCCAATACATCTTAGTGTCCTGCTGCACCCTGAGGACGCTGGCTTCGATGTTGTTACCAAACAGTCCTGCGTTCGTGGCGTTGGCGCTGCCCGCTACAAGGAGCCGGCCTTGCTTGCATTGAACCTCCATCGTCTTGGCGTGTAGCCTGCGATGATCACCGCCCAAATGGGAGAGCGTCACTGGCTCCCATTGCTGTTTCGAGGCATATGGCCAAGGCGGGGCAATACCGGCGCCGACGCTACCAGACGGGTGTGAGTGCAGAACGACATTGTCGCAATTGGTCATTGCCGCCAGCTTCGAGATGCCATTTCCATCCAAATCGAAGTAAGGCGATGCCACAGCGATGCGCGTCGCACCGCCTAGCTCATCGGCATAAAGAGCGATCTGTTCGGCAATCGGGGCGTCAAGACTATGCAAGAGCCGAAACTGGCCATTGCGCTGGCCGCGCTCTGCCGCTTTCCGAAGGTCCGTTGCCACCTCTCGACAAGCATTTCCATCGGTGGTCTGTACGGCATCCGACGTCGCCAAGGCCTCAAAGAAGGCCGCGCCGTGAGCTACTCCCCGACTCTTGGACAGATTTCCGTCTGAGTTAAGCTACGGCCTGCACCTGCTGATCGGTTCCGATTTGGTTGAAGTAGACCACGGCGGGCGGCTGTCCG
>Ga0208112_101089_pt1 | contig 11682 bp, 11 predicted proteins | sample HotLakConsoUCCLE_FD_184736 | JGI IMG/M metagenome (GOLD analysis project Ga0208112, IMG submission 184736) | Hypersaline microbial mat communities from Hot Lake, Washington, USA - Hot Lake Consortium UCC-LE (SPAdes) (version 2) ... | reverse complement strand
AACCTCGAAGCCGAGATCTTCGAGGGTCTGGGCGACGTCGAGCGCGGTGATCATGGAATCCTCGACGATGAGGACCCGCACCGGGCGGCCCGTTGCCTGTCGCCCGGTTGATGTTTCGTCTCCGGCCTCGGCTTCGGGGCTGCGGTGCACGAGTTCGAGGGGCACCACGAGGTCGCATTCCACACCCTCCGGCGCGAACCTCAGCTTCGCCTCTCCGTCGAGTTCGAACGCCAGCGACTGTTCGATGACGGTCCGTCCGAACCCCTTGCGCGACGGCGGGTCGACTGGCGGGCCGCCGCGCTCGCGCCAGTCGATCCGCAGCCTGTCGCCGTCGACACGCCAGCGGATGTCGAGGTGGCCCCCTTCCGTCGAGAGCGCCCCGTATTTCGCGGCATTGGTGGTCAGTTCATGAAAGACCATCGACAGCGCGAGCGCCGCCTTCGGCCGCAGTTCAAGCGGTTCGCCTTCGATCGAGATCGCACCGGACGCGCTCTGGTGGGGCCGGAGTTCGTCTTCGATCAGCGCCTTCAGTTCGGCGCCCCGCCAGCGGCTCTGCGACAGCAGGTTATGGGCGTATGCCATTGCCTTGATGCGCTTTTCCAGGCTCTCGACATAGCCGTCGAGCGTCGTTTCGGACCTTCGCGTATGGCGCATGAGAGACTGGATGTTGGCGATCGTGTTCTTTACCCGGTGATCGAGTTCGGCCATCAGAAGCGCCTGCTTCTCCTGCGCCTCCTGCCGCTCCCGCGCGACCTGATCTATCCGGCGCAGTACCACTTCGACAATCGACCTGCGCAGCGCCTCCACCGCCTCGATCTCGTTCGGCTTCCAGGGCAGGGAGCGCCCGCGCACCGTCTCGCGCCAGGCGGCGAAGGAGGCGCGGGGCGTCAGCTTCTCGGTGCCGTCGACCGTCTGGATGGCTTTCGCGGGGTTGCCGGCCCAGGTCACCGTCTCGACGATCTCGCGCCGGAACCAGACGATGTAGTCCTTCGCGGCGCGCGACACCGACAGCGCGAGCATTCCGCCGATTTCGCCGACCACCCCGGCGCGGTCCGGAAAAGCCTCCGCAAGGCAGTCGGTCGCGAACACGCCGGCGTCGTCCCTGTCCTCGAGCCGGCGCAGCAGGCTCTGCACGCCGGCCTGCCCCGGAGTGTGCCCGATTTCGGAATACTCGCCGTCGATCCAGACCGCGACACCGTCGGCCTGAATCAGGTCGAGGAGGTTGGGGCGGTAGCGGATCAGCCCGTCCGAGAGGCTTTCTTCCCGCGCCAGCCGCGTCACCAATTGCTGATGCACGGAGCGTTGCTGCAACCGGTACTCGTAGGCTTCCGCATGGATGCGCGATTCGAGCTGAAGCGAATAGACCTGCGCGAAGACCTCGCAGGCGGCGCGGGTTTCGCAGGGCAGGTAGTGCGGTTCGTCATGGTGACAGGCGATCAGGCCCCAGAGCCCGCCACGGTGGATGATCGACAGCGACATGGAAGCGGCGACGCCCATGTTCTCCAGATACCGAAGATGCAGCGGCGAGACGCTGCGGAACACCGAATGGCTGAGGTCGAGCGGCTCGCCTGTCAGGGGATTGATTTCGGGCCGGAGCGGCTGCGGCGTATAGGCGATGTCCGGAATGCAGCGAAGCCAGTTCGTCCGGTAAAGTTCCCGCGCCTGCTTGGGGATGTCGGATTCCGGATAGCGGAGGCCGAGAAAGCTCTCCATCCGGTCGTCACGGGCCTCGGCGACGACGGTGCCGCTGCCGTCTTCGAGGAATTGATAGACCATGACCCGGGCGAATCCCGTCATTGCGCGGATCCGGTCGGCGCAGGCCGCGTGGTAATCGGCCAGCGTCGTCGCCCTGTTCACGTCGGCGAGCATGTCATGGAGGGTGAAGAGCGTCGTGTGCATTCCGCCCCGACCCCGCACGGCCCGCTCGAATTCGAGGATCAGCACCGGACCGGCGGGATGCACGAGCGCATCGACAGGCCCGGCTTCCGTCTCGATCTCGACCTCGTAGGTCTTCTGCGCCTGGGGCAGGGTCCGGATATGGTCGACGGCGTCGAGAACCTTCGCCGCACAGGCTTCGCCCAGTATCTCGCGTATCGTCATTCCAGCAGGTTCGGCGTGGGCGACGCCGAGAAGCGAGGCAAGGTCGCCTGCCCACTGAAGAACCTCGAGGCTGTCGGGGTCGAATGCGACGAGTGCGCCGTGGGACTGGATCGCGCCGGGAATGTGGATCGGCTCGCGGTCGCAATCGGTCAGTGTCGAGGTGCCGGACGTCCGGGGAGACAGGACAGCGCGCATCACGCTTCCCCGTAGGTGCTGATGATGAGGCCGAACGTGGCGCGCGCAGCCCCGAGCGCGCGATCGATATCGTCGGGCGAGACAACGCAGCAATTCAGGGTGTCGACGAAGTGTCGCCAGCGCGCGCCGGATGCGTCGCCCTCGCCGTTCAGGTAGGCCGCGCCCCGGACATCGGTAAACTCGAGGCTCGTCCGGACCTGCCGCGCCAGAACGCGGCCGCCGAGGCGCGCGCCTTCCATGACGTAGACCGCGCCCATGGCGCCGGCGGCATCGCCGATATCGATGCTCACCGAGGGGATCGTGCATGTCGCGCCGAGGTCCGCGAGGTCGGATCGCAGACGGTCGCAATCTCTCTCGAGGCCCCGTGTCAGCCAAGCCTCCAGATGGGGCGCGGCCGCGCGCGCCACGGCTTGTGTCACGATCAGGTTCGATCGAAGCATGTGGATGTAACCGGACATCTCGCGCAGATGCGTGTCGCCCAAGGCACGCTCTGCCCGGTCGTGCAGGCTGCGCGTTTCTTCGCGCAGGACCCGACGCGCGTCTGTCATCGGCCGGCGAGCAGCGAGGTCGTGCCGCTTCAGGGCCGGTCGCGTTCCCGCATCCCGCACCAGGTCGCTCCCTTCGATGGATCTTGAAGCCGGTCTCAACCCTGCAAATCCTTGACCGCCGCGTCAACCGTCTGGCTGGGAAATCGCCGGGCATGTCCAATTCCCCCTCCCGATCTTCGCGGGTCTGCGCCGCTTACCGGCCGGAGTCCGCCGAGCCTTCGGGCATCGGTTGGAACGTCCGTTTTCAAAAGGTCGTCGCGTGGCGATGCTTGCAGGAGCGGCAGCGCAGCATGCCGGGATGAGATCAGGTTACCTCGACTCCGCGATCGCACCCTAGCCGAGAAGCGTGAGCCAGCCCCATGTGGTGAACATCGAGAGTGCAGTTGCGATCAGCACCGCAGACGCCGCGACCCGCCGCGCCGTACCGTACATGTTGGCGAAGATGTAGGCGTTGACACCCGGCGCCATGGCAGCAGTCACGACGGCGGACTGGAAGGCGCCGGGGTCGAGAGCCGTCGCACGGCCCATGGCCCAGACGACCGCGGGGTGCAGAACGAGCGAGACGGCACAGATGTAGAGGATGACGCGAAGGTCTCCCTCGGGTCGGTAGCGGACGAGAACGCCGCCGAGGCCGAAGAGGGCAGTCGGCAGCGCTGCCTGGACCATGAGGGCGAGCGCGTCCCCGACGATGAGCGGAATCGGCGTTCCGGTCACATTGACCACAAGACCGAGAACGACGGCGACGACGAGGACATTGCCGAACATCGCCCGGACCACCCGCACGAATGTCGCGACAAGGCCGGTGCCGGCGCCCTTCGCGATTTCCATCGCCGTGACGCCGATGGCATAGCAGAACGGTGCATGGACGGCGATGATCGCGAAATTCGGCCCGAGGGCATCGGGACCGAAGGCGCGTTCGGAGATCGGCAGGCCGAGCATCACCGAGTTGGAAAAGAGACAGGCGAAACCGATGGCGATCGCGTCTGGCCACGACCGGCGGAAGATCAGGCGTGCCCCTCCAGCGCCGGCCACAAACCCCATGACGGCGCCCGTGTAGAAGGAAACGAGAAGCGGCCAGTCGAAGTTCGCATCGAGGTCGAGGTTCGCGATGGCCGAGAAAAGAAGGCAGGGAATGGCGAAATTCTGGGTGAACTTCTGAACGCCCTCGAGACCCGCCTCGCTCAACCACTCCCGCCAGACCGCGAGATAGCCGAAGCCGATGACGAGAAAGACCGGGAGGATGATCTCGAGAAGCGCCTCCACCTAGACCTCGACCGTGATGACCATGCCGTCGAACGCGGGCGTGATATGGTCGGCGGTCTCGGCTTCGAGCGTGTCGTAGTCGAGGTCGATGTGCATGTTGGTGAGGACGGCGCGGAGCGGCTTCGCGCGCTCGATCCATTCGAGGGTGAGGGCAAGATGGGCGTGGGTCGGGTGCGGCGTGCGGCGAAGCGCGTCGACGATCCAGACGTCGAGCCCGGCGAGCATGTCCCAGGCGGTTTCGGGAATGGCGACGACGTCGGGCAGGTAGGCGACGTCTCCCACGCGGAAACCGAGCGCGTCGATGGAGCCGTGGTCGACCTCGAAGGGCGACAGGTCGATCGCGCCGCCAGCACCCGCGACGGTCACATCGCCGTCGATGGTGTGCATGTCTAGGATCGGCGGGTAGGGCGAGCCTTCGGGCTGGACGAACGCGTAGCCGAAGCTGCCATAGAGCCGCTCCTGCGTCTGTCCGTCCGCCCAGACGGGAAGGCGGGTCTTCGTGTTGAAGACGATCTGGCGGAGGTCGTCGATGCCGTGGACATGGTCGGCATGGGCATGGGTGTAGACCACCGCGTCGATCGCGCCGACGCCCGCGTCGAGAAGCTGCTGGCGAAGATCGGGCGAGGTGTCGATGAGCACGCGGGTCACGCCGCCGGGTCCTTCCTGTTCGATGAGCAGCGAACAGCGGCGGCGGTTGTTTTTCGGGTTCTTCGGGTCGCAGGCACCCCAGAGCCCGCCGAGGCGGGGCACGCCGCCCGACGAGCCGCAGCCGAGAATGGTGAAGCGGCGAGTTGCCATCAGGCGGCGCTCTTCCAGGCGGCGGCCTTGGGGAAGAGGCGGTCGAAGTTCGCCTCGGTCGCGGCGGCGAAGGTGGCATAGTCGAGGCCGAAGAGCTCCGCGCCGACCTTCGCTGTATGGACGACATTGGCCGGCTCGTTGCGCCTGCCCCGATAGGGCGGGGGCGCGAGGTAGGGGCTGTCGGTCTCGACGAGAATGCGGTCGATGGGTGCCGCGCCGAAGATTTCGCGCAGCTCGCGCGATCTCGGAAAGGCGGCGATGCCCGACATCGAGAGGTAGAAGCCGAGGCCGAGCGCGGTCTCTGCGAGGGCCGCGCCGGAGGAAAAGCAGTGCATGACGCAGGCGTAGGGGCCCGCGCGATATTCCTCGGAAAGAATGCGGGCCATGTCGTCGTCGGCGTCGCGGGCATGGATGATGAGCGGCAGGCCTGTTCGTCGCGCGGCCTCGATGTGAATGCGCAGGCTCTCCTGCTGCGCGGCCTTCGTCTCGGCCGTGTAGTGGTAGTCGAGTCCGGTTTCGCCGATACCGACGAACTTCGGGTGAGCGGCCAGCGCGACGAGGTCGTCGACGCTCGCCATCGGTTCGTCGCCGGCGCTCATCGGGTGCGTGCCGGCAGCGTAGAATACGGCCGCCTCGGCTTCCGCCAGCCCGCGCACCACGGGCTCGAGCCGGAGCTTCGTGCAGATCGTGACCATCCTGTGCACCCCGGCGTCCCGCGCGCGACCGACGAGTGCGGCAAGCTCCCCGTCGAAGTCGGGGAAGTCGAGGTGACAATGGCTGTCTGTGATCCTGGGGGCTGTGGTCATGGCTGCCGGTCAGGGCCGGGTCACTCGCCCCGCCGTTTCATTCAACTTGAGGAGGATATCAAGGATGACACCGGCGGGGTCAAGGTTGACCCCGAGGGCGTGGGTGGCGCGTTCGGAGCTTTCCTGCGCGAGCGTGGCCCAGGCCCGGGCGGCATCGGGGCCGGGGGCGAGGCGCGCGAAGGTTTCCGCCTCGCCGGGGGATGCCGGTGGTCCCGCGGGTGCACCGGCGCCGGTGCGCGCGAGCCGTGCGAGGGCCGTGTCGATCAGGCCGAGAAGAAGGTCGCGCCGGGCTTCGGCTCCGCGGCCACCGGCGGCGCTGGCGAGGTCGAGCGCTGCGGCGCGGTCGAGCTGCGGGAAGCTCGCCATGAGGCCGACCAGCCGGTCGTAGAGTTTCAGCCCGTCATGTTCGATCAGTGCCACTGCCCGGCCGACGGAGCCCGCAGAGAGCGCCGCGAGCGCCTCGGTGCGGTCCGAAAACGTCAAGCCCGCCCCCTCCAGGGCGGCGCCGAGGTCGTCCGGCGAGAGCGGTTCGAAGCGCAGGGTGCGGCAGCGCGAGCGGATGGTCGGCAGAAGGCCGGACGGGTTGTGACAGACGACGAGGAAGACAGCGCCCCGTGGCGGTTCCTCGAGAAGCTTCAGGATCGCGTTGGCGGCATTGGGGTTCATCTCGTCGGCCGCGTCGACAATGACGACCCGGCGGCCACCGTCGGCTGCGGACAGCGACAGGAAATTGCGCAGTTTCCTGACCTCGTCGACGGTGATCTGGGTCTTCAGCCGCTTTGCCTTCTCGTCCCAGCCCCGCCGAACGAGGGCGAGGCGCGGCTCGGAGAGGGCTCTTGCGCGGCCGGCGAGATCAGGGTCGCGTTCCTCGCCGAGAAGGCGGCGCGCGAAGGCCCAGGCGAAGGTCGCCTTTCCCACACCCTCGGGGCCTGTCAGGAGCCAGGCGTGCGGCATCGACCCGGCGAGCGCTGCATCCGCCTCCGCCCGGGCCCGGGCATGGCCGAAGACATGCGTCGCCATCCGCGGATGCGGCGCGCCCTCGCGTCGGTCGGGTTCGGGAATCGCGTCGGGGTCGCTCATTGCAGCGCGGCTTCGGCGAGGCGAAGAACCTCGCCCGCGACGACGTCCGCGTCCCGGTCGCCATCGACGAGGCGGCAGCGCGCGGGGTCGCTTTGTGCCAGCTCGCGAAATCCGTCGCGGAGGCGCGCCTGAAAACCCGCCCCCATGTCCTCGAACCGGTCTTCGCCCGAGCCGCGGGCGAGACCCCGCTCGAGCGCGATCCCGGGGTCCATGTCGATCACGATCGTGAGGTCCGGCTCGCGGCCGATCATCATTTCGTGGAGCCTGTCGACAAGGGCCCGCAGGTCGCCGCGCGCGGCGCCCTGATAGACGCGGGTGCTGTCGGCGAAACGGTCGGAGACGACGATTTCGCCCGCCGCGAGCGCAGGTCCGATGGTGACCTCGAGATGGTCGCGGCGGGCGGCGGTGAACAGCAGGATTTCGGTCTCGGCGGACCAGCGCTCGGGCGCGCCCTCGACCAGAAGTCGGCGGATGAGTTCGGCGCCGGGCGAGCCTCCCGGCTCGCGCGTGAGGCGCACCTTGCGGCCGGAGGCTTCGAGGCTGGCGGCAAGCCGCCGGGCCTGCGTCGATTTTCCCGACCCGTCGATGCCTTCCAAGGTGATGAAGAGACCGCCCGTCATCCCCCGATGGCGGCGGCCTGCCCCAGTCCCGCCTGCCAGAGGATGTTCACGGCCGAGCGGAGCCGCGGGACGAAGCCGCCGCGGGTGACGTCCCTGTCGGCGACGAGCGGAAGCCGTTTCTCCGGCAGGTCCTCGACGTCGATGATGAGCTCCGCCACCGGGTCTCCCTTGGCGATCGGGGCGTCGAGTGGCCCGCGGTATTCCACCCGGGCCGACACGGCATCGCGGTTGGCGGCAGGAACAAGCAGGGTGATGTCTTCCGGGGCGACGAGGGAGATGGTCTGGTGATCGCCCATCCAGACCTTCGCCTCGGCGATGACATCGCCGGCTTCGGCGACCTTGCTCTCGACGAATTGCCTGAACCCCCAGTTGAGGATCGCGCGGGATTCCTGGGAGCGGGCGGCTTGGCTGTCGAGACCGGTGACGACGAAGACGAGCCTGCGATTTCCCTGGCGGGCGGAGCCAGCGAGGCCGTAGCCCGCCTCTTCGGTGCGGCCGGTCTTGAGACCGTCCGCCCCGATGTCCATGCCGAGAAGCGGGTTGCGGTTGAAACGGTTGGCCGGGCTGCGGTCCTTGTAGTCGAATTCCTGCTGGGCGAAGTAACCGTAGTATTCCGGAAAATCCTCGATGAGCCGCACCGACAGCACGCCGAGATCGCGCGTGCTCATGTACATGTTCGCATCTGGCCACCCCGAGGCATTGGTGAAGACCGAGTTCGTCAGCCCGATCTCGGGGGCACGCTGGTTCATCAGGCGCGCGAAGGCGTCCTCCGTGCCCGAAAGTCCCTCGGCGACCACCACGGTGGCGTCGTTACCCGAGGAGACGACGATGCCCTGGATGAGTTCCTCGACCGTCGGCCGGTCGAGTTCGTTGAGAAACATCGTCGACCCGCCCATGTTCTTCGCCTTCGTCGAAACGGCGAATTCCTCGTCCATGGTGAGCCTGCCGTCGCGGAGCGCCTCGAAGAGCATGTAGAGCGTCATCAGCTTCGACATCGATGCCGGGGGCAGGGGCTCCTCGGCGTTCTTCTCGAACAGCACGGTTCCGGTGGTGACGTCGTAGAGCCATGCCGCCTTCGCACGGGTCTCGAAGGCGGCATTGGCCGCGCCTGCGGCGAAGACGAGCGCGGCTGCGAGAACGGTTCTGAGGATGGTCGCCATGCGCGGTTCCTCCGGTCAGTTGGTGACGAAATAGGCGTCGGTGAAGCCGAGGTCCTTTACCTGGGCGAGCACGTCGGCGCGCTCGGCGGAGGATGTCGCCGGGCCCACGATGACCCGCCAGAAGGCTTTCCCCTGGCTCTCCTGGCGCAGGATCGTCGGGATCACGCCGGCGCTGCGCAGGCTGGCGCCGGTTGCGTTGGCGTTGGCCTCGATCGAGAAGATGCCGATCTGGATATAGGGCTTCTCGAGGCTGGACTGGGCTACGTCCGGGGCAGCGGGCGCGCTGGCGGCCGGCTGGATGACGGGCTCGGTGCCTTCTTCCGCCTCGTCGATCGCCGCCGCCGCGGCGGCGAGCGGCTCGTCGAGCGCGGCGGTCTCGATCGGTTCGGCCTCGGTCAGCGGGCCGGCCTCGGGCACCTCGACGGCTTCGCGTCGAAGCGCTGTGACCGTGATCTGCGAGGGCTGTCCGGCGAGGAGGCCGAGTTCGGCCGCGGCGTCCGAGGACACCTGGATGCGGGGGCCCGGGTTCTCGCGCTCGCGGCGGAAGAGCGCCCCGATGACCGACTGGCCATTGGCCTCGTTGACGATGATGACGCGCTCGGGGTCGGTCACGTCGGGGTGCGCGACCCAGACCCCTCCGAGCGACGGCCGCCCGTCCCAGAGCCCGCTTTCGCTTGCCTGGAAGACCTCGGGCGCCTCGACGTCGCGCTCTTCGGTGGCGCCTGCGGCGAGGGCCCGCTCGCCCGTCCCGTCTTCGCCGGTGGCGCCGCCGAGGCCGGCGAACCCGCCTTCGCAGCCCGCAAGGCTCATCGCGGCGAATGCCGATACCGCCAGTCCCAGAATACGACGCGTCGTTCTTGCCATGTTGCCTCTCCGCCCGCTCCGTGTCCCGCGGCCCTTGTAACGGACCGTCGTCCGGCGCTGTGTGTTGCCCGATCGAATGGCGCCTGCGCGCCGATTGCTTCAAGTCTACCGTTTCGCGTCAGACAAGAAAAGCCTTTCGGCGCATAGCCGGCAGGTTCTCTCCGGCGCACACTGGCCAAGCCGCGCGACGCGGAGTATCCCGGGATCCGCCGCGGAGGAGTGGCAGAGTGGTCGAATGCACCGGTCTTGAAAACCGGCGTGCGTGAAAGCGTACCGTGGGTTCGAATCCCACCTCCTCCGCCACCCAGACAACCCATTGATAATAAATGTAAATGTGGGAAAATTCCTCCCGCATTCCCGGCGGCTTGCCGCCCCTTTCAGCATCTCGATACGTCCCCTGGAGACCGTTTCGGCGGCATTTGCGCCTGGTGTCTCTGTTGAGCCCATCAGGGGTCCGGTTTTACCCCGGATTTTCCCTGCTAGCAGGGAATTTGCAGGGAATTTTCTCTGGATTTGTCCGCTTTTGTTGCGCCGGGAGGTTACAAAAGCCGTACGGCTCAATCTGTTAGGAAATTTGGCTCCTCGACCGAGCAGGGAATGTGCAGGGAATTTCACCCCCGACGTCACCGCGGCCGGCGGGCCCAGTCGGCTGGCGAGCCGTAGAGCCGGACCTGCTCATCCCAGTCGAGCGGGATCGGGGTAAGCGTCCATTTGCTACACACTTGGCTTCGTTGGCAGATTTCCGATCGTCTCGGTTTCATGGTTTTGAATCGAGAGGAGATTGAGATGTCGGAGGACCGGGACCGCCGGGCGCGGTATGGCGAAGCGTTCTGGCGGGCGCATCACGAAGCCTGGAAGCGCAGTGATCTGAATCAGCGGGAGTATTGCGTGGCGCAGAGCCTGTCGCTGAAGGCGTTCGGCACTGGCGGGCGAAGTTCACGACAGAACCTGAAGCGCCCGCTCGCAAGCTGCTCTGGCGGCGCGGCGGCGTAAGTCACACCCTTGGTCACACCTTGTGTCACACCCTTGGTCACGTGACGTATCCCAGTTCGGGGGAGGCCGACGTGCCGGTTGTTCTGCCGGCGCGCGATGGTCACCGGCGCCGCTTCAGCGATGCGCAGCGCAGCCATATCTTGGCCGAAGCGGCCCGGCCCGGTGCCAGCGTTTCGGAGGTGGCGCGACGCTTCGGCATCGCTCGGCGCGTGCTCTGCCGCTGGAGGCAGGAGGAGGCGACGCAGTTCGTGGATGTCGAGATCGTCGACGGGGAGGTGGCGCCATGACCTTGCTGCCTGCAGGCGTCAAAGTGCATCTTGCGTTTGGCTACACCGACATGCGGAAGGGGATGGACGGTCTGGCGGTGCTCGTCCAGGAGGTCCTGCACCAGGACCCGTTCACCGGGCACCTCTTCGTGTTCCGGGGTCGCAAGGCCAATCTCATCAAGATCGTGTTCTGGGACGGCACCGGTCTGTGTCTGTTCACCAAGAGACTTGAGTATGGCGTGTTCGTCTGGCCAGCCAATGTCGAGCTGGGACGGACGCTTTCTCTGACCTCGGAGCAGCTCTCGCATCTTTTGGAAGGGATCGACTGGCGCGCGCCGGAACAACGCTGGCGGCCGGTTGCCGCTGGCTGAAGGATCTGCGGCGGATTGACTCGGGCCTGTGTTTGCAAGGCGGAAACGCCCTGAAGCATGGTATAATCGGCCATGTCCATCGACCTTGCCAGCCTGCCGGAAGACGTGGAAACGCTGCACGCGCTGATCGGCGATCTGGTGCGTGAGCGGGACAGCGCGAGGGTCGAGGCGGAAGCCGAGATTGCGCGGCTGAGAGGCATCCTGAAGACGCTGCAGCGGATGCAGTTCGGCCGTCGTTCGGAGCGGCTGGATCCGGATCAGCTGCAGCTCGGGCTCGAAGATGTGGCCGCCGACCTGGCGGAGCTGGAAGAGGCTGGCGCGCATGGTGCCAGCCGGAAGAGCGTTCGCTCGAACCGGAGCGATCAGCGTCCAGGCCTGCCGGAGCATTTGCCACGCGAGGAGCGCCTTATCGAGGTCGAAGCCGATGCCTGCCCCTGCTGCGGCGGCGCCTTGCATCTGATCGGCGAGACGATCAGCGAGATGCTGGATCATGTGCCGGCGCAGCTGCGGGTGATCCGGATCCGGCGGCCGAAGTATGGATGCCGGTCCTGCGGCACGATCCACGAGGCGGCGGCGCCCGAACGGCCGATTGCGAAAGGTCTGGCAACGCCTGCGCTG
>Ga0208112_101072_pt1 | contig 11992 bp, 14 predicted proteins | sample HotLakConsoUCCLE_FD_184736 | JGI IMG/M metagenome (GOLD analysis project Ga0208112, IMG submission 184736) | Hypersaline microbial mat communities from Hot Lake, Washington, USA - Hot Lake Consortium UCC-LE (SPAdes) (version 2) ... | reverse complement strand
ACCAAGCGCGCCTTCGAGATCGGGTCATAACGACACCGGCCATTGCGCAAAACAGCCGTCACCCGAAGCTTTCCGTAATCCTCATCCATAAGTGTCCACCTCCATGTTGGTGGACACCTCTTCCTACAACTCACTCAATCTCGGAAGGTGCAGAGAAATTCGCGCTTACGTCCAAGGCGGCCAGTCACCCGCAAGCTATATGGAGAGCGCGGATGACTGGCCGCCGCCCATAACCCGCGTCCCGCGCAAACCCAAAGTGGCCCAATTTTGCGCCGCCCCGTGGCCCTTTTTTACTCCGCCGTTGACAGATTCACTCGATTTGCGGATAAAGCCGGATAAGCTTTGTGCGCGCGTCTTGAGTCATGGTCGAAGCGACGTGGCCTCGACCAAACCTTGCTCCCATCCGGCCACTTCAGCCGCCATCAAGCCGCGCTGACCCTCGATGACCCGCAGAGCCACAGCTTCTCCTGTTTCAAGATGAGCCAAACCAAATGATCGTAACACAATGTGGATGAAAACCTCCTCAGATGATCCGAAAATCTTCGCAAAGCCGAACCCTTTGACCAGGTCGAACCCCTTCACCCTCGCCGGAAGGCTTATCCCCTGAGCCCGGCTGGCCAAGATGTGGTAGATTGAGGTTGCAGACCGCGTGATGTTCTTGTAATGTTCGCATCTGCCTGCACCTTGGTCATCAGATCGTCCCATCTCGCGCCAAGAGTTCGAGGCGCTGTTCCCCGATGACGCGGCATGCGCTGAATATCTCGTCAAGAAACGCTGGCCCGAAGGTTTCAGCTGTCCGGCCTGCGGCGGACAAAAGGCCTGGGCGCTGGACCGCGACCGACCGACATGGGAATGCGCAGAGTGTCGGCGGCAGACTTCAGTTACTGCAGGCACGATCATGCATCGCAGCCATCTGCCGCTCAAGACATGGTTTCTTGCCGCTCACATTGTCGCCACTCATTCCAACGGGATCTCGGCCCTCCAGTTGCAGGGTCAACTGGGCCTCGGCCGCTACAAGACCGCCTGGCTCCTGCTCCAGAAGCTCCGGCGTGCTATGGTCGATCCCGGACGCAGCCCATTGCAAACCCTTGTCGAGATTGATGAGACGGAGATGCCGTTCCGCTCGAAGCAGGATCCCATGGACAAAAAGAAAGCTGGGCGGTCTCCGGTTGGCAAAATCTTCATTCTGGGCGCGGTCGAGCTCTGTCTGAAGACGGTCAGCCACGCCGCATTCGCTTGGCACAAATCCCCGATGGATCCTCGAAGACGTTGCATGGGGTCACCCCGCCGGACAGGAAACTGCCCAACAGCACATCACTGATCATCTGCGAGGCGACGACTTCCTCGAGCATCTCGCGGATGTCGCGTGCGGCATCATCGGCCCGTTGCCGGGCCGGAGCGGAGAGGCCCGCAGCCATGACACCGACCATGTCGGACTAGACCCGCTGCTCCATCGTCCCGCCCGCAGCGCCGATGGTGAGAATCGTGCCGGGCTGCAGCTTGCGGACTGATGCGGAGATACAGCTGTCATCGGCGACAGCGGCGGTCGAGACGAAGCCGCGCAAAACCTGCGGGTCGAGGGACGGGGTGAACCCGGGAACGGCATGGAACGCCTGAAGCTCGGAGGCAAAGGCTACCGCCTTTTCCAAAATCGCGACATGGAGCGGCTTTTCGCCGGTCCGGTCGCGGGCCAGCGACAGGGTACGGGTGTCCTTGTCCCAGAGCGCAAGGGCGAACATGCCGGTGGATTTCCTGAGCGCGGCGTCCAGTCCCCAATGGGTGATCGCGGCGAGCAGCGTTTCAGTATCTGAATGCCCCTTCCATGCGATCTTGGCACCCTCGGTCGTCAGAGCCTTGCGCAGATCGAGGTGGTTGTAGATCTCGCCGGTGACGACGATGACATGCCGCCCGCCGAGTGCATGGGCTGCGCCCCCGCAGGCGAGAGATCGAGGATGGACAGACGCCGATGCGCAAGGCCCAGAGCGGCCCTCTCGTCGCGCCAGCGCATCGGCCATGCCGCGCAGGACGGCGGTATCCGAGACGGAGCGGGTCTCGGGCCCGAGACCGAGCAAGCCTGCAATCCCGCACATCTCAGGCGACCTTCCTCGACCCCGTCACACCGCACGCGCCCCGCGACACCTGCAAGCAGGCGGGCCACGCGGAGCCCGTGTACCTGCAAGGATTGGTCGCGCTCCACCCTTTGGCGACCAGACTGCCCCATGCGCAGACGCAGCTCGGGATCATTGATCAATATCTGCAACGCGGATTGCCATTCTGCCGGGGTGGAAGCAGGAAACCCCGTCTCGCCATGGGTGACGATCTCGCGGTTGACGCCCACGGGTGAGGCCACGACCGGCAAACCACAGGCCATGTACCGGATCAGCTTGTAGCCACATTTGCCGCGCATCAAGGGGCGTGTCCGGCAGTGGCATGATGCCGATATCCATGTCGCGGATATCGGCGGCCTGGCGCCTTTCGGACCAGACCCTGACGTCTATGGCCGGATCATGGTCCGCTTGCGACCCTGCACCGACTGCGAGACCTCGGGACTGCAGCGGGCGGAGCGTGTCGAGGATGTCGGAGAGACATGGCGCGACACAGGCGCGCCACGTGCCCGGCGTGCCGATCCAGCCCAGGCGTGCGGTCTAGGGAGCAGCCTTCGGGCGGCGTCATATGCGGTGGTGTCGACGACGGTCGGAACGACCTCGCCCCCCCTTGCCCCCGCCGCCGCGGCATAGGTCCCGAGATCGTCGTTCCCCGCGAGGACGAGATCGGACCGCGCCATCACGCGCGCGATCTTGCGGCCGAGCAGCACGCGGACGACTGGGTTCGAATGGCTGTCGTAACGGTGCAAGACCGCGTCGTCGAAATCCGAGACGACCGGAACATGGGCGGGGAAGAGGCGGCGCTCGAGACCGGCGGGGACTGAAGGCAGCGCCTCCGTCTCGAGCCAGATCAGATCGGCTCGGCGCGCGGTATCCAGCGAGGCAAGACGGTTGCGGTAGGCCCGCAGGATTGCGCCGGGCTCACGACGCACGGCGTAGAGCGCATCCAGATAGGACGCGTCGAACAGACAGTCCGTTCTGACGCTGAAACCGCACTGCTCGAGATCAGATATCTCGTCTCGACGGGGTCCCGTGGATTGGCAAAGGGCGGCCACAGTAATTTGCCTTGTCGGGCGCGCGTTTCGCTGCTTTCGTGGGCCTCAACTGCGCTGTCACGTCATAGATTGCGCGGCCGGCTGGTCGGCTCGGGATTACGCGTTATCGAGCATTTGGGAAGATCGAGCTCCCCTATTCGGATCTGCGCAAAAGGTTTTGGGACGGTCATATTGTGGGTCGGACGACGGGTCTTTTGAGGGTCCCTAAAGGGCCCGTCCGAGGGACCATCGAGATCCGTGGCCCATCCCCCGCGGATCAGCATCCCGCAGGCTTGAGCAGCCACAGCCCGTTGCCAACCGGTCCCTTCCATAACGGTCGCCACGAGGGTCAGATGACGCGCTGTGCAAAGCTGAAAAGACGGGGCGGCGATCGGAGAATGACGGGGCCGTCATGGCATGAGGCCAGAGGATCAGCATGAAGGCGGGTGGTCGTTCATAGAGATCATTATGGCCCACCTCCCTTATTGAACGTCCGTCATTACCCAAAAGACCGACGGGCCCGGAAGCCTGCGGATCTGCCGCGTTTTGCGCCAGGACGCGGGGTTCGCGCGCGCGCTTTGGGGCCTTATCCACCGGTTGGACCCGTCCTTCCCGGTAATGTTATGATCAAAGACAGATATTATGATGGCCGCCAAATGCGACAATGATTGTGGTGAAACAAGGCACTTGCGCCCAGACGCGAGGGGTGAGGCGCGGGTTTCAGTACGGGTCGGGTGCGCGCCCCCCTGCCCCATCGCCGCTGGTCGTGATCCCGCCCGACCCAGAGATTTTGTGACCGGTCGCGCGCGAATGACCGCGCGCGCCGCATGAGCCAAAAGGCCCTCGAGAGCGACCGGTCCAATCCTGCTCCGAGGCCGTGGTCGCCGCGATCCGTCACCGGTGCCGGGGATCGCAACCCAACTCCGGGTAGGTCACGGCATCAGCCCCGCAGCTCCCCGAAAAGGTCCCTTGAGGTCCCCTCAATCGTCTCGGTCCGAGGGCGCCTTTGGGGAAGCGTTTTGATCCATCCACTCTGCGAGGATCCGTCGGATCATCGCAGGACGGGTCGGTGGGTCATCCTCGGCCCGTCGCAAAGCATCGATCCGCTTCATCAGGTCATCCGGCAAGCGAACGAGTACCGGTTCATTACGCCCATCTTTTTTTTTCGACTCAGTCACCAGAAAGCCCCTTGATATCCGGATATCTGATTACCATGTATAGCGAGCCGGCGCAAGGATTGCAGCCTCACACCGGCTCTTGCCACAGCGATCTATCAAGGAGATCACCATGACTACCTCTACCCCTACCACCTCCGCGTGCCGTAATGAAGCGCTGAAAAGCCCCGTCCTCGCCGCCTTCCTGCGCTTGCCGCGCACGCTCAGCCAGTGCATCGCAGCCGAGGGCCATCTGCGCGCGGCAGATGCTTCGGCATTCGACAGCGCCCAGCGCGCCTGCGAAGCGGCTGATGAAACCCTCTCCTCTGAGCTGCGCAAGATTTTGGCCCTGCCCGAAGCCTGCCCCTCTGACCGGTCGATGCGCCGTTTGGCGTTCCTCTTGCGTAGCGTTCTGTCGATCGAGAACAATGGCGATCGTAGGTATTTGGCGGCAAGTCTTCTGCACGACGCGCAACTCTTCGAGACTTGGGGCGCTCAGCCGATGCACCCGGTGATGCCTCGCATCGAGCGGCACTGCCTTGGGCAGATCGCACGCCTTGTCGAGCTGCGCGCCGCGGGCACCGCGGGACATGCCCCGGAGGCCAGCAGCCCCGGGCTTGCAGCCTAAGGAGGGCAACAGATGCAGACCCTTGCAGCCGAGGCGCATAACTGGCGTGCCGCATTCCACCGTCTCGAGGGGGCTTATGCCCCCGGGACAATCCGCAGCTATACGAGTGATATTGCGGCCTTCGTGGCATGGTGCACGAGAGAGGGGGTGCCCCCCTTTCCAACCGAGGTCGCAACGCTCTGCGCGTTCCTCGAAGACCAGGGCGCCGAAAAGTCACCCTCAACCGTGCGGCGGCGGATTTGTGCAATTCGCAAAATCCATAGGCTCCTGCGCCTGCCCGATCCGACCCAAGATGAGGAGATTAACCTCTCGCTGCGGCGCGTGAAGCGCGCGAAGACCACGCGCCCGCGACAAGCGAAAGGTCTGACGAAGAGCTATCTAGATCGCTTCCGCGACACGCAACCCGAGACTGTCATAGGCCTGCGTAACCGCGCCATGCTGTCGGTTGGATACGAGCTGCTCACGCGCCGCTCCGAACTTGTGGCGCTCCGCAGCGACGATCTCGAGGAGCGAGATGACGGCACATTCCGCGTACTGATCCGTCGCAGCAAGGCCGATCAATACGGTGCCGGGCGCATCGCCTTTACCTCGCAAAAGACCGCCCAACTCTTGCGCGACTGGCTGCAAGTACGTGGGCCTGAGATTGATTGGCTGTTCTGTCCGGTCTACCAAGGCAAGCCCATCAACCGCGACCTCAGCACGACGACCGTAAAGCGCTTGGTCAAGGACGCCGCCAAACGGGCCCGTCTTGAGGCCACTGACATCAAAGCGTTCAGTGGGCACTCCATGCGCGTCGGCGCTGCGCAGGATCTTCTGAAGCGCGGCTTTGACACCGCGGCCATCATGCGCGCAGGAGGCTGGAAATCCGTGAATGTCCTGGCGCGGTATCTCGAACAGGCAGAACACAATGTTTGGGCGTGACGGCCACCCAAAGCGTGAAAGTTGATGGCGCGATTTAAGCCGCCGCCATCATCTACGCCGGTCCAGTGTTCGTATCCGAAAGCGCGCGGCGTTCAAATCGGGTTGAGCGACCGCGCGATCAGCCCCCTCACCTTCCCTTCGGCGACACGTCCTTCATCGCCGCCTTCAGAAGCAGCGCCACATTCTCGGCGGTGAACTTATAGCCCTTTCCGTCCGGCACGCGCACGGCCGAGATCGGATACTTGGGCCGGCGGGGATCAATGCCCACGACGCGGAACTGCTCTCGCCCGGTTGAAAACTCTCGGCCGAAATCGTCAGGCGACAAGCCGAATTCTTCGGCCAGCGCCTCGAACAGGATCCGCTCCGGGTCGAGCGTAGAACCATCGGCCAAGGGGATCGATACACGCACGCCGAACTCAAAGTTCCAACGCAGGTCCATTGCTTGCAGTCCCATGCTTTCGGCTACCAAGCCATGCTTGGTCGCCACCTCAGCACAAGCCTGCAGCATTTCGGCCTCGATCTGCTTGCATAGGCCGGGCGTCAAGTTTCTCGGTGGAGCAACTTCGGTCATGTCTTGTGCATCCAGATCCGTATCATTGGAAAGCGCGTCCATTCTCAACAAACGAGTCGGCCAGCGCTTCCCACTAGGTCATCTTTTGGCTAGAAGACTGATACGTAAAACAGCGGGCGGAAACAAGAGATTGTGTGTGGGGCATTCCTCTGCGTTTCTCATTTGAGAACTCGCATACCGGACAACTAGAGGAATTAATTAATGGCGAAACGCGCATTGATCACAGGAATTACCGGTCAGGATGGCTCATATCTGGCAGAATTTCTGCTTGGGCAGGGCTATGAGGTGCACGGTATCAAGCGGCGCGCGTCTCTTTTCAACACTCAGCGGATCGACCACATTTATGAGGGGCCGCAAGAAGACCATCGTCGGCTGACCCTGCACTACGGTGATTTGACCGACAGCTCTAACCTGACGCGCATTCTGTCCGAAGTTCAGCCGAACGAAGTCTACAACCTTGGTGCGCAGAGCCACTTAGCCGTCAGCTTTGAGGCGCCAGAATACACGGCCGATGTTGATGCCATGGGCACGTTGCGCTTGTTGGAGGCAATCCGATTCCTAAAGCTGGAACAGAAAACTCGCTTTTACCAGGCATCAACGTCCGAGCTCTATGGCTTGGTGCAGGAAACACCCCAGACCGAGACGCCCCCCTTCCACCCGCGCAGCCCCTACGCGGTTGCCAAGCTTTACGCCTACTGGCTTTGCGTAAACTACTGTGAAGCCTACGGCATGTATGCGCGCAATGGCATCCTGTTTGATCATAAAAGCCCGCGCCGTGGCGAAACTTTCGCGACACGCAAGATCACCCGCGGCCTCGCCAATATAGCGCAAGGCCTTCAGGACTGCCTCTACATGGTAATATCGACAGTCTGTGGGACTGGGGCCATGCCAAAGACTACGTGCGGATGCAGTGGATGATTCTGCCACAAGAAACAACCGAAGACTACGTCATAGCCACCGGTTCGCAGTATTCGGTGCGAGAATTCATAACATGGTCAGCCGCTGAGCTGGGCATAACGCTGGAATTCTCTGGTTCAGGCGTGGAAGAGGTGGCAACAGTCACAAGCGTGTCAGGTGACATGGCACCTGCGGTCACGTCAGGTGATGTGCTCATGCGGATCGACCCGCGATACTTCCGCCCTGCAGAGGTCGAAACGCTGCTGGGCGATCCGGCAAAAGCCAAGACAAAACTAGGCTGGGTGCCAGAGATAACGGCTCAGGAAATGTGCGCCGAGATGGTTGCCGAAGATCTGAAAACCGCGCGCCGCCACGCCCTGCTGAAAACCCATGGTATGGAAACGCCCATGGCAGTTGAGGGCTAGAGGATGACAAGGATCTATGTTGCGGGCCATCGGGGTATAGTTGGAGGGGCCATTCTGCGTCAGCTACATGCCGGACAAGCTACTTGCAAAAACATGACCTTGCTCACCCGCACTGACGCTGAACTGGACCTTACTGACCAGAGCGCCGTGCGTCAGTTCATGCGCACCGAGCGTCCCGATGTGGTGATCCTGGCTGCAGCCAAGGTCGGTGGCATTCATGCCAATAACACCTACCCGGCGAATGTCTTTTACGAAAACCTCATGATGGAGTGCAATGTCATCCACGAGGCATTTGCCGCTGGTGTCACGCGTCTATTGCAACTCGGATCCAGCTGCATCTATCCTCGTGCAGCCTCGCAACCCATGGCCGAGGATGCACTTCTGACAGGGGTGTTGGAACCGACCAATGAACCCTACGCCATTGCCAAGATCGCGGGCATCAAGCTTTGTGAAAGCCACAACCGCAAGCATGGCACGGATTTCTGCTCTGTCATGCCGACAAACCTCTATGGGCCTGGTGATAACTTCCATCCTGAAAACAGCCATGTCCTACCGGCCCTGATCCGCCGGTTTCTAGAAGCTGTGGAGGACAGTACAGAGCATGTGACAATCTGGGGCACGGGGGCGCCGCGGCGCGAGTTTCTTCATGTCGACGATATGGCCGAAGCAAGCTTGTTCGTGTTAGACTTGCTGAAATCGGATTATGAGGCGAACACTGAGCCGATGCTCAGCCACATCAATGTTGGCACCGGCGAAGATATCTCGATCCTTGATCTTGCAAAGCTGATCGCACGGACGGTTGGGTTTAAAGGTGAGATTGTCACCGATCCGTCAAAGCCCGATGGGACATTGCGCAAGTTGATGGATGTTACCCGCCTCGCGCGTATGTGCTGGCGGGCACGGATTGGTTTGGACGACGGGATCGCCTATGCATGGCGGTGGTTCCTCTACAATCGCGACACGGCACGGACATGACGCAATTAGCCCAGGTGTTCAGATCATGACCCAAGACATTCATCCGATTCTATTATGTGGCGGCGCAGGTACAAGGCTCTGGCCCTTGTCGCGGAAATCCTATCCAAAGCAGTTTGCGCGTATCACGGGTACTGAGAGCCTGTTTCAGGCCTCTGCATGCCGTATGTCCGGCGCTGGCTTTGCGGCACCCTTTGTCATCACAGGATCGGACTTTCGGTTTATTGTGACCGAGCAACTGGCAGCCGTGGAGATGGCGCCTGCGGCCATTCTTATTGAACCCTGCGCGCGAAACACCGCGCCCGCCATCTGCGCGGCAGCCCTTGCGCTGGAGACCCGCGCGCCCGGAGCCCTGATGCTGGTGGCGCCATCCGACCATGTCATCCCGGATGCCCCGCGCTTTCGGGCCGCAGTTCAGGCGGCGGCGCCGGCCGCACTTGCGGGCGATCTTGTCACCTTCGGCATTCGCCCGGACCGAGCGGAAACCGGGTACGGATGGCTGGAACTGTCTGAAGCACCAGACGCTGAGTTTTCTCCCGTGCCGCAATCTTTGCGCGCCTTCGTGGAAAAGCCTGACCAATCAACAGCCGCGAGCATGCTCAAAGGTGGTCGGCATCTTTGGAATGCAGGAATATTCCTGTTTTCCACAACGGCTATTCTGGAGGCTTTTGAGGCGCATGCGCCGGATCTGCTGGCTGGGGTCAAGACCGCCCTGTCGGAAGCCGAGGCCGATCTTGGCTTTACCCGGCTCGCGGCAGAACCATGGGCGAAGCTTACCGATATTTCGATCGATTATGCCGTTATGGAACATGCGCAGAACCTGAGCGTGGTTCCATATGGCGGTGTCTGGTCCGATCTGGGCGGCTGGGAGGCGGTCTGGCGCGATGGGGGCCCTGACGCCCAGGGTCTCGTCACACATGGACCCGCCACGGCGATTGATTGCACCAACACGCTGCTGCGCGCAGAAGCGGATAGTCAGCAACTGGTCGGTATCGGCCTTGAAGACATCGTCGTCATTGCGATGCCCGACGCCGTTTTGGTCGCCCACAAAGACCGCGCGCAGGATGTGAAGCTCGCCGTTGCCCAGCTGCAAGAGCTCGGCGTTGCGCAGGCCGAAACCAGCCCTCGTGATTTTCGGCCATGGGGCTGGTTTGAAAGCCTGGTGACCGGTGGTCGGTTCCAGGTCAAACGCATCGTGGTCAATCCAGGTGCCGCTTTGTCGCTTCAAAGCCATCATCACCGTGCCGAGCATTGGATTGTGGTCGAAGGCACCGCAAAGGTGACCATCGACGAGACCGTGCGCCTCGTCACTGAAAACCAATCCGTGTTCATCCCACTCGGTGCCGTGCACCGCATGGAAAACCCAGGCAAAGTACCGATGGTGCTCATTGAAGTGCAGACCGGTATTTATTTGGGTGAGGACGACATAGTCCGATACGAGGATGTCTATGCACGCGGTCAAGGGGCCAAAGGATGAGCCTGACCTGTTTCAAAGCCTATGATATCCGTGGACGCTTGGGTGTCGATTTGGATGCGGGCATCGCGTATCGCATCGGGCGAGGATTTGCACGCGCACTTAGTGCCAAGACGGTGGTACTGGGCCGTGATCCACGTGCCTCCTCTGCGGAGCTGGCGCAGTCCGTGCAAAACGCCCTCATAGCTGAGGGCGCGCATGTGCTGAATCTTGGCCTGTGCGGCACCGAAGAGATGTATTTTGCCACAGCGCATTTTGGCGCTGATGGTGGCATCTGTGTGACAGCGTCCCACAACCCGATGGACTGGAACGGGATGAAGATGGTACGCGCGGGGGCCGCGCCACTGGATGCGGCCACTGGGCTTACACGGATTAGATCACTGGCCGAAGCGGACGACTTTGGGCCTGCACAAAATGGTACCTATCAGGATATCGCTGAGCAGGCGCGCAAAGCCTATGTGACCCAGGTTCTGTCTTTCGTTGATGTGGCAGCGCTTGCGCCTTTAAAAATTCTTGTCAATGCGGGCAATGGTGCAGCCGGACCAACATTTGATGCAATTGCCGAAGAACTTGCCGCACGGGGCGCCGCGCTGACATTTGTGCGGTTGCACCACATGCCCGATGGCAGTTTCCCGAACGGGATTCCGAACCCCCTCCTCTCTGAGAACCAGCCCCAAACAGCAGAGGCTGTTGTAGAAGCAGGTGCGGATTTTGGCGTCGCTTGGGACGGTGATTTTGATCGTTGCTTTTTCTTTGACCACACCGGCCGCTTTATTCCGGGTGAATATGTCGTTGGGCTGCTGGCAGAGGTGTTTCTGGCCAAGCATCCTGGCGAGAAAATAATCCATGACCCACGGGTCATCTGGAACACCCTCGATGTGGTGGCGAAATCGGGTGGACAGGCGGTGCAATCCCGAACAGGTCACGCCTTCATCAAGCAGGCGATGCGCGATGAGGACGCAATCTATGGCGGCGAGATGTCAGCGCATCATTATTTCCGGGACTTTGTCTATTGCGATAGCGGTATGATCCCGTGGTTGCTTGTTGCCGAACTGGTCAGCCGCAAGGGTCCACTGCGCGATCTGGTAGCGTCTCGGCGCGCCGCATTCCCGTCATCGGGAGAGATCAATTTCACATTGGATGACCCGAATGCTGCAATTGCACGGATCCGAGCGGAATATGAACCCTCGGCATTGGCGGTAGATGAGATGGACGGACTGAGCCTTGATCTTGGCTCATGGCGGTTCAATCTGCGCAGTTCAAACACTGAACCCGTTGTGCGGCTGAATGTCGAAACGCGCGGCGATCCCGATTTACTCGCGACTCAGATAGGTCGTTTGAAAGCGTTCCTGACTTAAGAGACTGGCACAGATCTAGCTGAAAGAACTTCCTTTGAAAATTTCTGTCATTACCGCTGCTTGGAAGTCAGAGGCAACCGTTGGTGACGCGATCGCAAGCGTTGCAGCACAGACCCATCCTGACCTTGAGCATCTTATAATCGAAGGAAACTCAGGGGACGGAACGCTCTCTGCTATCGAGCGCGCCGCTCATCCGCGGATGCGAGTGATCAGCGAACCAGACAAAGGGATTTACGACGCACTGAACAAAGGCGTCAAAAACGCAACTGGGGATGTGATCGGGTTTATCCACAGCGATGATTTTCTGGCCCACGACGAAGTCTTGGTGATGGGCGACAAGCAAGTTGGCCGCCAACGTCAGCCAAGTTGGCCGGTGGCCCCAGTCGAAGGGAGGGCGTAGCCCGACCGTAGACTGGGGCCACCGGCTTCGCTCTCTTTTTGAGGGTAGGTGCT
>Ga0208112_101064_pt1 | contig 12096 bp, 12 predicted proteins | sample HotLakConsoUCCLE_FD_184736 | JGI IMG/M metagenome (GOLD analysis project Ga0208112, IMG submission 184736) | Hypersaline microbial mat communities from Hot Lake, Washington, USA - Hot Lake Consortium UCC-LE (SPAdes) (version 2) ... | reverse complement strand
CCGGAAAATGTCAATAGCCCTGACTTTTCAGGATATTGCCGGAAGAAATTGAAACGGCCACCCCGAGAGGCGGCCGCCAATTGCCTGTCATCGTGACTTTTTTCCGTCCCCGCGGGGATTGCCGGCGGCGCTCAGGCGTTCACGTCCACCACGACACGGCCGCGCACCTGGCCCTTGAGAATGTCGGCCCCCAGCCGCGGCAGATCGGACAGCGTGGCGGGCTCCACCATCGCCTCCAGCCGGTCCATGGGCAGATCGCGCGCGATCCGCTCCCAGGCGCGCAGCCGGTTGGCATGGGGCTGCATCACCGAATCGATGCCCAGCAGGTTCACCCCCCGCAGGATGAAGGGGGTGATCAACGCACCCTCGATCGCGGCGCCGCCCGCAAGCCCCACCGCGGCGACCGAACTGCCGTATTTCATCTGCTTGAGCACCCGCCCCAGCATCGCGCCCGCCACCGCGTCCACGCAGCCGGCCCAGCGCTCGGATTCGAGCGGCTTGCGGGTCACCTCGGTCAGGTCCTCGCGGGCGACGATCTCCGTGGCGCCGAGGCTCTTCAGATACTCCGCCTGCCCGGGTCGCCCGGTCACCGCCGCCACCTCGCGGCCCAGGCTCGCCAGGATCGCCGTGGCGACCGAGCCCACGCCCCCCGCGGCCCCCGTGACCAGCACCGGGCCCTGATGATCGGCCAGCCCGTGATCCTCAAGCGCCATGACCGCCAGCATGGCGGTCAGCCCGGCGGTGCCCACCGCCATCGCCTGCCGCGTGGTCATTCCCGCGGGCAGCGGCACAAGCCACTCGGGCCTGGCCCGCGCCTTCTGTGCATAACCGCCCCAATGCGCCTCGCCCACGCGCCAGCCGGTCAGCACCACCTTGTCGCCCGGCTTGTAGCGATCATCCTCCGAGGCCTCGACCGTGCCCGCGAAATCGATCCCCGGCACATGCGGGTAATTCCGCACCAACCCGCCGCCCGGGCCGATACACAGCCCGTCCTTGTAGTTCAGCGTCGAATACTCGACCGCGACAGTCACCTCCGCATGCGGCAGGTCGTCCGCGCCGATCTGCCGGACCGCCGCAGAGGTCTTGCCGCTCTCCTCGTCCTTCTCCACCACAAGCGCATTGAACATCTTCGCTCTCCCTACGGGGCCCGCGCGCCGCGCCGGGCCGCTTCATTGTTCCACAAATACGCGATCCGACCGCCCGGGCCGGGCGCCCGCGTCAGCCGCCGGGGCCCGCCCAGTCGATCTGGCAGATCTCGGCGCTGCGCCCGTCGAAATCCCACACCCGCCCGAAGGCGCGCACCCTTCCTTGCGTGGCGGTGGCCACGGTGATGTCGGGGCCCATCCAGTATTGCGTGTTGTGCACCACGATGTCGCGCTCCGGGTCCGCACCGCGCACCGGCTCCACCGCCCCCTGGATCTGCTTGCCCACCATGAGCCGGCGGGTCTTGCCCTCGGTCTCGAACAGCACCGGCGCGCGCTCGGCGCCCAGGAAGGTGCTGACCAGCACCGAGAACAGCCCCGTCGTGCCCTTCGCACGCCCCGAGAAGATCCGCACCAGCGCGTCGAACGCCGCAGCGCTGGCGCGCTCGTCGATATAGGCCGCCGCGGTCCAGTTGCCCCGTGCCATCTGGCCGGGGATCTCCAGCAGCAGCCCCACGTTCAGCCCCGAGAGATCCTCGTCCCCGTAATGGCCCGCGTCGATCCGCACCCCGGCCCAGGCCTGGCAGTTGCCCTCGGTGGGCGGATGCTTGCCCAGGCTGACCACGCAGGGGCAGAACACGGTGCAGTTGCAGTTCAGGATCAGCTCTCCCCGGATCGCCCAGGGCGCGGGCGCAAGCCCGCGCGGCGGGGCCGAGGGATGCCGGTTGTCGAGCCTTGCGGGCACCTCGATGCGGTCGGTGGCCATGGTATCCTCCCCTTTCGATCAGATCGCGCCGGACGCGACGAGCGCGGCGGCAAATAGCAGCGCCCAGCCCAGCGGCGCGGTCAGCAACCGCCCCGGCCCGGGCAATTTCTCCAGGGCCATCAACACGGTGGCCAGCCCCATGAAGGCCAGGTTCATCACCCCGCCCCCGAATCCCAGGACCATCAGCGCCCAGCAGCAGCCCAGGCAGGTCGCGCCAAGCCGCAAGCCCAGCCGCCACGGCCCCTCGGTCCAATGCTGCATGAAGAAGGTCAGCGGCGCGCGGCAGCGCGACAGGCAGGCATGCTTGAGCGCGCTGAACTGGTAGAGCCCGGCACCGGCCAGCAACAGCGCGGTGAACCAGCCCTGCCGGCTCGCCCCCAAAGCATCCACGATCCCCGCGCGATACAGCGCCATCTGCGCCCCCGCCGCCAGCGCCGCGAAGCCCAGCCAGACCGCCAGGTAGCCCCCGACCAGCGCGCCGAAGCGCACCGGCGTGGCGCGTCCGAGGTCCTCGTAGGTGGCCAGGGCCGGCAAGGCGGTGGGCGCCATCATCGCCGCGGCCATGATCGACCACATGGCGAAAAGTCCCGCGAACCCCGCGCCTTCCGGGCCGGCCCGGCACAGCGCGGCCCAGAACTCCGCCCCGTAAAGCTCCGACATCGCGCGCAGATCGGCCGGAAGGGCCATGGCATAGAGCACGGCCCAGCCGGCCAGGATCAGCCCGTAGAGGCCCAGCCAATGCGGCGCACCCATCGCCCGGATCCGTTCCGCCAGCATCGCCCCTCCCGATTCAACCGCGCCGGGCGAGGCTTTCGCGAGGATTTGAAGGGGGTTTCCCGAAACCGTGCCTCTTGCGTCGAAACCCCCTTCAAATCCCGCGCGCGCCGTCCTATATTGGCAATGTTCCGCAAGGGACTATGGACATAAACGCGCTCGTAATAAGCGGATCGGACCCGGGGGCGGTACCCGGCGGCTCCACCAATACCCGGCGTTGGCGGGACATGGGGCCGAAACAGGATCGACGAACGTCTAAAGGGGTGGCTTTGTCCCGGTGAGGTACCACCGTTATCGGTCCGTAAAGCATAATTGCCAACGACAATCGTGCTCCGGTTGCTCTGGCTGCGTAAGCAGTCCGAAAGACCGAAAATCAAGCCCTTGGGCCTAGCAGCCTAAGGCGGGGTTCGCAGGCACCTGGCAACAGAAGCCTGCACTTCCCATTCCGATGGCCAAGCGCATGCACGGGCGTCGTTTTGGTTTCCGCTTCTCCCAGTGTTTTGCAGCAATGTCGGCGACGCAGCCCTGCGGCCCGACCTCCTGGAACAGGTCCCGCCCGGCCAAGAGGTTGCGACGGTCACCGTTGATGGGCCCCTGACACGCGCGGATGCCACACCGTCATCGCCTCTTGGGGGGCGGCCATCATCCCGCCGCGCAAGAATGCCCGACCCTGGACGCCGTCCACGACGGGAACTCTCTCGTGAAACGGCTCTGCGCGCGCCTGCGGATATCTCGGCCGCGCATTCCGGCGAAAGCTGACCGGCGATCCCCGCGCATGTCGCGCAGACACGAAGGTGACTTGCGTCGACCTGCCGGGCCGAGGCCTCACGGCCCGGAACGTCGACCGACAGGTCGCCGAGTTCCGGATCCGGATCGCGGTCCCGAACCGCGACACCGCTCTCGGCATGCCGATCACGGAGCCCTGGGACAGGCCGTCCGGTGCAAGCGGAGATCCGTCCTTCCTTCGATCGATTTGCGCATCAAAGCCGCCAACCCCGCATCAAGCTGCGGCTTCGACCGGGCCACCGCGCTGATCCCCAGCACGACGTCGAAGACGCCCTCGGGCGGGCGGCCGTCCTGCGAGCGTGCGGCGATCTTCTCCCGCGCCGCTCGGATAGCGGCTCCCGGCAAGGCGGGACAGAGCCTCAGATGATGGCGTGGCGCAAACGGGCCGAAACCCATTCGCTCAGGACGACGGTGGCGAGGATCAGCAGGAGGATCACCGACACCTGGCTCCAGGCCAGCGTGTTGAGCGACGCCTGGAGCTTGAGCCCGATGCCGCCCGCGCCGACCAGCCCGAGGATCGTGCTTTCGCGGATGTTGATGTCCCAGCGGAAGGCCGTGATGCCCCAGAAGGCCGGCATGATCTGCGGCACGATCCCGTAGTTCAGCACCTGCGCCCCGGAGGCCCCTGTCGCCTCGATCGCCTCGATCTGGTTGGCGTCGGTCTCCTCGATCGCCTCGTACAAGAGCTTGCCGATGAACCCGATGGACCTGAGCGCGATGGCCACGATCCCCGCCAGAAGGCCCGGCCCGATGATCGCCACCAGCAAGAGCGCCCAGATCAGCGAGTTGATCGAGCGCGAGGCGACGATGATGAACAGCGCGACGGGCCGCAGGATCAGCGCCGACGGCGTTGTGTTGCGCGCGGCCAGAAAAGCGACCGGCACCGCCATGATCACCCCGCCGATCGTGCCCAGCGTGGCGATGTTGATCGTATCCCAGAGCGGGCCCCACAGCTCGCCCATGTAGGACCAGCGTGGCGGCACCATCCGGCCGCCGATATCGGCGGCCTGCCTTGGCGCGTCGGCCACGAAGAACCAGATCGTGTCGCGCGTCATCAGCTGCCAGCACCAGACGAACAGCGCCACCAGCGCCAGCCAGCCGCCCCAGAGCAGCAGTCTCCCGCGCGGAGTGCGGTAGGACCAGACCTGACTGTAATGGGTGATCTCGCTCATTGCAGGAACTTCCGCAGATAGCTGGACCCGTATTCGGAAATCATCACGATGGCGATGATGATCAGCAGGATCGCGCCCGCACTGTCATATTCGTATCGGCTCATCGCCGTCTCCAGCGTCGCCCCGATTCCGCCCGCACCGACGATCCCGATCACGGCGCTTTCGCGGAAGTTGATGTCGAGCCGGTAAAGCGACAGGCCGATCAGGCGCGGCATCACCTGCGGCTGCACCGCGTAGTTCACCAGTTGCCCCCAGGACGCGCCCGTGGCGCGCACCGCCTCGGCCTGCGCCTCGTCGATCTCCTCGATGTCGTCGGCCAGCAGCTTGGCGATGAACCCGATGGTGGCGAAGGACAGCGTCAGGAACCCCGCAAGGGGGCCGAAGCCGAACATCGCCACGAAGAAGATCGCGATGATGACCTCCTGCAAGGCCCGGCTGACCGCGATGATCGCGCGGCAGATGTAGTAGATCCAGAGCGGCGCCAGGTTGCGCGCGGCGCCGATGCCGATCGGGATCGAGATCGCCACGCCCACCACGGTGGAGGTGAGCGTCATCGTGAGGCTCTCCACAAGCCCCTTGCTGATGTCGTTCCAACGGCTCGTGAAATCGGGCTGCAGGAAGCCCATCACGAAGCGCTGCCCGCGTTCCAGGCCGTCATAGACGCGCCCCCAGTTCACGTCGACCGTGCTGATGGCGAGGCTCAGGTAGACCACGGCCCCGATCAGGAGCGCGATGCGCCACCGCCGGTCCTTGATGATCTGCGGCGGGCGGCGCCAGGTCTTCGGGTAGGCGGGCGCGCTCATCGGGCGAGTGCCGCCATGCGGTCACGGGCATCGGCCTCGGCGCGGCTCTGTTCCTCGTCGCCCCGGCGCATCTCGTTCCAGTCCTCTTCGCCGTAGATCGCGGTCAGCGCGTCATGGGTAAGCTCGTCCGGCGTGCCGTCGAACACCACCTGACCAGCGCGCAGGCCGACGATGCGCTGCATGAACTGCTGCGCCAGCGGCACGTCATGGATGTTGACGATGGCCGGCAGGCCACGTTCGGCGCAGATCTCCGTCAACAGGCGCATGATCTGGCGGCTGGTTTTCGGGTCGAGGCTGGCGGTCGGTTCGTCCACCAGCAGAAGCTCGGGGTCCTGCGCGAGGGCCCGCGCGATGCCCACGCGCTGGCGCTGACCGCCCGAGAGCGCATCGGCGCGCTTGTCGGCCTGCTCCAGCAGGCCGACGCGATCGAGCAACTGATAGGCGCGCTGGATGTCGGCAGGCGGATATCTGCGCAAGAAGCTGCGCCAGAAGGGCACATAGCCAAGCCGCCCGGACAGGACGTTCTCCATCACTGTGAGGCGCTCGACCAGCGCGTATTCCTGAAAGATCATGCCGATCCGGCGGCGTTGGCCGCGCAGATCGGCCTTGCCGAGGCGGACAAGGTCCACATCGCCCAGCAGAACCTTGCCACCCGTCGGCTCCACCAGCCGGTTGATGCAGCGGATCAGCGTGGACTTGCCCGCCCCCGACGGCCCGATCAGGCCCATGATCTGGCCCTTGGGCACGGTCAGCGACACATCACGCAACGCGGCATCACCGGTCTTGTAGGTCTTGGACAGATCCTCGAGGATCAGCATCTGCGACACCCTCTCGTGCAAATGGCCACGGGCGGCGCAAGGCCGCCCGTGGCGTGATCAGGCCGGGTTCGGCGTCAGTTGCACTCGTAGACGACGCCATTGGCCTCGTCGATGGTGCGGATGACGGACCAGTCCTTCTGGAAGGTGATCGGGATGAACTGCGACTCGCCGTTGCGGCCGAATTCTTCCTTCAGCGCGCTGCCTTCCCATTCGAAGCTGAAGAAGGCCTCGCGAATCGCCTCCTGCAGTTCGGGGGTCAGGTTGTGCGCGGTGCCGTAGCCCGTCGTCGGGAAGGTCTGCGACTGGTAGATCGTCACGAGCTGGTCTTCCGACACGACCTCGCGGTCGATCATGCGGCCCTTGACCGAATTGGCGACGGAGGCCGCGATGTAATCCTTGTTGGCCACGCCGAGAATCGAGTTGTCATGCGCCCCCGAGAAAGTCGGCTCGAAATCCTCACCGGCCACCATGTCGAACTCGGCCTTCAGGATCGCGGAGGGTGCCTTGAAGCCGGAATTGGAGGTTTCCGAGGTAAATGCCAGCGTCTGGCCGCTCAGGTCCTCGACGCTTTCGATGCCGCTGTCGGGGTAGGTGATGATCTCCATCTCGTAGCCGAAGGAGCCATCCTCGGCCGCCATCATGGCGAAGGGACGGAAGCCCGCGCAGGCGACGGCCAGCGGGTTGGACCCGGTGTTGAAGCCCGTGACATGCAGACGGCCCGCGCGCATCGCCTCGATCTGGGCCGCGTTCGACTGGACGGGGAAGAACTGCACGTCCTTGCCGGTGACCTCGGCCATGTGGTCGAGGAACCCTTTCCAGACATCCGCATAGACGGCGGGATCCTCCACCGGCGTATAGGCGAAGATCAGCGTGGCGGGATCGACGAGTTCCGCCGGATCGGTCGGGATGTCGGCGATCAGGTCGCCGTCGGCATCGGTGAAGCGGTCATCCAGACTGAACTCTGCATAGGCCGGCAGTGCGACTGCGAACGCGGCGATCGCCGCAAGGGCCGTGGACGTTTTCATGGTATCCCCCAATATGTTGCGAAACTACCGTGGGCCTAAACCGCGAACGCAACAGGGATATGACAACCCCGCGGGACTCCGGCTATGGCGCCGGGGCCGCCCTGCGCGGGCTTGCCAGGAGGCGACGGGATCGGATGGACACGCTCGCCGGCGCGGGGCTGCGCCGCCGTGCTATGGCCGTTTCGTGATCGGGACACGGACACCTGCGAAAGGATGCGGCTTCGCGCGCCCGGCCACCGGAGATCAGCCCCGGTCGCCCTGCAACGGTGCCCGTGCCGGCGGCGTATCGTGCATAAGTCTCGCCGAGCCCGGCTCCAGCAACCATCGTTCCTGAGCCGCGCTTTCTATGGCGGCACCGAAGCGCGCGCGCACCCGGCCGATGGCCTCCTTCATGGGGCAGCCGCGTTCGGCCAGCATCAGCGCGGCAAGCGTGCCGCTGCGGCCGGCACCGTAGGAGCAGGCCAGGGCGACCGCAGCGCCGGCGTCGATCCGGCGATGCAGGGCAGGAGAAAGGGTACCCCACTGCCGGAGGAAGCGGCCCTCGGGGGGGTGATAGTCGCGAATCGGGGCATGCACGAGGCGCAGCGCCGCCTGCCGGCACCAATGCCGCAGTTGCGGGATGGCCTGCCCGGGAAGATCGGTGAATTCGCACAGCGCGACCAGAACGCCCACGTCCAGTTCACGGAAATCGGCGAGCGTCGCGGCGGTGGCCTCGGGATCGATCCACGCCTCGCCCGCCGGCGCGATGCGCAGCCCCGGCCAACCGGACAACACCAGCCGTCCGGTCCCGATCGGCAGGACGCACCGGATATCGGTCCGGATCGGATCAGGTTCGGTGGTCACGGCTTCTCCGGCGTTCGGCGATTGTCGCACCCCTCCAATGGGCGTATAGCTTTGGCATCAGAGTGATCGGACAAGATGCTGGGGACTGAGATTGGTGGATCCCGTCCCATATCGCACGCCAATGTCGCGGCTGGATGACATGGCCCAAGCTTTGCGGCTGCGGATCTGTCTGATGGACGCCGCGCAGAGCCACATCCTCTATGAAAACAGTCTTGCCGAGGAATTCGGCGTCAGCCGCACGCCGGTCCGGCAAGTCCTGCAGCGCCTGGCCTACGAGCACCAGGTCGAGACCCGCACCGGGATCGGCACGGTGGTGCCGCCGCTGGATCCGACCCGTGCCGCGCAGGATTTCCGCACCCTTGCGGGCATGTTCGAACTTGCCGCGCAGACGGCCGACCCGTCCTTCGATGCCGCAGCGCGCGACTTGCTGGGGCAACTGGAAACGCTTGTCGAGCGGGGCGCGCCCGAACAGCTGATGGAGGCTTCGGCCGTCTTCGCCCTGAATTCCTGGCTGATCGCCTTCGCCCGGAAGCTGAACCCCGAGCCGATCATGGCCGATGCCGCCGCCAGCCTGCACTGGCGGGCACTTCGCCGCCTGCTTCAGCAGGACGGGGCGCGTCACCGGAAGGCGCAAAGCGAGATCCTCGACGGATTGTGCCGCAGCCTGCTGGTTCAGACAGATGCCCGTGCCGCTCTGCAAATGATGGCACTCGCGATGCGCGACCTCGGCAAGGAGTCCTTGTCGGCGGAGTGACGCAAGACGCTGTCACAGGGTTGTCGTCTCGGGATGCTAGCCACCTGTATACAGGTAGTTCGCCTGCACCCGAGATGGAGAAGTCCAATGAACCGCCGTTTGATGCTTTTTTCCGGCGCGTCCGCGCTGACCCTTGCCATGTCCCTGCCCGCCGCGGCCGATTGGCGCGAGACCCATGCCAGCCTGACCATCGGCATTCCGCCGATCGAGAATGCCGAGGAAGGCCAGCGCCGCTACGGCCCCTTCGCCGAATACCTCAGCGAGACGCTCGGCGTGCCGGTCACGCTGCGGATGGCCAGCGCCTACAGCGGCATCATCCAGGCGATGGAGGCCGGCGAGGCCGACATGGCGATGTTCGGCGCAGCCGCCTATGCCTCGGCCCATGACGTTCTCGACGGCGATCTCGAGCCGCTGGGACATGCGGTCTCGCGCACCGGCGACCGCGGCTATTACGCGGTGGTCATCGTTGCCGCCGACAGCCCGGCCCAGACGCTCGAGGACCTGGCCGGCCAGACGCTGGCCTTTGCCGACCCGAACTCGGCCTCGGGCTATCTGGTCCCCAACTTCTACCTCGGCCAGATGGGTCTGGGCGAGGGGCATTTCTCGGAGACCGGCTTCTCGGGCAGCCATGACAACGGCATCCTGGCCGTGGTCCGCGGCACCTATGACGCCGCCGCGACCTGGCACTACACCGAGGACAACGGCGCCGTGCAGCGCATGACCGACCGCGGCGAGATCCCCGCCGATGCGGTGCGGGTGATCTGGGAAAGCCCGCTGATCCCGTCGGATGCCTGGTCCGTGCGCGCCTCGATGCCCGGGGATCTCAAGGCCGATCTGAAGGAGGCGCTGACAAACTTCCACGAGGCCGATCCCGAACGCTTCGACGTGGTCAGTTCCGGCGGGTCCTGGACACAGATCGTGCCCGTCGGCCACGAGGCTTTCGAGGACAGCATCGCGATGCGCGAGGCCATGCTGGCCCAACGCAACTGATCGCGGCGCCCTGCGGAAAGGCCCCGCTGCTGCAGCGGGGCCTTTCTCTTTCCGGATGCCGACCCGGGTCAGGCGCGGGCACCGGGCTCGACGTCTCGCCCGATGGCCTTGATCCTGAGCCAGCGCGACAAGGCGTCGATGGCGGCCACGGTGGGCAGGATCATGAGGATGATGAAGGCCACGTCGCTCCAGGCGTTCACCCGTATCCGATCCGCCAGGAAGAACCCGATTCCGCCGGCGCCCACCACGCCGAGGATCGTGGCCGAACGGGTGTTGGCCTCGAAGAAATAGAGGCTGTTCGACAGGAAGACCGGAAAGACCTGCGGCCAGATCGCCAGCCGGGCCACATCCGCGCCGTTGCCCCCCGCCGAGCGCACCCCCTCGCCCGCCTTGCGATCGGCGTTCTCCACCGCCTCCGCGTAGATCTTGGCAAGAACACCGGTATCGTTCAGGGCAATGGCGAGTATGCCCGCAAAAGGGCCGAGCCCCACGACCGAGACGAAGATCAGCGCCCAGATCAGCGTATCGACCCCGCGCACCACGTCCAGCACCCGGCGCAATCCGAAATGGATGGCGAAATTCGGCACCACGTTGCGTGCGCCCAGAAACCCCAGCGGGACGGAGACGAGACTGGCCAGGATCGTGCCGAGAAAGGCGATGGCCAGGGTTTCCAAGAGGGCGGCCAGATAGTCCTGCCAGAACCCCTTGTGCGTGGGCGGGACCATCTGGCTGGCGATGATCCACAGGTCGCTGAAGCCGGTCCAGAACCTCGCCGGCGACAGGCCGAGTTGATACGAGGCCCAGACGAAGGCCAGCAGGAACGCGCCCCAGACGGCGCGCCGCCCCCAGAGCCTGCGCGGGTCGGGATGGAGCAGCCCCGGATAGGCGCTGTTGATCCGCGCGATACGCTCGGCGGCGGCGCTCATCGGGTCTGCTCCCCGTCGAGGATCCGGTGCCGGATCCTTTCCGACAGGATGTCGACAAGCGCCACGGTGATGATCAGCAGCACCAGGATCGCGCTGATGTCCTGGTAGATGAACTGGTTGATGACGAACATGAGCTCCTGCCCGATCCCGCCCGCGCCGACCAGCCCGATCACCGAGGCCGACCGGACGTTGATTTCGAACCGCAGCAGCGTGTAGCTGATGAAGGCCGGCATGACCTGCGGCACCACGCCCAGACGGATCACCTGATCGCGCGAGGCCCCCGCGGCAACGACGCCCTCGAGGGATTTCTCGGTGATCGTCTCGTTGATCTCGGAAAAGAGCTTGCCCAGAACTCCCATGGTATGCAGCGCGATGGCCAGCACCCCGGCCATCGCCCCGAGGCCGAAGGCGAAGACAAACAGCATGGCGAAGACCAGTTCCGGCACGGTGCGCATCAATTCCAGGAACCGGCGGGCAAGCTGGTAGCCGACCACCCCGCCCGCCAGGTTGCGCGCGGCGGGAAAGGACAGAAGGAACCCCGAGACCACCCCCAGCGTGGTGGCGACGAAGGCGATCAGCAGCGTGTCGAACAAGAGCCCCGCCCAACGGTCGATCCCCCACATCCAACCGCCGAGATCCGCCCAGAGGGTTTCCAGCGACATCGTGGGCAGGGTGCGCCAGATGTAATTGCCGAACCGCGGGAGGCCGTCGACGAGCTTCTGCCAGGACACCTCGCCCAGATACCCCGACATCGCCAGCAGTAGCGCCATCACGCCGAGAAACAGCAGGGTCTGGCTCCGCCTGCCCCGTTGCAGGGCCCGGCGCCGCGCTTCGACGACGCTGACGATGTCGGGGCCAGGCTCCGGGGTGGTCGGGACGGTCATTCCTCGCCGTCCTGTCCGTAGATGCGGGCGATCGCGGCCGCGTCCAGCGCCTCGACCGGCCCGTCGAAGACAACCCGACCGGCATTGATCCCGATGATCCTTCGGCAGTATTCGCGCGCCAGATCGATATGGTGCAGGTTGCACAGCACCGTCAGCCCATCCTCCCGGTTGATGCGCGCCAGCGAGTCCATCACCGCCCGCGTGCTGCGCGGGTCCAGCGAGGCGACGGGCTCGTCGGCGAGAATCAGCCGGGGCGCCTGCACCAGCGCGCGGGCAATGGCCACGCGCTGCTGCTGGCCCCCGGACAGCTGATCGGCCCGTTTCAGGGCATGCGCCGTCATGTCCAGCCGGTCCAGCGCCTCGATCGCAAGCGCGCGGTCGGCGAGCGGCCAGGACAGCGTCCAGCTCCGACA
>Ga0208112_101058_pt1 | contig 12201 bp, 12 predicted proteins | sample HotLakConsoUCCLE_FD_184736 | JGI IMG/M metagenome (GOLD analysis project Ga0208112, IMG submission 184736) | Hypersaline microbial mat communities from Hot Lake, Washington, USA - Hot Lake Consortium UCC-LE (SPAdes) (version 2) ... | reverse complement strand
GGAGTCGGGCTTGGTGGGCGGGGGACACAACCGCTGTCGCGGTCGTGCTACGGGAGTTGCGTTTCGGGGAGCGGTTTTTGAATTTCGTTCCGTAGGGTGCCGGCGAGAGCCGGTGCCTGGGTCCTGCGGGGAACCGGGCTTGGTGGGCGGGGGACACAACCGCTGTCGCGGTCGTGCTACGGGAGTTGCGTTTCGGGGAGCGGTTTTTGAATTTCGTTTCGTAGGGTGCCGGCGAGAGCCGGTGCCTGGGTCCTGCGGGGAGCCGGGCTTGGTGGGCGGGGGACACAACCGCTGTCGCGGTCGTGCTACGGGAGTTGCTTTTTCGTTCGGCCTTGGCCGATCCGTGCGCCGAATGCGGATCGTCGGCACGCTTCCACGCTGTCGGAGCGTCGGAATCGAAAGGTTACGACACGGTGACAGCCTTCGGATTGACCGTGAAGCCGCCCTGAAACCAACGCTCCCGTTACGCGGGAGTGACGGAATTCCGCAGAATGTTACGCCACGGTGATAATCCGATTGGCTGAGGAGTTTAGATTTGTGACCGCTCTTCCGACCGCCAAAAGGAGGCGCGTTTCCGGCATCCGCTTACAGGGTTTTTACCCCTGCGGTGCTCATTGTGAACTTTCGAAGGAAACACGTGAACACAACAATTCTCCACTTTCGTACTCTCGCTTGCGTGATCGCAGCTCTCGCTTCCGCGGGGACCCTTTCCGCGATCAAGATCGATATCCCGAAGCAGTACCAGCAGGATGTCGAGCGCCTCCGCGCGGAGGAAGCGGCGCGCTTGGAGCAGGACTTGAAGGAAGTCCGCGAAGACAGTCCCCCCGCGGACGCCGGGACGGGCGCCGCCCCGGCCGAGACTGAAAGAGCGGGCCTCACGATCGAGCCGGAGGAGGAGGAAGCCGCGACGGAAAGCGGGAGCTTCCTGCTCGAATCGGTGGACGAAGCCGAGCGGACGGCCGAGAGCTTCGCGCAGGATCTGGGCGAGAACGAGGGTCTGATTTCCGGCCAGGTTTTGAACGAGGAGAGCGGCGCCCCGGTTTCCGGCGTGGCCATCCTGCTCGAAGGCACCGACATCGGCACGATCACCGACGGCGAGGGCCGCTACACCCTCGGCCCGGCGCCCGCCGGGAGCTACACCCTCAGCTTCGTCAAGACCGGCTACATCGAGGCCAACGTGACCGACTTCGCGGTCAAGCGCCAGGAAGTCAGCGTCTTCCCCTTCGCCCTCCCCCCGCGCCCCGTCGATATGTCCGACGAGGTTTACGAGTTGCAGGATTTTTCGGTCACGGCGGAGGAGGCGAACGAGTTAATGATCGCCCTAGACCTGCGGATGACTTCCGACTCGATCATGAATGTGATGACGGCGGAGGACTTCTCGCGATTCGCCGCCAGCGATGTTGGCGCCGCGATTAAGCGCGTCGCCGGAGTGACCGTCGAGGGTGGTAAATTCGCGGTTATTCGCGGCCTCGACGAGCGTTATTCTAGCACCACTTTCAACGGCGTGCCTGTCCCGAGTCCGGATCCCGACCGGCAATCCGTCCCGCTCGACTTGTTTCCCTCCGAAATCGTCGGAAATTTGGTTGTGTCCAAGACATTTACCCCGGAGATGCCCGGCAACTCGGCGGGCGGCTCGATTGACATCCGAACTTCGACTTTTCCCGAGGAATGGGAATTTTCCTTTACAGCGAAAGGAGGCTTCAACGACTTGGCCCAAGATCGCTTTATCGAGCGGTCCGGTCCAGAGGCGCGAAGTATCGATTTCGACAATCAGGACAGCGCCTTGGACACAGCTTTGGATCCTCTGAGCAGCGGATTCCTTGCCGCCGAGAGCGATGCCGACATTGAGAGTGAATTCGAACTCAAAGCGGGAGGGACTTCGGAATGGCTGGGGCGCACCTTCCGCTTTCTGGCGACCGCTTCCGTGGAAGAAGATTTCACGACCAAAGAAGGTTTTGAGGAGAACCGCTTCGCCCGGGGCGGGCGCGATCTGTACCGGCCGATCGGTTCTACCGGCGACATTCGCTTTAGCGGCACTGGTGATCTAACCAATGGCGAACTCCCCGGGACGAGCGGTCGGTTCGACTTGACTGAATCGGAGCACACCGAGCGCACGACCTTATTATTAAGTACAAAATTCGATATCGATACCGACGGCGAGCATCAACTCGGGTTGACTTATTTCTCGAACGAAGAAACCTCCGACATTGCCAGTCTCCGTGCAAACGGGCGTCTGGAGGGTTTCGACCCTTCAGCGGGGCAGCTTGAATTCCAAGAGCTGACTCCGTATACGGCCGATCTTCTCGATGAGCTGTCACCGTTGATCGGCAATGACCCGAACACCCGTGTGGCGGAGTTCCTGCGTCTGCGCAGCTTTATCAGCAATACTCTGCGCCAGGAACGCGAAATCGAGGTCTTCCAACTTTCGGGCGAGCACCGCCCGCTTAATTTTCTGGAGGGGCTGGAGCTTAATTGGAACCTCAGCCGGTCGGAGGCGGAACAGCAGGAAAGCGATGTTGCGACCACCCAAGCCCTTCAGGATACTTCGGACGGGCGATTTTTCACGGGACAGGCCCAAGGGGTGACGTTCCTGCAACCCTCGTACGCATGGCGTAATATTTTTGAGGAGCAGGACTACGCGAAGGTTGACGGCAAATATCGATTTGATCTGGGGCCCGATATCGAAGCCGTTTTTGGGGCCGGTTATTCGCGGGACCGATCCGAGCGGGAAACGGAGCAGCTCTTCCAGGTGTTAAAACTGGACACTTTTGGTAATGCGCTTGGACGCCCCCCCGCATTTTCTTTGGAAGAAGCGATACGGACAGAATTCCGTGGTGTGTCCGGCCAAGAAGGGATTGAACCATTTGCGTTTGCCCCCGGCGAACGCGAAATCGACGCCCGCCATCTCTCAGGCAAACTCACACTGTTCGAAAACTGGGATTTGTTTGCCGGGGTCCGTTTTGAGAAGGTATCACTCACCTCTTCGACCAATGCCGACACCGGCGAGGATTTCTTTAATTTCGAGGTGCTGCGTGATTCATCCAGCGGCCCGACACCGATTCCCGCCCAGATCAACACTCAAATCCTGGGCATCAACAACGGGCAGCCGCTCCCCACCGACTTCAAGGGCGAGATCGACGAGAACAAAGCCCTGCCCTCACTTGGCCTCACTTTCCGCCCGATCGAGGGATCCCGCTTGTCGCTGGCCTATTCCGAAACAATGGTCCGCCCCTCCTTTAAAGAGTTTACCTTCATTACAGTCCAAAATCCGGTATCCCTGGACTTTGAAACCGGAAATCCCGCCCTTGAGGTCTCCGACGTGCGAAGCCTGGATTTCCGGGCGGAATACACTTGGGACCGCGGGGACATGGTCGCTGTGGCACTATTCACCAAAGAGGTCGACAACCCGATCGAAAAGACCGCGCTTTCGGGTACCGTACAGACGGATATTTTCTTCAATAACCCGAACACCGCCGAGATCCGCGGCGTCGAGTTTGAGTTCCGCAAGAATCTCGGATTTTTAGGTAACGATTTTATGGAGTATTTCTCCGTTGGAGGGAACTTCACCCTGATCGATGCCTCGGTCGATATCCCGGAGACATTCCAGCTGCTGCTCTCCGGTGGTTTGCCTGATCCCGCAGGTACGGGCACTATTGGAGGTGGTGCATACGCGGAATTCACTGGCGATCGCACAGACCCAGCAAGGAGGTTCGAGGGACGTTTTAATGACCCTCCGAGCGAACGAGTTCTCTTCCAGCAGCCCGAGTGGATCGTCAATGCTGACATCGGCTTCGACCACCCGGAATGGGGCACACGGGCGACCCTCTCCTTTTTTGCCCAAAGCGAGGTTTTGAGTCGCGCAGGCGGCTTCGGGGACCAACGGGTTACCGTGGACGAATTCCAGAAATCGTTCCATGAAGTAAACCTCACTTTTTCCCAGCGCTTAAACGACTACTTTTCGGCGGGGTTCTCCGTCAAAAACCTGACCAATTCCGAGCGCGGTATCGTTTACGACGACATCGTGGGCGGTACCAAGCGTTCGTTCCGCGTCGGGCGCGACTACTCATTCTTCATCACTGCAACTTTTTAGAGATTTTTAAAAAGACTCACTAATTTCACCCGGTCGCCACGAGTTTTCCACAAAGACCCGCTAATCTCCCGTCGTCTCATCTTAAGAGGCATTTCACCTGAAACTCATATAAAAGACCACTATGAAATATAAGTTACTATCCATCATGGCCTTGGGCGCAGCGACCGCTGTTAATGCCCAAGTCCTTTATGTCGATTCGAATATTACGAGCGACACAATCTGGGGCGACAACGAAACCGACGTGGTTCTCGAAGGCCCCATCTTCGTCAAAGACGGCGCGACGCTGACCATTCGCCCAGGCACCATCGTTCGCGGCCAGCCGCGCTCGACGGCTTTGGGCGATCCCGGCTCCCTGGTCGTGACTAACTCCGGTCGCGTCATTGCTGACGGTGACGTCAATAATCCCATCATCTTCACGACCGCTGCGATCGATACGGATGACGACGGTCTTCCTGAGGGCGACGGCAATAACCTGCTGCCTTACACGGTCGCTGGCGATGAAGACTTTTGGGATTTTGATCCGCTGAACAGCCCGCGCCCGGTCACGCTGTCCGCGGACATTGACGGCGGCACCGGCGTCAATCCGGCCACCACCGCAGAAATGTGGGGCGGCCTGCTGATCCTTGGTCAAGCTCCCACCAACCTCGGTATCGATGGCACACGTGCGGTCGGCAATCCTGCTGCGGGTATCGGCCATATCGAAGGCTTGCCCAAGAGCGCCGACACCCAATACGGCGGTCCCATCGCCAATGATGATTCCGGCGTCTATCGCTACATCTCGGTCCGTCACGGCGGTGAGGTGCTCGGTACCGATAACGAAATCAACGGTATCACCATGGCCGGTGTCGGTTATGGCACGACCATGGAGTTCTGCGAAGTCTATGTCACTTGGGACGACGGCTTCGAATGGTTCGGTGGCACGATCAATGGTAACAATCTTGCGGTTTTCCACGCCGGTGACGACCAGTTCGACGGCGACCAGGGCTGGATCGGCCAAGTACAGTTCGCCCTTGCCGTCATGCCCTACAACGGTGTCGGTTCCTCCGGCGGTGACGAAGGTTTCGAGTTCGACGGCGATGACGCACCCGACGTAAACGAGGACCTCGACGGCAATCCCGCTCCACTGGCCAACTACACCTTCGCTAATTTCACCATCGTGGGTGGTACCGGAGCAACCGGCTATGTCGCGGGCGAAACAGCCGGCGAACTTGGCCGAATCCTTCTCAAGAACAACTTCAGCGGCCAGCTCTACAATGGTTATATCGTGAACCCGAAGGCGGATGTCTTCTCCATCACTTCGCCGAATCCGGTCGTGCTTGACTCCATCACGGTTAAAGATGGTGCCTCGCTCGGTTTCGATCCGGCCTCTCCTCCTTCCAACGTCACCGCCAACAACATCGTCACCGATGGTCTCGGTTTGATCGGGGAAGACGCAGGTGCTATCGGTGGGCTCAATCCTCGTCCGATCAACACATTCGGCGCTCCTGGTGTCAACAGCGACCTCGTTCTGGGCGATCAGTTCCAGACAGTCAGCTACCGCGGTGCGTTCGATCCTTCGACCTCGCGTAGCCTCTGGACCACTGGATGGACCTCGCTCAACAAGGCCGGCATCCTGGTTGACTAATCAACCACAATCCTTGAAAACCCGCCGCCTCTCCAGCTTGGAGGGGCGGCATTTTGAGAATCTTAATTATGAAATATAAAATCACATCACTCGTCGCCCTCTCCGCAGGGCTTCTCGCCAGTGCGCAAGCACAGGAAATGGTTGCCGGTTGGGACTTTTCGCAGTATGCCAACGCCGGCGGCTTCAGTACAATTGATGGTTCCACATTAACTGGACAGGCAAACGCCAACTTCAGCCAAGGAAATGCTGACTTCAACGGTGCAGCTGCTCTCGGCACCGTCTACTACGATGGTTCCTTTGGCTCCACCGCATTCGATTTGAATGCGCCGGAGGTGGAGGTCGGCGGTGACCTCGGTACCCTTGGAGGCGATGGGACTATAGGTGCTTCGGGTCAAAGAGGCGTACTTACGGGACAAGGCCAGCAGTTTGGCAATGCCCATGCGCTTGGCTTGAACACCAACGGGTCGATCACCTTCGCCATCGACCTGTCCACCTTCCCCCTGTTTACCGCAGGTAGCGACTGGTCACTGGTCTTTGCGACGCAGTTTGTCGAAGGCCCGGGTGGTGTTGCGACAAGCGCCACCGCTGCTTGGGATTACTCCCTCGACGGGGTGGACTTCGTCAGCACTGGCGAGACCTCCGAGTTCGAGCTCTCAGCGGCCGTGCGCACCGTCGATCTCTCGGACATCAGCGCCCTGGACGGTCAGAGTCAGGTCTTCTTCCGCGCAACTTACAGCGGGATTGACAGTGGCATCGCCTTCCTTGACAACTTCCAAGTCAACGCCGTGCCGGAGCCTTCGGCTTTCGCCGCCATCTTCGGCGTGGTCGCACTCGGTCTTGCCGCCGTTCGGCGCCATCGCCGGGCATAAGTCCGACTTGTGGTTCTATCTCAAGGCCGCCGCATTTGCGGCGGCCTTTTCTATTTTGGAGCGGAACCATTCGTTCGAGTGGGTCTCTCTTCCAGTAATCTCTTTGCACAACAGCTTACTTTTCCCATGATCGCTTTCTTGCGTTTCTTTCACCTCCCTTTCGCCTGTCTGCTTGGCAGTGGTGCCGCGCTCGCGGCGGTGTCCGATCTCGATGAGACCGCCGTTTACGAAGACTCCGCACTCTGGCCCCCCCGCGCCGCGCTGACGGCTGATTTTACGCCCGTAGCATCGGATTCAGCGCGCCCCCTCCCGGGCGGTCGCGAAGCCGTCTTGATCCGCCTCGAGTCCGGCGAGCCTATCCACGCCTTGCTCGACTTCGGTCGCCTCGGGCTGCACGCGGTGCCGCTCGATCAAACCGATGTGCTCGAGCGCGCGGAAAAGATCGCCTCCGGCGAGACGGAGAAAAAAGTCCCGAATTGGACCATGATGTTGGGCCGCGGTTTCAGTAAGCTCAACCCTGCTCCACTGCAGGGGGGAACCAATGTGCCCCTCACCGACTTGGAGGACGTCGAGCACTTTCTCATCGTCTATCTCGACGCCGATCCCGAGGCCATGCGGGCCACCGCCAAGTTACTCGACCGGCATGCCGAAGCTTTCGAGGCGGCGTCGATCCTTCCCGTCATCTTCGGCACGGGCGAGTTTCCCTACATCGGGGAGGCCGCCTACATGGAAACACTGCGGGAAAACGGTATGGAAAAACAGATCTTCATCGTGCCGCATATTTCCGTGCCCTACGCCCGCTCAATGGCCCACAGCATCCCCGGCAGCCCCGCCATTGTCCTCGTCGATGCCGAGGGCAAAACCCTCTATCAGCCGGGTGATGGGGCAAAGAGCGTCACCGCGATGTTTGCCGAACTCGAAGCTTACTTGGATTCGCATTTCCCTGAGTGAATTACTTCCGGCCGCGTTCGTTTCAACCGCCGTATGCGACTGCCGCAGCCCGGTGAATTCGCCCCGCCAAGTGAGCCTATGGAAAAAACGGCCGTATTCCTTTTCTTGGTTTGGTGTGTTTTCGGCGCTGGGGCCTCTGGCACTTGGAGCTCTCAGAGTTCGGATACGTCCACCTGTAATGGCCGATTCTGATGAGGCGAGTGATGGGAGAACGCCATTGTGCATGGACCCGACACTTTCGTCCCTTCGTATGGACCCTCGCTACTCGATCTGAAGGCACCAAAGCCGGGACGAGGCTTGCCGGGGGCAGTGCCTTTGAAGCGCAATCGGCGACTAGCGCCGTCCGATGGATCCGATCCGCAGAGGCGGCCGCACTTTCAGTTCGTAAGTAAGCTGCCCTTCAACCGGCTGCCGTTCGGGTAGTTTGGCTTGGAGCGTTTCCGGGACCGCTTCGGTTTCGACCGCTGATTTTTCTCCCTGGCCGGAGAATCCAGCGGAACTTGGAAGCACAGGATCCAGCTCTGCGTTCAGGACTCCCTTTCGCGTATTTGGCTTCAAGCCGGAGGATCGTTCCACGCTTTTGGCTCTCGAGAGCTTTGGACGGGGAGGGCGCTTCGGTTCCGGTTTCGCTAGATTGGCGCTGGCGGTACTTTGAATGATTTCAATTGGGGTTTCATCCGCTTTTTGCAAACGGATCCGCAGCGTTTCTGCTTCGGAGGCAAGGGTCAGTGTCTTGCTGGTCGAATCGTAATTTACGATCCGGTAGCCATCGATAGTCCGGTTGGCCTCAATCCAAAAAGTCGCCCCCGTCCGGAGGTCGTGCAAACTGAAGCTTCTCCCCCCGCCGAAATCAAGAATCCCACGAAGCTCAAAGCGTGGCGGATCGATGGGTTTGGAATCGGCCCGGGCGAGTCCGGGCGCGATGGAGCTTCCCGCGAGAGACAGAAGGACGAGCAAGCGGCGAACGCGCGGCAGGTGGGGTGATCGCAAAAATCGAAGCGGGTGGCTCATCCGAAGAACCACTATTGCTGACGTCGGGTTCATGACAATCTGTGGATTGTGAAGAATAAGTGACGGGCGCAAGGGGAGTGTCGACGGGATCGGATGAAAGCGGACTCGGACGCGGAAGGGAGTTTTGCGGTGGCTGGGGTTGCTGGGGCGGTGGGGTCGGAACATCATACTTTGACAGGCGGGAGGGGAGTGAGACGCATGTCTTGACTATGCGGGAAAGGTATTGTTCCTTTGATGTATGAAAACCATTACAGTTAATGTGTCCGAGCCGACCTATCGGGAGTTTCAAGCGTATGCGAAACGGAAGGATCGGAAGACATCCGAGTTGATCCGAGAGGCCATGGAGCTTTACCGCGAGCAAAACATCCGCGACTCGGGCGCGCTCAGCTTGCGCGATCTAAGGCCCCGGTCACTTGGCAGGGTGCTGTCGCCGCTTGAGAGCGACGACGATTTGCTCGGCGAAATGACCAACCTTTAACGCGACGTGGGTCACGCCAAGCCAGCTTTGATCGGGGCGGACACGCCTTTTCTGGTGGCCCATACCGTGCTCGAGCATCCGGAGCACGAATCGGCCATGAAATACTGCGAGGGCTTGTTGCGGGAGGATTCTCTGTTTGCGCTCTGCCCGACGGTGATCGATGAGTTCATCCATGTGGTGACCGATGCCCGCCGGTTCGAATTGCCTTTGGACATGGGGGAAGCTCTGGCGATCGCCCAATCCTGGCTCAACAGCCGCGAAACGGTCAGCCTATTCCCCTGCGAACGGAGTGCGCGGCTCCAGCTGCACTGGCTGCGCGAGCACCGTCTCGGACGAAAGCGCATCAACGACACTCGGATCGCCTCGATCTACCACCACCACGGCGTCCGGCGTTTGCTGACGAACAACCTGCGCGATTACACGGTCTTCGACTGCTTCGAAATTATTCGGCTGGACGACGGGGTGACTCCGCCCTGAGTCTGATTCATTGTCCTAAGGACGGGGGGTGGTGTCGGCCTGCGCGGTGGGGGTCGGCCCCCGACTGCGTGCGGTGCGGCTGCGGTGGCGGGGGATCGCGTGACCGGGCTGGACGGGGAGTTTGCTCGAAAAAGAACTTCAGGAAAACCCCCGCGCTTGGGAGGCCTTATGCGGGACCGGAGGGGGCGCGATCGAGCCAATCGCAGAATTTGGTCGGGGAGACGGCGGGGATGGGCGAAGCCGTATAATCGCCCAAATTGCGGGTGATGATGTGTGCGGCCCGCCAGCCTTGGGCGGATACTGCTTGCAGGGCGTCTTCAAGGTCTTTCATCGGCAGCTCGAGCGCCTGCTTCGCCTGCACGGATCCGACTTCGGCGACATCGACAATCTGCAACAGCCGCGCGAGGAAGTCCCGCCCTTCGTTTTCCAGCAGGTAGGCGCAGTTGGCGATGGAGTGCCAGGCAATGCAGGCTTGGCCGCCAAGTTCGGCCCAGCGCAAGACCCGGGCACTGTCCGCGAGGAATGGCTCCCCAGCCAGCGCCACATCTAGCAGGACGTCGGTGTCGATCAAAAGGCGCATCGAACGCTTCATCGAAGGTATTTCGATTTGAGGTACTTGCGTTTTGCGTCCGAATCGGGGCTCTCGGACTTCAACGCCGCGCTCCCGATCAGTTCGTCAACAAGGCTGCCATCCGGGTCCGGTTGCTGCGCCAGATAGCTTTCAAATAAACCGGAAACAGTGGTTCGTCGCAGCTTGGCGAGCCGCTTCGCACGAGTGTGTAATCGAGGGCATGCGTTTAGGACGAATGAAAATATCGGGATGGCGGGATGCGGTGTACCATTGCATGACGCGCACGGTGAACGTGGAGCGGTTGTTCGGGGAGCGGGAGAAGGAGGTGCTGCGCTTCCGGGTGCGTTATTTCACCGACGAGGCGATCCTTGGGTTCGACGGAGTTCGTGCGGGGCTTTGCCGAGACTTGGCGGATGGAGCGGGGGCGGAGGCATCCCCCGAAGGCGCGTGCGTTGCGCGGGGCCGATTGGGACGATCTCGCGGTCATTCGCGGATTGCGGAAACAAGTCTTCGGCTGAGAGCGCTCGGAAGGGGGTGGATGTTGATCCAGAAGGATTACATAAACGCTTGGCTTTCATTTTCGGGGTGCGGGAGGCGCTTGACACCGTTGATCCTTGAAAGGGGAGTTAGAACCGTTAACGGACGTTAATTGATCCCGTAGAACGGGGAAGGCTGAATGAGAGGATAAGTTGTTATCCCACAAAGTTTCGGCTCCTGCGGGGGAACGGAGGGGGCACACTCCTGTGCCCCAGTTCCGGAGTAGCGGTGCCCGAGCGGACAGGAGTGTCCGCCCTCCGGATGCCGGTTCCTCAGCGAACTTTTTGCAGGAATTGCGTCGGGCTGACCGCAGGCACCGGGGAGGAACGAAAGTCACGGGTGTTTCGGGTCAGGATATGATCCACTTTGGCGGCGAGCGCGGATGCGGCTTGCAGCGCGTCTTCAAAATCTTTCATGGGGAGGCGTCGTGCTCCCAAGGCGTCTTGTGTTCCGACCGTAGCCACCTTGAATGTCTCGAGAATCTGGTCGATCACGCGCAAGGCCGCAGTGTGACCGACGAAGCGCTCTCCCAGGTAATAAAGGTTGGAGAGGGTATGCCATGAGATCCATCCCCGGACCACGGATCCACCCCGGAAAGCGTTCAGCGCGCACTCGCTTTCGTCGGCGAGTCCGGGACGGTCCAGGAGCACGTCGAGAAATAGATTCGTATCCACGAGAATCCTCATTCGGGGGCGTGTTTCTTGAGGAGGTAGTCGAGTCGAGCGTCGTCTGGCTCCGGGGTGCCTTCGGGGTGTTTCCATCGGCCGCGAAGGCTTGTTCCCGGTGAAGTTTCGGGGGCGGTTGCCAGAGTTTCGCCCGCCGTTTGTTCGCTCCATTCTTCGAAGAGCCTGGAGACGGAGACTTTGCGCCGCCGGGCGAGCTGCTTCATCCGGCGGATCGCCTCTTCCTCGACCGAAAGAGTGAGCTTGTTTTTCATCGCACGTATCAGATATTGTCCATACGTAGAAGTCAACGGTGTATCAGGGGTAATGCCACTTAAAATACACGGGTTATTTAAAGCGAACGACTGGCGCACCGGAACACCCATTTTTCCGGCTCCTCCATGGGGCGGGAGCTGCTTTGGCCGCACGCTGTCGGGGACCAAGGCCGCCCGACAGCGTGCGGAACCGAAACATTTCGTGTTTCGTGCGGCGAGTCTTGCTCTAAAAAGGCCTTCATTTCAACAAGTAGTGATCGCGGGAGCGTCACGAAGTGTCCGCCACGAGGCGAGGCGAAGTTCCAGGAAAACCCCCGCGCTTGGGAGGCCTTATGCGGGACCGGAGGGGGCGCGATCGAGCCAATCACAGAATTTGGCCGGGGAGACGGCGGGAATGGGCGAAGCCGTATAGTCGCTCAAATTGCGGGTGATGATGTGTGCGGCCCGCCAGCCTTGGGCGGATACTGCTTGCAGGGCATCTTCAAGGTCTTTCATCGGCAGCTCGAGCGCCTGCTTCGCCTGCACGGACCCGACTTCGGCGACATCGACAATCTGCAACAGCCGCGCGAGGAAGTCCCGCCCTTCGTTTTCCAGCAGGTAGGCGCAGTTGGCGATGGAGTGCCAGGCAATGCAGGCTTGGCCGCCAAGTTCGGCCC
>Ga0208112_101054_pt1 | contig 12262 bp, 9 predicted proteins | sample HotLakConsoUCCLE_FD_184736 | JGI IMG/M metagenome (GOLD analysis project Ga0208112, IMG submission 184736) | Hypersaline microbial mat communities from Hot Lake, Washington, USA - Hot Lake Consortium UCC-LE (SPAdes) (version 2) ... | reverse complement strand
CGCAAGATCTGAGCTCACGCGCCAAGGTCCGGAACAGATCAGACGAGGCGACACGCATGCGGAATATCTCGGTCATTCACTCAGGCGCCGGAGAGGAGGATATCCGGTCGATGGAGGAAATCGATCTCGATTGCGCCTGGGAAGAGAAGACGCGCCGGATGGCACGGGCCGTCAGTGATCTGGAGCGCATCGAGACCGAACTGCTCGCCTATCAGACGGCCCTCGACCAGCATGCGATCGTGGGGATCACCGATCGACGCGGCGTGATCACCGCAGTCAACGAACCCTTCTGCCGGATCAGCGGCTACACGCGTGAGGAACTGGTCGGAAAGACCCATGCCGTCCTCAATTCGGGTGTTCATCCGAAAGATTATTTCGTCACCATGTGGCGCACCATCGCGTCAGGCGGGACCTGGCGCGGTGAGATCTGTAATCGCGCGAAATGCGGCAAGCTCTACTGGGTGGACAGCACCATCGCGCCGATCAAGGGCGACGATGGGCAGATCAAGGGCTATCTGGCGATCCGCATCGACGTGACCGAGCGCAAGATTGCCGAAGCCGAGCGTGCGGCGGAGATCGAGGCCCGCACCCGGGCAGAGACGCTGTTGCGCGACGTGATCGAGGCCATTCCCGACGGCATCGCCGCCTTCGACGCCGATGACCGGCTGATCCTGTGGAATGAGGGCTTTCTGCAAACCTATCCCAAGATGGCCGATGGCATTCGCCTCGGCATGAGCTTTGCGGAAATGCTGCATATGGGGGTCGCCCGAGGCCAGTTTCCGCAGGCCGGCAACAGTCCGGGTCGACAGAAGGCCTGGATCGACGCATGCATGCGCATGCACGCGGAAAGCGGTCATACCTTCCTGCGCGATACCGGCGACGAGCGCTGGATTCAGGTGCGCGAGAGCCGCTCCGTCTCCGGCCATCTCGTCGGTATCCGCACCGACATTACCGAGTTGAAGCGCGCCGAAACGCTTATCCGCAAACAGGCCGAGCGGGACCCGCTGACCGGGCTCGGCAACCGCAAGGCATTGGCAAAACGGCTGGCTGCCGCGATGCGCGCGCGTCGCAAGGATGGCAATTGCGGTGCATTGTTCTTCCTCGATCTCGATAATCTCAAGCAGATCAACGACACGCTCGGCCATGATGCCGGGGATCATCTGATCACGACCCTGGCAGAACGGTTATCCGCCTATGCCCGCGAGGGCGAAACCGTGGCGCGTATCGGCGGCGACGAATTCGCCATCGTGGTCCCCCGTCTGGCGGATATGGCGGAAGCGCAGGCCTATGGCGAGGATCTGCTCGCCACGCTCGATGCGCCCGTGCGCATCCAGGGCCGCAGCGTCGCGCCCCGTTGCAGCATCGGTCTGGCCCTGCTTTCCGAGGATGCGCGCACCGCCAAGGAAGTGTTCAAGCACGCTGATATCGCACTCTATCAGGCCAAGGCGCGCGGGCGCGGTACGCTCTGCCTGTTTGATCCCGCGATGAAGGCCGAGCTGGAGGAACGCCGCGCCATCGCCGACGACCTCGCCGTGGCGCTGCTCGCCGACGAAATCGAGATCGCGCTCCAGCCCAAGACATCCTTCAAGGATGGCCGCCATACCGGCTTCGAGGCGCTCGTGCGCTGGCAGCGCGGGGGTGAACCGGTCCCGCCGCCGCTGATGATCGCGGTGGCGGAAGAGAACGGACTGATCGTGGCCCTGGGCTATCGAATCTTCGATCTGGCGCTCGCCACCATCCGCAATCTCGTCGATGCCGGTCTCGCACCGGGCAGCGTGGCGGTGAACGTGGCCGCAATGCAGCTGCGTCAGGACGATTTCGTCACGCGCGTGCTGGGCCTTCTCGACAAGCACGGCCTGCCGCCGGCTACGCTCGAAATCGAGGTCACCGAGCATGTCCTGCTCGATGGCGGCGATGACTGTATCGCCCATACGCTCGCCGCCCTCCGCGCCCACGGCATCCGCGTCTCCCTCGACGATTTCGGAACCGGCTACGCCTCGCTGACCCATCTCAAGCGTTTTCCGGTGGATTGCCTCAAGGTAGACCGGTCCTTCGTCCGCGACATCGCACGTGAGCCTGATAACGCGATCCTGACGCGCACCATCATCACGCTGGCGCATTCGCTCGGCATGGAAGCCGTCGCGGAGGGGGTCGAGAGCGTCGCGCAGTACCAGTTTCTGGAGGAACAGGGCTGCGATTACGCGCAAGGCTATCTCATCGCCCGCCCCCTCCCGCGACGGGAGGTGGCCGCTTACCTGCGCGGCTTCACCGCCCCTGCCCGGCTCAGGACAGGCTCGCCAGCAGCCCAGCCATGACGCGACCGCGGCTCGCGAGCGTCTCGATCCGGATATGCTCCTGAAGCGTGTGCATCATCGCACCTTCGACGCCGAGACCGTCGAGCGTGGGGATGCCCATCGCGCCGGTGAAATTGCCGTCGGAGCCCCCGCCGGAGCTCTCGTGATAGAACGGCATGCCGACCTGTTTGTGAAAATCCGCCGCCATGGCGCAGAGTTCGAGCCCGCGCTGATCGACCTCCCAGACCGGGCGCGTCACGCCGCGCCGCACATCGAAGACGACATCGCCCGATGAGGCGAGGGAGAGCATCTTCTGCACGCCCGCATCGAGATCCTCCTGGCGCTTGGCCATGGTCAGCACCTCGGCATCGGCGCGCGATGAGACGCAATTCACCCATTGCCCGGCATGGATCACGCCGACGGAGAAGGTGCAGGCCTCCGTGGTCATTTCCTCGATCTGGATGATGCGCCGTGCCATCTCGCGAATGGCCGAGCGCCCGTCGGAAAGCCGGGCACCGGCATGGCTGGGACGTCCGATCGTGGCGATATTGAATCGCGCGATCGCGTAGCGACCGGAGGTGACGCCGCCCTTGTCGCGACCAGGCTCGGGCACGAGCACCACTTTCGCGCGCGAAGCCTCCGCCTCTATGAGATCGCGCACGGAGGGCGTGCCGATCTCCTCGTCGGGGGTGAACATGATCGTCACCGGCAGCTTCGTCTCGATACCGGCGCGGGCGAGCTGGCGGATGGCTTCGAGGGTGAGATAATTCCCGCCCTTCATGTCGCAGATGCCGGGCCCGTAGCAGATATCGCCGTCGCGCCGGAAGGGCAGCTTCTCCAGCGTGCCGACCGGATGCACCGTGTCGAGATGGCCGAGGATCAGGATACCGGGCTCGCCGGCATCGGGGTGGGGAAAGCGCGCGCGCACGCTGTCGCCGAGCCCCATCCGGCCCGGAATCCGTTCGATGGTGGCGCCCATGCAGGCGAGTTCGCAGGAAACGAGATCCATCATGCGGTTGACAGCGGCGGCATCCCAAGTCGGGCTCTCGCATTCGATCCATGGGCGAAGCCCTTCGAGCATCGCATCCGCGTCGAAGGGCAGTGCCTTGATATCCATGATTTCTCTCCCGGGAATTCGTTATGTTTGTTTCTGCTTGAGCGTGGCGAGTGTCTCCGAGACCGGGCGGAAATTGCCGAAATCCCAGTCGCGCCCCGGCGCCGCCTCGATCAGCGCGCGCGTGTAATCGGTCTTGGGATCACCCAGCACCGTCGCCGCCGGCCCGTATTCCACCACATTGCCGTGCTGCATCACCATGACATCGTCGCAGATCTGGGCAGCGACGCGCAGATCGTGGGTGATGAAGAGCAAGCCGATGCCGAGCCGCTTCTGAATGTCGTCGAGCAGTTCCAGCACCTGCGCCTGGACCGAGACGTCGAGCGCCGAGACGGCCTCGTCGGCGACGAGCAGATCCGGATCCATGGCGATGGCGCGGGCAATGGCGATGCGCTGGCGCTGACCGCCGGAGAACTGGTGCGGATAACGATCGAGCGCCGATCCGGGCAGGCCGACCAGCTCCATCAGCTCGCGCGCGCGCTCCATGGCCTGCTTGCGCGGCACGCCGAAATTGGTCGGCCCCTCGATGATCGATTCTCCCACCTCGATGCGCGGATTGAGCGAGCGAAACGGATCCTGGAAGACGATCTGCACCTTCTTGCGATGCGGCTTGAGCGTGCGCTGCGAGATATCCGCGACTTCCGTGCCGGAGATCCGGATCGAGCCCTCCGTCGGATCGATCAGCCGCACGATGCAGCGCGCCACGGTGGATTTTCCGGAGCCCGATTCGCCGACGATCCCGAGCGTCTGCCCCTGGCGCAGCGTGAGATTGACATCCTTCGCCGCAACCACCGAGCGGCCCTTGCGAAACAGGCCGCTCGATTCGTAGGTCTTGCCCAGACCCGTCGTCTGCAGGACGATCGGCCTGTCATTGAGCTTGCGGGCCGGGCGCGGGATCAGACTCGGGACCGCCTGCAGCAGAGCACGGCTGTAAGCCGTCTTCGGATCGCGCAAAAGCGCATCGACCGGTCGCGTCTCCTCGATTTCTCCCAGCCGCAGCACGGTCACGTCGTCGGCGATCTCGGCGACGACGCCCATATCATGGGTGATGAACAGAACCGCCGTACCCTGCTCTTCGCGCAATTCGCGGATCAGCGCCAGGATCTGCTTCTGGGTGGTGACGTCGAGCGCCGTGGTCGGCTCGTCGGCGATGAGCAATTGCGGGCGCAGGATCAGCGCCATGGCGATCATGATGCGCTGGCGCTGGCCACCCGAGAGCTGGTGTGGATAGCTGTAATACAGGCTCTCCACATTCGGCAGATGCACATGCTCCATCATCTCCAGCACGCGCTTGCGCCGGGCCCTGCCATCGAGCCTGGTATGGGCGTCGAGCACTTCCGCGATCTGGTCGCCGACGCGGTGGACAGGGCTGAGCGCCGTCATCGGTTCCTGGAAGATCATCGACATGGCCGTGGCCCGCAGGGCCCGCATGCGCTTCGTCGAGGCTTTGAGGACGTTCTCGCCCTTGAGCAGGATCTCCCCGCGCGTCGGCGCCAGAGCCTTGGGCAAGAGCCCCATCACGGAGAGCGCAGTCAGCGACTTGCCGGAACCGGATTCGCCCACGAGGCACATGGTCTCGCCGGGTTTGATGGCGAGGGAGAGCCCCTTGACCACCTCGTAGCCCGGGTCACCACCCAGTCCGATGCCGAGATTGCGGATGTCGAGTAGCGTATCGCTCACCGGTCGATCCCCCGCTTGGCCATGCGCGGATCGAGCGCATCGCGCACCGCGTCACCCACGAGATTGATGGAGAGAATGGTGACGGACAGCACCAGCCCCGGCCAGAAGATGATGCCGGGATTGATCTGGAAGTAGATCCGCCCCTCGGCCATGATATTCCCCCAGGTGGGCGTTTCCGGGCTGATACCGGCGCCGAGAAAGGACAGAATCGCCTCGATCAGGATGGCGGACGCGCAGATATACGTCCCCTGCACGATCAGGGGCGCGACGGTATTGGGCAACAGGTGCCGCGTCAGGATCCGCCAGGTCGAGGAGCCGGCCGCCATAGCCGCCTCGACATAGGGCTCCTCGCGGGCCGAGAGCACGACCGAGCGCACCAGGCGCACGACGCGCGGCACTTCCGGAATGGTGATCGCGATCAGCACCGTCCACAGGCTGGCACCCGAGAGCGCCACGATGGCGATGGCGAGCAGGATGTTGGGGATCGCCATCAGCCCGTCCACGACACGCATCAGGATGGCATCGAGGCTGCGGAAGAAGCCGGCAATGAGGCCCACGGCGAGACCGAGCAGCACCGCCGCAACGGCAGCGCCGATGCCGACGATCAGGGAGATCCGCGCGCCATAGACGACGCGCGAAAAGAGATCGCGCCCGAAGGCGTCGGTTCCCAGCCAGTTCAATTCGCTCGGCGGCTTCAGCCGCATCGCCGGCGAAAGCCGCGTGGGATCATAAGGCGTCACCCATGGCGCGAAGATCGCCGCAAGCACGATCAGCAACAGCATCAGCGATGCGAACGCCACGATCGGGCTGGAGAAGAAGACCTGGCGAAGCTGCGCCATGCGCGATGGCGAACCACTGGTGGGGGCGACTTGCGTGCTCATTGGTAGCGGATCCGCGGATCGAGGAAGACATAGGCGATGTCGATCAGGAGATTGACGACGACATAGACGAGCGAAGCGAGCAGGATCACCGCCTGGATCACCGGATAGTCACGCGCCAGAACCGCATCAACAGTGAGACGCCCGACACCGGGCAGGTTGAATACGCTCTCGGTGACCACCACGCCGGAGATGATCAGCGCGAAGCCGATACCGATGACGGTGACGATCGGCACGGCGCAATTGCGAAGCGCATGACGCATCAGAACGCGGGTTTCGGTGAGCCCCTTGGCATGGGCCGTGCGCACGTAATCCTCGTTCAGGATTTCCAGCATGGAGGTGCGGGTGATGCGCGCGATCAGTGCGATATAGAGCAGCGTCAGCGAAAGCGTCGGCAGCAGGATGCGCTGCGCGAACGGGCCTACCCCCTCGGAGATCGAGCGGAAGCCCTGAACCGGCAACCAGCCAAGCTGCATCGAGAAGATCTGGATCATGACATAGCCGATGACGAAGATCGGCACCGAAAACCCGACCACCGAGATCGCCATCACCAGCCGGTCGATGATCGTACCCTGCTTCCAGGCGGCGATCACGCCCAGCGGCACGGCGATGATGATCGACAAGGTGATCGTGGTCAGTGCCAGGCTGATCGTCGGCTCCAGCCGCCCGGCGATCATCGTGATCACCGGTTGACCCGAGATGATCGAGACGCCGAAATCGCCCCGCAGAAGATCACTGATCCAGTTGAAGAACTGGATGTGGATCGGATCGGTCAGACCGAGCCGTTCGCGGATTGCCGCCAGCTGGGCCGGCGTGGCCGTGTCGCCGGCGATGATCGCAGCCGGGTCGCCCGGCGTCAGGCGCAGGAGCAGGAAGACGAACAGGGCGACGAAGCCCATGACGGGAATCGCGGCGAGAATGCGCTGCACGATATAGCCGAGCATCGGACGCTCTCGTGAGATGAGGAAGGACATGCCCGGAACACGCGTTGTTCACTCTTCACGACGCGCGACCATGCGGGCTCACATTGCTTCGACCCCGGCCACCTCTTGCAGGGTGGCCGGGGAAGAGAAAGCTTGTCAGTTCTTCGTGATATTCCAGAAGAACGGTGCCGGGCCGTCCAGCACCCCTTCAAGGTTGGCGGACCAGGATGCGGGAACGATGTACTCGCCGACGGGCACGTACATCACCTCGTCATAGGCGAGTTCCTGAAGCTGGCGAGCATATTCCACCTGCTCTTCAGGATCAGTCGCCTCGGCATAGGCCTTGCGCAACTCTTCCGCTTCCGGAACGTCCGGCCAGCCGAACCAGCCGCCTTCGGCGCCACGCCCGTTGACCATGTTGTTCACGAGCGGGTTGAACACGTCGGCGCCGACCCAGTTGGTGAAGAACATGTTCCAGCCGCCATCGTCCGGCGCGGCCTGGCTCGCGCGACGCCCGACCAGCGTCTGCCAGTCCATCGCCTGAAGATCGACCTCGAAACCGGCATCGCGCAGGAGCTGCGTCGCGACGACAGGCTGAGTGCGCAGGGTCACCACATCGGTTGGATGCATGATCACCAGCGGCGTGCCGTCATAGCCCGCCTCTTCGAGCAGATCGCGGGCGCGATCCATGTGGCTTTCGGTCGCGAATTCCGCACCGGCATCGCTGGCAAGTGGCGTGCCGCAGACGAACATGGCCGGGCAGACATTGTAGAGATCGGGATTACCGATCATGGCGTCGAGCACATCCTGCTGGTTCAGGGCGGCGAGAGCGGCCTGCCGGATCAGCTGGTTGTCGAAGGGAGGATGCAGGAAGTTCATGCGCCCGATGGTCTGGTAGCCGAGTTCGTTCTGGTTGCGCACCACGAGATCCGGATTGGTTTCCAGGATCGGCAGAAGATCCGCCGGGGGCTGCTCCCAGTAATCGATCTCACCGGCGAGCAGCGCCGAAAGCGCCGTCTGGTCGTCGGCCATCGTTACCCATTCGACGCGATCGACGTTCACGACCTTGCCACCGGCGGCCCAGCTCGAAGGCTCGTCGCGGGGCACGTAGTCTTCGTTCTTGACATAGACGGCGCGCACGCCGGGCTGGAACTCGTCCTGCACGAAGCGGAACGGGCCGGAGCCGATCTGCTCGGGAATCGCCTCGGTCGACGGCGTGTTTGCCAGCCGCTCGGGCATGATGAAGGGCACGTTCGATGAGGGCTTGGCCAGGCTGTCGAGCACCAGGCCATAGGGCTCGCTCAGATTGATCACGACGACGTTGTCGCCCTCGCCTTCCATGCTGTCGATATAGGTCATGAGCACCTGGCCCATGCCGTCGCGCTCACCCCAGCGGCTGATCGAGGCGATCACGTCGGCGGGGCGCACCGGCTCGCCGTCATGGAACATCAGCCCGTCACGCAGGGTAAAACGGTAGGTCATCCCGTCATCCGAGATCTCCCAATCCGCCATCTGCGGCTGCACTTCGAAATTCGCGTCGAGCGCCACCAGCGTGTCGAACACCATGTAACCATGGTTGCGCGACATGTAGGCAGTGGTGATGATCGGGTCGAGCACACGCAGATCCGAGTGCTTCACCGCACGCAGCGTCTGCGCCTCGACGGGTTGCGCGAGGGCCCCGAGCCCGACCATCGCGACGCCGAGCGCCGTCATGCCCAGGAGCGACCGCCTGAGCAGCCCGAGCGATGATTCTGCCGGGCGGGATTTCCTGATTTCATTCATTGTCGACTCCTCCGCATGATGATTGCCCTGCGCGCCCCTCGTTGTGATTGGAATGCTTGCACACAGGCATGTCGTATCATCTGACATGCGAAGTCGAGCACCACCCCCCGGGTATGTCAACACGCCACGGCAACGTGTTTCCCCCGCCTTGTGCGGGGGTTTGTGCACGAGGCGGCAGTCAGGGCTCAAGAGAAAGGCGATTTCTGCACAATCAGTGGGATATTGCCGTCGCGGCGGGCATGCGACGGGTTCCGAAGCGCCGTATCCGGAATCAAAAGTTCAGTTCACCCTGGGCGACCTCATCGAGCCGGATGACCCCCAGCAGCATCCAGGTCTGGGGCCGCTTTGCGACGTTTCCAACCGCGAAGGCCATGCCCTTGCGTGGATACTCCTCGTTGAATTTCTCATCCATCCATTTGAGCGCCGCTTCGTCGCTGCCATATTCGTTACGGCGTTTGCGAAAGGTCGTGTGCACCTCCCAGTCGCCGCACATGAAATGACGCCGGCGACCGCTATCCTCGAAACGGAAGCGGAAGTCGTATGGCGTCGGCTCAAGCGCCTTCAGATCGGCATCAAGGAAGCTCGTTTGCCGCTCGACCGCAGCGAAATGCTCGCGCTCCCTTGCAATACGCTCGGCTGATTTTCGTTTGAAGTGGAACGATGTCCGGCGCGGCCTGATCAGCGCCAGCGACATTCCCCGGGCCGCAGCCTCATTGATCGACGGCACGATCAGCGGGTTGAGGAAACGGGCGCGCTCGTTTTGCTTCATGTGCCCGGCAACGCGGATGCGATCCTCAAAGACCTTGCAGCTCTCGCGGCGTTTGTCCTGCGGCGGAAGCGCGTACTCGAAATCGACCCAATCCCAACGGCGGAACGTACTGCCCTCATCGAGTTGCCGAAACCGGATCGGATAGAGCCGCTTCCACGCACCATCCGCCGTCACGCCCGCGCAGCACACCGTTTCCTTGTGCTTCTTACTCGGCTGCGGCAAGGCCTTTACGAGGATCAGGGCGCGGGATTGCTGAAGCATGTTGGCCGTATTTTTCCAACTTGTCCGCAAACAGATGAAAGACCTCCGCCGACAAGCGCTCGCCGATCCGCTCGGCGACGATCAGGCGGTGGCAGGTTGCCGGGTCGCGCTCATAGCAGAGCAGGCAGGTCGGCTCATCGGCGACATAATCCGCAAGATTCTCAAGTGCATCCTGCGATTCATGCAACTTAAGGTGATTCGTATAGATTTTCAAGAATTCTGCATGGCGCCCGGCGCGCGCGGCTTCCCGCCCCGGCTTCGGATCGCCGAGCGCGCGAAAATGGGCGTAGCGGATGCCAGCCACAGCGAGACGCGCCGACAGCTTTGTCTTCGAAAAACCCTTCTTGCGCGAAACCGCAACGGCACGCACATCCGCGAGTTGGCGGATACCCGCTGTTTCCAGCGTTGCCACGAAGCGCTCGATATCGGTGCCCTCATAGCCGATCGTAAAGATCATCGTCATCGCGTCGCTTCCCTCACCCCCGAATCGCGCCCGATGATGGCGGATCACGCCTTAACACAATCCTCACCCGCCATTCACCACCCCCACCACCAGCGCGATGGCGATGACCCATAGCGCACCCACGAGCAAGCGCGAACGCCATGCGCCAGCTTCGCCGGCGCGCTCGATCGAACGCGGGGCGAGGCTGAGGCCATTTTCCGTTTCGCGTTCGAGCTGGGTGAGAAGCCGCTCGGCGCGAAGCGCCATTTCCGGGGCGCGCGCGGCGACACCGGCGAGCGTGGAGAGACCACGGCCCGCATCCTCGATCTTGCCGACAGGGCCGAGATTGCGCTCGATCCATTCGCGCACCACCGGGTCGGAGACCTTCCAGATATCGAGATGCGGGTCGAGATGGCGGCACACGCCCTCGACCACGACCATGGTCTTTTGCAGCATCACGAGCTCGGTGCGCGTCTCCATGTCGAAGATCGCGGTGATCTCGAACAGCAGCCCGAGCACGCGCGCCATCGAGATCTGATCGGCGCGGCGGTTGTGGATCGGCTCGCCGATGGCGCGGATCGCCTGGGCGAAATCGAGCACCGAATGATGCCTGGGCACATATCCTGCCTCGAAATGCACCTGCGCCACACGCAGGTAATCGCGCCGGATGAAGCCGAGCAGGATCTCGGCGAGGAAGCGCTGCTCGCGGAATCCGATCCGCCCCATGATGCCCGCATCGATGGCGACGAGCTTGCCCTGCCCATCCACGAAGAGATTGCCCGGATGCATGTCGGCATGGAAAAACCCGTCGCGAATGGCCTGGCGGAGGAAGCTCTGCAGCACGACGCGCGACAGCACTTCGCGATCATGCCCGGCCGCGTCGATCGCCTCCAGCTTGTTCAGCTTGATGCCGTCGATCCACTCCATCGTGAGCACATCGCGGTCGGTGTAATCCCATTCGGGAACCGGAACGCGGAATTCCTCGTCCTTCTCGGTATTCTCCGCGAGTTCGGAGAGCGCGGCGGCCTCGAGGCGCAGATCCATCTCGATGGTGACGGAACGTGCGAGCGTCTCCACGACCTCGCGCATGCGCAGCCGGCGTGCCTCCGGCGAGATCGCCTCGGCGAGACGGGCAGCAAAGCGCATCGCCTGGAGATCGCGGGCGAAGCGTCCGCGTATGCCGGGCCGCACGATCTTCACGGCCACGGGCTTGTCACCCTGTCGCGTCTTCAACAACGCCTTGTGCACTTGGGCGATCGAGGCAGCGGCGACGGGCGGGCCGAATTCGGCAAAGACCGCGCTGATCGGACGCCCGAGCGTCTCGGTGAGCGTTGCTTCCGCAAGCTCCTGCGGGAACGCTTCCATACGGTCCTGCAAGGCCTCGAGATCGCGCGCAGCGGCAAAGCCGACGATATCCGGGCGCGTGGCAAGGAACTGGCCGAATTTCACATAGGAGGGCCCGAGCCGCGCCATGGCCTTGGCCATGCGCGCCGGGTCGTTTTCCGCACCGCTTCGCTCGAACATTCGGGCGATTTTCAGCCCGAGTTGCGCCATCGGCGGCAGTGGATGCGGATCAACCCGCGAAAACACGCCCTCGCGGGCGAGCACATAGCCGGCCCGGATATTGCGGGCGATATGAACCAGCGCACCGAACACGTCAGATCTTCCAGCCGGAATGCAGACACACGATGCCGCCGGTCATCGCCTTCCAGATGACGCGCCTGAAGCCGGCCTCCTCGATCATCTGGGCAAAAAGCCCGGGCGACGGGAAACGGCGGATCGATTCGACGAGATAGCGGTAGCTCTCGGCATCGCCCGTGACCATCTTTCCCATCTGGGGAATGACATTGAAGGAATAGAGGTCATAGACCTTGTCGAGACCGGGCATGTCCACCTTCGAGAATTCGAGGCAGAGGAACCGCCCACCGGGCCTGAGAACGCGGAACGCCTCGGACAGCGCGCGCTCCATGCGCGGCACGTTGCGGATGCCGAAGGCGATGGTGTAGCCGTCAAAGCTCTTATCCTCGAACGGCAGATCCTCGGCATTGGCCTCGACGAAATCGACCTGCCCCGCATGCCGCGCCGGCACGCGCTCGCGCCCCACATCCAGCATGTCGCC
>Ga0208112_101053_pt1 | contig 12280 bp, 14 predicted proteins | sample HotLakConsoUCCLE_FD_184736 | JGI IMG/M metagenome (GOLD analysis project Ga0208112, IMG submission 184736) | Hypersaline microbial mat communities from Hot Lake, Washington, USA - Hot Lake Consortium UCC-LE (SPAdes) (version 2) ... | reverse complement strand
GACATAGCTGAACAGCGATCCCGCCGCCTCGTCCGTCCCGCGCATCATCACCCCCGCCGCCGCCGTCGTGCCAAGAGTGAATCACGTTCTCGAAACCGCGTCGAGCCTGGTGTTTTTCAGCAGCCTGTTAGGCCGTTAAAAATCCCCACTCCGGAAACAGCAAGCATACTCATCGCTGCCCGTAGTTGAGCGTAGTATGCCATGTGCTTCGCGGAATGGCCGTCCCTAGCAACGAGCGCACTGACGCTACGAGACAAGTAACTCCAGCCATCCAGGCAGTGATTGGGACCACAAGCAGCAACCAAAGAGATCATCTGAGCGTCAGTTAGATTCTGACGTGCTTGGTCGAGTCGTCTAATGCCCTTGTGGGTTGCAGGATCCACAATTTGGCAGCTGCGAGCCGGATGCCCCAAGGGTAGCCATTCTCTTACTGGCTTGCTGCCGAAGGTCGTAATTTCGGACACAATTGATGTGGGGTTCGCCAGCCCAATCTGACTGTTTACAAGTGGGACCGCCATTATTCACCACCGGTGAAAATGGTTTGGGCCATTTTTGCGACACTCTCTGATTGAGATTTAATTAACTCTCGTATGATATCATTTGTCAGGAGGGTGTAACCTCCGCTCCCGCGGTACGCACGGCGTGTAAGCTCTAAATTTCGATTGTCCCGAACTCCCGGCCCATCCAAGGATCGCCAATCAAAACGTGTCAGCGCAAGCGCCAACTCTTTGAAGTGCTCGTAGAAATTCTGATTTCGTAATGTTTGCAAAGATCTTGAGACATCTTCTTCGTTGGTATCGGTCTCGTCAAACTCCTCTGCAACCCAATCTGCAAGTTGCCATTGGTCAACCGAACGATACAGGAAGTCGTTCACGACGGCATGGGCCGCGCGGACACCCATATCCTGATTCAACATGGAGCTTCGGTCGTCGAAAGGATCTCTTGCAAGCTCCGCGCCCGTAAAGGCGTCTGCCCAATCTCCAGCTTCGCCTTCATCGATGGCTTCTTTGACCAACCGCCAAAACTCGAGTACAAGAGCAACCTGTTGCGATCTTGTCCACGACAAGGGTTCTTCTTGCCCAGGAGTGGCTGCTTGGAACAAACCGTATCGGCCCGCTTTACCACGGCCAGTTCCGAAAAAAGCGGTAGTCAGCGACCGAACAAATGCTGCCTGACTCACTCGACCAGCGCCACTTTCTCCGAGCATATTGATCCTATTTTTCCACACAGAATCTGGGTGCTTATATAACCACTCCGTAATTTCCTGCGCCCTGGCTTCCCGATAGACGGTCAGATCACCTGTCTGCTCAAGCCAAGATTGGTTCCTGAGCAATGGATAAAGGTCGAACGCGTGACTAGGGTTAATCCGTTTCGGGGAGACATTGATCGACCAAAAAAGATAGGCTTGCCAGGCAATGTCGAGCCCATGAAATGCGACGACAGGCAGTTCATAATCGCCAGCCAGCTGTTCTTCAAAGGCCCACAGCCGGTGCTGGCCATCTATGACTTCGAACGGTCTCACATCATCTTGAGAGAACTTGCCCAGTTCAGGCAATTGGATTTGATATTGTCCTGCATTTTCGTAAACTTTGGCTGTTAGATCTTTAGATGCTCGTTTACCTCGACGCACGTCGCCAGGTTCGAGGATGTTCACTACGATAGCGGTTGGCAGCCAGCCTGGTTTTCTGAGGGCTACCTTATCCAATGTGCGTTGGTTTTCTTTCAAGTCGCCGTACGGATAGCCGTACTGGACAAACTCTTGAATCCGTTCAGTCCGCTTCTCGTCTCTTTTTCGTTGAATACCCTCAGCATCAACAGTGTTTCGTTCACGCTTATAAACGTCGCTATAGCTGCGTAGAATCGAAGCGTTCATGGAAAAAATGAACATTGAAGGCTTCGGTTTTCTGTCAGGCGGGTTTGTCGAGTATTCAAACCCGTCCCAGATATCGAGCCACTGGGTAAATTTAAGAGCGTTTATCGTGGGTGACGTGTTGTTAGCTGAGCACATATCTCTTACCAGTATTCTTTAAGGCGTTTGCTCGTTGAACCAACGAACACGGATCGGATGAAAGTGCAACGTTTCCGCTGACTCTACCTTGATAACGTGACCATCCTCGAGGTGGAAGCTTGCAGTTTCGTCAAAAACAGCTCGAATCATTTGCGCCACTGGTCATACTTGGGTCAAGACTACGATGGCGAAAGCCTAGACTGGTCTCGGTGGATTTGATGAGTGTCACGAGCCATCCCAGGCGCCTCTCAGAGCATCGGTGTGTGTTGACACCGTCGTGTCGCAAACGTTCCAAGACCCCCTTGAACATCTACCGCGAACCTTGATCAAAACCGCGGCGAACGACCGCTTCCCGCACTGCACATCATCCGTCGTTCCCCGCGACCAACCGCGCCACCCGCTGCTCGAACCCCCGCCTCACCGACGCCACCAGCTCCCCGGGAAAGCCCGGCGGCATCTCCGCCAATGCCCTGTCAAAAGCCTGCTCCGCCCGCCCCCGAATATCCTCGAACACCCCCGCCACCTGTCCCCGCGAGAACCCAGCCGCCAACGCCGTCTCCACGAAGTGCCGCCCGTGGATGTCCGCGACGCGGTAATGCCGCCCCTTGCCCGCGCGCATGGCGAGTTTCATGTCCTTGACCTGCAACGCCCCCGCATCGAGCGAGGGCTGCACCGTCAGCACGTCGTAAAGCGGCGTCGTGCGGAAGCGTCCGCCGGGCATCAGGGCGATGCTGAAGTTCTTGGCGTGCCCGTCCGTCGCCCCGATCAGCCAGAACAGGACCACGGCCTTAAGGAAATCCGCCCGGTCGCGCTGCGGCTCGTCACTGCCCGTCAGCAGATCGCAGATCTCCACGATCCCAGGGCCGCCCTCGTTCTGATATTTGCGGGTCGGGGGTACCGACAGGGCCTGGCAGCAATCCTCCTGCGGCAGTCGGATCAGGCGGCCGTCGCGGGTGCGCAGCCGGTCGAAGCGCTCAACGACCAGCGCGCGCGTCCCCTCGAAATCCGCAATCTCGGTCCGTGCCACGGGCAGGCCAAAGCCTGCCAGCAGACGCAGGCAGAAGTGCTCGTTCTCGATGCTGTCGGTCAGGTCCATGCCATTGGGCAGGCGGCCGATGGCGGGCTTCAGGATATGTGTCGTGGGCGTGGTGCCGGTTGGCAGCACCCATTGCCCTTCGTGGAACAGAAGCGCCGTCTTTTCCTGCGCGCCGGCGACGGAGATGCGAAAATCCTGCTCGGCCCGGATGCCAAGCGGGGTCTGCGCCAGATCGCTCAGCATGGTGGCGATCCGAGCGTCGCTCAACGGCTCGCCGGTCAGCGCGCGGGCGTCGCCGGGCTCCTCGCCCTCGGGCAGGAATTGCAGCGCACCCACGCAGTCGCGCCCGATGCGCGCGAGCAGGCTGTAGGCGTCCACACCATCCGCGCCCACGCGTTCTGCCACGCGGCGGCGGATCAGTTCGCTGTCGGGCAGCAGGTTCTCGAAAACCGCGATCACGGGCGGGCCGGTGTAGCGCTCGGGCCGCAGGGGCAGGGCGCGCGAGATGGGCAGCGTGTTCTCCCAGGCCAGCCATTCCGGCGCATAGGTGAAGGCGAAGGCCCCGTCCGGCGCGCGGAAATACTGCCCCACGCGGCGGCCGTTCATGTAGACGTCGAGCGGCGCATAGGCGCGCTTGCGCCCCATCAGAAGATGTCCTCAAGATCACGCGGGGTCATCTTGCTGCGCGGCACGATCCGCAGTTCGAGGTCGAGCGCTGCCAGCAGGTCGAAGATCGTCTCCGCCTTGGCGCCGCTGGCGCCGGTCTCGATGTTGGACACCGTGCGCTGCCAGACGCCCGCGCGGGCGGCAAGCTCGGCCTGCGTTAGGCCTTTGGCCTTGCGGGCGGCGCGCAGGGTCTGGCCGAGGTCCTTGGTGGTGCGGGCGATCTGATCCATCCGGGTGATCCTTTCCCGACGAAGATGATTGGGAGATCATATGGAGTCAATATGTTCTGTGGGTAATATTGATGATTTATGATCCCGAGAGCATTCGCCATCCGTATTCATCTTCGCCTTTGGCCGGGCGAGTGGTGGTGGATCGTCGACCGTGTATGGCATGGCTGCTTGATGCCGGTCGGCATGAATTTCCCCTACGCACAGAGACCAACAATTAGCCCATGGGCTATATGTGAAGCTTATAGTTCTCGGGCTATATTGACAAAATATCGTCCTTGAGCTATCAATCGACCATGGAAACCTTGCCCGCATACCCCATCCGAAGCCTGCGCCAAGCCGGGGCCGTGCTTAAGGCGCGGCGCGCGGCGCGGAAGATCAGCCAGAAGCAGCTTGGCGAGATGACGGGCACTGCGCAATCCACCATTTCCGACATCGAAAACGGCGTCGTATCCGTCAGCCTCGATGTGTACCTGCGCCTTCTCGAGGCCCTCGGTGCGGAACTGTCCGCGACGGATCGCATAGCTGACCCCGGGCGGCCATAAAATGGCACGCATCGCCCGCGCGGGCCAGCGCACACGCCAAAGCAAGACCGCCGTCTGGTACGAAAGGGCGCGGGTGGGCACGCTGACCCGCGCGACGGATGGGGCCATCGCCTTCTCCTACGATCCTGCCTGGCTCGCGTCCGAAGCCGCTTTTCCGGTCGCCAGCGCCCTGCCGTTGACCAAGCTGAAATGGCAGGGTGACCCGGTTGTCGCCGCCTTCGACAACCTCCTGCCCGATGCCGAAGGCGAGTTGCGCGAGAAGATCGCCGCGCGCGTAGGCGCACAGGGCAAGGATGTGTTCTCTCTTTTGTCCGTGCTCGGGCGCGACTGTGTCGGTGCGCTGCAATTCCTGCCGGTGGACGAGGCTCCGTCCGAACTGGACATGCAGTATCGCGTCATTTCGGAAGAGGAGATGGTCACCGATCTGAAGAACCTCGCCACAGCACCGCTCGCTCTGGGTGAAGATGAGGATTTCCGGATTTCCATCGCCGGCGCGCAGGAAAAGACGGCCTATCTGCGGATCAATGGCCAATGGGCCAAGCCGCGGGGCATCACGCCGACCAGCCATATCTTCAAGACGCCCATGGGCATCATTCCCGGCCCTGAGCAGATCGACCTGAGCGACAGCGTCGAGAACGAGTTGTTCTGCATGACCTTGGCACGCGAAATCGGCCTGCCCGTCGCGCATGTCGAAAAGCTCACCCTTTCCGGGCAGGTCGTTCTGTCGGTCGAGCGGTTCGACCGCGTCTGGCACGGCGACACCCTGAAGCGCCTGCCGCAGGAAGATATCTGCCAGTCGCTGGGTTACCCTTCCGCCATGAAATACCAGAGGCTGGGCGGCCCCGGCGTCGCGCAGATCATGGAGCTTCTGCGGGAATCCGACACGCCCATCGAGGATCGGGAGACGTTCTTCCGGGCGCAGATCTTCTTCTTCCTGATCGGGGCCTCGGACGGGCACGCCAAGAACTTCAGCCTGCGTCTGGGGCGCCGGGCGCGGTTCACGCTCGCGCCCCTCTATGACATCCTGAGCGTCGCGCCGGTCGTCCATGCAGGACGGTTGCAGCGCAAGCGCTACCGCCTCGCCATGTCGATCGACGGCCATTACGGCATCGACGAGATCGTGCCGCGCCACTTCGAGGCCGAGGGCCGCGCGGCGGGGCTGCCCAAGGGCCGCGCCTTGGAGCTGTTGCAGGACATGACCGATCGGCTGGGCCCCGCGCTAGAGCGGACGCTTCTGGCGGTGGGCGATCAGGTCCCGGCGGCGGTCAGCGAGCCGATCGCAAGCGATGCGATGCAGCGTGCGGCGCAGATGCGCGACCTGCCAAGTCCGATCTAGAGGCGGCAGGCCTTCGCCAAATCCTCGGTCTCGATCGCCGCGCCGACAGCGCTGAAATCGCGGGCATCCATGCCAAGCTGGCTACCGATGGGGTGTAAGGACCCTAAAGTATGGCGCGAATTTTCACTGGTCACGACTTCGCGCTGACCGCATCACCATCCCTCAGGCGCGTCGTCGGCGCCACTCGCGTCCGCACTTGGGCTGTTTTCCGAAGATGCGTTCCTTCGGCGCGACGTGATCCTTTTCGGAAGTGTTTTCTCCGCCAGCATCAAGCCGAGCTCATCCGATGCCGGATCGACGAGGCCGGCAAGCCGGTCGAAAAGCCCCAGAACCGACAGGGCCATCGCCAGAGTGTTCAGCGAGACGCCCGGATCGCCCTGTTCCAGGCGGTGCAGCGTGCTGCGTCCAACGCCCATGCGCGCCGCCATGTCGGTTGTGGAGATCCGGCGTGCCCGGCGTGCGCGGGAGATGTCCTGCCCAAGCCGCGCGATGCCGCGGGCGACCGAGGGGTGAACCGCGCTCCCCTTGGTGCGTGCTGCTTTGTCGATGCTGCCAGTCATTGTCCTGCATCTCGGTCAGAAGAGATGTTTTTGTCTCACTTGTGATGCAAAAAAATATGATGAGCTAACCTTTATTGCAATCCCCATCCTATGCCTTCAGTCTGTTTTTGTTTTGTAAGTGAAACAAAAATCAAATCTCTGTTCTACTTGCGAGACAGATCGGGTTGACCGGCGTTTGCGAATGCTTCTGACTGCGCCCCCAACCCCTCCAATGCCTTGTCGACCTCGCGCGTCTTCGCGGCCAGCTGTGCCTCCCACAAGATGCGGAACTCTACCGCGAATTCCATCAGGCCCCCGGCGAAGGTGCGGATCGTGGCCATGTCATCGTCGGTGAAGGGCAGAGGGCGGCCGCGCAGTTTGGCCTCGTTCAACTTTCGGGCGATGTGGTTGATCGCAGCACCTTCCGTGGCGACCTGTGCGCCCCAGGCTTGCAGATGGTCCAGCACGACCTGATCCACGGGGCGCAGCAATATGTCGGCCGCTTCCATCAGGCGGCGCAGGGCAGCGGGTTGGTCGGTGATGCCGCGACGCGCCAATGCGGCCTGAAACCCCGCCAGCTGGCGCGTACTCACGCGCATGCTCATCGTCGTGGTTGGGCGAAGGGGCACGCCTTTGGCCCGGCTCAGCGTGTTGTAGACAGTCCGGGTCGAGACGCCGAAGCGGCGCGCCAGAACGGCGGCAGGGGTGCCCTCGGTGCGGGCCTCGATGATCTGGCGGCGTTCGTTGTCGGTCAGTTTGCGGTGGTGGCGCATGTGAAGTTTACGTTCCTATTTCTTGCCAACTTCCTCCAAGCCCCCCGCCTCCCAGCGTCAGCGGAGGCGGGTCAGGGGCTTGGAGTCCGTTTCGGTGGGTTTGCTTGGTTGGACGGGGCGCAGGGACGCGATGCGGGAAGCGCGAAGCGCACAGCACGGGGCAAGAAACGCGGCGCAAAGGACGTGATGCGCGATGCGGAAGGCGCGGCGCAAAGGACGCGGGACGGGACGCACGCTCCGGAAAGCGCGATGCACGGGACGCGGTGCGCGATGCATCTTGCGGAGGACGCACCGCTCATCCCGCCAACCCCGCCGCGCGCAGTTGCCCATCGGTCACCAGCCCCGCAGCCACCAGCGCCGTCACCTGCGGGGCGGTGATGTGCTTGCACATCGGGCTGCGGTCGCGGACCCAAGCGGCCAGTCGGGCGTGATGATCGGCAGCCAAAACCGTCCGCGCCTGCTGTTCCTCTGCCATCGCCTCAAGAAAACGCTGCCACCGGCGGGCGGCGAACCAGTTGTCCGAGAAACAGACCTTCGACCGGGTGAAGCCGGCGCTCTCGGTGGCATAGGCATGCACGGCGCGCAGCAGGTCGTCGGGGTCGATCCCCTCGGCAAGCGCCTCGGCAATCGCGCTCACGCTCGCCGCCTTTCCGCGCTGCCGGTCCTTGGGGTAGGCGGCCCAGATCCTTTCAACCTTTTCAACCGCCGCCGCCTCCGCGCGCTTGCGCGTAGGTGGTTTATGGATGGTTTTAGGGTGGTTTGGGGTCCACCGTGGACCCCGTACCCCGTCCATGGTGGACCCCGTACCGGGTTCAGGCTGAACGGGGTCCACTGTGGACCCCGTCCCATCATCGGGTTCGGCCATCGATTCCAGCGCCATCACGCGGGCCAGCACGATCCGGTAAATCACCGTGAAACCGTTCTTGCAGGGACGCCGCCCGGTCTCGATCAAGATGCCTTCGCGCAGGAAATCGGTGATGGTGCGCTTGACGGTGCTTTCGCCAAGCTCCGTGTGCCGCTGGATCGTCCCCTTGGAGCACCAGATGCCCGAGCCGTCATCGCTCGCCTTGTCGGCCAAGAACATGATGATCTGCTTGCGTGCGGCGCTGCCGAAGATGCGGTCGGCGCAGAGATTGGCGACCTTCCAGCTCATGCGCGGGCCCTCGGGAAGGAGGCACGGCGACGCGTCAAAGGCGACGGATCATACCGCTTGACAGAACGGAAAACGCCGCCGCACCATCCGCCAAACGCCCCTTTCCGGGCCCGCAAATGGTTTGACAATCGGCCGCTAAGTGCCTGATTTTCCGTGGTGGGTTTGACAGAAATTTCGCCCGTAATCGCCTGATCTTCCATCCACAATTTGGGATTGAAAATCCTCGTGTCGGTGGTTCGATTCCGCCCCCGGGCACCAAAGCACCTCTCAGTGTGAATGATATCAATGGGTTACGGGGAAAAATTGTCCCACCGTTTTCGCGTCTGGGCAAAAGTGGGACTTTTTTGTTCGTGAGACGTTCGCGTTGTGGCGCGTGAAATCGCGCCCCCGGCGGCAGTTGGGGAGTCGCGTGTACAGAGGTTTGAGCACTTGTTGTGAGGCGTTGCTCGGCATGAGCACTCGCTTGCTGGTTGATGGACGCTCAGCTAGCCTTCAAGAGCATCTGATTAGGAAATTTGGGAGTTCAAAATGGATTGGATCTACGTCGACAATTCGAATGTTTTCATTGAAGGGCAACGGACGAGCGCAGTGCAGCAGGGCATGGCGCTGGACATCTACGATGCGATGTCAAACCGGATCATCGATACCGGTTATCGGATTAGCTTCGGCAAGCTGTATCAGTTCATTGCCGGCTCAAATCAACAAAACACCGCTCGAGCTATGCTGTTCGGCTCGCGACCGCCGGAGAACGATGCGATTTGGAACATCGCCAGAGGGGCAGGTTTCGAGGTGGTTACCGAGGATCGCAACGTCGCGAACAAAGAGAAGAAGATCGACACGGGAATCGTCACCCAGATGACCCGAGACGCCTACCGAAACGCTCAGCCTGGAGACGTCTTTACCTTGGTCTCCGGGGATTCTGACTACGTTCCAACCGTTGAGACTCTCATCAACGATGGTTTTCAGGTAGATGTGGTTTTCTGGGATCATGCGTCGGCTGAATTGAAGGCCGCATGTTCGAATTTTATACCTCTAAATCCTCATCTACAGACGATCCGGGTCTAGCGGATTGAAAAGGTCGCCGTGGTTTGTAGCCTGTAAGACGACCGCTTCAGCTTCTCTCATACTTTCTGCGCCGGATGCGCCGCGGTTCCTCGGTCTCTCCTAGTCCTTCCAGCGCTACAGGTGCACTACCCGGAAACTCGACCATCAGCTTGAGCTCCCCGCCCATCGCGCGGACGTAGCTCGTCAACGTCGAGAGCAGGAGGTCGCTCTGGCGTTCGTATTTCGCGACGGTGGCCTGCTGCACGCCGAGGGTTTCAGCCAGCTGAACCTGAGTCAGCTTCTTGGCCTTCCGCAATTCCTTCAGCGTCAGGTACTCGGCATGCAGCCGATCCGCTTCGGCCTCGATCGCCGCGCGGCGGGCGGGGTCGAGGGTCGCCAGCTTCTCCTTCAGGCTTCGGGCCATCGGCTTCATCCTTTTCGTTTCTCCAGGTGGCGGTCGAACCGGTCGTCCGCCCGGGCGATCAGCGACTTGTAGAACCGTTTCTCGCTGCCACCCGACTTGTCCCCGCCGACGAGCAGGATCGCCTGCCGATCGGGGTCGAATGCGAAGGCGATGCGCCAGACGCCATCGGCGGCGTTGCAGCGCAGCTCCTTCATGTTGGCATGCTTCGACCCTGTAAGGGTGTCCGCGTGGGGTCGCCCGAGCATGGGGCCTTCCCGCTCGAGCAGCAACGCCCGGGCGAGGATCGCGTCCTGCACCTCTTGTGGCAGGGCATCGAATTCCGGCTCGAATTCCTCGGCAAAGGATACGGTCCACGGCATCGGGTAAATACTACCTTGAAGCTATATAGCCTTGAAGAACTAATTTTGCAAGAACGGGCTGCGGGACGGTAGCGTTGCGTCCGCAGGAACGGGGCGAGGATCAGTCTGCCTCTTTGAGCAGTCCCTGTGCCTTTTCCGCTGCGCGAACGAGACCGGGAATCCGTTTGCCGGGGGCATCCGTCGTTCGCTGGAATTCGGTGTACGCCTTGGGCGAGAGCGTTGAGGATTCGCCTTCATCCAGCTTCGGTTTCTCGGTCTTGGTCATGCCTGCCTCCATAGTCTTCTTCTTGGTCGTTTCAGTCTTTGCGTGGGGATTTGGTGTATCACGTTTCGCCACCCCGCGCTTCCTCCCTTCCCGGCCTATCTCCAACCCGCGACAACAGCTTCATCCCGGACGCCGCCAGCACCTTCTGGCGCGCGGCGCGGGTATAGCGCGACGCCTCCTTCATGGTCGTCCAGCCGAAAATCGCCATCAACTGCCGCTCGGTCGCGCCGTTCTCGGCTGCCAGTGCCGCGCCCGCCTTGCGCAGCCCGTGGGCGGAGCAATGCTGCAACCCGGCTTCGTCGCATTGCTTGCGGAACCAGTTGCCGAAGCCGTTCGAGGTGAAGGGCTTGCCGAAGGCCGTGACGAGGAAAGCCAAGTTGCCGGTGGCTGTCGCGTCCAGCACCGCCTTCAACTCCGGCAGGACCGGGATGGAGAGGGTGATGGGCTTGCGGTCGCGGTTCTTGGCCTGGGTCAGGGTGATCCAGCCGTCCTTGATGTGCTGCGGCCCGAGCCGGACGATGTCCGACCGCCGCTGCCCGGTATAGAGCATGAGCGCAAGCGCCAGCCGCGGCTTGCTGCCGATCGGGTGATGGTCCTCGAACTGCCGGACCTCCTCCATCGTCCAGGAGTGGAACCCGTCGCCTTTCGCCTTGAGGTAGGGCACGTCGCGGGCCGGATTCCGCTGCGCCAGCTCGTACTCGACCGCGAAGGCATAGACCTGCCGCAGCGCCTTGACAAAGCCGTTGGCGGCCTCGGGCCGGTCGGCCATCTCGTCCCGCATGTGCCGGACGTGGCGAGGCTCCATCAACGCGTAGGGCTTCGATCCGTTCTTCTCGCAAATCCGGTCGAGGATGCCGCGCCGGACGTACTTGGTGCGGCCACTCAGCCGCTGGTATTCGGCCGAAACGTAGTACTGCTCGCAGAGCCACTTGAAGCTGCCCTTCGATCCGCGCCGCTCGAGCGGTCCGGCCGGCGCGCGCGGCGTCGCCCCCATCATCGCGGCGCGGTATTCGGCGAGGAAATCCTCTGTTCCCGGCTGGCACCTCAGCCGCACCTTGAGGTGCCCGGGTCGCCGCAGGTAGACGCGCACGTTCCCGTGCCGGTCGGTATCCTCGATGACGTGCTTCAGGCGGATGCTGCCCGAGCCGTCTCTCATCCTGATTGTGGGCATGGTACGCGCTGCCTTTCGTCAGCCGTTAGTCGTCCCAGGGATTGTGGTCGGAGTGATCTCCATCAGGGATCAGCTCGAACGCCCGGTCAAGTTTTTTCCGGTCCCAGACGGTGCGGGCATTGATCCGCTTGGGCGGCGGCATGCGCCGGTCGCGAACCAGGTGATCGAAGAGCGTGGGCGAGACCCCGATATAGGCCGCGGCCTCGGTCCGCGAGAGACCGCGGGGCGCGAGCGTGGGCGGCAGGATGGCGGGGCGCTTGGGCATGGGGCGATGGGTTCGGGTTTCGGGTGTCCCGAGGATGCCGGAAAGGGAGGAAGGAACGAAGCCGAGAACGGGCGGGGTAGGCCTGTGGCGGGGGAAGACAGGCGGGCGGCGGGTGTGGGGAAGTGGGGCGTTTTCTCGGGGATCGTGGCGTAGTCGTAAGGCGTCGCGCAAAGGGCTCGGAGCCGCATGCAAAATCGTGCGAAATCAGACGATTGGTGAGTTTTTCGCCGCAAGGCCTGAGAAAATGCCGCGCATTTTCCCATTCGACATCAACAACCTGCAAGGATATGCGGCACGCCTTTTATCTTGCGCTCCCATTGTTGAGCGCGAGATGCCACCTCGTGACCTGCCACTGAACTTTCATCCAGCCGCGACCGGAGCCCGGTTTGTATTTACGCCGGTTGGCGCAGGTTGAGCAATCGCCCGACGCGCGGAGCTTTCATCTCGCGCAGCGGGGCGGGCGATTGCG
>Ga0208112_101048_pt1 | contig 12313 bp, 9 predicted proteins | sample HotLakConsoUCCLE_FD_184736 | JGI IMG/M metagenome (GOLD analysis project Ga0208112, IMG submission 184736) | Hypersaline microbial mat communities from Hot Lake, Washington, USA - Hot Lake Consortium UCC-LE (SPAdes) (version 2) ... | reverse complement strand
TGGTTGCCGACTTTCGGGCGGAACGGGCTGACGACCGTTTTCGGCTGGGAGACAAGCCTCCTGTCGTTGCGTGGCTGGAGCCACATCATTCTGCCCGCTGTCACCCTGGCGCTGTTCCAGCTCACGCTGATCATGCGCCTCGTGCGCGCGGAAATGCTGGAGGTGCTGCGCACGGACTACATCAAGTTCGCGCGGGCGCGCGGACTACCGCAGCGTTCAATCAATTTCGGGCACGCGCTCAAGAACACGCTGGTTCCCGTGATCACCATCATGGGCCTTCAGATCGGTGCGCTGCTGGCATTCTCGATCATCACCGAGACCGTGTTCCAGTGGCCCGGTATGGGACTCCTGATCATTCAGGCGATCAATTTCGGAGATATTCCGATCATGTCCAGTTACCTCGTGCTCGTCGCCGTGTTCTTCGTGCTCATCAATCTGATCGTCGACATGCTCTACTACGTCGTGGATCCGCGCCTGCGGATCGAGCGTCCTGCGAGCACGAAGTAAGGGGCGTCGGTATGTCAAACACCTTCACGAAACAAGCATCCACCAGCCCGGAAGTGACGAGCCCCGACGTTGCGGCGTCGTCGCCGCGCATGTGGCAACGGGTCTACAGCAATACGAAGAATTTCTTCAGTGGCGATATTTTCTACAGCTTCCGCGAATCGCCACTGACGATCGTGGCTTTCCTTGTCACGATGGCGATGTTTGTCGCCGCTGTGTTTGCACCCTGGATTGCGCCTTACGACACTTATGATCTGGGCTCGCTCAGTCTGATCGATGCCTACAAGCCGCCGGCCTGGTCGCCGGGCGGTGATCCGAACTATCTGCTCGGCACCGATGATCAGGGGCGTGATGTGCTTTCGGCGATGATCTTCGGCTTGCGGATATCGCTGCTCGTGGGTTTTTCCGGTGTCGTGCTGGCTGCGGCCTTCGGCATGATCCTGGGCCTCGTGAGCGGCTATTTCGGTGGCTGGATCGATGCCGTGATCATGCGCATCGCCGATGTCCAGTTGACCTTTCCGGCCATTCTGATCGCGTTGATGATCGACGGCGTCGCGTCGACGGTCATGAGCAGCCAGGCGCGGGCGGACTTCAAGATCTATGTGATCATTCTCGCGATCGCCGCCTCGCTCTGGGTGAATTTCGCACGCACCGTGCGCGGCTCGACGCTCGTCGAGAAGAACCGGGAATACGTTCAGGCCGCCAAGGTAATGGGCATTCATCCAATCCTCATCATGCTGCGGCACGTCCTGCCCAATGTGATGGGTCCGGTTCTCGTCATCGCGACGCTGTCGCTGGCCGTGGCCATCCTCACCGAGGCGACGCTGTCCTTCCTCGGTGTGGGCGTGCCGCCCACCAATCCTTCGCTGGGAACACTCATCCGCATCGGGAACAATTTCCTGTTTTCCGGTGAATGGTGGATGTCGATCTTCCCCGGCGTCGTCCTTGTCGTGCTCGTCCTCGCAGTGAATCTGCTGGGTGACTGGCTGCGCGATGCGCTCAATCCCAAGCTGCGCTGAGGAGGGTCTCGTGAGCACCAAGAAACCGGTTCTCGAGGTCAGGAACCTCCGGGTCGAATTCCCCAATCGTCGCGGCAATCTGGTTGCGGTCGATGATGTCTCCTTTACCGTCAATGAGGGCGAGGTGCTCGGTGTTGTCGGTGAATCCGGCGCAGGCAAGTCGATGACGGGCTCCGCCATCATCGGTCTGCTGGAGCCCCCGGGACGGATTGCCGGCGGGGAGGTGTGGCTCGATGGCGAGCGCATCGACAATCTGTCTCAGGAGGCCATGCGCAAGATCCGCGGCAAGCGGATCGGCATGGTCTTCCAGGACCCGCTGACCTCGCTCAACCCGCTTTATACGGTGGGGTGGCAGCTCATCGAAACGATCCTGACCCATCAGGATCTGACCGAGGCGCAGGCCAGAAAGCATGCCATCGATCTTCTCGGCGAGGTGGGTATCCCCTCGCCGGAGAAGCGTATCGACCAGTATCCGCACCAGTTCTCCGGCGGCATGCGACAGCGTGTCGTCATCGCGCTCGCCTTGTGCGTGAATCCGCGCATGATCATCGCGGATGAGCCGACCACGGCGCTCGACGTGTCGATCCAGGCGCAGATCATCAAGCTGCTCAAGCGTCTGTGCGATGAGCATGGCGCGGCGATCATGCTGGTGACACACGATATGGGTGTTATCGCCGAGACGGCTGACCGCGTGGCGGTGATGTATGCCGGCCGGATCGCCGAGATCGGGCCGGTTCAGGATGTCATCAAGAAAGCCAAGCACCCTTACACGGAAGGGCTGATGGGCTCGATTCCGGTCGTCGGCCATGATCTTGAGCGCCTCACCCAGATCGAGGGTTCAATGCCGCGTCTGACGGAAATCCCCAGGGGCTGCGCCTTCAATCCGCGTTGCCCGCAGGTGTTTGATCGGTGCCGCGTGGAGCGACCGAATCTCATCGATGTCGATCGCTCGAGTGCCGCGTGCTGGCTGCACGCCAATGGCACAAGCAAGACCGAAGCGGCGCAATAGGCGAACAGGATAGTGACGATGCAGGTTGAAAAACCCATTTTTGAAGCCGTCGATCTCTCGAAATCATTCGACGTGTCGGCGCCCTTGCTGCGGCGGATCATCCACCGGGAGGGGCGCGCGACGCTGCATGCGGTCGATGCGATCAATTTCAGGATCCCGAGAGGCAAGACATTCAGCCTCGTCGGCGAGAGCGGCTGCGGCAAGTCCACGGTGGCGCGTCTCGTCGTCGGCCTGTACCAGCCGACCGGCGGCAAGGGCGTCTTCGACGGGCATGATATGGCCGGCAAGCGTTCGCGCAAGGAGATGGCCGGTCTGCGCCGGCGTTTCCAGATGATCTTCCAGGATCCGTTCGCCTCGCTGAACCCGCGCTGGCGCGTGCACGACATCATCGCCGAGCCGATCCGCGCCCACGGAATTTCGGATGACGAACGCGACATCACGCGCCGTGTCGCGCTCAATCTGGAGCGCGTGAAGCTCTCGGCGCGCGACGGCGAGAAATTCCCGCACGAATTTTCCGGCGGCCAGCGGCAGCGGATCTCGATCGCGCGCGCGCTCGCTTCCGAGCCGGAATTCCTCGTCTGTGACGAGCCGACATCGGCGCTCGACGTCTCGGTACAGGCGCAGATCCTCAATCTCATGAAGGATCTGCAGCGTGAACTGGGGCTTTCCTACCTCTTCATCAGCCATGATCTCGCGGTGGTGTATCACATCTCGGATTATCTGGGCGTGATGTATCTCGGGCGTCTGGTCGAGGTCGGACCGGCGCGCGAGATCTTCAAGAACCCGCAGCATCCCTATACGCGCATGCTGCTCGATGCGATTCCCGATCTCGAAATGACCGGGCGCAAGCGCATTCCTGTTGGTGGTGAGGTGCCGAGCCCGATCTCGCCGCCGTCCGGCTGTCATTTCCACCCGCGCTGCCCCTTCGCCAACGCGCGCTGCAAGAGCGAGACACCGGGCGTGACGTCGCTTCCGGGCGAGATCGACGTGCGTTGTCATGCGGTCGAGGAGGGGCGGCTCGCAGCCGAGGTCGAGAAGCTCAAGATGCAGCAGAGCTCGGCGGCCTGAGAAGGTGTGTTTCCGGTGACGGCGCGCCTTTTCAAGGGCGCGCCTCACCCGACAGTATCGTCACCAGCCGGGCTGCGCGGGAATACCATCCTGGGACGGCTGGTCCGGAACTGGCCACGCGTCACGGCGACAAACGCCAACGCGATCACGATCAGCCCGGTCATCCACCACATCTGCGTGCTTGCAATTCCCGATGCTGCGAAGGTGAAGGCGCAGGTGAAGCAGGCCAGCCCGCCTGGTATCAGGACCGGCTGGCGCCGCGCCGCCGCTCTTACGGCACCGGCGAGCGCAATCGCGATCGCGACGGCACCGACGATGCCGAGCTCGTACCAGATCTCGAAGAGCAGCGAATTCGGCGCATTCCATGGTAAATCCCCGGCCATGCGCGATCGCTGCGCCGCTTCGAGCCCGTAGCCGGTGATGATCCGCAGCGGATCATTCAGGATGATCTCCCGCCAGATCGCCAGGGCATTGATGCTGCCGCCGGTCATGCCGGGGCCGAGTGGCGTCGCGATGAAGGCGAAGAGGGGGGCGGAGATGATGAGCACAGCAACGGCGGTCGCCAGGATCGCCGTCATGGCGCGGGGATAGGAGGCGGCGAGCGGCCACACGAGCGCCCCCGCGACAAAGGCGATCAGCGGTAGCCAGGTCGGCGCGAGCAATGTCATCAGCCCCACCGATGCCGCGACGACGAGCGCCTGCGCGTCGCGACCCCGAGAGTGCATCCACGCAGCCGCCGGCCACGTTGCAAGCACCGCAAGCGCCATGCCGCGCTCGAGCGCGACGGGCGCGATACCGGGAACCGCGCCGCGCGACATTGCCAGCGCGGCCAGGGCGCCCGTCACCGCAGCGGCTGCAACCCCGATCGGAAGGAGATAGAGATTGGCCGAGCGCGTCCGGTCGGGCAGGGCATAGTAACCCGCCAGACCCAGCGCGGCGGTTGCCAGCAGGCTGACGGCGCGGCTGATCGCCGGGTCGGGATAGGGTGTCCAGATCAGGCTCATGGTGATCCAGATCGCGAGCACCAGGGTCGCGAGAACGGGCGGGGAGGCTGCGAATCGCCGGTTGACCAGCGCGAAAGCACGCTGCCGGCCATCGATCAGGCTGGCGATGATGATCAGCGACACCGCGATCGGCATGAGCAGCACAACGGCACGACGCGAGACCATGGCGAAGACCGGGAGTGCCGTCAGCAGCAGCATGAATCCGATGCGCCGCAGCATGGCTGCGGCAGAGAGCACCGGATCGACTGTCTTTCGCTGGTGACGCGGCATGGATCTGCAATAGGCTCGAGCAATGGGGCGGGCCCGACAATTTGCGTGGAGCCCTCGAATCGCGATCACTCTAGCCGACTGCGCATCTGCGCGCTGTGCGGTCGCTGCAACACTGATCGCCTGACGTGCATCATCGGACCGGTGCCGCAGATGTTCAGACGGGCAACGGCCCATCGGTCTTGACTTCCTCCATCACGGCGTAGGTGCGCGTCTCGCGTACGCCGGGGAGCGAGAGCAGCCCCTCGCCGAGGAAGCGGCGATAAGCGCTCATCGTGCCGAAGCGGGTCTTGATCAGATAGTCGAAGCCGCCAGCAACCATATGACATTCCAGAACTTCCGGCGCGCGCCTGACGGCCTCCGCGAAACGCTCGAAGACATCCGGCGTCGTCTTGTCCAGCGAGACTTCGACAAAGACGAGCAATCCCAGTCCGAGTTTCCCGGGCGCAATCCGTGCACCGAAACCGGTGATCACGCCGTCCTTCTGCAGACGGCGCAGGCGCTCGCCGGTTGCCGTCGGCGAAAGGCCGATACGCTCCGCGAGTTCGACATTGGCGAGGCGCCCGTCGCGCTGAAGCTCCTGAAGGATGCGCCGGTCTGTCCGATCAATTTCCGTCATAATCACTAAATTATAGATTATTTTCCGCATAAGTCACGGAATAATTCGAAAAAGGCCGATCGATATGCACCCTTGAATCCATTATTCTTGGATTTCGCTGAAGCGTGACGGTCTGCTTGCCGCAACGGAGTGATGTTCATGGATGCTGTGACAACTTCTACCACCAGCTTCGCCGCCCCTTATGCGGAGGATGATCAAGCACTTGCGCACCGGCTGCTCTCGCGGCGCTCTGCGGATTCACGTTCGCGCGAACGCGTGGATAGGCTCGCCAGCGACATGATCATGGCGATCCGCAGCGAGGCGGGGGGCTTCGGCAGCATCGAGGACATGCTGCAGGAATATGCGCTCTCCACCCGCGAGGGCCTCGCGCTGATGGTGCTGGCCGAAGCGCTTTTGCGCGTTCCCGATTCCCGCACGGCGGACCAGCTCATCGAGGACAAGCTTGGCCAGGGCGATTTCGCGCATCACGAAACGAAATCCGGCGCCTTTCTCGTCAATGCCTCGGCCTGGGCGCTCGGCATGACCGCGCGTGTCATCCAGCCCGGCGAGACGCCGGAGGGCATTCTGCGGCAGATGACCAAGCGCCTCGGCGCGCCCACCGTACGCACCGCGACGCGCCAGGCCATGCGCATCATGGGCAACCATTTCGTGCTCGGCCAGACCATAGAGGAAGCGCTCAAGCGCGCGCAATCGCCCAAGGGCCGCGTCTATCGCTATTCCTTCGACATGCTCGGCGAGGGTGCGCGCACGCGTAGCGACGCGAAGAAATATTTCGACAGCTACGCCCATGCCATCGAAAATATCGGGCGTATAGCCGGCAATCGACCATTGCCTGAGCGTCCGGGCATCTCGGTAAAGCTCTCGGCTCTGCATCCGCGCTATGAGGCGCTCAACCGCGAGAAGGTACTGGAGGAGATCGTGCCGCAAGTCGTCGCGCTTGCGCACAAGGCGAAGGGTTTCGATCTCAATTTCACCATTGATGCCGAGGAGGCGGACCGGCTCGAACTGTCGCTCGACGTGATCGATGCGGTGATCGCCGATCCGTCACTGGCCGATTGGGACGGTTTCGGGCTTGCCATCCAGTCCTACCAGAAGCGCGCCCGCGCCGTGATCGAGCACATCGCCGCTCTCGCCGAGCGCCATGATCGCAAGATGATGGTGCGCCTGGTCAAGGGGGCCTACTGGGACACGGAGGTCAAGCGGGCGCAGGAGCGCGGGCTCGACGATTATCCGGTCTTCACGCGCAAGGCGATGACGGATCTCAACTATATCGCCTGCGCCGAGCAGATGCTCGCCCTGCGTCCGCGCATCTTCCCGCAATTTGCCACCCATAATGCGCTGACCGTGGCCGAGATCATCGAAATGGCCGGTGATGACGCGGGCTACGAGTTCCAGCGCCTGCACGGCATGGGTGAGCAGCTCTACGGGCACCTTCTGAATCAGCGCCCGGGTCTGGGCTGCCGCACTTACGCGCCCGTCGGCGGACACAGCGACCTGCTGGCCTATCTGGTGCGCAGGCTCCTGGAGAACGGCGCCAATTCCTCCTTCGTTTCGGTGGCGGGTGATCCCAATGTCACGATCGAATCGCTGCTGCGACGCCCCTCCGAGCTGATCCGCACGCCCGAACAGGCGCGCCATTCCACGCTTCCGCTGCCGCGCGATCTCTATGGCGCGGCGCGACGCAATTCCGCCGGCATCGAATTCGGCGATCGCATGGCGGTGGCGCAACTGCGCGGGCAGATGGATGAAGCCGGCAAGGCGCCAGCGGAGGCTGTTTCCCTCGTCGACGGCAAGCCGGCAGGTGGCGAGAGCCGGGTCTGCGTCTCGCCGGTCGATGGCGAGACCCGTGTCGGGACGGTCACGGAAGCGGATGAGGCGCTGGCCGACAAGGCGGTCGCTGCCGCGCGTGCGGGTTTCCGCGCCTGGGATTCCACGCCGGCGGACAAGCGCGCCAGAGCGCTGGAGCGCTTTGCCGATCTGATGGAGGAACGCCGTGCACGGCTGCTCTATCTGCTGCAGGCCGAGGCCGGCAAGACCATCGACGACGCCATGGCCGAACTGCGCGAGGCCGTGGATTTCTGCCGCTACTACGCCATCGAGGCGCGCCGGCTCTATGGTGACGGTGAGGAACTGCCCGGTCCGACCGGCGAATCCAACCGGCTGCGCATGCGCGGACGCGGTGTCTTCGTGGCGATCTCGCCCTGGAACTTTCCGCTCGCCATCTTCACCGGCCAGATCGTCGCGGCTCTGGTGAGCGGCAATGCCGTGGTCGCCAAACCCGCCGAGCAGACGCCGCTGGTTGCGGCTGAAACCATCGCGCTGATGCACGAGGCCGGTATCCCGCATTCGGCGCTGCATCTCGTGCTCGGCGACGGGCGCATCGGCGCGCGGCTCGTCGCGCATGACAGGATCGACGGTGTCGTCTTCACCGGTTCGACCGAGGTGGCAAGGCTGATCAACCGTACGCTCGCCGGCAAGGACGGGCCGATCACGCCGCTGATTGCAGAGACGGGCGGTATCAACGCAATGATCGTCGATGCCACGGCGCTGCCGGAGCAGGTCGCCGACGACGTGATCATGAGCGCCTTCCGCTCCGCCGGCCAGCGCTGCTCGGCCCTGCGGCTGATGTTCGTGCAGGAGGATGTCGCCGACAGGATGATCGCGATGATTGCCGGCGCGGCACGGGAACTCACGCTCGGCGATCCGCGCGACTTCGCCATCCATGTCGGCCCGGTGATCGACGCCGAGGCGAAGGCCGGCCTCGACAAGCATATCGAACGCATGAAGCGCGAGGCGAAGGCCGTGCATTACGCCGGTGAGGCGCCCGCGCGCGGCACTTTCGTCGCGCCGCACATGTTCGAGCTCGGCAAGGCCGAGGATCTCGAAGTCGAGGTGTTCGGCCCGATCCTGCACGTGGTGCGCTACAAGGCTTCCGAGCTCGACGCGGTGCTGGATGCGATCGAGGCCAAGGGTTACGGCCTGACGCTCGGCCTGCATACACGCATCGAGAGCGTCGTCGAAAAGGTGGCAAACCGTCTCGCCATCGGCAATGTCTACGCCAACCGCAACATGATCGGCGCCGTGGTCGGCGTACAGCCTTTCGGCGGAAACGGTCTCTCGGGAACCGGACCGAAAGCCGGGGGGCCGCACTATCTGACGCGTTTCGGCACGGAGCAGACGATTACCATCAACACGGCGGCGGCTGGCGGCAATGCGGCGCTGATCGCCATGGATGATTAGGGCTGCGGCGAGATTGTCGGCTGCGTCATCTGCATTGCGCATGATCAAGGCCGCACATGGCTTCGACTCATAGTCTCCGTCGTACCGGGCAGACCCGCCTGTGAAAGCGTAATGCTGTGGATTGGTGACGGGAGATACGATGATGAAGGCTCCGGAGCGCTATCATGACCGCGCCCATGCCGGGCAGGTTCTGGCGCGGGCGCTGACGGACCATACCGCGCGCAAGCCGCTGCATGATCCGATCGTCCTTGCCTTGCCGCGCGGCGGGGTGCCCGTGGCTTTTCCTGTCGCGCAGGCGCTCGATGCACCGCTCGATCTGCTCTTCGTGCGCAAGATCGGCGCTCCGGGCCAGCCGGAATTCGCCATCGCGGCTGTCGTCGAGGGCGCGGAGGATGCGGTCGTGACCAATCCCGACATCGTCGAAGGACTGCGCCTCCCCGATGGCTGGCTGGAGGAGGGGCGCCTGCGCGCGATCGCGGAAATCGCACGCCAGCGCAATGATTACCGCGCCGGGCGCACGCGCCTTCCCGTCGCGGGACGTTCGGTGATCATCGTCGATGACGGCGTGGCCACGGGGACGAGCCTGTTCGCGGCGATTGCCGCCCTGCAGCGGCAGGATCCGCGCGACATCACCGTCGCCGTGCCGGTGGCGCCGCCGGAGATTCTGGCGCGCCTGCGCGACGCGGTCGATCACGTGATCTGCCCGCTCGCGCCCCGCCTGTTCCAGGCGGTGGGATTCTTCTACGATGATTTCCACCAGGTGGAGGATGATGAGGTGATCATGGCTCTCGCCGGCGCACCATGCCGGGGCTGATCTGCCACCCGCTTGCATTCCGCGCCCGCGCACGCCAGATCAGGCATATGAGCAAATCCGACCGCGATCCCCCAGGCCCCCATGATGGCCCCCCAGGCCCTCACAACGGCGCCGCGCTCGACAGGCTGTTCGACCGCAGCGCCGGCGCGATGGCACGCGCGCCTGCGAACACGGCGCGGGGGCTGATCACGGTCTATCGCTATTCGCTTTCCGGCCTGATGGGGCGGCAATGCCGGCATCTGCCGAGCTGCTCGGAATATACCCACGAGGCAATCGGCAAATACGGGCTCTGGGCCGGGAGCTGGATGGGGCTCGCGCGGATCTGCCGCTGCGGCCCCGGCGGCACGCACGGCATCGACAATGTTCTCGACGCATTGCCCGCGCAAGCGCACTGGTATATGCCGTGGCGCTATGGCCTGTGGCGCTCCACGAACGCGCCGCGCGAGGCCAGGTGCACGCAGTCCACGGATGACGGCTGACGGCGCGCTCTATTCCGGAAAGGTCATCCCCCAATGCTTACCTGCTGCGTTTGCAGGAGTGAGCCAGGAGCGTTTCAATCATGATAAACCTGACATTCCCCGATGGCGCGCGCCGTGAATTCCCGGCGGGCACGACCGGTCGCGAGATCGTCGAAGGCATCGCCAAATCGCTGGCCAGGAAGACGGTCGCCATGGCGCTCGACGGCACGGTCGTCGATCTTTCGGATCCGATCACGCGCGATGCGCGCATCGAATTCCTCAACCGCGAGGATCCGCGCGCGCTTGATCTCATCCGCCATGATTGCGCCCACGTGCTGGCCGAGGCCGTGCAGGAGCTCTATCCGGGAACGCAGGTCACGATCGGGCCGGTGATCGAGAACGGCTTCTATTACGATTTCGCCCGCGACGAGCCGTTCACGCCCGAGGATTTCGCCGCGATCGAAAAGAAGATGCGCGAGATCATCGCCCGCGACCAGCCCTTCACCAAGGAGGAATGGTCGCGTGACGAGGCGCGGCGCGTCTTCGAAGAGAAGGGCGAGGCCTACAAGGTCGAGCTCGTCGATGCGATCCCGTCCGACCAGTCCCTCAAGATCTATCGCCAGGGCGAGTGGTTCGACCTGTGCCGCGGCCCGCATATGACCTCGACGGGCAAGATCGGCAATTCCTTCAAGCTGATGAAGGTGGCAGGCGCCTATTGGCGCGGCGATTCCAGCAACCCCATGCTGACGCGCATCTATGGCACCGCCTGGGCCAATGACGCCGATCTGCAGAACTATCTGCACCAGCTCGAGGAAGCGGAGAAGCGCGACCATCGCAAGCTGGGGCGCGAGATGGATCTCTTCCATTTCCAGGAGGAGGGCCCCGGCGTCGTCTTCTGGCACGCCAAGGGCTGGACGCTGTTCCAGCAGCTCACCAACTACATGCGCCGGCGCCTCGCCGAGGATTACGAGGAGGTCAACGCCCCCCAGATTCTCGACCGCGCCCTGTGGGAGACCTCCGGGCACTGGGGCTGGTATCGCGAAAACATGTTCATCACCAAGACCGAGGATGAGCGCGTCTTCGCGATCAAGCCGATGAACTGCCCCGGCCATGTGCAGATCTTCAAGCATGGCTTGAAGAGTTATCGCGATCTGCCGCTGCGCATGGCGGAATTCGGCGCCGTTTCGCGCTACGAGCCATCCGGCGCGCTGCACGGGCTGATGCGCGTGCGCGCCTTCACGCAGGATGATGCGCATGTCTTCTGCACGGAGGACCAGATGGCGGCGGAATGCCTCAAGATCAACGATCTGATCCTTACCACCTATGCCGATTTCGGCTTCGACCAGATCGTGGTGAAGCTCTCCACCCGGCCTGAGAAGCGCGTCGGCACCGATGCCATGTGGGATCACGCCGAGGCCGTCATGGAAGACGTGCTGAAGCAGATCGAGGCGCAATCGGGCGGGCGCATCAAGACGGAGATCAATCCGGGCGAGGGCGCCTTCTACGGTCCGAAATTCGAATATGTCCTGCGCGATGCGATCGGGCGCGACTGGCAATGCGGCACGACGCAGGTCGATTTCAACCTGCCCGAGCGCTTCGGTGCGTTCTATGTCGATGCCGACGGCCAGAAGAAGACGCCGGTGATGATCCACCGCGCCATCTGTGGCTCGATGGAGCGCTTTACCGGGATCCTGATCGAGCATTTCGCCGGCCATTTCCCGCTCTGGCTCGCGCCGGCGCAGGTGGTCGTGTGCACCATCACTTCGGAAGCCGACGATTATGCCGAGGAGGTGATGCGCGCCGCCCGCCGGGCGGGTCTGCGGGTCGAGAAGGATATCCGCAACGAGAAGATCAATTACAAGGTGCGCGAGCACTCTCACGCCAAGGTGCCGGTGATCCTCGTCGTCGGCAAGCGCGAGGCCGCGGAGAAGGCGGTGAACATCCGCCGTCTCGGCAGCCGGGACCAGACCGCGATGTCGCTCGCCGAGGCGCTCGCCACGCTCACTGCCGAGGCCGTGCCGCCGGATGTCGATCGCGCCCACAGCTACCCGCGCGAGAGCCTGGAGACGAGCGATGTCGTCCTCGACGGGCAGCACCCGCACAACATCGCCTGAGGCGGGGCCGCGCGTGACCGGCGTGGCGGCGCCGACCGCCATGCCGGCTCTATCCGTTTTGCCTGACGCTTGTTGCGCAGGGGCTGGCCCGCCGCGACCGGCTCAGCGGTCACGCAAGCTGAAATCAGCCGTATCGCCTTCGCCCCGGTCCGCGATGAAGCGCAGGGTGTCGCCGCGCCGCAGGACGCGCTGGCAGT
>Ga0208112_101043_pt1 | contig 12369 bp, 9 predicted proteins | sample HotLakConsoUCCLE_FD_184736 | JGI IMG/M metagenome (GOLD analysis project Ga0208112, IMG submission 184736) | Hypersaline microbial mat communities from Hot Lake, Washington, USA - Hot Lake Consortium UCC-LE (SPAdes) (version 2) ... | reverse complement strand
GGATCGAGACGCGCATGGCCGTGATCATGGGGCATCAAGGTTCCCGGAGCGATATGGTACGGGCGGCCGGAGTCGAACCGGCACGGGCTTTCGCCCCAGGCATTTTAAGTGCCATGTGTCTACCATTCCACCACGCCCGCGGATGGCGGGACCAGTCCTATCCAAGGGCCAGGCGCTTGACAACGGGCGCCCTGCGGAAGCGGCGCGCCTGCGGCAGGCGCGGCGACATGCGTATTTTTGGAGCAATGAAGCCAGACGCCGCGCGGCTCAGAGCGGCCGGTCCTTGCGCAGGCGCCGTTCCGGCCGCCAGAGGCCGGCGCAGCGCCCGGCGCCGCGTCTCCTGCCCTTCCGCGTCGCGGCCCGGCGCCGTCAGCGTGAGCGCCCTGCCCGACAGCGCGCCCCGGTGGTGCGGGCTGCGGGCGCGCGTGAGATAGATCGAGCTTGGTCGGCGCGGCGGGAAAACCCTGCCGCGGGGCGCGGACGAAGGCGCGCGGGTTGTCGCCTTCGGCGCAGTGCGGGCAGTGGTCCACCAGCCGGTCGAAACTCGCGGTGGCACCCGGGAAATCGGCATGCGCGCGCCTGCGCATCCCGGCGTCCAGCATCTCCCGCGCCGTCTCGTCGGGCGCATCGGCGCAAGGCGCCCAGACCCGGTCGTCGATGTCGCGGGCGGCCCTCGTCCGGGGCGGCCCGCAGCGCCGCGTGCAACCGCGCCAGCCCGGCACCGTGACCGGGCGCGGCGGGGCACTGTGCGGAACCGGCCCCGGTCGCCAGCGGACCGGCGAGGCAAAGGGCAAGGGCGCGGCCTGTCATCCGGGCAGTCCGGCCCTGGCGCGGTGCCGCGATCACGTCACATCGGCGAGAGAGCCTTCCTTCACCGCCTGCATGGCGACATAGGTGGAGGTGTTGGCCACATGCGGCAGGGTCGAGATCTTCTCGGCCAGGACCATGCGATAGGCGCGCATGTCCCGGGTGCGCACTTTCAGCAGGTAGTCGAAATTGCCCGCGATCAGGTGGACCTGCTCGATCTCGGGGATCGCGGTGACGGCGTCGTTGAAGGCCGCAAGCGCCGCCTCGCGCGTATCGGTCAGCCGGACCTCCACGAAGGCCACGTGATCGAGACCCAGCCGGATCGGATCCACCAGCACGGTGTAGCCCCGGATCACCGCGGTATCCTCCAGACGCCGCAGCCTGGCCTGGGTGGGCGATTTGGACAGTCCGATTCGGCGCGCCAGTTCGGTGATGGAGATGCGACCGTCCCGGGCCAGTTCGGTCAGAATCGCCTGGTCGAACCGGTCAAGCCCGGCAAGTTCGCCCGTTTCCATTTTTCCTCCGGAAAAGGTCTCTTTGACCTGTCCATTCAGCAATATCAGGAGAAACGGCTTTCGTCATCCCTGTATCATGGTCGAAATAACGGAGGTCCTGTTATGCCACGCGACAGCCCGCAGCCCCTGCGCCAGATCATCGATACCACCACCTATGCCACCGAGCGCGAAACCCTTGCCCGGCTGATCGGCGAGGCGCAGGTCGCCCCGGAGGACCGCGCCCGGATCCGTGACCGCGCGGCGGGGCTGGTGCGCGAGATCCGGCGCGCCACCCGCCCCGGGCTGATGGAGGTGTTTCTCGCCGAATACGGCCTGTCCACCGAGGAGGGCATCGCGCTGATGTGCCTCGCGGAGGCGCTGCTGCGGGTGCCCGATGCGGACACCATCGACGCGCTGATCGAGGACAAGATCGCGCCCTCGGACTGGGGTAGGCACATGGGTCATTCCACCTCGCCCCTGGTCAATGCCTCGACCTGGGCGCTGATGCTGACGGGCCGCGTGCTGCAGGATGAAAGCCCGGGCCCCGTGGGCCATTTGCGCGCCGCCATGCGCCGGCTGGGCGAGCCGGTGATCCGCAGCGCCGTGGGCCGCGCGATGCGCGAGATGGGCCGGCAATTCGTGCTGGGCGAGACGATCGGCGCGGCGATGACGCGCGCGGCCGGGATGGAGGCGAAGGGCTACACCTATTCCTACGACATGCTGGGCGAGGCGGCGCGCACCGACGCGGACGCGATCCGCTATCACCTGGCCTATGCGCGCGCCATCGGCGCGATCTCCGAGGCGGCCACCCGGCGCGACATCCGCGACAATCCGGGCATCTCGGTCAAGCTTTCGGCGCTTCATCCGCGCTACGAGGAGGCCCAGCGCGACAGGGTGATGGAGGAGCTGGTGCCGCGCCTGCGCAGCCTCGCGCTGATGGCGAAATCGGCGCGGATCGGGCTGAACGTCGACGCCGAGGAGGCCGATCGGCTGTCGCTGTCGCTCGACGTGATCGAGACGGTGCTGGCCGAGCCCGCGCTCAAGGGCTGGGACGGGTTCGGCGTGGTGGTGCAGGCCTATGGCCAGCGCGCCGGCCCGGTGCTGGACTGGCTCCACGATCTGGCCGGCCGGCTCGACCGGCGGATCATGGTGCGGCTGGTCAAGGGCGCCTATTGGGATACCGAGATCAAGGCGGCGCAGGTGGCGGGCGTGGCGGGCTTTCCGGTCTTCACCTCCAAGGCCGCGACCGACATCTCCTACATCGCCAATGCCCGCAAGCTCCTGGGCATGACCGACCGGATCTATCCGCAATTCGCCACCCACAACGCCCATACGGTGGAGGCGATCCTGCATATGGGCGAGGACCGGCCCGAGGCCTTCGAGTTCCAGCGCCTGCACGGCATGGGCGAGACGCTGCACGACATCGTCAAGGCGCGCGCGGGCACCCGTTGCCGCATCTACGCCCCGGTGGGCGCGCATCGCGACCTGCTGGCCTACCTGGTGCGGCGGCTGCTGGAGAACGGCGCCAATTCCAGCTTCGTCAACCAGATCGTGGACGAGGAGGTGCCGCCCGAAGAGGTCGCCCGCGATCCGTTCGAGACGATCGAGGCCGACCGTATCGCCATCGCGCCGGGCCCCGACCAGTTCCTTCCCGAGCGGCGCAACTCGAAAGGCTTCGACCTGGCGCACCGGCCCACCCTGGCCGCCATCGAGGCGGCGCGCGCCCCTTTCCGCAGCCATGTCTGGGAGGCCGGCCCGATCCTGGCCGGGCAGGCCCGTCCCGCGCCGGCCGAGGAGACGCGCAACCCCGCCCGCCCGTCGGAAATCGTGGGCCGGGTGGCCTGGGCAAGCCCCGCCGACGTGGCGACCGCGCTGGCGGCGGCGCGGCCCTGGGACCTGCCGGCGGCCGAGCGCGCGGCGGTGCTGAACCGGGCCGCGGATCTCTACGAGGCGCATTTCGGCGAGCTTTTCGCCATCGTCGCGCGCGAGGCGGGCAAGTCGCTCAAGGATGCGGTGGCGGAGTTGCGCGAGGCGGTGGATTTCCTGCGCTACTACGCCGCCAACGCCCCCGAGGCCGCGCCGGTGGGGATCTTCGCCTGCATCTCGCCCTGGAACTTCCCGCTGGCGATCTTCACCGGGCAGGTCTCGGCCGCGCTGGCCGCTGGCAACGCTGTGCTGGCCAAGCCGGCCGAACAGTCGCCGCTGGTGGCCCATCGCGCGGTGGAACTGCTGCACGAGGCCGGGGTGCCGCGCGCGGCGCTGCAACTGCTGCCCGGCGCGGGCGCGCTGGGCGCGCGTCTCACCTCCGATCCGCGCGTGGGCGGGGTGGCCTTCACCGGCGGCACCGACACCGCCCGGATCATCCGGCGCGCCATGGCCGAAAACCTCGCGCCCGGCGCGCCGCTGATCGCCGAGACCGGCGGGCTGAACGCGATGATCGTGGACAGCACCGCCCTGCCCGAACAGGCTGTGGCCGATATCGTCGAAAGCGCCTTCCAGTCCGCGGGCCAGCGCTGTTCGGCGCTGCGCTGCCTCTATGTGCAGGAGGATATCGCCGACGGCTTCACGGAGATGCTGACCGGCGCGATGCAGGAATTGCGGCTGGGCGATCCGTGGCCCCTCGCCACCGACAGCGGCCCGGTCATCACCCCCGAGGCGCGGGACGAGATCGCGGATTACATCGCCGCGGCCCGGGCCGAGGGGCGGGTGATCCATGAATTGGATACGCCGGACGAGGGTTGTTTCGTGGCGCCCACGCTGATCCGCGTGCCCGGCATCGGCGCGCTGGAGCGCGAGATCTTCGGCCCGGTGCTGCACCTGGCCACCTTCCGCGCCGACCAGCTCGACCGCGTGATCGACGATATCAACGCCACCGGCTACGGGCTCACCTTCGGGCTCCAGACCCGGATCGACGACCGGGTGCAGCACGTGGCCGACCGCATCCATGCGGGCAACATCTATGTCAACCGCAACCAGATCGGCGCCATCGTGGGCAGCCAGCCCTTCGGCGGAGAGGGGCTGTCCGGGACCGGGCCCAAGGCGGGCGGGCCGCATTACCTGGCCCGCTTCTGCAAGGCCGAGGCCCCGATGGGCGGCACAAACTGGGCACGGGACATGGCAGAGGCCGAGGCCCAGGCCGCGCTGGCGGCGGCAGATATTCCCGACACGCCGGAGGCCGAAACCCTGCCCGGCCCCACCGGCGAGTCGAACCGCCTGGCCACCCTGCCACGGCCGCCACTGCTATGCGCCGGGCCGGGCGCGGAGGCCGCGCAAACCCAAGCGCAGGCCGTGCGCGCCCTGGGCGGCGTGGCGGTGGAGGCCACGGGCCGGCTGGACCCCGCGGCCCTCGAACGGCTCTCGGGCCTGTCTGGCGTGCTGTGGTGGGGCGGCGAGGCCACCGCGCGGGAGATGGCGCTGGCGCTGGGCCGCCGCGACGGCCCGATCCTGCCGCTGATCACCGGCGCGCCGGATGCCGCCCATGCCCGGCTGGAGCGTCATGTCTGCGTCGATACCACCGCCGCGGGCGGCAATGCGGCGCTTCTGTCCGGAGCGGCTTGACGAACCGGGGAGAAGCGCACAGCTTCTCCCCCATGTTTCCGATCCGCGATCACAACCCGTCGGGGCGCGTGCCCTATGTCACCTACGCGCTGATCGCGGCGAATATCGGCGTGTTCCTCAGCTACTGGCACCTGTTTCAGGACGGCTATGCGCTGGGCGGCTTCTTCTATGACTGGGCGCTGACCCCGGTGCGACTGGGCGAGGGCGAGGCGCTGCATACGCTGGTGACCTCGATGTTCCTGCATGGCGGGCTGATGCATCTGGCCGGCAACATGCTGTTCCTGTTCATCTTCGGCGACAACCTGGAGGACGAGATGGGCCATGGCGGCTTTCTCGCCTTCTACCTCGCCTCGGGCATCGGCGCGGCGCTGGCGCAGGCCTTCTCGGCGCCCTGGTCGGAGGTGCCGATGGTGGGCGCCTCGGGGGCCATCGCCGGGGTGATGGGCGGCTACCTGCTGCTCTTTCCGAAGGCGCGGGTGGATGTGCTGATCATCCTGGTGATCTTCTTCAAGGTTCTGCCGGTGCCTGCCTGGATCATGCTGGGCATCTGGTTCGGCTTGCAGCTGTTCAACGGGGTGGGCACGGACGCGGCCGCGGCCGGCGTGGCCTACTGGGCCCATGCGGGCGGCTTCGTGGTGGGGCTGGGGCTGACGGTGCCGCTCTGGCTGAAACTCGGCGGTCCGAGTTTCTGGCAGCGCACCCACGGCCACCCGCCGCACCCGGAGGCGCGCTACCGCGTCAGCACCACGCGCGTGCCGCGCGCGGGCCACCGGCGCAACCGCTAGGGCCGGACGGCTCAGCGGGCCCGGACGATCCCGGCAAAGCGCTCGAACAAGGCGCCATTGGCGGCGATGATCTCGCCCCGCTCAAGGAAATCCGCGCCCTCGCGCACCGGGCCGATCAGCCCGCCCGCCTCGGTCACGATCAGGCTTCCGGCGGCGATGTCCCAGATGTTCAACTCGCGCTCCCAATAGCCCTCGTAGCGGCCGGCGGCCACATAGGCGAGGTCGAGCGCGGCGGCGCCCCAGCGCCGCACGCCGGCGCATTCGGGCATCAGCCGCGCGAGATCCTGCAAGGTGGCCGGCAGAGTGCGCTTGGCGGCGAAGGGCACGCCGGTGGCGAAGATCGCCTCGCTCAGATGCGCCCGGCCCGACACGCGCAGGCGGCGCGAGTCGTTCATCCACGCGCCCTGCCCCTTCTCGGCATAGAACAGCTCGTCCTTGGCCGCGTCGAAGATCACGCCCGCCACGATCTGGCCCTTGTGCTCCAGCGCGATCGAGATCGCCCAATGCGGCAGGCCGTGCAGGAAATTGGTGGTGCCGTCCAGCGGATCGACGATCCAGCGGCGCGTCGGATCCTCGCCGTCCTGCCCGCCGCCCTCTTCAGCGAGCCAGCCATAGGTCGGTCGCGCCCCGGTGAGCTCCTCCTTGAGGATGGTCTCGGCGGCGATATCGGCCCGCGAGACGAAATCCCCCGCGCCCTTGCGCGAGACCTGGAGGTTCTCCACCTCGCGGAAGTCCTTCACGAGCGACCGCCCGGCCTTGCGGGCGGCCTTGATCATGATGTTGAGATTCGCGCTGCCCTGCATTCCCGGCCCGGCTCCTGTTCGTCAGGCCGCGCGTATACGCGGGCCGCGCCGGAATGCCAAGGGCGGCGCGTCAGTCGCGATACATGCCTTTCCAGCCCTCGTTATGGGCGGCGTGGTGGTGATGGGGGCGGTGGGCGTGCGCGCGATGCACCTTGCCGGCGGGGCCGGGATGCCAGTAGCCAGCGGCATTGGGCTCGCCGCAGCAGATCACGCCGCCCACCACGACCGGCTGCTTGCCGCCGGGGCAATGGTTCTGGTGCACCTTGTAGGCCTGCACCGGCCCCTGCGCGGGCCGCGACGTGCCGTCACCCACCCAGATGTCGTTGACGATCTCCGCCGAGGCCGGCGCGGCCAGGCAGATCACCGCCGCGGCGGCGAAGAAACCATTGAGAATACGCATGTCGTCCCCCGTTGCGACCACTCGTTCGTTACCCGTTCAGGCTAACCGGGGGACGAGGGATGTCAAAGGTTTTTCCTGCTCAGGCCGGGTCCTTGCCCGGCGTGGAGGAGTGCTCCTGCCAGGCCTCTCCCATGGCTACGATGCAGGATGTGCCCGAGGCATAGGTCACCACCATGGTCCAGTCGCCGCGCGCGTCGGTCCAGAGTTCCATGATCTGCTCCCGCCCGCGCAGGCCCGAGGCGTGGCGCCTTTCGCCGAATTCCCGGACCAGACGCTGCTGCATTTGCGCGGTGGGCTCGCAAAGGACCTCGGCAATGGGGTTCGTCGCCCCGGCCGGGGCCGCAAGCACCAGCGAAAGAGGCAGAAGGCGCAACCACATGCGCTGATTGTAACAGTTTGATGACGACCTGTCACGCCCCGGATCGGCGGTGGCCGCTCACGTCACCCAGCGCGTCACCATCACCCCGGACCACGCCGCGAAGCCGGTGAGCGCGGTGCCCCAGGTCAGGTCCACCGCCACCATCGACCAGTGCCAGTCGCGCAGGGTGGCGTAATTGGTGAATTCGTATGTGCCATAGGCGGCGAAGCCCAGCACCATGCCCCCGACCAGCGCTTGCATCGGGGCGCCCTCGCGCAGCGCCGGCCAGGACACCAGCCACAGCAGCGCAGCGACATAGCACAGGTAGAACAGCGCCGCCGGCCCCAGCCGCAGCGGTTCGGCCATGATCGGGCCGATCCGCGCGGCGAACAGGGGTTTCAGAACGGTGTTCAGCATGATCGCGTCGATCACGAGGAACACTGTCGCCGTGGCGGCGTAGAGGATGGCAAGCTGCATTCGGGAACTCCTTTTGCAAAGGGATACGCCCGGTCCCGGCTCCCGGATGCAAATGCGTGTCAGCCCCTGTCGGAAAGCTTGCCGAACTCGCTGTCGAGCCGGGTGCGCATCTTCTTCGCGGCGCCCTTGATGGCGGCCTCCACGCCGGTCGCATCGTCATGGGTGGCCATGGGGCGCAGCCCCTCGGGACGGGCCTCCACCGTGGCGCGGATATCCACGCCGCCCTTCGGCCCGCGGATGTCCTTGAGATGGACCTCGACATCCGAAAGCCGCGACTCGAGCGGGCCCAGATGCTGATGGATCGCCGCCTCGACGACCTCGCGCAGACGGGCGTCTCCGTTGATGTTATGGTCGGTGTTGATCTCGATATGCATGTGTGTGCGCCTCCGTGCCGCGTGTTGTTAACCAAGGCTATACCGGACAGGTGGGCCCCGGGTTGATCTGGCGCAAGGGACGCAAAAGTTGATTTCACAATCGATACGAGACGTGACATTGACAGCGCCAGGCGACTCGCCGATTTACCCGGCCTGCCCCCAGACCCAAACTCGATGGATTCACAGCGCTCTTCCCAGACTGCTATAATTTCGAACTTGCCCGGAAAAATCCGACGGGAGCAGATTGATAATCAGCTTCTCGCCGAAAACGAATCCGTCTTTCAGGCGCGTTGAATTCGATTGCGACGTGCTGTTTGTCGGAGAGCGCGGAGGCGCCTATTACGTCCGGGATCTGAATGTGCTCGCGACGGCAATGGCCAATTTCATCAGACAGCAGGGCTATCGAAAGATTATGATGCTCGGAGGGAGCAAAGCAGGTTTCGGCGCCCTCAACATGATGGGACACTGCGCGAAACTGGCTCCTGCGCGCAACTACAAGAGCATTGTCTTTTCACCTCAAGCCCTCGTTTACCCAAGAACGGATCCACTTAGCTTTCAATCACACCGCGACCTGATGAAGCGGGCGGAACAGGACGCACGACTGAAACATGACCTGGAACGCTACGGTCGGCTGCCTCGGTTCGACCACCCCAATGCTTCGGCCATAGCTTATGTCGGCAATAGAAACCTCGAAGACATGGCGGAATGCAGGAAACTTCAGGGCAAGAATGTCGAGATACGGGAAATGCCCCTGACGACACACCTGTCTCACCTGCCCTTCATCGTGGACAAACGCAATACGGCATCATTGCGCAAGATCGTGACGATTTCGAACGAGCAAAACCAGGCAATCGAAAGAACTGTTCAAGTGCAAAACAGCGAGCGGGATATCTCCGAAATTCTGGCCATGCCGGAAGTGCCTATGCTTCGCGACCTTGTCGAAGAAGAGTTCGACGTGATGCCGGAACAACCGGTGTTTCAGAAAGAAGCTCGCGGGCCGAGATACTTGGGGGGGCTGGGCGGTCTCTTGAACAGACTTTCCCGCACCTGACATTCCAGCGGAAGACCCGGCAGCGGCGCCCCACGCCGCCCTCCATCTAGGAGTTCCGCGCCCGGGATGGCGCGGACCGGGCGTGCTGCCGCGCCGCGACTGTCCCGCCGCATCGCCACACGCAAACCGTGTGTCCGCCTCATTGTTTCCCAGATAGCGCCCCCGGTCGGTCCTGCCTTGCCCCGAATTAGGCCCGAATGATGCGCCATCTTTTCCTTGTTTGAAAAGTTGTTGCCGCGGATGGGCAGGCAGGGGATGAGCGGTATGAAAAATCATGCAAGAGCAACCCGCAGGGCGGACGCACGGGCTGGCGCCCCACCCTCGATGCCGCCGGGCGCCTACAATTTCATGCTTTTCGAAGACCGCCGGCTTGCAGCGCTTGCCGCGCGCAATGATCCCATGCCTTCGGCCCGGACCGGTGACGATCCCTGCATCGATCGCCCTGTCTGCTGCGTGGCGCGGCTGATCGCCAGGCACCTGCGCGAGCTCGTCGCCACGACCCGCTGAAGAAAGACCGCATATGGCCACCTACACGATCGACGCCACCAACTGGAATTCCACCGCCTTCTGGAGTTCGGTCACCGAAACCGGTGCAGGCCATACGCTCGACTTTTCGGGGCTGGGCGCGGCTTTCAGCCTCGACGTCAACCAGACTGCCGGCATCATCACGATTTCGGACGGCGCAACCACCTTCACCGTGGGCGAGGCCGGGATCACCGGCACCGACGCAAATCTCGGCGGTGCCACGCTGCTGGACTATTTCACCGGCATCTCCGGTGTTCAGGGCGCGGATGTTGTCGAGGGTACCGCGTCCGACAATATTCTCGACGGGAATTCGGGCGACGACGCCCTGTTCGGCCGGGAGGGCAACGATACGCTCTATGGCAATGGCGGTGCGGACACCCTGGACGGCGGCGCCGGAAACGACCTCGTCTATGGCGGTCAGGACGATGACGACATTTCCGGCTTCGACGGCGATGACCGGCTGTTCGGCGAGACCGGAAACGATACGATCTCCGGCGGCATCGGGGCGGATTCCATCTATGGTGGCGCGGGCGCCGACCTGATCTCTGGCGGCGCCGGCGACGACAACCTGGAAGGCGGGTGGGAAGACGACTCGGCCGACACGATTTTCGGGGATGACGGCAACGACCTGATCTTCGGCTATGGCGGCGACGACTCGGTTCAGGGCGGCACCGGCAACGACTGGATCGACGGCGGCGCCGGTGACGACTGGATGGACGGCGGCGCGGATCGGGACCGCATCATCGGCGATCTGGGCAGTGACACGATTCTTGGCGGCGCAGGCGATGACATCCTCACGGGAGGCGAAGGCGCCGACAGTATCGACGGCGGCGGCGATGCCGACCAGATCTGGGGCAACGCGGGCGACACGATCTTCGGCGGCGAGGGCGGCGACGACAACGACACGCTCTATGCCAGCCATGTCGATTTCATAACCTACACCACCGCCGAAAGCGGCACGATCACCTTCAACTCCGGCGATACACTGCAATTCAGCGGGATCGAACAGATCGTCGAGCTGACGCCAGACGGCATCGTGCAGGGCACTTCGGGTGACGACGAGATCGGGCAGTTCTATTTCGATGCGGACGGCGAGTGGATCGACAATGGCGACGCGATCGGCGAAAGCGATGGCGATTCCGTGCGCGCGGGCGACGGCAACGACACGGTCTGGTCCCAGGACGGCAGCGACACGGTCCATGGGGAGGCAGGCGACGACGTCGTCTTCACTGGCCTTGGCGACAATGTCGTCTTCGGCGGCGCGGGGTCGGACACGGTCGAGGCCGATCTCGGCAACGACACGATCTCGACCGACGATGTCGTCGCCACCGGGCCGAACCTGATCGTCAACGGCTCCTTCGAGGACACGACCGGGATGACCCCGGAGCCCTGGGGCTTCAGCTCTTCCAGCGGCAGCGTCGTCGGCTGGACCGAAGCGAACGGCAACCCGATCGAATTCGACAATACCGCGCGCGACGGGCTGGACCCGACCGACGGTGACAACTGGCTCGATATGGAAGCCAGCGTGGGCCAGAACATGGTCGTCAGCCAGAGTGTGGCGAGCATCGACGACGGTCAGGTCTACCTTCTGAGCTTCGATGTGGCCGACTTCACGAACGGAGATGACGGCACCACGCTCGACAACCAGTTGCAGGTCATCTGGAACGGCGAGGTCGTGGCCAGCATCGACCCGCCCGACGGCAGCTGGCGCAGCTACGAATTCCACCTGATCGGCGGGTCTGGGGACGGGTCGAACACGCTGACCTTCGCGGGGTCGGGCAGGGCAGACTTCCAGGGCACATCGCTCGACAACGTGCAGATGCACGCCACCGCCGAGGCCGCGGGCGGCGCGGACGACGTCGATGCCTGGACCGGCGACGACGACATCATGACCGGCGCGGGCGACGACACGATCGACGCGGGCGGCGGCGCGGACATGATCGTGGCGGGATCGGGCGCCGACAGCATCCTCGGGGGCGACGGCGACGACACGATCTGGGGCGGCACCGGCGACGATGTCGCCGACGCGGGCGGCGTGCAGAGCGTCGTTGTCTCGGAGGAGGACTTCTCGACCGCGCCCACCGGCTGGTTCGACACCGCCACGGGCGAGGCGATCACCGACACCGCGGCGCTGAACGACGGCAACGCCTTCCTCGGCAATTTCGCGGGCAACGGCACCGGGGCCGAACAGGTCAGCAAGACCTTCACCATGGTCGAGGGCGCCACCTCGGCGCAGATCTCGTTCGACTTCCTCAAGCTCGACAGCTGGGACGAGAACAACGGCGGCGGCGGTGTGAACGAACAGTTCACCGTCTATATCGACGGTGACGCGGCCTTCTCCTTCACCCCGGACGGTGTCGGCACCGGGTTCGGGGACGGGGCCGACGCTTCGGGCAGTTTCGCGGGCGGCACCTGGTCCGTCACCTCGTCGGGGTCGGACACCGAGATGTTCGGCACGGACCTGGCGAATTGGGGCGAACGCGCCTACGAGGTCACGATCACGCTCAACACTCCGAGCGACACGGTCACGCTGGGCATCGGCACGCAGCTGAATTTCGCCATGACGGATGAAAGCTGGGGCATCGACAACGTCCGGGTCGAGGCCACCGGCACCCTGCCTGCCGACGGCAACGACACGATCGACGCGGGCGCGGGCGATGACCTGGTCGATGGCGGCGCGGGCGATGACAGCATCCTGGGCGGCGACGGCGACGACACGATCCGGGGCGGCGAGGGC
>Ga0208112_101039_pt1 | contig 12413 bp, 8 predicted proteins | sample HotLakConsoUCCLE_FD_184736 | JGI IMG/M metagenome (GOLD analysis project Ga0208112, IMG submission 184736) | Hypersaline microbial mat communities from Hot Lake, Washington, USA - Hot Lake Consortium UCC-LE (SPAdes) (version 2) ... | reverse complement strand
AGATTGCCGCAAAATTTATCCGCTGGCTCAGGCATTGCCTCGCCGCCAATCTCCCCGTAGCCGAAGCAATACGCTCGTTGAGGCGCGTCTATGCGATCTTTTAACTACTCAACATTTTACACCCATGCCTTATCGGCAAAAGCGCGTCATCTTATTTTTACCGTTGTCTTCACTTTGTGACACGACTTTTCCTCGACCCGTCGATTCTCTGTCGCTAAGCATGAATACGATTTAAATGCCATGAAAATAGCCTCTATCTACTTTTCCTTCGCACTCGTTGTCGCAGCAAGCCAAGCGAGTGCCGGAGCATCTAACGTTGAACCAATTTCTGAGGCTGAAGCTGCGGCCATCGTGAAAGCCAGGGAGGACGCAAGGGCGGCCCGAAAGGCCAAAATCCGCGCGGATATTGAGTCGGCTACCGTCGCAAAGGAGTTCATTCATCAGAAGGGGCCGCGTCAGGTTGTGCTTAGGCGTGTGCATCGACCGGCGTTCAGCATTCCGGAAAGGAATACCACCGACGAGCGTTTAGCGAGAATTGAAGACGACGCGGAGGCGGCGGCGTTTTCGCCACAGATGATTGAAGACTACCGTTGGGAGATGATCTCCTTTAGTGCTTACCGCTATGATGAGCTTTACGCGGAGATTACCTGGCGGGAGCAGGGCTCCCCGGAAGCTTATACCTTGTGGACAAACGTCTCGCTGGAGTTTCTTCCCGCATTGAATTCATTCGAGTTTGGCGGCGTTCACTACGACTATTTTGGGTTCGTCTACGAAATTAGTGAGGAAACCGAGCAGGAGCGCTCGGAAAAGTGGAGTTTCCACGGGCACGAATATGAATCCCGGTGGAAGACGCCCCCCGTCGAACTCTCCGCAACAGAGCCGGAGTATGTCGTCGTAGCCGATGACCCTGCCGCCGTGCCAGAAAAACTTTTCGAACAGATGGATGCGCTGCTTGGTTACTATCTGCAAAATCGGAGCAATTTACAGGTCGCGCACGAAAACATGAAGAAGTTGAGCGAAGCTCGCGCCGCCTACCGGGAAGCAAATCCACCGGATCCGACGGAAGAAAGCGTGACGATTTTCTGGCCGATTAAAAATAGCCGATACCTCGAGGACGCCAAATGAAAATGAGGCTATTCGTAAAATCTTGTGAAGAAAGCGGTATGGCTGTTGAAAAGAGCTATGACATCTCAAGAGGAACACTACGAGCAATTATTGGGTTTGAGCGGAGCATGGAAGGTATCCGCAGTGCAACTAGATTTATCAGCCAAGCGGGTTGTAGTCGATATTTACTACGACCTCTCGCAGTCAATGGAGTGCCCTGAGTGCGGCGAAAGCTGCGACCATTATGACGACAGGGAACAGCGCGAATGGCGTCACTTGGATACGATGCAGTTTGAGACGATCCTGCGCTGCGAGGTGCCTCGCTGCAAGTGCCCTGAGCATGGGGTGAAGACGATTCGCGTGCCTTGGGCGGGGAAAGGTTCTAGGTTCACCTTACTGTTCGAGTCGTTCGCCATCGACGTGTTGCAGGCCTGCTCCAGCGTGAAAGCGGCTGCAGAGTTGATGGGGATGAACTGGCACCAAATCAACCAGATCAAGCGCCGTGCGGTAGCCCGGGGTCTGGAACGCAGACAGGCCGCACCGGTTCAGCACTTGGGCATAGACGAGAAGAGTTTCCGCAAGGGGCACAACTACATCAGCATATTGACCGATCTGGATCGCAGCCGTGTTCTGGATGTCGCCGATGGCCGGAACGAGTCTGCGTGTGACAAGCTGTTCGAGGGATTGACTGAAGAGCAGCTAAAGGGGGTAAAAGCGATCGCTATGGATATGTGGCGGGCCTATATCAAAGCAGCCCAGTCACATATGCCCGATGCGGATATCGTGCATGACCGTTTTCATATCAGCCAACACCTGAACCAGGCCATCGACAAGGTGCGCAGGCAAGAGCACAAAGTCCTCTCCAGTCAGAAAGATGACACACTGAAGAAGAGCAAATACCTCTGGCTGACAGGCTTTGAGAATCTCAGCGAAGAGATGCAGACTCGTTTCAACGAACTACAGTCGCTGGGACTGAAAGTGGGGCGTGCTCACGCCATCAAGGAAACCTTCGACCACTTCTGGGATTATAGGTATCCCGCCTGTGCACGAAAGTTCTTTAAACAGTGGTATGGATGGGCTCGCCGCAGCAAACTCGAACCCGTCAAGCGAGTTGCAAAGATGATTAACGAGCATTTTGAGAATATCGTCACTTATCTGAAACACCGCATTACCAATGCAGCGACAGAAGGCTTCAATGGTGTCATTCAAAGCATCAAAGCAAATGCCAGAGGCTTTAGGAACTTTGAAAACTACAGAGTCGCTATCTTGTTCCAATGCGGCAAACTAGACCTCAAACCCTGATTCCTCACAGAAATTTACGAAGAACCGAAAATGAGAATGAAAACTTTTTGCCTGCCTTTTTTTGCTTTTGCGGTCTGCGGGTCGATCTTTGGCCAGACCGCTGCGGAACCGAATGAGGGGCTATCCATTTCCTTCGATGGAGGAACGAACGCAGGGACGCTTGATTGGTTCGGACGAACCGGGCGGGCCTATTTTATCCTTCAAACTGACGATCTGACGACGGACTGGGATTACGCGCCCGTAATCGAAACAGGAAATGGCTTGGCGATCAGTTGGGGCTTCAGTTCCACGGCGGAGGCCAGCTTCTTTCGTCTAAAGTATACCGATCAATTCATGTTTGATGCCTGGAGCGAGGATCTGGACGGCGATGGTGTGAGCAATATGGATGAGCTGCTTCAGGAAACCGATCCTTTTTCCGCTGTGGATGCCGACAGCAATGGCCTGCCGGATGATTGGGAGCTTTTCTATTCCTTGACGACCGCAGCCGGCGATGAGGAGACGCCTCCAGACGGACTGACGAATCAAACAGAGTCTCTGATCGGGAGCAATCCGACTGCCGGGTTCGACGGCAGTTCTCAAATGACGATTTACACGCCTAACTAAACTGGAGATATGCGCAAGTTTACCCTCTTTTCCATCTTACTCATTGCCAACTCGGCTGCTGCGGACATCTCGTGGGAGTCGGTCGCCGAGACAATCGAAGCAGATTCAGCTGAAAAGCCACTGCTCTTCACCTTCGCGGGCAAGAACACGGGTGCGGATACCGTAACGATCAAGGAACTGAGGGAGAGCTGTCCTTGCGTCGAGGCAATGTCAGATAAGACCGAGATTGCGGCGGGCGAATCGTTCATCGTCGCGGCGGAGTTCAGCCCCTTCGAGATTGGGGGCACTCAGCGGCAGCGCATCATGGTGCATTTTGAGGAAGTGGATCGCCCGGAGATACTGACCGTAACCGCAGAGTTGCCCGAACTGATCGGAATTGAGCCGAAGCGGTTGTTCTGGAATGCCAAGGAAGAACCTGCGGCCCAAAAGATCGAAATTACGCTGGACGCCGAGAACGGTGTTGAGTTGGGCGACGTTTATGCAATGGACGAAAATTTCTCGACCTCACTCGTGCCGGAATCCGCGAACACATATACGCTAACCGTCTTGCCGGAAGATTTGAGCGTTCGCCGCCCGGCTTCGGTTATGGTGCGTTTTAGCGTGGATGGGCGCGAAATGAGAACCTTGATACCCTGCATGATCGGGGAAAGGAACCCTTTCGAGTTTTCGTTCGACCGGGCGATACCCCGTCCGAACGGCGCCCAAATCAAAGACTCGATCCTCCGTGCGGGGCAAACCGAATTGCAAGGAGCCGATTTGAAACTCGGGCAGCGTCCCGAAAAAGATAATTCCGTATCAGAAGCCGAACAATGAAATATGTCCCTTTGATCCTTGGGCTCGCATGCCTGACATCCTCACTCTTTGGACAGCAGGAAACCGGTGGGCTGGAAAAAGTCCGTCTGCATATCTCCAGCTATATCGTCCGTGATCCTGCGAGTTCGTCCGTGCCCGCTTTTGATTTTCAGAACGGGGCCGATACATGGACCGGAAGTGAGATCAACAACGCGACTGAGACAACCGATGTGGTGGATCAGGACGCGCTGAACGCCTGCGTCAATACGACTCTTCAACAAAGCGCGCAGAGCTGTTACTATCCCGAACTCTATGAATATTATTATTCTTGCGGCGGCTGGGACGGTGGTTGGTGTGTCGAATACTATTATGAGTGGGTTCAGATTCCCGGATGCGTCGACCAGCAGCAAGAGCTGATCGTTCAGCAGGTCAATGATGGCACTCATCCCTGTGTTACAAATAACACTTCGGCATACCCCCTGGCTCGCAACAACCATTACATGCTTGTCGAACCCGGTGTCGATTACAGTTTAGACATTAGCTCGCTCAACAATATCAGTTTGCTCACCTCGCTGCTCGTCCCCGAAGGCTATGTGGTATTCATCGAAAATTCGAGCGGTGTATTTGAGCCGTTATCAAAAGTAGAAGTGGATTTCGCAACGACGAGCACCTCGATTACCTTTCAATTGAGGGAGCTTCGCGCCGAAGCGCCTCCGTTGCTTGGCCAAGCCAGTGATTTTTATGTCGGGGATGTCAAGTGGGAGCTGGGCTTGGGCGTCCTCGGTAACGGTGATCCCGCCGGTCGGCTTGTGCTCCATGAGAAGGACCTCACCGCGTCGATCTACACTCGGGAGGCGCTGAAGTATTACCGCCCTGTGACTGCGGGCAGCGGGGAGTTGGAGGTCATTGAGGACGTTGACGGCTTCCTTCGTCAAATCAGGACGCCAAGCAGCTTCGTCGATCTGGTCGATACGGCGACGGACAATGGCGACATCATCCAGTATGAGGTCAGGTTCTATGCCCCTTTGCCCGACAGTGCGGCAAAAACCGGAGGACTATACACGCCGTCCGCAAGCGATCTTTTGGTGACCTACCGGCTTGGGCGCGAGGCTGCACAAGGGGTGGATGCATTTTTCGTCAAACAGTTCGACAGTGCCTCGAATTTGTTGCGGACGGACGATTTGAGCAAAACCGCCGATGGCTCTACCACGGCAGGTGTGGCCTTAAACGACTGGACGATGACGACCACCGCGAACAGTGGTTCGCACAATGTTTCCAAAACATTGTCGGTGAATAACGATGAGTTCCCCTCGGGAGGGTCGCCGACGGGATTGCGCTTGCAAGCGGTAACTTATGACCAGGTCAAGCGGACATACGATGAAGAGGCCACTGAGTTTACGACAGAGTCTCTGTTTACATTTGCCCCGGACATTGGACTCGGCTCGATCGGAGAATTGCTTTTCATTCAGTTTCGCGGTGACGATGCGTCGGGCACACTGGACGGCAGGCAATACGAATATCGTTACAGCTTGAGTGCTGCGACTCCTGAAAGCTACGGGCGTCGTGTGCTGTCAATCGACGCGTTCGGAGCGTGGAGTTATGTCATCTATAACGGAACGGATGCGTCACGAACCTTCGGGGAAGAGTCGGTAGTTATTCGTTCCGGTGACAGTCCCTACAACCCGGCTACTTTCGTGAATGGAAGCACGGTCGACCATGATAACGACCCGAATACGCCGAACATCCCACAGTGGAATGCCGATGTAATTTCACCAAACACTTTTGCCCGTTATGAGTTAATGGCGCAGGCATTCGATTACGATGGTGTCTCGGTCAGAGATTCCGCGATTACCACAACGGTCAACACTTCTGGCTCCAGCAGTTTGACTGAAATTTCCGAGACCGTCCAGCACCCGACTTTCGGCGACTACGAGGGAGAGAAAATCGAAGTGGTCTGTGCCTACAAGCCCTACGACCTACCCAAAGCATCGAACCGCCGCAATGCGACTTTCAAAGCGAAATTTACGCCGAACACTTCGAATCGTCGCTTGATCGGAAAGCCGCTTTTCGTTTTCCGGCCCGACCGCACAAAGACGAGTTACGGTTATTTCGAGGGTGCCTACCGCAGCCTATCCGATGCGTTCGTGACGCTTGAAGTCTCGGGCTACAACACGACCGATCTTGTCCACAGTGACACGGCGGACGGACTCTCGATCAGCGACCAAGTCCATGGCTCGACCACCTTCGGACACGAAGGCTTGAGCTTCGATATCGACGAAATCACGCTCTCTCCCGGACAATCGACCAAGAAGGTCACGGTGCGGGATGCGAACGGGCGTGTCCGATATGTTGAGCAATGGGCTTACACGACCGGCTCGCAGTGGGAAAAAATCGAAGACGTCGAACAGACTTTTACGAAGTTCGGCCAGCTGACCCAAAAGACCTTAAACGGACGGATCGTTTACGAGGCGCAATGGGACGGCATCCGCAAAGAATGGGAGAAGGACGAAGCGGGCGTGAGAACCACCTTCGAATACGACGGCATCGGACGCGTGACGGCACTTATCGTCGAGGGTGCATCCGGCGTCGACGGGATACCGGAAACCAAGCGCACGAATTTTTTCTATGATGCCCGAGACCGGGTCGTGGTTACGGAGACCGTGGTCAGTTCTTCTGATAAGCTCGTCGAAAAGGAGATTTACGATGCGGAGGGATACCTCCTTTCCAAAACCGACGCCAACTGTCTGACCACGACCTTCGACTACGAATACGATACAAGTAATCTCCCCGATTTCTTAGGTTTGAAGAAAACGGCGACCTATCCTGACGGCACCTACCGGGAAACCTATGTCAAGCAAAACGGCGAGTTTTGGAAGGATGTGCTCTACACCTCGGGAGGGCAAGTTATCGAAGAAAACCGCTACACATTCGCCAATAACGTCGTGGCACCATCTGGGAGCGATCTAGAATCGACGAACCGGAAGGTTCGGATCGATTATTCCGGCGAAGGCGGCACGGGTGCCGACGATCCCTTTGTCGAAAAGTTTTACGATGCTTCGGGCAAGGTCCGTTTCGAGCAGTCACCGACCTCTGTCGCGGGAAATCCGTTCCAGAAACGCTATGATTACGACGGCGCAACCGGGCAGCTGACTTCGGAATTGGAAACCGAAGTCGCGACGGGTGCGACTTCGGGAGCACTTGGGCTCCGACGTATCAAGCAATACGGCGACATGGGCGAAGTCACACTGCGGGGAATCGATATGAACGACGACCAGTCGTTGACCGCCGCCAGCAATGACCGGATCAAGGAAAAGACCGAACGCTACATGCTCGACGGCGGCAATGTCTGGCTGGAGGAGACCACCTTTGTTTATCCGGAGGACGACGCGGACAATCCGTTTGAGCGAACCCGGCGCACCCAGCTCAACGGGCACGCCACCGACACGGTTTCGGTGACCGTCGAGGAAGATCTGGCCGGAAACGAGACAACCACCACCGTGACCGTGGACCGCACGAGCCATACCCTGACCACGACTGTCGCTTACCCGGACTCTGATACGAATGCCGTCTCCGTCGTTCAAAACGGCTTGAAAAAGTCGTCCACGAGCAAGGAAGGCCTGACCAGAACTTTCGCCTATGACCAGGCGGGCCGGCGCATTCGCTCGACGGATGCGCGCGGAAACAGCACGGTGACGATTTACGAGAGCGGCAAAGACCGCGTCGAATATCGCATCCACGGCATCACCGAGACGGTGACCGGCACCGAAGGCGCCGCCACTTTGTCCGGCATGGGCTACGCCACGCAGAACGGCTACGATCCGGTGACGGGACGGCTCGTTTGGGAAAAGAACCCGGACGGAAACCACACCCGCTTCGCCTACAACGACCGGGGCTTGTTGGAGAAGCGCTGGGGCGAGGCCACCTATCCGGTTTGGAACGAATACGATGCCTTCGGACAGCTCGAAAAGCGCCACACCTTCGGGATGGCGAATACGGCGGGCACCGTCGATTTCACCGGCGAGGATTGGCCTGCCGCCGCAGGCGACGGTGATGTCACGACCTACGATTATTTCGACGCATCGGGGTTGCTGAAATCACGGGCTGACGCGCTCGGGCGGCAAACCGACTTTACCTATGACGCTCGCGGACGTCTGGTGACCAAGATCACGCCGGACGGCGGCGCGGGCGATCCCTCGATCACTGTGACACGGACCTACTTCCCGAAAACCGATGAGCTGAAGACGGTCGATTATACGGGAGATAACGACCTGACGCCCGATCTGGATTTTACTTACCACCGCTCCGGGGATGTCGCCACGGTGCAGGAGGACGGCGTCGAACGGGCATTCCACTACGATTTCGATGCGAGCGGAAGCTCCGAATCGGATCTCAAGTTGTTGGCCGAGCACCTGCCTTCCTATTACACGGATGTGTCCGCCTTGGACGCGTCGGATTCCAGCCACGGCCACGAGCGCATTCGTTACAGCTACCAGAGTTCCGGAACGATGCCCGGACGCCTAGAAAGCTTCGGTATCGGCACGGCGGCTGCCGGGGATGATGTGGCGCTCGCCTCGACCCTGCTTGCCACCGGCTATGATTACGATTTGAAGGGTAGGTTGAATACCGTTGATGTCGCTCCAACCCGGTCGTGGACCTACACGTATTTCACGGACACGAATCAAATCGGAGGGCGGACACTCTCCGGCTCCGGCCTTGAATCCATCCGCGATTACGAGCCGGATCGTGATTTGCTCCGCAGTATCGAGTCGCTGCACGGCACGACGTCCTTGGCGGATTTTGAATACAGCTACAATGCTCTCGGGAGCCGGGAGGATGTTGTTCAAAGCGGGGCGTTGTTTGAGCCATACGATGGCGGACTTGTCGTCGATTACGGCTATAACGACCGTATGGAGATTACCCGCTTCGACACCGTGCGGGGCGGCGACGCGTCGGTTCTCGAAGGGAATCCGATGCTGGTCGAGGGCCGGAGTTTCGCATTCGATTACGATTCGATCGGGAACCGCTCCGCCGTCACGCACAAACGCGTGCATTTGGAAAATACGCCCGCCGATCAAGCCTTTAACTGGAGCGCGAATGACCTGAATCAACTCACGTCCCGTGAGAATCCTGATTTCGTCCATGTGCAGGGCAGTAGCGTGCTCGATTCGTTCGTTACCGTCGGCTTCGAACCGGACAACCTGAAGCGAGCCGTTCGCCACGGTGAATTCTTCACCGGAGCCTTCGAGTTGCGCGATGGCACGACCGACGCGGTTTACGTGGACGACCTCGACCTATACAGCGTCATTCCCGACGGCTGGATCGATACGGACGGCACGACTGTCTTGGGCGACTTGATCGATCACCAACAACGGGCGGCCTGGCTGCCGCCCACAAGTGAAAACTTCGAGTATGATGTTCGGGGCAACCTCACCAGCGACAGCCGTTGGGACTACACTTGGGACGGCGCGAACCGCCTCCGCTTCATCGAGACGAGTGCCACCGCCGTCACTGCCGGAGTCGCCCGCGAGAAGTTCGGCTACCGCTATGACTATAAGGGCCGCCGCGTCGCGAAGGACGTTTATGCTTGGACCGGAAGTGCCTACGAAAGCGATCCCTTGGAAACGACCCTCTACTATTACGATGGCTGGAATTTGGTTTACGAGGCCACTTACACCGGAGTCACCTTCGCCGCAGGTGTGCCGACCGCCGCCACCTTCGAGAGTGAAATCGCCTACCATTGGGGCCTCGACTGGTCCACCAGTCTGCAAGGTGCCGGTGGTGTCGGCGGGCTCGTCTCCATCACCTTCCGCGATGCAAGCGGCTCGCCCGAGACGCGCTATCCCGGCTTTGACGGCAACGGCAACCTCGTCCTTCTCGCCGACGAAAGCGGAACCGTCACAGCGGCTTATGAATATGGGCCTTACGGAGAGCTCTGGCGTGCCTCTGGCCCGGATGCGGGACGCAACCCCTTCCGCTTTAGCACAAAATACCGCGATGCAGAGACGGCCCTCTATTACTACGGCCACCGCTACTACTCGCCAGACTACGGGCGCTTCATCAGCCAGGATCCGATCCGCGAAAGCGGCGGGTTGAATCTCTACGCTTTCGTCAACAACAACCCCACCAACTACTACGACTACCTCGGGATGTTCTTCGACTTCGGCGGAGCCTTCGACTCGGCGTCGAATTTTGTGGGCGGTTTCATTCCCGATTACAGCTTCTCCTACGAAACGACGACAAACTTTGAGTCCGGTCTGACTACCGGAGGATGGGCACTCCAGATACCTACCTTCGACTTCGGGATGGCCTATTTCGATTACGGAGGGATGAGCGACTTCACGGCCCGCACCACATCATCCAGCGGATCGAACTGGAGCTACAATTATCGGGCACTCGACAGCGGATCGTTCAAATACGATTTCAGCTACAGCTACAATCCCTCCTCTTTCGGTTATTCGTTCGGCGACTACGGATCGGACGCCTACAGCTTCAGTTTTGGCGATACCTATATCCGCGAAATTGCCATGCCCGAGTATAACCTCTGGGCGGCGGCAGGCGAAGGACTTGGTCAAGGCGCTTATGAAGTCGCCATGAGCTTCCGGCGCACCGCCGAAGGAATCGGCACGACGGCAGGCTACCTCTGGTATGAACCCACCGACACTATCCTGGGCATGCACGACCAGATCACGACGAATTTGGCAGACGGGTATTTTCTTCTCAAGGATACAACCTGGAGCGATGTCGGTAGGGACATTGTGTCTTTCGGGGAGCTTTATGCGAACGACTCGGAGTTCCGGGGCGGGATTACGGATCAGTTTACGGGGGCTGCTACGGGCTTCGCAACTGCTGGAACCGTAGGCCCCCTAGGGCGGCTTGCGACAGGTGGTGACGACGCTGGACGTTATTTATATCGGACTATCAGCCCTAGTGACCCTCATTTTTCACAGTTCCAATCGATTGGCGATCATGGAATGATTCGTCCACGAGGCGGGCACAATGATCTTACCCGACATGTTCAACTGAATGAGACCGATTCTATTTTCACGTCTTGGTCAAAGAATCAAGGTGCAAATTGGGATCAGTGGGGTGGAGATGCGCATATCCAACTCCGCCTCGACACACAATCGATTAATAATCCTGCTTTAGACGTTTCTCGGTGGAGCAATTATCCTTGGGAGCAAGAAGTGTCGGTTATTGGAGATATTCTCAACGGAATAGAAAGGATCAAATGAGTTTACCTTCCGCTATAAAAATTGTGTCAGATGAGTTGCCTCCCGGTTTGGCCCAAGAAATCTTAAACTCCCTCCCGAGTGGTGCTGAAGAATGTTCGGGGAGCGGGTATTCGTTTTGGAAGTGCAAGCGCCCACATGATCAGTCCAAGGTCATGCAGGTGCGTTTAAAGCACGCCGAAGATTCGGATTTGCGTAGTTGGCTCGGGTGCCAAATCGATCTGATACGAAAAAGTGAGAGTATTTATCAGGGCTACTGTAAAGTTGGAGATCTCCGCCATGAATTTATGATTTCAACCGATTTAAAAACTTATGCGAAGTATTCCAAAAATATATAAGAAATCCAATTTGCCGATTTTGGCTTGGGTATGAGGCGCAGCACGCACCGGGAAGCATCTTTCAACCAGTGCTGCATCCGGGGGGAAGGGGAGGATTTTTCATTTGGGGACAATAATTATGAAGTTAAACGAAGCTATAGATAGATTAGATTCTCTCGATCCTGAAAGCACAATCTATGCTGCGAAGCCGTGGAAACATGAATCGGAGGTCTGGGTCGGTGTTGAACCTGAAGAAGGAGGACTTCCCGAAGAAGCGAAAGTTCGTGGGCTCGATTACTTTCTCGAAGTATTCATAGCACAGGAATTCATGGAAGACTGGACCGCTAGCTTGGGGCGGCAACCATCACTCGAAGAGAAATGTGATCGAATTATACACTATGCTAGTTTTGACGCATGAGTCCTGAATTCTGGAAAGGCGTGAAACAAACATCCAATCCATTCGAATAATGAAAGATTTAAAAAACCGTAATTTTCAATTGTGGGAATATCATGTTAGTCATGGCAGTCTTTTGATTCGTAGTCCTAAGCGAGGCGAAGATACCAAAAACATAGATATCGTGTTTGCTGGCGTAGAGTATATGGCTCTCCCAAGGCATTTAAAGTCGGTCGAGCTTGATGATGCTTCAAGTCGAGAAATTTCGGAACTGTCGATTTTGGTGGGAAGGAAATTGGAGGGGAAAGCCGTTACTATCATAATTGCTGAAGGCACTAGATATTCAGTAGTTGCAACCGGTATGAGGATCACAGAGAACGATATGGATATCTTTCACAGTCCATTTTAAAGTAAAAAGGTGCTATGAGCCAACTTTTAAGGAGGATGAGCGAACAAGAAAAACTTACATTATTTGCATTGGCTGAGTTTAGGCCACTCGTTGACGACTGTGGGTTCAATGAACCTTTCGTTGTTAAAGAAAATTGGTAAGCGTCACGCGAAGCACCCTCTGATTTATCTTGCTTCGTCTTATTTGTCGTAAGTGTCGTAGCTACGGAAGCTACGACACTTACGACTCAGGCCGCAGCTTTGTTCTGGCTTTTAGCATATGCT
>Ga0208112_101032_pt1 | contig 12546 bp, 17 predicted proteins | sample HotLakConsoUCCLE_FD_184736 | JGI IMG/M metagenome (GOLD analysis project Ga0208112, IMG submission 184736) | Hypersaline microbial mat communities from Hot Lake, Washington, USA - Hot Lake Consortium UCC-LE (SPAdes) (version 2) ... | reverse complement strand
GGGCGGCAACGGCAACGGTGGCGGCAACGGCGGAGCAGATGGAACCGGCGGTGGCGACGGCGGGGGCTGGCCCGGCAATTCCGGCGGCGGCAATGGCAACCCCGGCGGGCCCGGCAATTCCGGCGGCGGCAATGGCAACCCCGGTGGTCCCGGCAACTCCGGCGGCGGCAACGGTCGCAGCTAGCAATCTCCCGTTGACTGTCGGTGCCCTCACCAGAGAGATCGTCGCAAATGTTCAGAGCGCGAGAACGGTGGGCCGACTGGCTGGGGGTCCCGGTCTTACTCTCCTTCCTGTTCCTGGCTGCGCTGGAGTTCGGCGCCGCAGAGTGGATCGACGCTCAGATCTCCGAAAGCCGCTTCTCCGTGGCGACGCGGTCGCCATCGGATCAGCTGCTTCTGGTCGACATTGATGCGACAAGCCTGGCAGAAATCGGTGTATGGCCATGGCCGCGTCGCCTGCATGGTCAACTGGTCGATGCTGCGAACCGATCAGGCGCAGACAGCATTGCCTTCGACATAGATTTTGGCGCGCACTCGAATCCAGCCGACGATGAGTTGTTTGCCCATGCACTCAGCCGTTCCGCCGCCGCAATCTACCTAGCATCGTTTGCCCAGCCCCCCCATACCGGGAGTGACGAACTCCTGCTTAGCCAGCCCATCGAGATGCTCTCGCGGGCGTCATGGCCAGCACTCGTCAATGTCCGCATTGAAGCGGATGGGAGCGTTCGTCAGTTTCCTTACGGTATGGAGCAGGGCGATATGAGCCTGGCCTCGATGCCGAGCCTGCTTGCAAACCGACCACAGAATAAAGGTCAGTTCGGCATCGATTGGGCGATTGATGCCACACAATTGCCGAGGGTCTCGTATGTGGACCTCCTAAAGGGCAGGGTTGGCGACGACTTGATCGCAGGCAGGAAGTTGATTGTGGGGGCCACCGCGATCGAGCTCCACGATTTGTTCAAAGTGCCGGTCCATGGCCTCGTTTCGGGATCGACAATCATTGCCCTGGCCTCTGAAACACTCTTTCAGAACAGGGAACTGACCGCAGTCCCTGTCCCAGTTCCCGTCGCCATACTGCTCCTGTTTGCTACGCTGATCGCAACGCGGTGGTTCGCGTTGAGGCACGGTTTGCTCTCCATACTCCTTCTTTCCGTCGCTACGGAGGCTGCAGCTTTCTGGGCGCACTCGGCTTATGGACTGTCAATCGCCACTGGGGTCCTGCATCTGGCCCTGGGGGCGGCCGCTATTGGTCTCGCTGGCGCGGAGCTGGGCCTCCGTCGCATCTTGCTATGGGTCGCCAGGACAGAGCTGAAGAACCAGGAGACGATTTTGTCTCGGGTGCTGGAAGATGGATTTGACGGCGTCGTCCTGCTTGACGATACCGGCAACGTCATCAGGGCAAACCGGCACGCTTCTGCATTGTTCGGATTGCACGACATCCGGACGCTCGAAGATTTGCCCGAAAATCTCAGGAACTTTATCGAGACGATCAAGGATGATGCTGCAACGATAACCGACCGTCCTGCCGGATTGGTGCCCCCTCGCGTTTTGGAATACAGCGTCAGTAGCGTCGAAACCACGGAAATTTCCGGAGAGGTAGCCGTGGATGCAGGTCGCCAGCGACACGTAATCTGCGTTGCCATTCGCGACGTGACCGACCGCGAGGAAGCGGCCGAGCGCCTTCACTTCCTTGCCATGAACGACAGCTTGACAGGTCTCCCAAATCGCCGTGGCCTTGAATCCCATCTTTCGGGGCTGCTGCCCGCAATCCCCGGAACCGACGAACTCGTCCTGGTCAGTTTTGATCTCGACCGCTTCAAGGTCGTCAATGACACCCTTGGCCACACCGTCGGCGACGCCGTGCTTCGCGAGGTCGGGAGGCGCGCCCAGGATGCAATGGGCGACGCCTTCATTGCACGCCTGGGCGGCGATGAGTTCTTTGCCGTCCTGAGCGGTGGACGCTCCCGATCTGCGGTCGACGCGTTGGTCGAAGCGATAGCAGCCCCGATGTCGATCATGGGGCACACGGTGTCGATCGGCGCCTCCGTAGGCATTGCCCGGTATCATGCAGGCATGAGTGTCGACGATCTCCTCCGCCATGCCGATCTCGCGCTCTATCGTGCCAAGGCCGGGGACGGCATCGCCGTTTTCGAGGCTTCGATGGAAGAAGAGAGAATCGATCGATTGAAGCTGGAGCACGATCTTCTGAAAGCTCTCGACGGGAACGAGCTGCATGTCGTCTTTCAGCCACAGGTAAGCCTTGCGACTGGAGAAGTGGTAGGCGCCGAGGCGCTTCTTCGGTGGCATCACCCGGAACGCGGACCAATCTCGCCGCAGATCTTCATTCCCGTGGCGGAGGAAATGGGACTGATGAAACGGATTGGTGCCTGGGTTCTCGAGGAATCGTGCAGGCTCGCCGCGGGCTGGCAAAGGCCTCTAACGGTCGCCGTCAACGTTTCCCCTCTACAGTTTGCGGCAGGTGGGCTCGAAACTGACGTTCGCGATGCGCTTCGTGCAAGTGGGCTTTCCCCCGCGCGTCTGGAGCTGGAAATAACCGAATCTGTTTTCGTTCATGACAACGACAGGCTGCGACATACTTTCGATGAGTTGCTCATGCTGGGAGTCGCATTCGCCCTTGACGATTTCGGGACCGGCTACTCCTCATTGGGCTACCTGCACCGGTTTCCGATATCCAAGGTCAAGATCGACCAGAGCTTTACCCGCGAGATTGGTCGCAGCCAATCCACGCTCGCCGTGCTGCGCGCAGTGCGTGTCCTCGCCACCGGTCTGAATATCCGCACCACGGCCGAAGGTATCGAGACAGCCGACCAAGCCAATATTCTCCGTGAGCTCAACTACGACCTTGGGCAGGGCTATCTCTACTCGAAACCGATTGCCGCAACCGAGTTCGAGCAGCAGTGGGCACGTTCGACGAAAGCGCCGACCGGACATTCGACCGAAGCTGCGTAGCGTTGCGCGGCGATCCTATCTTGAATTGAGGTATCGCATGAGGCGCAAGCGACAATGGAGGTGCCCCTATCTCACGGGGTTACAGTTGTAACTGCTTCATCATCGATCAGGCGGACCAGATGGGTGTGTTCGCCGACGTCGAAGATGCTGGAGTGCTGGCAACCGCTTTCGCCTCAAGGACTACCCTTCTTGCGCGACCAACGTTCGATTGCCGATAAGGCATCAGTCAAGCTTGCAATCCGACCTTAATAGCATATCTATTGCACAGATAATAAGTCAAATTTTATGGCAGATGAACAAATGGCCGAGGCACGTAAGGCTCCAATGCGGGATGAATCCTTGGTCCTGTCGTATATGGACCCTACTGGAAGGATCGTAATCAATCAGCTCGCAGACGGCTTCGGAATGTCCAAGACCCAGCTTGCCGAGACGGCGGGGCTTGCTCGAGAGACGCTCTATCGTGCCAAACGAAGCCGCGCTCCTAGGACGCAGGGGCGCCTTCGTGAAATGCTAGAGATCATCAGCCGCGTGACGGAGTGGGCCGGTGGTAAGGAACAGGCTATGGCTTGGTATCGAGCCCAGCCCTTGCCAGCCTTTGGCGGTCGAACTGCCGAGGCCCTCGTCAAGGAAGGCAAGGCTGCGGCAGTTCGGGATTATCTCGATCATATGGCTCTTGGCGGATTTGCGTGAGGTTCGCAGGGACCTGCTACCGAGCGCATGATCCGCGTTGGGCCTTCAAGCCAATGGCGGGCGATGGCGCGGCGATAAGAGGCGCGCGCTTCAATCCGAAAGGCGTGCCGGCACTTTATCTCGGCTTGAGCATCATGTCGGCCGTCAAGGAAGCCAACCAGGGCTTTGCGCATCGAATAGATTCGTGCGTGCTATGCTCATACGAAATCGACTGCGATGACGTCGCGGACCTGACGACAGAGCAGGGGAGAAACAAGCATTCGGTCGATCTTGACGAGATGGCCTGTGTATGGGCGACAGCCCTTGCCAACGGTGAGCGTCCGGTATCCTGGTGCGTATATGATCGGTTATATGCGCAAGGCGTTGCGGGTATTCTCGTGCCCAGTTTTGCGCCTGGCGCCGAAGTAGATGATCTGAATCTGGTTCTTTGGGATTGGGGACCGGACCTGCCGCACCAAGTGAGGGTCTTCGATCCGAGCGCCCGGCTGCCAAAGGATCAGTTGTCTTGGCGAAAATAGAGGTCGAAATGGCTGAACCACAACTCTCCGTCCGAAGCTCGAAAGCCCGAGATCTTGCGCATCGGCTTGCTCGTCGTGAAAACCGCTCGATTGCCGACGTAGTTGAGCGTGCACTCGAATCCTATGAGGTTCGGGAGGCCGGGCGCGAGCCAGCGGCGTCGTTTTATGCGCGCCTTGTGGCACAGTCCGGCACGGACATCGACCTGGAAGCAGTCATCCGCGAGAACCGTCTTCCGCACCAAGGCATCAAGCTTTGATTTTCCTCGACACCAATGTCGTGTCCGAGACCTTGAAGAAGGCTCCCAACGAGGCGGTGCTTGCCTGGCTCGTTCGCCACGATGCCGAGCTCGCGCTGCCGACTGTGACGATCGCAGAGATTGCCTTCGGTATCCAGAAGATAAGGCCGGATCAGCGGGCCGAACGGCTGGAACGGGGACTTTCGGACTGGCGGCATAGGTTCGCCGATCGAATCTTCGGGCTGACCGAGGAAGCAGCGCTGGCCTATGGGGAAATCATGGGTGCTGCTGTTCGCCAGGGTCGCGGGATGTCCGCCCCGGACGGCATGATCGCGGCGATCGCGCGGGTGAACGGTGGTCGTTTGGCCGCCCGCAATCTGCCAGACTTCGAGACGACTGGCCTCGATCTCATATCCCCGTGGGACTTCTGAAGCGGCAGGGAGGGGACACTTGTCTCTTCACGAATGAAAGGATCGACCTGAAACCTGATGAAGCCAAGGCGGTGGCGCATTCGCCAAGGCGATCAAGGCTGCGCACAGGAGCAGGACATGAGCGAGATGACCAAATTTGGCGCTGATCTGATCCAATCTATGATGGAAGCTCTGGCGCACGCGCAGGGCAAGGACGTTGCCGGCGTCTCAGTGCGTGACGTGGATGTTGGCGCGGTCGACGCCAAGCCATCCGCAAGAAGCTCGACCTGGCGCAGGACGAGATGGCGACCGTGCTGGGAACCAGCCCTTCCGGCTACAAGAAATGGGAGCAAGGCAAGCGGCAGCCAAGCGGTGCCGCTCGCACACTGCTCCGTGTCATGGATCGGGAGCCAGAGGCCGTGCTGCGCGCCTTGTCTTCCCAGGACGTGGTTTCCGACAGCAAGCAGTCTTCAGCCGCTTCGCACTAAGCAGGGCAGGAGCAGGGGCTCTCTTTCCCCTACAGCCCGCTCGCCTTAGTGAGATTGACCCGGAAGCGGTCTCTGCGGCGTTGATATTTCCGCGTCATCTCGGCGCTAGCGTGGCCAAGTTGCTTCTGGACGTAGCGTTCCTCGGCTTCTGCCGAGGAGGCAAGGCCCGCGCGCAGCGAATGCCCGGCAAAAAGCCTTTGGCGCTCGCCTTCCGGCAGATTGCCGCGCACGCCGGCGGCCATAGCCGCACGCTTGACCAGGCGAGCCACCTCCTGATCGTTAAGGCGCTCGGGGCCGATCTTCTTCCCCTGACCAGTCACCCGGCGGAACAGCGGACCATGCACGATGCGGCCCAGCTTCAGCCACGTCTCAACCGCCACGATGGGGCATGTGGTGTCAGTCGACCCACGACCGATCTCCACCTCGCGCCAGCCGGTCTTGCCGCGTAAGGTCACCAGCATGCCCTTGTCCAGAATCTCAATCCAGCCGCGGCCGTCCTCGGTTTGGTCACGGCCGCAATCCAGGCCGACAATCTCGGAGCGACGCAGGCCGCCGGCAAAGCCCAAAAGCAGCATGGACCGGTCGCGCAGACCTCTGAGCGTGCCGCGATCAAGCGTTTCCAGCATGGCGATCAGATCCTCCGGCAGGATCGCTTCCTTCTGACGGGGAGGGGCAGCGTGCTTGTTGCGGATGCCGGCCATCACGGTCGCTATATGCCGGTCCTTGCGATCCAGCGGCTGGCCGCGCTGGGCAAAATTCCAGGAGAGTGAAGAGAGCCGTCGCTCTATCGTCGAGACCGAGTTGGGCCTTTTGTCTCCGGTCGCTGTGCCGGACGCGCAGGCTGTCACGTAGAGGCCGACGGTCTGCGGATCCGGTGGAAAAATCTCGAGCCCCTGACGGCGGCACCAGCTGGCGAAATGGCGCCAGTCGGCGGCATAGGCGCGGCGCGTGTTGGCCGAGCTCGCCGCCTCGACATAATCGCGTGCCCGGCCGGCGAGCGCGTCAAGATGGGCTGGGAGCCGCGGCTGTTCCGCTGCAGGCTCAAGCAGGGGAGGGCGGAAGCCTTCTGCCCCTTCAGAGTTCCCCCCCATCTCCATCACCACGTCGACGATGTCCGGCATGTCCGAAGGCGACGAATGCGTGCTATCCGAGAAACGACGAGGTCTATCGCTCATCACCGTCCCATGCAGGCTGGATATCCGTTTTCGTGAAGTCGTTGCCCTTAAAAAGAAGCGGCTCATCGCTGAGCTTGGCCAGAGCTTAGGAAAAGCAGTCGCCGTAGTTGAGCGCAGCCGGATGGCGACCTTTACCATAGCGCCGCCAGGCACGCCTGGCCTGGTCGGCGTGCTCGGCGGTAACGGCGACGATTTCCACCTCCGCTTTGTGCAGCAACAGATCGAGATCCGCCCCGCCAGCCTGCCCAAATCTCGCCTCGATTACCATGGCAGCCTCAAAGACGGTGGCAGCCGAGATCAGCCGCACAGGGTCACCCGCAATTGCCTCATTGAAGCCTCTGGCTTCCGGCTCGTTGAACGCGATCGCAGCGATCGCCGAGGTGTCGATTACCATCAGGACGGAATACCGTTCTCGTCGTAGCCAATGATGTCATCAGGGCTTCGATCGTCGAGAATGGGTAAAGCGGCCAATCGACTGCGAATGGCTTCCAGATCCTCCAGCGGCGCCGCCTTGCGGGCGTCGGTGCCAGTCCTCTTCAGGCGCTCTTCGAGCGCTCGCCTGGTCGCAACGGTTATTGTTTCGCCTGTGCGCTCGGCGAGCTTGCGAGCCAGTCGCTCCGTTTCCCGATCCTTGATACTGATGGCCACAGGAAGGTTCCTTAGTTCCTGATCGTATACATTCCGCCTATATAGCCTGTCCGGCCCTGGAATGCACGATATAAGGAGATCCTGTGCCAAGAGGGCGTGGCTGTGCCGAATCTGCGTCGACGCACCTACGGACGGCTCTGACGTCTCGTGCGGGCCGCAGTCCCTAGATTGAAATCTATATCACCAGGTGCTACATAGCTGTATGAAAGTCAGAGTATTCAAAACCGCCTGGTTCGACAGGGCGGCGCGCAAGGCGCGGATCGTTGATGTGGCCTTGGCCAAGGCCGTGCGGGAAGTGGAACTGGGTCAGGCCGATGATCTCGTGGCGGCGTGTTCAAAAAACGTCTCAACGACAACCGGCACCGTGCAATCATCTTGGCCAAAAGCGGTGATTTCTGGGTCTACGTCTATCTGTTCGCCAAGCAGGACCGCGCGAACATTGATGGCGGCGAGTTGCGGGAGTTTCGCGCATTGGCAGAACTTTATCGCCGTAAATCGATAGATGATCTGACAGCCGAACTGAAAGTAGGGGTCCTACTGGAGATAGACGATGAGGACTAAGCGGAAATTCAGGAGCGATGCCTTTGAGGCTATCCACAGCGCGGTGGATGGCATGTATCGGGCAGGAACGATCGACAAGGCGACGATGCGCAGCTTCGACGCCAGCTGCCTGGCGGTCCTGGCAGATTTCCGGCCAGACGAGATCAAGGCGATCCGGGAGAAGCAGCATGTCAGCCAGCCGGTATTCGCGCGACATCTGAACACCTCCAAATCGACGGTGCAGAAATGGGAGACCGGCGCCAAGCGACCGAGCGGCATGGCGCTGAAGCTGCTGGCGGTGGTTGAAAAGCACGGTCTGGAAGTGTTGCGCTAGCCTTTTAAACGGATTCTAAGCCACTGATTTGACGGGAATCGAGGCGCGAACCACTAGGATAGTCGAATCGAGAGTGATGCAGACGCGCGAGCCAGCGTGCCAGGTGGAGGATGGGCCTCCACCTCCTTGGCAGAGGCCCTGCTCTCGATCATGGAAGATGCTATGTGGCAAATACCACTGTGCATCGTTTTTAGGGTGCGCAAGAGCCGGAGGAGCTGGCAAGTTTCTTTCCGGATCTACATCGTGCTCTAGGGTCAAAACTCAATCAGGCTATTGAAGCTCTGTAGCAAATCAGATTCGCTGCCGTCGTTTTGCGACGGAGGTGATGATGAGCAGGCTTTTCTGGTTGGGTGACGAGGCGTGGGCGGCGATCGAGCCGCACCTTCCGAAGAACCAGCCCGGCGCGCGCAGGGTCGATGATCGACGGGTGATCAGCGGCATCCTGCATGTGCTGAAGACAGGCTGCCGCTGGCAAGACTGTCCTGCTGAATACGGTCCGCCCACGACCATCTATAACCGCTTCAACCGCTGGTCTCGCCGGCAGCACTGGAGCCGCATCCTGGATGCTCTCGTTGCGAAGGGCGTGCTTGCGCTGTCGGCGTCGATCGACTCCAGCTACGTGAAGGCACACCGCTCCGCCCATGGCGGAAAGGGGGGGCGAAGGCGCAGGCCATCGGTCCCTCCCGCGGCGGCCAAACCACCAAGATCCATGCGGTGACGGACCTTCTCGGGCGGCCCGCCGTTCTGCGGCTGACGGCCGGCAACATCGCCGACGTCACCATGGCCGGGCCGCTGATGGACGCAGCAGGCCGGGTGCGCTGTCTGATCGCCGATAAGGGCTACGACGCAAACGCGCTGCGCAAACGAATGAACGCCGACGGCGCCCAGGTCGTTATTCCGGGACGATCAAACCGCAAGGTGCCAATCGAATACGACGCGACCCGCTACAAGGGCCGCTGGCGCATCGAAGCCGCCTTCTGCAGATTGAAGGATTTCCGTCGCGTCGCAACCCGCTACGACAAGCTTGCCCGCAACTTCCTCTCGACCGTCGCACTCGCAACCCTCGTCGCGTTCTGGGTCTGAATGAGTCTCGACCCTAAGAACCGGGGCCGGGCGAAAGCTCGAGCCCACTCCGTAAATATAGCTCCCCTATCCCCTTTCATCAACCTGGACAGCGCGCCCCATACAATGACTGATAATGCAACATTATCGTTCATTATAAGCCAGCGACAGGCGCGGCGGTTTGTTGCCTTTTCGATTGCCAGAAGCGCCGTGATGATTCATCGTGGCGACGATGATTCCCCGCTCAAAGCCATTCCCAAACCGCACCGCCAGGCGCTCCGATAGCGCGGCAGACGAACCACAATTTTCAGAGCCGACGGCGGTGCCGGGCTGGCTGCGCCGCGCCGTTGCCGATGCCCAGACGGTTGCGGCACAAGGCTTTGGGCCAAATGCGCTTGAGGACATCATTGTCACGGCGGGGGCGGCCATCGGCGCGCTCGATCATGTCGTGCGCCGCCAGGAACGATGGGCCGGAGCCTGGCGGCAGCGCCTGGCGCTTGGCGCCGCCGTGGTGGCGGCAAGACAGGCGGGCCGTGTCGAAGATGAAGCCGCCTTGCGCGATGCCTTGCTGCTCACGCGACCGGGCGACGAAGTCGGGCCTGCCGGATCTTTGCTGCTGGCCTGGCGCCGGCTGGCCGCGCGCCCGGCAGCGGAACTTCTGACCGAAAGCAGTCTCGCCGCGGCGCTGGACGAGTTTTGTCATGCCCGCGACAACGCGGTGATCGACGACCTGGCAAATGAACTGGAAAAACTCGGCGCCCACGCCGGAACGGTCGGCATGCTGACCGGCGCATTGGCGATCGCCGATCGCCACGGTTTTGGGCGCAGTTTTGGGTCCTGGCTCGCCGATGTCTTGCTGGCACAACGGCTGGGCTGGACGCATGCCGTCCCGCTGCTGGGCACACAGGCGGCCTCGGGCAAAAATACTGGCGGCCGACGTCGTCCCGCTATCCCTTTTGCTGCGACCAGCCTTGAGCCGGAACCCGAGCGCGCCAAAACCCTGCTGGCCGCGCAGGCACGCGCGGCGCTCAACGCGCTCGACCTCTTCGCCGAGCTCGAGCGCCGTGCCGACCGGCTGATCGCCGTTGCGCCAAAATTGCGTGCCCGGGCATCGGACCTCGTCGTCGACAGGCTTTTGGCCGAAGACGCGATCGTCGCCTCGCAAAAGTTTTCTGGCATGAGCGACCGCGGCCTGCGCCGCCTCTTCGATCGGCTGGTCGAACTCGGCGCGGTGCGCGAGCTGTCCGGCCGCACGTCCTTCCGCATGTATGGGCTGTGACGACCATGGCCGGGGCGACGCGAGCCAGACGAACGAAAGCCCGGCCAAATGACCATCGGCCAAATGACCATTTGTTTGATCGGGAGTTGGATCACCTGCCGCCGGAGGCGCGCTGGCGTGAATGGATGAACCGCGTCGAGGCAACCATCTTTGCCGCCAGCAAGCCCGTTGACCGCGAGACACTCGCGCGGGTGGTCGGCAGGAGCTGCAGCATCGACCTTTTGATCGACGACATTCGCGAGGAACTGCGTGGGCGGCCCTACGATCTGGTCGCGGTCGCCGGCGGCTGGAAGCACCTGACGCGGCCGGCCTATGCCGACGCCATTCGAACGGCCGTCGGCACCAGCGAACGAGCCATCGACCTTACGCAGGCGGAGGTGCTGGTGTTGATGTGCGTGGGATATTTCCAGCCGATCACACGTGCCGAACTGTCGTCCTTCTTCGGCAAAGAGATTAGCCGCGACCTGATCGGGCATCTGCGCGGCGCCGGCCTCATCGCGTCGGGCCCGCGTAGCCCGACACCTGGCGCGCCCTATACCTACGTCACGACCAAGGAGTTCCTTCTCGAGTTCGGGTTCGAGACGCTGCGCGATCTGCCGGATTTTGAGGCGCTCGAGGATGCCGGCCTGCTGTCAAAGGAGAAGCTGTTGGCGGGAGAAATACCGGAAGCCTGGTGAGAGGGAGGGAGGCCGGCAGAAGGAGCAGTTCCCGATGTCGCCTACGGCAGCTCATCATTCGACGCCGATTCGCAATTATGCGCCAAACAGCCGTCGATCCCAGAACACTGGTTCGTGCAGACTGGCCTCTAGAGCCCTGAACTCAGTATGCGCCACGTTGATCAGAACGTTGCGGTCAAGACGGGCCACCACGCTCGGCACCAGCAGGATGGCGCTGCGCTTCTCCAGGCACCAGCGCTCGCCAAAAGACTTGCTGACCGTTGCCGGCATCGAATCCCATCCCGGCAGCGCCGCCGGCGCGAACACCTCATAGCTGAGGCCACGCGGAATGGTGATCTTGATGTAGTGCTGGTTTGGCGGCAGCCGGCCCGAGCCATGCACCAGTTTCTCAAGCAGCGCTGTCGAATAGTGCTCACTCGCATAGATGATCGGGCTGCCAGCGGTGTTCCACCGCCCCGGCGCGAGGGTTGAGCCAGTGGCGTCGAAAATCGGGTAGGCTCCTGCCGGATCGCCGATGCGAAAGCAGGAAAGCGTGCGATCCAGCGTCTGTGCCGTCACGCAACGCTGCCATACTTCAAGCCACCCAGGATATCGATAACCATCTCGGCGCCAAACTCGCTCTGGATCACGACGTCAATCGGTCGCCTGTCCTCGATCATCGGATGGGGCCGGAACAGGAAATCGCGCGCTGCATCCTCGCTTTGCCAGACCTCCAGTGAAAAGCCCCAAACCCGTGCAACCCGGGCCAACCGCGTTCCTTCGTCCGCAGAAAGCCGCTGCGCATCCTTGCGACGCTCATAGGTCGCCTTAGGCACCAGCCGATACTTGAATTGGGCATCGCCTGGAGCGACGAGATGCGCGACACGGTCGAGCGCGGCAAGTGGCAATCCGTGCTCGATGCGTGTCATCAGGCCCATTGGCGAGCGCGATGTCGCCTCCCTGCGCGGCAAGCCAAGCACGTCCGCGACATTTGCCAAAGCCAGCATTGCAGTCTCCATGTCAACTGAGGTATTATATAGCCTCACATGAGGCCGAATGCAAGTCATCTGCGGCTTGGCGCGATCTGCCGGACTTTGAGGCGCTCGAGGATGCCGGTCTACTGTCGAAAGAGAAGCTGTTGTCCGGCGACATCATGCCGGGGTTTGCAAGCAAGGAGGAGCGCGATGCGCTCTTACAAACCGACGAATAGACGGTCCGGCGCCATGACTAGCGGAGACAGGGACTCGATGACGCGGCAATCGGCGACGACGGCACAACCGCACTGGACCGGAGATCGGCGATCTTGCGCTCGACCTCCGCACAGTGTTCCTTTGCGTTCGCGTCGACCGCTCCGCAGGATTGGCCTTTATTATCGGACCTCGCCAGCAGGTCGCGGATCCCAAGTGCATCTAATCTTACTGCGTCATAAACTGCGCCAGTTTCGGTTTGGTGGATATTTCTTTGCGCAACAGGGACATCGCTCGAGACTTCGCGCGAGTGCGATTGTGAGGCGTCTTCGGACGGTCGCGATCGAGTTCGG
>Ga0208112_101028_pt1 | contig 12627 bp, 13 predicted proteins | sample HotLakConsoUCCLE_FD_184736 | JGI IMG/M metagenome (GOLD analysis project Ga0208112, IMG submission 184736) | Hypersaline microbial mat communities from Hot Lake, Washington, USA - Hot Lake Consortium UCC-LE (SPAdes) (version 2) ... | reverse complement strand
GCATATGCTAAAAGCCAGAACAAAGCTGCGGCCTGAGTCGTAAGTGTCGTAGCTTCCGTAGCTACGACACTTACGACAAATAAGACGAAGCAAGATAAATCAGAGGGTGCTTCGCGTGACGCTTACGTTTGTTCTGCCGTATCGGTTTCCGGATCGATGATTAGCACCGAGGTGGAATTAAACGGAACACAGTAGATTTTCCCGCTCGGAGCCAGGACTCCGCCAATCCATTTGGACGAACCAGATAGTCCGGTTATGCTGGTTTGTTCTGCCGTATCAGTTTCCGGATCGATGATTAGCACCGAGGTGGAATCTCGGGGAACACAGTAGATTTTCCCGTTCGGAGCCAGCACTCCGCCATACCATTTGTTTGAGCCAGATAGCTCTCCCGATCCGTCGATCAGCGCGGAGACGGTCATCCCGCTATCCCCCGCAGATATATCGGCCTGCGCTCCTGCGATAGAATGTTGGATGCGCACGTCAGCACCATCCCGTCCTGCGCTAAACGATACATCTGCATTGAGCGCGGAGACGATTGCACCGGCCACTGTCTCCGCTGTGTCGTCTTCGCTGATAGCTACCTCGATCTGTCTGTCCCCTCCGGAGTCCCCGGTGTCTGGAGCCGTGCCGCCATCATCCACATTAAACCAAACGTCCACTAGCTCGCTCGCGCTCGCCGTGTAGTCAATCGCCGCGCTACTCAGAGGCGTTGCGCCGAGTTGAAAATACAGGCCGTTCAGGCTCCCGGTATCATCTGCAATAGCCGTGATTTGCGAAAGCTCTTTGGTGCCGGCTGTATCGATGCGATTTTCCCGCCCCCCCCATGACAGCGGGAATGAATTGGCTTTTGCCGCGAGCGCGGGCTGCACCTCCGCCACCGCAGCGGCCTGAGTCGCGGCATCGCGGGTGTCGGCCTCTGCCTCGGTTACTCCGCTGCCCGTGGTAAGCACCTCCGCGCCGTTAAGAATAAGCTCAGTGGTGGTGATGGACAAAGTCGACCCGGCATTCTGCCCGCCGATCTCCAATTCATCGCCCGGATTGACCGTGATAACAGCATCCTGCCCGGCAATCAACTGGTCCAAAAAGGTCACGTTGTGGCCAAAAGAGTGAGGGCCAGTCCACGTGTAGCTGGAGCCGAGACTGATCTCGGTCGGGCCGACTGAGTCGGCGGGAATTAAAAACGTATTCGCCCCAGAGAAATCCCAATCGCCGAGCGGGGCGATCTCGTAGTCGGCTCCCTCGAGGATGGTCGTGAGGTCGTCCGCTGAGAGCGAGAGAGAGAGAGAGGATGCCAGCGCGATGACTGCAATGCGTTTGAATCGGTGTTTCATAGTGGTTTCAGGTGGATTTGACTTGGGTTTAAGAATGGGTGACGAACGCGCCATCGTGGGTGACGTATTCGCCGGTGGCGCCGTTGACGACGACATCGGCCGGAACAGCCGTGCCGGTGTTGGGATCGATATAGTCGGGCAGCGCGGCATCGGCAGAGATCGCGCGGCCCGTCGCCTCGTAGCTGTGGCGCACGCGGGTGGCGGCGATGCGTGAGGCATCTGGTAGCTGGAGGACGGCATCGGCCAGGGTGACCAGGGTGCCATCGTCGAGCGTGATGGTGAGCGCGGCGCTCCCACTTGGGATCTCTCCGGCGTGGAGGAGGAGGTAGCGCTCGGCCTCGTCCGCCGTGGCGAAGTCGCGCTCCTGCTCCCAGCGGATCACGTTGAGCCGGTTACGCCGATCCGTGACGCGGGCGGCGGTGGCGCGCAGAGCGCTGGAGCGATCGGTGACACGGCTACCGCCGATACTGAGGCTGCTGTAGCTGGCCTCAGATCCGGCGCTGAGCACCTTACCTCCGTAGCGGATGCCCGCGCTGCCCCCTGACTCCAGCGACCAGGCGGGCAGGGTGCTCCCGGTGAGGGCGCGGCCCGTTGCGCTGTAGCGGTAGGTGGCGCGGATACCGCTATACTCGACCAATTCGGGCACTTCGAGCACGGCGCTGGAGAGCTCGACCACGGTGCCGGCGGAGCACTGGATGCGCAAAGTGCCCTCGCCCATCTCCAGACTGTCCGCGAAGCGCCAGACCCAGTGCTGCGCCTGGGAGGCGCTGGCAAACTGGCGGCTGTGCTGCCATGTTAGCGTAAAGAGCGCGTTACCCCGGTCGAAGACCCGCCCGTAGTCTGCCCGTAGATACACCGCCGTTTGCAGCTCCTTCGCCGCAGCGAGCCCGAGCCCCACGGGGGAACCCCGGCCGCCGTCGGCGAGCACTCTGCCTTTGTAGGTGATGCGCATTACGGGATACGAGTTACGGGATGCGAGTTACGGGATGCGGGATGCGGGCGCGGGATCGATCCGGGATGCTTAAGAGCCGGAGGCGGGGACTTCTCCGAACTCGTAGAGGGCGGTGAGGGCTCCGGCGTTTACGCGGCGCTGGGCCTCCAGGGTGACCTCGCCGATGCGGTCGGCCTCGGCCCCGTAGGCGCGGGCGTTTTCCGGGCCGGGGGTGGCGTTTTTGAGCGTGAACTGGAGGTCGCCCTCGTCGGGGCCGGCGATCACGAAATCACCCGTCGTGGCGCTGGCACCGATGGCCAGGCCGAAGTTACTGATGAGCGTCTCAATCTCCGCCTCGCTCGCGCCGGATGGGACAAATGTGACATTGGCGGTGTGCGCCTGCATGTGCATGTCGACCGTGCCGTGATTATCGGGCTTGTAGGGAGTGAGGCTGAGGTCGAACTCGATGGCGAATCCGTTGAGGCCCGCGTAGTCGACCGTCTTGTAGGTGCCGCCGTATGGGAGGTAGATGTCTTTAGCGGGATCCCAATCGGCTCCGATATCTTCACCGCTGGCGAGCGTGCCCCAGCTGTAATAGCTGGCAGCGAGACCGGGATCGGCCTCGTTAGCGACCAGACCCGTGAAGGTGACATCGCCACTCCAGAGCGCCTGGATGGCGCTGAAGCGCATGCCCGGAGGTGTCGTCACTGCGGCGTTGGCGATGGTGAGCGGTTGGCCGTTGATCGGTGTGATGACGAGGGGCGCATCGGTCGCGCCGTAGATGCTCGTGCCGATGGCGGTGGTAGCGTAGGGGCAGAGCAGCGCGGCCTGCGCGGCCGTGTAGGTGACCGGCGTAAACGCGACAGTCACTTGCTTATCCTCGACGCCCTGGCCGTGGCGGCCGTAGGCGGCGCTGCTCTTCTCGAAGAGCGCGCTGGCGAAGGTCACGGAGACGTCGCCGCGCGAGTAGAATGTTTCGTCGCCAAATTCGATCTTGGCGGGGCCTTTTAGTATTTTTGTACGGTCCATAGTTTTTTAAGGATGAGGGTTGATTTAGGATTTTTTGGAGGGAGTGGCGGGAGACGCGGGTGCGGACTTTAATACTTTCTTCTTTGCGTTTTCTTCTTTCTCATTTTCCACGGCCTGGCCGCAGGGCAGGCCGGTGATGGTGTAGGCCTGATCGCCGACGTGGAGGGCGGCCGTTCGGCGGCTCTCGGGGTGGCGGTAGGCGGGCACGCGCTGAGCGGCGGCGATGTCCTTAGCGGAGAGGATGTCTTGTTTTTTCATAGTGCGGTCGGTTTGCTGGATTAGGTGGGCTCGGAGAGCGTGATGGATTTGAGATTACTGGGTAGCTTGGCGGCATTGATCGCGATGGCGCGGATCTCGGTGGAGGTCTCCGGATCAAATGGGTCGCCGTGGGTCACGACGCCGTCCTCATGGGTGACGATCACGCCCCCGAAAGTGACCGGCTCGTTATAGAGTTTGGCCGCGTCGTTTTCGGGATGCGGGAAGCTGCCGTCGGTCGTATACCAGAGCGCGGCATCGGTATCGCTGCATGCGATGGTGACGCGGTCGGTATCGGCATCGTAGGTGATGGTGGGGCGGGGAGTGCGCTTGATATTCGGCAGGCTCAGCTGGCACGTGAAATAACAGTCCCACTGCTGGAGGCCGCCCTTGGTGAGGCTCCACTCGGCAGCTCCCTCCTCCTGCGCGGTGATGAGGTGCACGCCGTCGCTGTAGATGCTGTAGTGGTGGAGTGTCTGGAGCGTGAGCACGGCTGCCTCATCGGCGTGCATCTTGCCCGCTTCGCGGCGGTCGTAATCCTCAAACCACGAGACGCGGATCTGCATGGCATCGAAGACAGGGCCGGGCAGGTTGCCATTGATCGACTCGGGCACCACGGGATAGACGAAGCAGGCCAGATCGTGCAGGGCGTAGCCGCTGTCGATATCGTTGAGCACCTGCCCCTCGCGGCGCGAGAGGAAGACTATACCCTGGTCGGCAAAGCGGGGCAGCGCCTGGAGTGCTCCGAGAACGATATCCTGTGATTGTTCGAGTGTCTTCATGATTCAATAGCGGTGCGGACAAGGGCATCAGAAATCTCACGGCCGTATTCGGGCAGGCGGTCACGCAGGCCGCGCCGTATGGGCGCGCGTTCCGGGAACTTGACCTGCCGGGAGTGCGCGCGGACATTGGCGTTGACCGTGGCGGGGAGCGGCACGCCAAAGGCCTGATCAATCCGGCGGGTATGGGCCCGTATATTCATACTCCCCTGAAAGCCGAACTCATGCACCCCGGCGTATTCGACATTACTACCGATCGAGGAGCGCACATCCTGCCCGGATACCTGGGCGCGGCTCGCCCACACAGAGGAGCGCAGGCGGTTTGTCACGACGCCCAATGTCTTACCTCCCCGGCGGCTCATGTAGCGGCGCTGGATGCGGCCTACGGTGAGCTCGTTTTGCAGGTCGAGCACCTTGGCCACCTCGGTGCCCATGCGCTCGGGCAGCGTGCGGAGCGCTTTGAGGATGCGCTGCGCTTCGGGGGTGAGTTCGATGTTTGCCGAGTAGTCGCTCATATCAGATGATCTGGTAGCGCTTGTATTTGCGGAGCGTGGCCTCGACGCTGCTGAGCAGGTCGATCCCGATGAGTGAGACGAGCGCGCCGCCCAGGCCACGGTCGGCCCCGCGGAAACTATCGCCATCTTTATCGAGCAAGTCGAAGATATGCTTGCACTGGTTGAGCCAGGCGAGGCGCAGATCCGCAGGCATGGGTGTGGCTCCGGAGGGCAGCGTGTCGCTACCGGTGAGATCCACCCAGTAGCCGCCGGTGTAGTTGAGCCGCAGCTGGGCCCCCACGCCGAAATCCGACAAGGCAAGCTCGACCAGGCCGGATTCCTCACTGAGCCGGTCGATCATCTCGGACTCGGCCGACCAGGCATCGCCATAGTCGCCGCGCGTTTCCACCGTGGTGATCTCCTCGACCGGGTAGGCGCGCAGCACATGGATGCGGCGGTCCCCAGCGATAGTATCGGTATAATCACCGCGCAGCAGCTCGCGGTCGCAGTGCGTATTAAAGCGCTCTGCAATACCGTTACCGATATCCTGCAAGGCCGCATCGTAATCGGTGCGTGTCTGCACGGGCTTTGGGAGCACGTAGGCTTTGAGCTGCTGGAGTGTGGTATACATTTTAGAGGACGGAGGATGGATGCCGAAGGCCGCAGCTTATTCCTCGCTGGACTCTCTGGAATCGCCTTTTGCGGGGGAGACGAGGTTGCCGAGAGCTTTGGCACGGGCGGCGCTCAGCTCGACCTCGGAGCCGGGGGCGCAGAAGCGGCCGTCTTCGTGGATGGGCTGGCGGCCCACTATCATGCGGTGGCGGCGTGGCGCGGTTTTCTTTGCGGGTGTGTCTTTGGTTTCTTTAGCCATGGTATTTTGATGGGTTGGATTTATTATCGAATAGGTGACACCCCAAAGGCCGCTCGACTCCCTGGCGGGAGAAGGCGGCCTGATAGGATTGTGCGTTTAGCGACGCCTCAGCTCAATTAGCTAGCGGGGGTCGTGAGCACGGCGATGCCGCTTGCCTTGCGGAAGCCGAAGCCAGCGCGGGCGATACCGCGGTAGGCGCGGCTCACCTCGTCGAAGGCATACTCATCACTCTGGGCCAGCTCGATGGACTTGCGCACGGCGACGATGTAGCTTTGCGGATCGCCGAAGGCGGCGATCTTCTTGCCCGCGCCGTCCTCATTGGGCGCGACGGCCACGGGAGTGACCGGGTAGCCGAGGATCGTGCCGACTGCGCCGGCGCTGGGCGCTTCCAGGGCAGTCTGGAAGATCGGGCGGCCGTTGGCATCGGTCACGCCGATGGAGCGCACGAGCTGCTGCATGTGCATCCACCAGCGGGGCTGGCGCTGGAGTGCAGCGGCATCGACGGCCAGCGTGGTGTTGAGGTAGTCCTGATATTTCAGGGCGTCGACGGAGGTGCGGCCGGCAGTTGCGGTGGAGGCGGTGCCCCCTTCGAAGATGCCCTCATATTCCCCATGTAGGGCATCGTCGGTGCCATCGGCGACAAAGGCGCAGAAGTCCATGCGGTAGTTCACGGCCTCGACGAGATCATCGAGTATGTTGCCAGCCACATCGACCTCGGCATCTTCCAGGAGCTCCAGCTCAGCGAGCAGGAGCACGCCGATCATCTCGACAACGGCATCGGCAGAGGTGCCTTCCTTATCGGTATCCGCGACGAGCTTGCGGTTGGCCAGCTTGCGGACGAACTTTGCCGTGGGGCGGGCCGTCTGGATGGGATACTTCGTGGTCTTGTTGCCCACGGATCGCACGCCGAGGCTAGACCAGGCGCCGTAGGACTCGAGGAGATCGTAGATCTCGCGGGCCAGCCCGGTGGTGATGAGCGTGGATCCGGGAGTGCTTTCCAGGTCGAGCGACTTGACCTCTGCGCGGTCCATGAAGCTCTTGAACATGCCCTCGCTCTTTGGATCGCAGAGGCGGCGTATCTCAGCATTCATGCGGAGGCGGTTTTCCTCGCTGCCGAGTAGGCGCTGGCGGGGGTCCCCCCAGCCCATGCGGCGCTCGTTGCGCATCTCTGTCTGCACGCGCTTGATGGCGATCAGCGTCTTGGCGTGGTCGTTCGCCGTGTCTTTGCACTTGGTCAGATCCTCGAAGGCCTGCTTGGTTTCTTTCTGGAGGTTGCCGAAGTTATCGGTGAGCTCTTTGTTTTGCTTTTCGACTTCGGTCAGCTTCTTCGTGGTGGCCTCCTGGTCGGCGGTGATTTTCTCGACGCCGCCGAGGACTTTCTTTTCAAAGTCCGGATCGTCGAAGTAGGCGAGCGCGCCCATGGCGTAGGCCATGCGCTCGAGGCCGAGGCCGAGAGAGTCTTTCAGCGAGGCGCGGAGCCAAGGCGAGGTGGCCACCGCGAGAGCGGCCAGCGTGAGAAGGATGAGAAGGAATGTATTCATAATCGTGGTCTTTGATTTTTTGTTTAGGTATGGGATGCCTACTTATTGAGCAGGCTGTTCAGACTCCGCAAAAACGCCGATTCGCTCTTTGCCTGGCGGGAGGACGGCGCGGCGGTGCCAGGCGGGAGGCCACGTGTCCGGGTGAGTTTTTCGGTGGTTGCGGAAAGTTGTTCGAGATCCTCATCGCTCAGGGCGTCGGCCTTATAGGCCTTTGCCACTGCGTTCGGATTTGCGCCGATGATGCAGGCGCTGAGTTCGTATTGCTGTTGTTCGAGGTAGATGGTGCGGATCTTCGAGTCGGTATCGTAGCCGAGCTTCTCCAGCTCTTTGAGGAAGGGCTCCTGGTCGCTGTAGCGGCTGACCCACTTGGTGGGAAAGAAGCCGACAGAGACGGCCTTGAGGAATCCGGCCTCGGTCAGCTTCCAGCCGATGGAGGCGAGCTTGTGCTCCGGATCATCCTTGGCCCACTGCACGCGTTCGATCAGCTGGCCGTCTTTGATCTCCCAGGAGAGGACTTTGCCGAGCAAGCGCTCGATGGAGTTGTAGTTATGCGAGTCGACGAAGGGCGCGTTCTTCTCCATGCGGTCGAACTTCCAGCCCGCGGCGCGGACGACCTCGTAGTAGCTGTCGATCGTCTCGTCGCTGGCGATGTAGTCGACGATGCCCTTAGCCGCGTCGACGATGCGGATCTCAGGGTGGAGGGTGCGGCGGAGCATATCACCGGCGATGGGCTCGGCACCTTCGCCTAGGCCGAGGTTGATATTGTGCGTGTCGGCGGCGCGGCGCTGGCGCATGGCTTCAAAGGCTTTTTTAATTTCGTTGCTCATAATAATTCAGGTCTCAGGTTTCAGCCCTCCTTCGGTGCCTTGACGGCGATGTGGATGCAGTGGCAGTTGATGGTGTTTTCGGCGGATCCGTTGGGATCGTTGGGATGTGCGAGCGGCTCGCCGTCTACGTCGAAGTCCTCGTCGACTTTTACGGTCTGCCCGTTAGCGCGGGCGTGGGCGGGGCGCACGTTGCGATTGCCCGAGGTGATCCACTGCTTGTGGGTGACACCCGCCTGGCGCATGCCCTCCTCGCGTCCGGCGGAGAAGACGGCGCCGGTCTCGGTCTGCGCGATCGTCAGAGCGCGGCGGTCGGAGATGCCGTTGAAGGTAGCTTTGACACGGGCCGCCAGTTTGGCGCGCGACTCGCCCGCCTGGATACCCGCCTCGAGTGTGCCGAGCACGTCGCGGTGGATGGCCTCGGTCGCTCCTTTAAGCAGGTTTTCCCGCGCCCGCAGGTGCATGATCACGCGGGTGTCGGCCATCACAAAGGGATCGTCGAGCTCGATCTCCCGGTAGACCTGCTCACCGGCCTCCTGTAGGGCGGCGGTGGATACCCGGCGCATGGCGGTAAAGAGCGCTGTCTGGTAATCGCCCAGGGTAAAGTTCAGATCTCCGGCGGCGGCGCGGGTCACCGTGCCATCGATTCCGCGGGCCTCGCCAGAGCTGCTGTAAAGCTCGTCGATCTTTTGCAGCACGAGCTTACGCTGCTCAAAGAGCGTGCGCGTGAAGGCGCCTTGATACTTCTTCAGCGTGGCTCGGCGGGCCGTCATCTGCGCCTGCCAGAGCTTGATCTCGCGCTTGGGGCGTTTGTCCTGGAAGTCTTCGGCGGCTGCCTCGGGATCTTCATCGGCGCGGGTCTGCGGGGCGGATGCGGGTGACGCCGCGCGGGCACGCAGGGCGCTGAGCATGGATTCGACCTCTGGCGCGGCCTTCAGTGCCGGGCTGCGCTCTTCGGCCAGACTGGGATCGTTCGTCGGATCACTCGATCCGGCGGAGACTTGGTCGGCGGGCAGTAGATTCATCGGCAGGTAGCCTAATTCCCATCCAGAGTATTCAGGGAGGCCGAGATCGAGCACTTCGTTGATTTCCTTCATCGGCATGCCCTTGCTCCAAAGGGTATCGACATTGGTCATCTGCTCGGCGCGCACTTGTTGCATGACGCTATGCTGCCGCCAGTCGAACTTAGCCTGCACGTCGCGGCCGATCATTCGTGAGGCGATTTTCTCTACGCCGCCGCAGATCTTATTGCCGGTCGGCATGCAGGTATCCTCAATCAGGATAAAGCGGTCGCTGGCCGCGCCGATGCTGTAGCTCGCCTGCACGTCGGCCATCGAGGCCGGCACGCCGAAGGCGATAAAGATTTCGTGGCGGTTATGCAGCCGCGCAGCCAGCTGGGCCGAGTCGAGAGACTGGAGTTTGGGATCCTCGATCGAGAAGTCGCCGCCATTCAGGAACGTGGCAATGGCCTGCCCGTTGGCGTTGGCCCGCTGCTTGGCTCGGAGCTGTGCGATGATCTGCTCGCGCTGCTCGCCGGTCACTCCGACGCCCTTAGCCATCACGTAAACGCCCCGGTCGCCATTGGAGCGGTTGAGGTTGCGCCCCATCTGGCCTGCCAGGTAGTCGCTCTCAGCCGCGATCTCCGCGCACTTCATCTCAGCAAGGCCGCGGTGCGGGTTTTTCGGGTTCCAGAATTTGTGCTGGATGACTTGCTCGGGATCGAAGACCTGGCCGCGGCCGTTGGCATCCTGGTAGTGCCAGGCGATCACCCGTCCGCCCTCGACCACTTCGCGCATGCGCTCGGGGTTGGGTATATAGAGCTTCGTCTCAGCCAGCACGCGGGCGCTGGGGAACGGGACCATCCACTCGTCGGGCAGCACCCAGAAGCACTCGCCCTTGAGTTTGAGCCAGCCCACGGTGGCCTCGATGCCATCCTCAAAGGTGAGGTCGACGAAAGGATCGCGCCAGAAATTAGTGAGATCGGGATCCTCAACCAGTTCTTTGCTCATCGGATCGGCGAAGACCAGTGGGACGCTGGAGATAGGGGTGGCGATCTTCTTGATCGCGCGGTTGACCCAAACAGATTTTCCGTATGGATTGGCGAGGTGGCCATGCTGCTGCGCCGTGATACCCATCTCCGAGGCGAAACGACTCGACGAGCTGGCCTTGCCGACCAGCCAAAAACCCAGACTTTTCACGAGGTTACGCACTGGCGGCCTCCTTTTGATCGCGGACAAAACGAGACCCCTTTGCAAATCGACGGGAATACGTTGCAAAATCGCCCGCAGGGGTCGCTTGTCCGTTGACGCTGCATCGGGGGGTCGGGGCCTTGTAGGGCAAATATGAGGGATTTGTCAGCATGGCGATTTTCAGATGTTTACGGCCTCGGCGGGAGCGGCGGTATTCTTCGCCGCATGGAGGGAAAGCCCAAGCGCCCAAAAGCGGTCGGCGTGGCCGTTCTCACCGCGCTCGGCTTCGAAGCGGATGTTGCCTGCGGCGGTCGTGGTTTTGCGGATACTGCGCAGGTCGGACTCGAGATCCTTATCGTTCGGGATGCGCAGGGTGCGGTCTTCGAACGCGCTGCGCACCGGATAAGCGAGCTCCTCTTTGACCGGGCCGGAGAAATTGACGGCCTCGATGCGGTATTTCCCGAAGCGCTCCTGGGCGCGCTCGGCCAGCTGCATGCCGAGGCCCGTGGAGTCGATACAGCAGCGGCGCATACGTGGCAGCCCGAGAAATTCGTAGAGTATGTGCTCCTGCTGAGTGAAGGTTAGCTTGCTGAGGGTGACCATGGCTCGCGTGAGCATCAGGCCCCCGCTGCGCTGCATGACCCAGATCACTGTGAGGTCCTTGGTTCGGCCCACGTCGACGCCCACATAGAGATCATCGACCGCGTCGGCCAGCTCGCGGGGCGTGCGCTCCCAGTCTTCGGCGAGAGGATAGGTGCAGGGGTCGATCAGATCGTAGGACAGGAAGGCGCTGGCATCGTCGGCGGGGATGCACATATACTCCTGCTGGAAGCTTTCCTCATCGGCACAGCCGCCCCGGATGTAGTCGAAGTAGTCGGCCTCGTCCATCTCCAGCCGCTCGTCACCGGCGGGTAGGCGCTGCTGTAGCTTATAGAGGAGGCCTTGCTCGAGCGCGTCCTGGAGGGTGACGCGGTGCAGGGAAATCTTCTTGGGGTTGCCGCCTTCGCGGATCTCCTCGACGAGCTTGTTGAAAAAGTTGTGGCGGCCCCGGTGGGTGGAAAAGATCGAGAGCTGCCCGCCCCAGGTGATGCCGGGATAGGCGATGGCGTAGAGGCGGCGGGGATCTTTATGCAGGGCAAACTCGTCGAGCTTACGGGTGCCGCGCTTACCTGCCTGCGCATCGGGCGAGCTGGAGAGTGAGTGGATGGCCTGCCCGCCGGGGAAGCGCAGCACTTGCGCTTGGTGGGACTTGCCCTGCTCGTCGAGGATGTCGACGAGCCCGAGGGCATCGGCCCCGGCCTGGTAGGTCTTGGCCCATTGGGCGGCGTCGTCGATGTAGAGTTTGGCCTGTAGCTCGTCGCGAGAGCTGACCCATACGTCTAGCTCGCGGCCCACGCAGGTCTCCATGCTGTCGAGCGCGTCCGTCCAGGTCCAGCCGATCTGGCGCGACTTCTCGGCGAGCTTGATGCGGGAGCGGTCGCTGCGCCAATCCTCCTGGAAGGGCAGCAGCATCTTGCCGGGGTCGGCGGGCACGCACTTTGCAGCGCCTTTGCAAGTTATGTTAAGGGCGGCCATTTAGATTTTGAGCCCCTTTCTAATTTTATCGAGGCGCTGCTCGGGAGTGAGGTTATCGTCTTCGGCGGTCTTGCCGATCTCGTCAAAGGCGGCGGCCTTTTTCTCCAGCAGCTCGATGCGGCGCTTCTGCACGTCGAGCTTCTCCCATTCGAGTTGCATCTTGCGGGAGTCGCCGAGGATCTTCGTCAGCGCCTGCAGGTCGGCCACGTCGGCGTCTTTGGCAAAGGCTTCTTCGAAGGCGCGTTGCTCGATCTTTTTCAGCGTCAGCTCATTAAAATCGCAATCGGGATCCGCCTCGAAAACCTTGCGCACATCTCCGGCCAAATCGCGGGCGCGCTTGTGCTTGAATCCCACGCAGTGCTTTTGGAAAAAGTTGGTCAGCGCCCCCACCGAGGTCGATACGCCAAACTCAGCCTCGCACTTCTCCACCGCATCGGCGTAGCTCATGTTGGCCACGCTCAGCCACTCCCGAAGCTGGTCGAACTCCTCGGGCTCCAGGCGCGAGGCCAGGCTGTTACTGTTTTCCTTGCGGGCCATTATCGGTTTTCGCTCAGCCAGGCTTGCCCGGCGTCGTTGATTTTGTATTTGGTGCCGCGGGTCGAAACGACCGAGGTCACCAGTCGGGCGCGGTCGATCCCGGCCAGCGCATCGTCAAACTCGGTGGCCGTGAGATGGGGCGTGGCCATCTCCACGTCCTGGTGCAGGTGCTCGGCCAGGCAGAGCATGCCGTCGGCATTGGCCAGCTGCTTGAGGATGTTGCGCCAGATGAGAAATTCGCGGGAGTTCATTTCGGGAGTCGTTTCAGGAT
>Ga0208112_101026_pt1 | contig 12663 bp, 6 predicted proteins | sample HotLakConsoUCCLE_FD_184736 | JGI IMG/M metagenome (GOLD analysis project Ga0208112, IMG submission 184736) | Hypersaline microbial mat communities from Hot Lake, Washington, USA - Hot Lake Consortium UCC-LE (SPAdes) (version 2) ... | reverse complement strand
GTGTGGTCTGTGGCATATTTTGCCCCGTTGCAGGTCTGGCTTAAGCAACCACATTCCTACAACAATGCAAATGCTTACGCCACTCCCGCCAACCCGTCAGACCACCGCCGGTGAATAATCCGGGCTGGGTTCGCCCTTCCTGTCGACCAGCGGTGTCGTCCGCAGCCTGGCCGGCGTGCCCGGCTTCGGTTCTTTCGGCTCGCAGTTCACTCCGAACGGCGGCAACCTGACTCCGGTGCAGGCGCCCGGCAACCTGACCGGTTTCTTCGGCAGCAACACGAACGCCTATGAAACATCAGACCAGACGCAGGTCACTGCGGATCTTGAACGTTTCACCGCCAATGCCTTTGCTCGTTACGAGATCACGCAGGGCGTCGAAGTCTATGCCGAAGGTCTGTACTACAATTCAACCTCGCGTGAACTTGGCAACAACCCGTCGTTCAACACCTTCGTGTTCGATCCGGGCGTCAGCGGCGGGATCACCTACGACGTCGAAACCAACCCGTTCATTTCCGAAGAGACCCGCGAGATCTTCCGCACGAATGGCCTGAGCACCTTCAACGTTTCACGTTCCAACGAGGACCTGTTCGACAACGGATCGGTCGCGGATACGGAACTGAAGCGCGGCGTGCTCGGCGTGAGGGGCGATTTCGAGGCGATTTCGGGCAGGTCCTGGAACTACGATGTCAGCTTCAACTATGGCACAAACGACATCGTCAACTTCCGCCAGAACATCAACCAGCAGAACTTCATCAACGCGGTGAACTATACCGTCGATGACGCTGGCAACCCGGTCTGCACGACGGACCCTGCGGTCCAGGCGCTGACTTCCGGTACGCCGATCGACGACCCGAACTGTGTTCCGCTCAACCTGCTGGGCGTCCGCGTGGCCAGCCCCGAAGCCCTCGCCTACATTCGCGAAGACACGTTCGAGCGGGCCAACATCCGCCAGTACGTCATCAACGCGAACGTCGGCGGCGACCTCTTCGACCTGTGGGCCGGTCCGGTGGCGTTCAACGTCGGTTACGAACACCGCGACGAGAAGGCCGAGTTCAATCCGTCCGCCTTCACCCAGGCGGGTCGCGGTCGCGGTGCGGCCGTCGGCGCGATCGAAGGCCGCTTCAACGTCGACGAAGTCTTCGGCGAAATCCTGGTCCCGCTGGCATCGCCCGACAACGACATTCCGCTCGTCTACTCGGCCGAAGTCTTCGGGCGCATCCGTTATGTCGACAACACCGTGAACGGCGGCTTCACCTCCTGGGCCGCGGGTGGCCAGTTCTCGCCGATCGAGGATATCTCGTTCCGCGGCAACTTCACCCGTTCGTTCCGCGCGCCTGCGATCACCGAGCTCTTCCTGCCGCAGAGCCCGACTTTCGAGCGTCCGCCGGATCGTTGCACCGAACAGGCGATCGATGCCGGCCCCGAACCCGAAACCCGCGAGCGCAACTGCCTTGCCTTCCTGTCCGCTACCGGAAACGATCCGGCCGACTACGTGCTGCTTGCATCGCAGGCTTCGGTCGCCGGCCTTTCGGGCGGCAATCCGAACCTCGACAACGAGCAGGCTGACAGCTTCACCTTCGGTGTCGTCGCAAGGCCGCGTTTCATTCCGGGGCTTCAGATCACGGCGGACTACATCGACATCGAGATCACCGGTCCGATCGCCTCGCTGACCTCGACGCAGCTGGCCACCGGTTGTTTCGACAACGAGGATTTCGACGTCAACGATCCGATCAACGGCAACCAGTTCTGCACCCAGCTCGGGTTCGGTCCCGATGGTCAGATCCCCAACGATCCGTCCAATCCGGCGGTCCGCACCACCTTCGTCAACGGCGCTTCCACGCTGTTCGAAGGGATTACCGGAACGCTGAACTACGTGACCTCGCTCGAAGGGGTTGGCGTCCCCGGGACGATCTCGCTGGGTGGCGACATGCTCTACGTGAAGCGCCGCATCAACGACGTCGTCGGCGTTGCGGCGGCTCGTTCGGACGGCACCGTGGGCGACCCCGAATTCTCGGGCCAGGCCCGCGTCAGCTACCAGAACGACAACTGGGGCTTTGCGACGTTCGTCAACTACACGGGTGAACAGCTCATCTCGCGTTTCGACCGCGGGCCGAGCCCGAACGACACGCGTGAGTTCGACGAGTATGACGACTTCGTGACTGTGAATGCGAACATTTTCTTCCGCACGGACGACAATTTCCGCTTCAACCTCTCGGTTACGAACCTGTTCGATCGTATTGGTCAGGAATACTTCGGCTTTATCGTTCCCGGTTCGGAAAACGATCAGATCGGACGCCGCTTCGCCATCTCGGTGGCCAAGGAGTTCTGATCGAACGATCGAGCCAAGCTCGAAACGGAAAAGGCCCCGGGAAACCGGGGCCTTTTTTGTTGTGCCGGACCGTCAAGAACCGGGCGGCGTCAGCCGGGCGTCAGCCGGGCGTCAGGCCGCCCCGGGGGTCATCTCCAGCGCCCCGTCGCCCTCGTCGATGGCGAGCACCATGCCGTCGGTCACCTTCCCTTCGAGCAGCATCTCGGCGAGGGGGTCCTGCAGGTAGCGCTGCACCGCCCGCTTCAGCGGGCGCGCGCCATAGACCGGATCGTAGCCGACCCGCCCGAGCCAGCGCAGCGCGGCGTCGGACAGTTCCAGCGTGATCTTGCGATCGGCGAGCAGCTTCTGCACCCGCCCCACCTGGATCGCGACGATCGGGGCCATGTCCTCCTGTCCCAGCCGATGGAACAGGATGATCTCGTCGAGCCGGTTGAGGAACTCGGGCCGGAAATGGCCCCGCACCACGTCCATCACCTGCGGCTCGACATCGGTCACGGTCTGGTCGTCGGTCATGTTGGAGAGATACTGGCTGCCGAGGTTCGAGGTCAGGATGATCAGCGTGTTGCTGAAATCCACCACCCTGCCCTGCCCGTCGGTCAGCCGCCCGTCGTCCAGCACCTGCAACAGCACGTTGAAGACATCGGAATGCGCCTTCTCGACCTCGTCGAACAGCACGACCTGATAGGGCCGGCGGCGCACCGCCTCGGTCAGCACGCCGCCCTCTTCGTAGCCGACATAGCCCGGGGGCGCACCGATCAGGCGGGCGACGGCGTGCTTCTCCATGAATTCGCTCATGTCGATGCGGACCATCGCCTGGTCGTCGTCGAACAGGAATTCGGCGAGCGCCTTGGTGAGTTCGGTCTTGCCGACCCCGGTCGGGCCGAGGAACAGGAAGGAGCCGAGCGGCCGGTTCGGGTCCTGCAATCCGGCGCGCGCGCGGCGCACTGCCTTGGACACCGCGGTGACGGCCTGTTCCTGCCCGATCACGCGCTGGCCGATGATGCTTTCCATCTGCAGCAGCTTGTCGCGCTCGCCCTCCAGCATCTTGTCGATCGGGATGCCGGTCCAGCGGCTGACGATGCCGGCGATGTCCTCCTCGGTCACCTCCTCGCGCAGCAGGGCGTTCTCGCTCATCGCCTCGGCCTCGGCGAGCTGCTTTTCGAGCTGCGGGATGCGCCCGTAGGACAGCTCGCCCGCCTTGGCGAGATCGCCTTCGCGCTGGGCCTGTTCGAGTTCGAGCCGCGCCGCGTCGAGCTGTTCCTTGATCCGCCCTTCCGCCTCGATCTTGTCGCGCTCGTTCTGCCAGCGGGTGGTCAGTTCGCTGCTCTCCTGCTCGAGATTGGCGAGCTCCTCGCGCAGCACCTTGAGCCGCTCTTTCGAGGCGTCGTCGTCCTCCTTGGCGAGCGCGCTCTCCTCGATCTTGAGCTGGATGATCCGCCGATCGAGCGCCTCGATCTCCTCGGGCTTGGATTCGACCTCCATCCGGATGCGGCTTGCCGCCTCGTCCATCAGGTCGATCGCCTTGTCGGGGAGGAAGCGGTTCTGGATGTAGCGGTCCGACAGCTTCGCCGCGGCGACGATGCTGCCGTCGGTGATCCGCACGCCGTGGTGGAGTTCGTACTTGTCCTTGATCCCGCGCAGGATCGAGATCGTGTCCTCGACGCTCGGCTCCTCGATATAGACCGGCTGGAACCGCCGCTGGAGCGCGGGGTCCTTCTCGACATATTTCTGGTATTCGTCGAGCGTGGTCGCGCCGATGCAATGCAGCTCGCCGCGCGAGAGCGCGGGCTTGAGCAGGTTCGAGGCGTCCATCGAGCCTTCGGACGCGCCCGCCCCGATCAGCGTGTGCATCTCGTCGATGAACAGGATGATGTTGCCCTCGGCATTCTTGACCTCGTCGAGCACGGACTTGAGCCGCTCCTCGAACTCGCCGCGATATTTCGCGCCCGCGATCAGTGCGCCCATGTCCAAGGCCATCAGCGTGCGGCCCTTGAGGCTGTCGGGCACGTCGCCGTTGGCGATGCGCAGCGCGAGGCCTTCGGCGATCGCGGTCTTGCCGGTGCCGGGTTCGCCGATCAGGGCGGGGTTGTTCTTGGTCCGGCGGGCGAGGATCTGCACCGTGCGGCGGATTTCCTCGTCGCGGCCGATGACGGGATCGAGCTTGCCGTCGCGCGCGGCCTGGGTCAGGTCGCGGGCGTATTTCTCCATAGCGTCATAGGCGCTTTCGGCATTGGCGCTGTCGGCCCTGCGCCCGCCGCGCAGGTCCTCGATCGCGGCGTTGAGCGATTGCGGGGTGACGCTCGCCGCCTTGATCGCCGCGCCCGCATCGCCCGGTGCCATGGCGAGCGCGGTCAGCAGGCGTTCGACCGTGACGTAGCCGTCGCCCGCCTTGTCCGCGAGCTGTTCGGCGCTGTCGAGCACCCGCACCGCGTCGTTGTCGAGTCCGGGCTGCTGCTGCGCCCCGCCGCCCGTCACCTGCGGCACCTTGGCGAGCGCCGCATCGACCGCGCTCACCGCGAGCGCGGGCTGGCCCCCGGCGCGCTGGAGCAGGCCCGCCGCCATGCCTTCTTCGTCCTCGAGCAGGGCCTTGAGGATATGCGTCGGGGAAATCCGCTGGTGATTCATGCGGATCGCGATGGTCAGCGCGCTCTGGAGGAAACCCTTGGCGCGGTCGGTGAACTTTTCGAGATTCATGAGAGACCCCTCATTGGATAACCGGATTGCCCTTTCCAGATAATGTTGCATTTCTGCAACACAAGTGCCGTTCTCCTCTTGTCGTGCCGCGCCGCCGATCCCGCTTGCGATGCCGCCCGGTGTATCGCCCGGATAGGTGGGCCCGCCCGCGGCGCTCGGCAAGACCCTGTCCCCTTGACCCGCCGCGAACGCGCCCGCATTGACACGGCGCAATCGATCTCATGCTCCGGGAACCTTCATGAAGTGGCTGAAAAGAGGCGGGCTCGCGCTCGCCGCCGTGCTCGTCCCGGCCTTCGTCGCGCTGGCAACATGGGAGCCGTTCTTCGCGCGCGAGACCACCGTACCTGCGCAGCGCACCTACACTGCCGAGATCGTGCGCGACGAATACGGCGTGCCGCACATCTACGGCCAAACCGATGCCGATGTCGCCTATGGCGTCGCTGTCGCCCATGCGGAGGACGATTTCGCCACCCTGCAGGACGTCATCGCCATGTCGAAGGGCCGTTACGGCGCGATCGCGGGCGAGGAAGGCGCGCAGTTCGATTACATCTACCACCTGCTCGACGCGCAAGGGACGGCGGAGCGGGAATACCCGGAATTGCCGGCGGACACCCGCGCCCTGTTCGAAGCCTACGCCGCCGGGCTCAACCGCTTCGCAGAAGAACACGCCGAGGAGGTCAAGCTCGGCAATCTCTTCCCGGTCAACGGCGAGGACGTCGCCGCCGGTTTCGCGCTGCGCCAGCCGTTCTTCTTCGGGCTCGGCAACATCATCGAGCCGCTGGTTTCCGGAAAGCCGCTGCGGCGCGAATTCGGGCCGGACATTCCCGGCTTCCCGCGCGAGATCGCGCCGCGCCAGCCCGAGGGCGAGAGCGCGCAGGAAGTCGCGCGCACCGCCCGCACCGTCCTGCCGCTGGGCGACGATGCGGGGCTGCTCGGCTCCAACGCCTTCGCGGTCGCGCCGGAGAAATCGGGCGGGCCGACGGTCCTCGTCTCGAATTCGCACCAGCCGCTGCGCGGCGGGGTCGCGTGGTACGAATTCAGCGTCGAAAGCGAGGAAGGCTGGCACTTCACCGGCGCCAATTTCCCGGGATCGCCCTTCCCCTTCCTCGGCCACAACGAGCATCTGGGCTGGACCAACACGGTCAACCGGCCCGACATGGTCGACATCTACGAACTGGTGCTGAACGAGGACGCGAGCGCCTACCGGCTCGACGGCGAATGGCGCGATCTGGAAACGCAGTGGGTGACGCTGCCCGTGCGCATGGGGCCGGTCGTCCTGCCGATCCGCCGCGCGGTCCATCGCAGCGTGCACGGCCCCGTCATCCTGCGCGAAGGCGAGGACGGCAGGCAGGAGGGTTTCGCGATCCGTTATGGCGGGATCGGCAGGATCGACCAGCTCGACGCCTATTACCGCCTCAACAAGGCGACCTCGCTGGAGGAATGGGAGGGCGAGCTTTCCCGCATGGCGATCCCCTCGACCAATTTCATCTATGCCGACCGCGAGGGCAACATCGCCTATGTCTACAATGCCGCGATCCCCGACCGGCCCGAGGACGTGGAGGCGAACTGGCGCGGCGTGCTGCCGGGGGACCGTTCGGACCTGATCTGGCACGGTCCGGTCGGATACGAGGAACTGCCGCGGCTGGTGAACCCGGAAAGCGGGTGGATCTACAACGCCAACAACGAACCCTTCACCGCCGCGGGCGCGGGCAGCGATCTCGATCCCGAGGCGTTCTCCCCCGTGCTGGGGATCGAGCGCAAGCAGACCAACCGTTCGCGCCGCGCCTACAAGCTGATGAGCGAGGCCGAGGTGCTCGACCGCGCCACGCTCGAGGCGATCAAGTACGACCGCGCCTATGAACGCGAGGGCTATGTCGCCGTGCTGTGGGACGCGCTCGAGAACCTCGAGGCGGACGGCGAACTCGCCGAAGCGCGCGACCTGCTGCTCGGCTGGGATTTCACCGCCGACAACGACGGGCCTGCCGATGCGCTCGCGCTGCTGATGATCCGCGACTTCATGTCGGCCGAATACCAGAACAAGCATGAATGGCCCGACGCGGGCGAGGAACTGGCGAAGCACGTCGCCCACCTGAAACGGCATTTCGGCCGGATCGACCCCCCGATGAGCGAGCTTCTCCGCCTGAGGCAGGGCGACAGGGACCTTCCGCTGGACGGCGGCTCCGACACGCTGCGCGCCTCCACCACCTGGGAGGTCGAGGAGGACGGCCGGCTAAGCCTCGTCCATGGCGATAGCTTCATCCAGTGGGCCGAATGGCCCGCGGACGGAGGCCGGGTGCGCTCGCGCTCGATCCAGCCCTTCGGCTCGGCGACGACGCGGCCCGACAGCCCGCACCATACCGACCAGATGGAACTCTATGCGGCCAAGCGCCTCAAGCCGGTCCGTTTCTGGCGCGAGGACGTGCTGGCCAATGCCAGGAGCCGGCAGACCGTCACCAACGCGCCGTGAACGCCCCGCGGCGCCGCTCGGCGCTGGTCGAGGAAACCGGACGCTCCGTCGAACGCGGCGCAAGCGCGCTTGATCGCCCCCGGCGCGGTTGTAGGGTGCGCGCAGCTAAACTCATGATTGGGAAACAGGATTCATGAAACCCAGGCTTTTCACCGCCAGCCCGCTTGCCTTGGGCGCGGCGCTCGCCCTCGCCGCCACCGCGCCCGCTGCGCCCCTGTTCGCGCAGGCCGCAACGGAAACGCAGGCGCCCGGGATCGAGGCCGGCGCCGACCTCGAAACCCTCGTCGAACAGGTCGCCATTCCCTATGAGCGCTTCGAACTCGACAACGGCCTCACCGTCATCGTCCACGAGGACCGCAAGGCCCCGGTCGTGGGCGTTGCCGTGTGGTACAATGTCGGCTCCAAGGACGAGCCCGAGGGCAAGACCGGCTTTGCCCACCTGTTCGAGCACCTTATGTTCAACGGGTCGGAAAACGCGCCGGCCGACTATTTCCAGTACCTCCAGGAAATGGGCGCGACCGATTACAACGGCACGACCAATTTCGATCGGACCAACTATTTCCAGACCGTCCCGCGCCCCGCACTGGAACGCGCGCTGTGGCTCGAAAGCGACCGGATGGGCTACCTGCTCGGCGCGGTCACGCAGGAAAAGCTCGATAACCAGCGCGGCGTCGTCCAGAACGAGAAGCGCCAGGGCGACAACCAGCCGGGCGGGCTGGTCTTCTACGAGGTGCTCGAGACGCTGTTTCCCGAGGGCCACCCCTACCGCCATTCGGTGATCGGCTCGATGGCGGATCTCGACGCGGCCTCGATGGAGGACGTGCGAGACTGGTTCACCGACAAGTACGGGCCGAACAACGCGACGCTGGTGCTGGCGGGCGACATTTCCCCCGCAGAGGCGCGCCCGCTGGTCGAAAAATGGTTCGGCGCCATCGATCGCGGGCCGGTCAACACGCCCGCCGCTGCCGACATCCCGGTGCTGGAGGAGGACGTGCGCAAGGTCATGAAGGACCAGGTCGCCGCGGCGTCGATCACGCTTTACTGGCCCGCGCCGGGCATCACCAGCGAGGAGCTGACCGCGCTCGACGTGGGCACCCGCATCCTCGGCGGGCTCGCTTCCAGCCGCCTCGACGAGATCCTCGTGCGCGACGAACAGCTCGCGGTGGGCGTCGGGGCGCGCAATTACGACTATCAGCGGGTCGGCATCCTCAATGTCAGCGCGACGCTGAAGGACGGCGTGCCGCTCGACCGGCTCGAGGCGCGGCTGAAGCAGCTGATCGACTGGTTCATCGAGACCGGCCCGACCGAGGACGAGGTGCGGCGCGCGGCGACCAGCCGGCTTGCGGGCACGATCCGCGGGCTCGAACAGGTCGGCGGCTTCGGCGGCAAGGCGGTGACGCTGGCGCGCGGCGAAGTTCTCGCCGGAACGCCCGAGTTCTACGCGAAGCAGTTCGAAACGCTCGCCACGCTTACCCCGGCCGACGTCAAGGCGGCGATGGAGAAGTGGCTGACGCGGCCCGCCCTGACGCTGGTGCTCGAACCGGGCGAGCGCGAGGAGCAATACGAGGAAGCCGCCAGCGTCGCCTCGGACGAGGGCACCGCCGGCGAGCGCGAGGGCGCAGCCGAGGCGATCACCGTCTCCAAGGAGCGCCCCGCCCCGCCGATCGACGCGGTCGCGACGCTCGACTTTCCCGAGCTCGAGCGCGCCACCCTCGCGAACGGGATGGAGCTGACCTATGCCCGGCGCGACGCGGTCCCCGCGACCTATGTCACGATGAGCTTCGACGCGGGCGGCGCGGCCGATCCCGCGGCCATGCGCGGCCTCGAAAACCTCACCCTCAACCTGTTCGACGAAGGCACGAAGGAACTGACCGCCCAGGAAATCGCCGAGACGCGCGAACGGCTGGGGGTCGACATCACGACCGGCGGGGACGACGATCGGTCGACCTTCACCCTGTCGGCGCTGTCGGCCAACCTCGCGCCCTCGCTCGAACTCTTCAGCCAGGTCATCCGCGAACCGGCCTTCGGCGAGAAGGACATCGCCCGCCTCAAGTCTCAGACGATCACCGGCATCCGCCAGCAGATGAAATCGCCGCAGGGCCTCGCCGGCCGCGCGATCGGGGTCGAACTCTTCGGCACCGACACGCCCTATGGCGGCGTCACCACGGTGGAGAGCGTCGAACGCATCACCCGCGATGACATTCTCGGCTTCAAGGACCGCTGGATCAGGCCCGACAACGGGGAGGTCTTCGTCGTCTCCGACCGGCCGCTGGCCGAGATCGTCAGCCGTCTCGACGCGGCCTTCGGCGACTGGGTCGCGCCGGGCGTGCCGAGGGGCGAGAAGGAATTCTCCACCCTCGCCGAAACCGAGGTCGAGGGCGGCCGCATCGTTCTCATCGACCGGCCCAATTCGCCGCAGAGCTTCATCCTCGCCGCGCAGCGCACCGATCTTTCGGCGCGCGATCCGGACTGGGTCGATTTCACCAATGCGAACAATTCGCTGGGCGGCAATTTCCTCGCCCGGCTCAACATGAACCTGCGCGAGACGAAGGGTTGGAGCTACGGCGTCAGCGGCTTCCCGCAGGCGCGCGAGAACGCGGTGTCCTATCTCGTCGCGGGCGGCGTGCAGGCCGACCGGACCGGGGATTCGATCGCCGAGATGATCCGCGAGACGAGCGAGTTCCTGACCACGCGCGGCGTGACCGAGGACGAGCTCGTCCGCAACGTCGCCTCCGAAGTGGGCGCGCTGCCGGGCCGCTTCGAAACCTCGCGCGCCGTGCTCGGCGCGATGCAGTCGCTGGCGCTGTATGATCGCCCGGACGATTATTACGAAACGCTGGTCGCCCGCTACGAGGCGCAGACTCCCGAACGCCTCGACGCGGCGGCGCGCGCCGCGCTCGATGTGGAGGACTTCGTCTGGGTCGTGGTCGGCGACGCGGCGAAAGTGAAGCCGCAGCTCGAATCGCTCGGCCGGCCGATCGAGGTCCGCCCGATGGAGGGAAGCTCGCCCGAGGCCGACTGACGCCAAGGCCCGCCAGTGACGCTACGGCCTGCGAGGACGGGCCGCGAAGGGGCCGACAGGGGCGCCTTTCGCGCCCCGTTTCGCGCCCGTTTCCGGTTGAACGCGCCCCCGCGCCGTGTAAGGAATTGCCGCGAGCCAGCAGGGCCGGGAAGGCCGGCCAGTTCGACATTCATCGCGGCGGGCGAAGAGAGGCCCTCCGCCCGACCCAAGGAGAACGAGATGTCCGTTGCAGGAACCTACAAGACCGTCGTGAAGAGCCCCATGGGCGACCAGACCGGCACCTTCACCGTCGTGCCCGGCGATGACGACGACAGCTTCACCGGCACGATGGCCGGCGGCATGGGCCAGATGGAGGTCGAGGACGGCAAGATCGACGGCAACACGCTGACCTGGAAGATGAACATGACCGTGCCGATGCCGATGACGCTCGAATGCGAGGCGACGGTCGACGGCGACCAGATGACCGGCACCGTCAATGCCGGCGCCTTCGGCGCGATGCCGCTGACGGGCCAGAAGGAAGCCTGACTTCCGCCTTCCCTTTGCGATCGGTGAAAGGGCCGCCGGAGCATCGCTTCGGCGGCCTTTTTCCTTGCAGGAGGCCGGCGCAAAGCGCCCGCGCGCGGTGATCGATCGCCGCAAAGGCGCTCAGCCGCGCGGCGGTTCGGCCCTGACCACCACTACGTCGCACGGCGCATCGCGCACGATCGCGCCGGTCTGCGTGCCGAGGACCAACCGCCCCAAATCCATCCGGTGCGCGCCCACCAGGATCGCGTCGGCACCGAGCCTTCGGGCCAGCGCGCCAACCTCGCGCGCGACACTCCCCGCCGGGGCGAAGACGCCAGCGACCCGCTCCCCGCAGCCCGCCGCGGCGGCGAGCCCCTCAAGCTCTCGCTCGGCCGCCTGCTGCTGCTGGAGGTCCCAGGTCTCGGGCAGCGCGCGGGCGTAGGACACGGGAAGATCGGGCCGCACGTGGACCAGCGTCAGCCGCGCGCCCGCCTCCTGCGAAAGCGCGGCGGCGCGGCCCATCACCACCGCGCTGCCCGCCTCGTCCTCCAGATCGATCGCCACCAGCACGTGTGCATACATCGCCTCAGACCTCCTCGCTCGGCCGCTCCAGCGCGATCCGGCGCTGGATCACCGCCTCGTCGGTCCCGAAATCGCGCAGCAGCACCTCGGCGAGGCGCAAGGACCCCTCGACCGTCTCGGGCACCGCGAAGCTCGCCCCGAGATCGAGCAGCCGTTCGGCATGGCCCGTGTCGCGCGCGCGGGCGAAGATCGGGAGCGAGGGCGCATGGCGCCGGATCTCGCGCGCCAGCGCCTCGGTCGCCTCCTCGTCGCCGATCGTGATGACCAGCGCGCTCGCCCGGTCGAGCGCGCTTTCGCGCAGCACGTCGAGCCGCGCCGCATCGCCCAGCCGCACCGGGCGGCCCTCCTTCTGCGCCTTGCGGGCGAGGCCCGCGTCGCGTTCGATCACGAGATAGCGGATGTCCTGCCGGTCGAGCACCGAGGCGATGATCCCCCCCACCCTGCCATAGCCCGCGACGATCACGTGCCCGGCGATCGCATCGTCGATCATGTCGAGTTCGTCCTCGCTCAGCCCCTCGGCCGGTTCCAGCCAGCGCGCCGCGCGGCGGGCCAGCCAGTCGAGCCCCGGCGTCGCCAGCATCGTCAGCCCGACCACGATCAGCATGAACTGGGCGATGTCCGGCGCGAGCAGGTCGACCGTCACCGCGAGCCCGATGACGAGGAAACCGAATTCGCCCGCCTGCCCGAGCATGATCGCGACCTCCCCCGCGCGGTGCCGCGGCAGGCGCCAGGCGAGGCAAAGCGCGAAATTGACGGCGATCTTGAGCAGCACGAGGCTGACCGCAGAGGAGAGGATGAGGAGCGGCTCGTCGAGCACCACGCGCCAGTCGATCCCCATGCCGACCGACAGGAAGAACAGGCCGAGCATGAGGCCCTTGAACGGCTCGATGTCGACCTTGACCTGGTGGCGGAACTCGGTCTCGGCGATCAGCAGGCCGGCGAGGAAGGCGCCCAGCGCCATCGACAGCCCGGCATAGCCCGTCACCGCCGCCGTCCCGACCGCGATCAGGAGCGAGATCGCGACGAAGCTCTCGCGGCTGTCGGCCCGCGCGACCATGTGCAGCA